>Ga0126384_10001242_pt1 | contig 15076 bp, 20 predicted proteins | sample PanSoiMetPlot_36_FD_92543 | JGI IMG/M metagenome (GOLD analysis project Ga0126384, IMG submission 92543) | Tropical forest soil microbial communities from Panama - MetaG Plot_36 | ecosystem: Environmental > Terrestrial > Soil > Tropical forest > Bulk soil | place: Panama | collected 2016-02-17 | reverse complement strand
TTCGACGAGTTTCCTGAGGAGGATGAGTGATTCTTGCCAGCCGAGATAGCACGCCTCGGCAGGGATGATGTCGGGCACCCCTTCCTGCACAATGTGTATTTCCGTTCCACACGATACCTTCTTCAACGTCACTGTCACTCGAATTTCTCCCGGCAAATTGGGATCGTCGAAGTTATCCGTGTAGCGAATGCGCTCATGCGGCATCAGTTCGAGATATTGGCCCCCGAAGGAGTGGCTCTTGCCCGTTGTGAAATTGGTGAAAGACATCTTGAACGTCCCGCCGACTTTGGCGTCCATATGATGAACCTTCCCCGTAAATCCATTCGGCGGCAGCCATTTCACCATGGCGTCCGCGTCCAGGAACGCCCGGTAAATCCGTTCCGGTGTCGCACGAAACACGCGATGAAGTCGAATGGTATTCGTTCCCATGATTATTTCTCGTTTACCTATTCCCACTGTCCGCCTAAGGCGCGTCAGGGAACGGTAATCTCCACCTATTTCATGCTGGACAACACATCAAGCAGTGCCTGGTCCGCGAAATCGATCCGTACAAGCCCAAAACGAGGATAATCCAAATCGAAGATAACATAGATGGTTGCGGTCATCATAAATGCGAATGCGAGCAGATAGATTTTCACCTGACGGTTCTGGCTGTCGGCGATGGCGTATCCTGCCAGAAGCGAGCAGACAAACCCGAGCAGTATGAGCATCGCCATGATGAGTTTCGGGGTGTGCGTCAGAGCTGCGATTGTGCTGGTGGTGGTGATGTCCATCATCTTGTCCAGCGCCGGCATCAGCACAATCGTGACGTGGGGTGGAGCCTCAGCAAGGGCGGCGATTGTCTCTGACCAAATTTCCTGCTGAAGCTTGGTAGCAGCCGCTGCCTTTGCGATCGAGGCCTCAACGTCGGGCAGCACCCTCCAGACGTCAATGCGATTTTCCAGGTAACGGCGGTATTTTTCCCGCAGCGCCGCTTGTCGGGAGGACACCGGTAAAAGGTCCAGGTATGAGTAAGCGGAGCCGATAGCATTTGCCTCGTCCACCGTGAGTTGTCGGCGAAGCTCGAACCGATCAGCGGCTCCCGAGAAGGTAAACGCGATCATCAGGCCCATCAGACCGAAAATAGCCGCCTCGACAGCAGTGAGTCTCGCGCGGGCGACATCCGTCAACTGTGATTGATCCCGTTGCCCGAATCGTTGCCCGACGAGGAGGCATAACAGCATGCCGATGAATAATCCGACAAGAAGCAACAAAGCGCTTGCGTAATAGCTCATGTCTGATGATCCCTCTACAGTCGTTACCTTGCCGTACAGACTTTCAATCACAGACCGCTGGCGCTTTCATGTTTCTCCCCTGTGACTACTCAGGCCCGCACTGGACTTACGCACCTGGTTTGGTGAATTTCAAGATCGACGCGGTGTTCCGACTAGGGCAAATAGCCTACGGCGTAGGAGGAAATGTGTCAAGGAGACGAACTCAGAAAGAAGAAGGGGTGCAGCACCTATATCGCGGCGCTTGGTATTCAAATACACTCGGGCCTATTCCAGACGAGGTTGTGCGAATTCCAAACTTTGGTTAGAGTAGCTACGATGAGCTGGACCACTTCATTTATGAAAGCTATTACACTGCTTTTTCCCTTGTTTACTCTGGCGTCATGCATCGCTGCCCCCCGGACCGAATTCATGGGACCAAACGGGAAAATGGTGTATGCCATCTCCTGTCAGACCATGGACGATTGCGCGACAGAGGCGCGCGAATTATGTCCAAGTGGACACGACATTGTTCCCGCCGCCTCTGGAGCAGGTAACACGACGGCAAGAGGAGGAATTGGCGACACGCCTGCAAGAAGGCTATTGATCGAGTGTAAAGCACCATCGCCCTGAACCGATCCCATTTTTCGCTCTGTCCTCTATCTCACAGAATCGGAAGCAGCACCGCAACGGCTACGCGGACAATCGCGGCGCAACGTCGTGTTATGTCCTGGCCTGAGGTCAGAGCCCGGCCGCCTCTGCGCGTATTAGAACGGAAAGCCAAATTGCGCCCGCACGCCCGTCAGGCCGTCTCCGAAGCGGTAGCTGACGCCGATCCGCGGGTTGTTGAGGAACCACAGCTTAGTTGGCGTAGCAGAGCCAATGTTGATCCCGAACTCGAACTGATTGGAAACCTCGAGTGGACTCTCACCGGGGAGCGAGAACTTGGCCGACGGGAAGAAGTAATAGTAAATAAAGGAGACTCCGACATCGGGCACAAAGCCCTTCACATCAAAACCGAGCGGGTGCCGGACTTCCACGCCGTTCTGGAACACTCCGAAGTTCGTGCTCCCGGACTGTGCGGCATCCCCGGCCACCGCCAGCTTGCTGCCGAGGCTCAGCAAGAATTCCTGCACGTGGAACTCGAAGAGGTTGCTGATCCCAGCCGCGTAGAGGAAGACAAACTCTTCTTCTACGTCAACGTGCCCCCCCGGCGGGCCTCCTTCGATGGCCGCGGTCCCGTTGAAAGTCCTGCCGAGACCTGCTGCCACAAAGGGTTTGACCGTCCACCATCGCCGTATGGGAATCTGGAGCTCCGCTTGGGGCAGCACAAACACAAAGTCCTCCGACGCGGTGATCTTGGGTCCGAACACACTGGACTCGAAGGAGAAGTGACCGTAGCCCAGGAAGCCGGTGAGCACCAGTCGCCATGCATCCTCATCTGGCCCCAGCGCAAAGGTATGCTGCAACGGGACCCGGAAGACATTGACTGAAAGGCCGCCGACATCGTAGGACCCGAACCCGAACTGCACTGCGTAGGGCAGGTTGACTTGGACGTCGAGCTGGGCCGCCGCGTCCTGGACGGGTCCAGCGACGACGCCCAGCAGGACGAGGCCGAGGCAAAGACATCCACCACGCGCTAGCCACCATCCGCGCGCGGGAAGTACAGATATCAGAATCCATTTCTTGGCGCGTGGCGGGACGGTCTCATTGTCAGCATCTCGGTCCATTCGTGACGGCGTGCACTCGCGTGGAGACGTAGCATTTCTCCCCCTGGTTGGAAACTGTCAGAAATGACAGGGTTATACGAGGAAAGACAAAATGAAGTTGCTCGATCTGTACGCGAGCGACGTGCACACGAATGAAGCAGAGGAGATGAAGAAAAAGGTGTTGTGCTCAAACACTATTTGCTGTCTTCAAGTGTCTGCGGTGGATGCACGCGCTGTTGTTGTTCTCGGGTAAGGATCTGTCGAGCTTTCAGATAACCCAGGGCTCTCGCCACGGTTATCTTGCTCCGAATCTGTTCCAGACTTTGAGCGGCGGTCGTAAGCTGGTCTTCAGACGGCGGCGTCTCACCGTTGCGAAGCAGACTCAACAGCTTCAATTCGGTCCCCTTCAGCTTGGCCTGTTCGATCAACACCGCTTTCCTCGTCTCGTTCTTCGCAGCCACTAAGGCCGCGACCTGCTCCGGTGAGAGTCCCAGCTGCGCTTGGTCCAGGAAATAATCGAAGGCTGGTGCGGCTGCGAGGCTAGGACGCTCTCCATGAGCGGGACCCTCATGACCTGCTCGGTCCATGCTGGCCACATGGCGCTGGCGGTTTTGTTTCAGCTCGGTCACTTTCTTTCGCTGCTCCGGCGTCAACTGTCCATCGATCTGGTCCGAAACGGCAAAGAGTTTGCCGAAGAGCACTCCTTCCGTCTCACCGGTCTTCTGCATCTTGGCGCGGATCGCCTCGGGATTCACGTCGGGTCGCATCACCAGTTCATCGGCCTCGACCCGACTGAGGTCAATCTCCGTGCCTAGCCGAAGCACCTCTCGTCGAGCCTCTTCCAGCAGTGACTGTATGGCCTGCGCTTGAGCATCACTCAAGCGCAGCTCGTCGCGATAACCGTTATAGACTCGTCCAATCCCCTCCAGGGACATCAAGCCAATTTTCGTATTGAATCCTTGCGAGAGTCGAAATTCCATGGCCGGACGCGAAGTTCCCTGGAGCGTGGCTCGCTGCTCGGCCGTGAGGACTGCCCGCAGGCTAACAAGCGTATCAATGAAGAGATTGAGTTCATCAGTCTCTATCCCTCCCGTCAAAGTATTGGCGATGCGGTACTCGTTGTCCTGCAGCAGACCGTGCCGACGCTTCTCCTCCAATTCCTGGAACATGCCGACCAGCACCGCCTCCTTCATCCACATGTCGGTTTTCATGCTCTGAACGATCCTGGCCATGGCGTCTTTTTGCTCGGCCGTCAGCCCCAGACTGTGCCCAAGGTGCGCATAGGATCCCGCGATCTGGTCGATGGCGCGGATCATCCGTGGTCCCGGGGTGAACTCTCTGTCGGGCGATTGGGCAGCCACGGAACCGCACATGACCCCAATCATCAAGACCGCCAATAGTAGTGTCTTCATTGGTGAACTCCGTGATGGCTCCTAACCTGAGTGTCTTGGAGCTGTCCAGGTGAGACTCGCGCCGATCGATTATGGAAAGCACATCACACGAAGTTGGATGTCGTCAAGGCAGAAATTGCCGCAGTTCCTCCGGATCGATTGGGGGTTCTCCTAGAGATGCAGGAGCAGGATCACAGACACGAACGTGGCGACAGCCCAGCAAACCCAGAGTATGTCGGGGATGCTCATCGCTCTTTTGACGGAGCTTCTGTTTCTGGAGGGGTTCCGAGGCGACGAATCTGATGGCGCGTCATATACTAATGTATCCTCTTGCCGAGGAGACCGATCATGCTCGAAATAATCGTCTCGGCGGTATACCTACCGGGATTTGTGTTCCTCGTCCACAGACTCAGAGGCGAGTTTCGCAAAGTCCGGCCTCAGACTCCTGCCCTGGCCGAAGACAAGCCCAAACAGGCCATGGCTGCCTAATTACAGTCTCCCCTCACCTTTCTCCATCGCGTCCAGTTTCTTGCCGTAGACCTTTGCGCCTCAGAAACGTAAAATGTCGCGTCTCTTGCGAGCATAGAGTCAAATGCCTCATTTCACTCCAGTGAGGCAACCCATGATTGTGCATCTGATCATGTGGACCTCGTTGTGTAGGATAGCGTCAGGACGGAAACCTTGGAGAAGACGATGACGAAACATCTTGTAATGAGCTGCCTGCTCGCCATCTTAATCATCGCACCAGGCTGCGGAGGCGCCCGCCCTTACTCGCTGATGTATAAGTCGGCCTCGAGCGAATTGAGCGGTCCCGCACAAGCCCGCGATCACCGACTGAAGGCTAATCTGCGCGCCGCCCTGATCAGCGAACAGGGGCTAAACGGCTTGACCCTCACGCCGGAGGTGCTCATGGAGCGCGGCTACGTGACCGGCCACGTCGAAACTCCCGACCAGGTGGCGACCATCCAGCGCATCGCACGCGGCGTGGCGGGTCTACGATCGGTCGACGTCTATCTTCCAATCACACAGTCCCAGCCCACCGCCGACTCGAGCACGATGTCGGATATGACGATTCACACAGAAATTGCGGCAGCCCTCGGTCTGGCGCCGGGAGTCGTGGTCAGCCGAATCAATGTGACCGTCCTGGACCGGCAAGCCGTGTTGCTCGGAGTGGTATCAGGCGATGAAGAGCGGCGTCACGCAGTCGAAGCCGCTTCCGGCGTCAAAGGCGTGAAGGGGGTGACGAACTGGCTCTTGTTGCCGGAACCCGACTATATGGCCGTGCGGCCGAAGCTCAGGTGAAAGCCTATGTCCATCGACTCTCCGGCCCTCCACCCAGACGTGCGATATCGATATATTTCACGACAAGATCAGCCAGCCGTATTCCAGTGCGCTCCCCTTCAGCCAGAAAATCGCGCTTGGCCGCCTTCCATGCCTGTGTCCACTGATCCTCAGACGCCTCGATGTGATAATACAGCTCAAGCGTGGAGACAGCCTGGTCCGCCTCCTCCTCAGTGAGTTCCAACTCCTTCATGAGGTCATTTCTCTGCTTTCTCCTCACATCAATGTACTGTTGCACCAGGGCTTTCATGTCATCGTCCATAGGTGTGCTCCTCTTGCACTGATTGGGTAACATACACAAGCGCCTACTGGATAGACCAGACTCCTTCAAAAAGGTAAACTAGCCCCTGCGCGACATTGAGGCCGGCGCGGGAGGAACCGGTCCGTGAAGCACCAGCGCATCATCGTCAGTCACTACGGCGGGCCCGAGGAACTTCTGCTCGTTGAGGAAGAGTGCCCCGAGCCGAAGCATGGTGAAGTGCGGGTAAGAGTGCTCGCCGCGGGTGTTTCCCTGCCCGACATCATGATGCGCGAGGGCATTCATCCCGAAACGCCTCCGCTTTCCTTCACACCAGGTTGGGATCTGGTTGGCGTGGTGGATCGGCTCGGGAACGGGGTCGCTGGACTCGAACCTGGCCAGATCGTTGCCGCGCTGCCAGTCCACGGCGCCTACGCGGAATTCGCCTGCCTGCCACAACATGAACTGGTTCCGGTCCCATCTGGGTTGGACCCTACCGAAGCTGTCAGCCTGGTGCTGAACTACACCACCGCTTACCAGATGCTGCATCGTTCGGCTAAGGTCAGATCAGGCCAGCGAGTACTGATCCACGGCGCGGCAGGCGGCGTCGGCTCCGCACTCTTGCAGCTTGGGCGCCGCGTAGGTCGGGAGATGTACGGAACCTGTTCATCGCGAGGGGCATCGACTGTCTCCGACCTCAGCGGTATCCCGATTGACTACCAACATCAGGACTTCGTGAAGGAAATTCACCGTGTCACGGGTGACGGTGTCGACGTCGTGTTTGAGAGCATCGGTGGCACGCATATTTGGCGTTCGCGAGAGGCTCTGCGTTCCGGCGGGACGGTCGTGGCCTATGGCCTGACAGGGTCGCTGCGTAAGGGACGATTGGCTTCAGGTCGTTCAGGTGGTCGTCACCGTTTTCGTGAGATTGGCATCTTCGGGTGGTACATTGCCGCCGCCTGGCTTCTTCCCGGCCGCAAACGCGTGATCCCCTATTCCATCCAGTGGCTCAAGAGACTGAAACCGGCATGGTTTCGACAGGACTTGATCGCACTACTTGATCTCCTCCACCAGCACAAGATCAAACCACTGGTCGCCCAGCGCTTTCCTCTTGCGGAGGCCAGACAGGCGCACGAGTTGTTGGGAAAGGGAGGCGTGACGGGCAAGATTGTGCTGGTGTGCAACGGGTCGTCGCCCGAACTCGAATTTTCAATCACCTGAAAATCTTCACTAAAGCGCATGCCGACATCGGGATGCTGTTCATGGACAACGACCTCATAACCAGCCCTGGCCAACTTAATCGCAGCGGTGAGCCCAGCAGGACCAGCTCCAGCGATAGAAATTGTCCGCGACTTGGGCATGTTCGTATTCTAAAGTTATCGTTGAGCGTTAGGAGCCTAAATGTAGGGAGCAGTCGACAAATTGGCTTGGCTTGAGCTGGCTGTCAAGGTACGCCGAATGATCGGAGAAATCGAGATGGCTTTAACCAATGCTTTTGAAGGCTAGCGCATTGAAATGTAACAGCGCGGACAAACCTACCGAAACTCTCCTCTATCCTCATAGTGAACTGGCTGCTTAGCCGGCTCGGGAAGCCCCATTGTCTTGTTCGAGACGCCGGTCACCTGCATCGATGCGAATGGTCTGCCCATATCATAGTCAGTTCTCAGTCTCGACAGGCTGCTGACAACACCGCGGTGGTCGAAGAATACGCCGACATCATACCGAGTGTCATATAGTCCGATGCCATTGTAAAAAAGGCCATACAATAAGATGTAGTCTATCGGATTAATCACGGCTGACGCATGGGTATAGGACCACCATTCTCTGCTCGATCCTCCCATCTCGATCTTCATCCGGCCGTCTGGTTCACCCAAGAGGTTCATGACCTGTTGTCTGGTCGTCTCCCCGACTTGGATATTCGCCATCGTCTGGTCGCTGGCCAAGTCAGAGTTGCCGATCGATACGCAGCCGGCTAGCAATAAGCACACAAGCATCGACCAAGAGCCTCGTAACACGCTCAACTCCATCGGCCTCCTGCCCGTTCTACAAGCACGGACGAGAATGAGAAAAACCGTCAGATCATTCATCCTCACCGTCGATTTCTTCCATGTGTGTAGCGGATAGGAACAGGTGTCAGGAACGATTTCGCGGCGTGAGGCGGGCCGAGGTTAATGGCTAGACATGCATCCTGAATCACGCTACCCGAATGCGGATCATGCCGCCACCGATAGCGGTCTTTAAGAGCTGTGCCGTGTTTGACACCCTCATTTTTTTCATCATATTGGCGCGGTGAGCTTCGACCGTCTTGACGCTGATCTTCAACCTTTGCCCCACCTCTTTGTTCTTGAAACCCGCCCAGATCAATTCGAGAATTTCCTGTTCTCGCGATGTAAGTGACTCCGGTCGTCTGGCCCTCGGTGGTGGTTGCAGGTCGGCCAGAGACATACGACGCACAGGCTTCCGTTGTGGACGTCCCATTCTCTTCTCCTTCGGTAAAGAGTCAGCTCTGCTTAGTAGCAGTCTAGTACCCGCGCTTAGTCTGTATGAACTAGGTATCTCCCTAAGCACTTTTCGGTCTCGGATGGAAAGCCGGTCTGCATTAGGCAATATCAGATGAGAGTTGGCTGGTTTACGATGCACCTCCATGTAATAAATCAGATTTTCATAGGCACAGTTGTTCGGCAGTGATTAGATTGGCAAATACCGAAGGAGACTGCTATGAAACGCATTATTATGGGTTTCGTCTGGTTCCTTCTGCTCTATTTTGGAATGTTAGGTATTGGAGGGGCCTTCCTAGGGTCTGTTGCCGGAAGCCGGGAGAAGAATGTTCACCAAGGTTATCAGGCTGGGCATGCAGCAGGTCAAGAATTCGGAAAAAAAACGGAGAGCTGATACTTTTTATTGCCGTTGGTGGGGCAGCCGTTGGTACGCTCACCGGTGCGTTGCCAGGTACAAAACCCAAGGCCAAGTGAGGATCTGATAGAAGGCCCTTCGCTTCGACTGCTGCGTTGATCACTCGCACAAGACGTGGTACAAGCTTTGCCCACCGGTTGGAGCTAGCCCCAGGTCCTGTAGATCTAACCCCATAACAAGAGGAAGTCATCCACTTGGGTCAACCCGCGACATGTGCGCATGTGTGCGCTGCGATCATGGCCATGGTAACGGCCATGATCGGATTTATGACGCCCTCCGCACGGGCCGAAGGGCTGAGGCTCGAATATGTGTCCGTGAGAGGAGGCGTTACCGGATATGTGATTGGACAATATCAGCCAGAGTATTTTAACCAATTCGACGTGGCGTTGGCCACGCGGCTTCCCTTGGAAAAAGAAATCGGGGACAACTGGGTTCTCGGGACGCGCGTCCTGTTGACTGGAGGCGCGCTCGTCGGGACTCATGACAACACAGCCGCGATTTTTACGCTGGAACCGTTCTATGTGCTGTTTGGTCGAAAGGACGGGCTGATTTCCATTGATATTGGTATCGGTGGTGCCCTTGTCACTCCGTATCATTTCCAGGCTCAGAACTTCGGCGGAGTGTTTCAGTGGGTGTGGACGTTCGGCGCGACCAGTCGTTTCCTCGGGCCGTTCGGCGCAGGCTACCATTTTCAACATTTCTCCGACGCTCGAATGTATGGGAGTGACGCTCGCGGCGTCGATATGCATCTCTTTGAACTTATCTATTGGTTTGACACAAAGTGACTAAGCGAACGCTTGACTCCTGTAACCAGCGAGTGCCAGGAACCGTTTCGCGAAGCGTGGCGAGCTGACTTTTTCCCGCTAGACCCTCTCACTTAATCCGCAAAGTGGTATGCTTCTCTCAGCAGGCTCATGTTCCTATCACTGGCATAGCGCTCCTCTATTAGGGTGAATCAGTGGACGACGAATTAGTGCTGCTGGCACATCGGATGCCCAAAGCCGAGTTGCACCTTCATATCGAAGGCAGTCTCGAACCGGAGATGGTATTCCGTCTAGCCGAGCGCAACGGGATACGGTTAGCGCATCCCAGCGTCGAAGCGCTCCGGGCAGCGTACGCATTCAACAATCTGCAAGAATTTCTGGATGTCTATTACAGCGGGATGTCTGTCTTGCGAAAGGAAGAAGATTTTTACGATCTCACGTGGGCGTACCTGCAGCGAGCACATCGGGACAACGTGGTGCATGTAGAGATTTTCTTCGATCCGCAGGCCCATCTCGAGCGCGGCATTCCGCTAGCTGTCCAAATCAGCGGCATTCGCCAGGCACTGAAGAATGGCAAAGAGCATCTGGGCATCAGCTTTAAACTGATTTTGTCATTTTTACGTCATCTATCTGAGGAAAGTGCCTTTAAAACCCTGGAGATGGCCACACCATTTCTCAGTCAAGTCGATGGTTTTGGTCTGGATTCCTCGGAAATCGGCAACCCGCCAGAGAAGTTTGCACGTGTGTTTGCCGAATGCAGGAAACTTGGTTCTAAAATCACTGCCCACGCCGGTGAGGAAGGACCGCCTGGCTATGTGTATCAGGCACTGGATCTGCTGCGGGTGGACCGCATCGATCATGGTAACCAGTCACTGGAAGATCCTGCCCTCGTTCAGCGGCTGGCTGATGAAGGCAAAACCCTTACCGTCTGCCCTCTGTCCAACCTCAAGCTCTGCGTAGTGAAAGCCATGGATCGGCATCCGATCCTGAACATGCTTACCAAGCGGTTAAAAGCTACTGTCAACTCGGATGATCCGGCATATTTTGGCGGCTATATACATGACAACTACCGTGCGCTCATTGAACACCTGCCAGTCACGCGCGCACATCTCTACCAGCTGGCACGCAATGCCTTTGAAGGTGCCTGGATCAGTCAAAAAGAAAAGGGCGAACACATCCAGCAACTGGACAGAGTGTTTGCGATGGCTGAGAAGGCCTCGCTCGCGGCGTAGGAAACTGATCCAGTCAGGCGCCGTTATGCCGCCGCGTCATCCTCGTCGGTATGGCGGTCTTCTGTGTCATTCAGCGGTGAAGTCGCCTGACTAACGTCTCAGTAGCGTAGCCATGAACAGGGTGACATCACTGTGAACAGCGCCGAAGCATGTGACGCGATTTCACCCGTCCAACACCCCCACTGGGGTCTTTGGGGGACGATCATTTGGAGCGTGTTGATCCTAGCCGTTTTCTTTGCGCTGCAGATTGTTACGGTCATCGTTCTTGTGATGGTCACTAGTGGGCCGCTTTCGGAATCGGAGCTCAGTGAGAAGATCGCCTCAACTGCTTACAACGGAAACGTATTATCTCTGACTATTGTTCTCACCTCTTTAGTCTGTTTGGGTCTGCTTGTCGGCGCTGCAAAACTTAAGAGCGGTTCCGTACTGAAGGAATACTTCGCGATTAAGGCGGTTTCATTCAAGACGATGGTGAAATGGATTGGACTTCTTGCCGCGATTCTTGTCTTGTCAGATCTGATCACACGCTCACTCGAACGTCCAATCGTGCCCGAGTTCATGTCTTCCGCGTACGCAACGGCGAACCCGGTCCTGCCATTCTGGTTCGCGCTAGTAGTGGCTGCGCCGCTATTCGAAGAAGCTTTCTTTCGAGGTTTTCTCTTAAAAGGTCTTGAATCGAGCTTCGCGGGGCCTATTGGTGCGGTTATTGTGACGGCCGGTTTATGGGCTGCGATTCACATTCAATATGATGCACCGGAGATCGCGATCATTTTTTGTGTCGGATTGTTGTTCGGCACGGCACGCATCTTCACCGGCTCTCTCCTGGTACCGATCGGACTGCACGCGATCACAAATTTGGCAGCAACCATTCAGGCGGCACTGCACTTATAAGCACTAAGGCATGTCAAGAACCATTTCGCGGCGTGTGGCGGGCTGAATGCTTTTCTATACCGGCCCAGAGTACGATTTCTGATTTAGTGTCGAAACTCTTCGTGCTCTAGTCACTTCATCTTTCCTTGTGCTAACACCAACTCTTGACCTGCCCTCCTTGAAGTTTTACTCTGACCAAAGAAAGACTTAATGCACTCGTAACATTGAGCGGTGCCCGAGCCTGATAGGCTTACGTGCCTCAATGAATGTGTGCGGCCCTGCTTCTTGTACGGGAGTCCATCCACGAAGACCGCTCTAGTCGTAGCTTTCTTGTAAGGAGTGCCCTATGAGTGAAGGGAGAGTGTTAGTGGTGGACGACGTAACGGACATCAGAAAGTCGGTTCGTTTGATCCTTTCAAGGGCTGGGTATGACGTGGTCGAAGCCGAGGATGGGGAAGCAGGAGTGAGAGCCATCAAGCGTGGAGATAATCCATTTGCGTTGGGCGCCATCATCTGTGACCTCAACATGCCAAAGATGAGCGGAATGGAGGCGATTCCTTATTTTCGATCCCACTTTCCCCATTCCTCCGTCATTGTGTTGAGTGGCGAACTGACGTCTGAGAGGACTAGGGTTCTCTTCCAGCAAGGCGTGTCCGACATCCTGTCAAAGCCGATCGATCCAGACAAATTGCTGACAGCCGTGAAAAAAGCGTTCGATGCCGGAAGTTTAAAAGGCGACCTCACGACCTGACATAGCCTCGTCTGCCTCAACGGCTCCCCCGTTCACCTATACATAGTCTTCACACCTCGCCCATAGACCCGCACGACCTGAAAAAGTAGAATGCTTACTTCAACGACACTGTGAGGGAGCAAGCATGATGCGTCTCAGACTGGGTCTGGCCATGGGGATGATGATTTTGCTCACATTCGGGGCCTGTGAGCGGCAAGGTCCCCCACCCAAACCCATCGGCTCTGCCACAAACAAGCATGTGGAGGAAACACCCGCCAGCCCCTCGCGCCTGGACGCAGACGCGATGATTCAGAACATGAAGACCCCCATGGAGAATGCTCGGCAGACGGAAGACCTACTCAAAGGGGCAGCGGACCGCACACAACAGCAGTCGGATCAGACGACCCGATAGCTCCTCCCGTCATTCATCTTTTCGTGCCAGGGGATACCTTCCAGGTGCTCCCACGAACGGCAGAGCGAGGATGCGGCGGAGGGTCAATCCTCCTGGATCTCGGTACTGTTCGAGTCCCAAACTCATGATGGTATGACTACGAAGCGGATCTTCACGATAGGTCCCCAGGAGCCGATCCCACCAAGGAAGATTAAACCCAAAATTCGAGTTTGTTTCCTGAGGCAACACGGAATGGTGTATCCGATGCATGTCCGGCGTCACGATCATCCAGCGAAGAGCCCGATCAACTACGACGGGCATCCAGATGTTGCTATGATTAAACATGGACGTCGCGTTCAACACAATTTCAAACCCGAGCACCCCAACTGGAGCTGCGCCAAGTAACAGGACGGCGCCGAGTTTGATCACCATCGAGAGGACCACTTCCACAGGGTGAAACCTGACTCCGGTGGTCACATCACAGTCCAAATCGGCATGGTGCACCATATGGAAGCGCCAGAACAGAGGGATGGCATGGAACATGACATGCTGTAGATACAGCACGAAGTCCAGCGCGATGACCGTCAGCAGGATATTGAGCCAGCTCGGCCAACTTAGTTGATTCAGGATCCCCCAGTTTCGCTCAATGGCAACCATCGCCATGCCGACTGTTCCTGCGGCGAACAGCAGACGGACGATCACCGAATCGAGGACGACCACTGTGATGTTGACGAACCAACGCGGCCCTCTCGGCATCGAGAAGCTGCGTCGAGGAGCACCGACCTCCCATAGGGCCATCAGGGTCAGAACCCCGAGAAATGCCGCCATTCGGATGAGCAACTGACTGTTCATCGCGTCAGTTGTACTCGTCGGAATGAGACTTGTCCACCTTTGGGCCTGAGCGATGCAGGAGCGGTCAGCCTGCCTATCGATCATGACGTTTACAGATGGAGAGTTGGTGTTCGACGATCGGCAAGCATTGTGAATGTCCTATGCCGTTGCACAGCTAGGTGCTATCGTTTCCGTGACAGGAGATGAGTTGATGGGATTCAAACGGAAGTCATCACGGGTCGAGGTGGGAAAGACAGGCCGGTTGATTCGGGGATCTTTTTCAGCGCCCTGCCAAGTGATGAATGTCAGTGAGAATGGAGTGAGGATCCAAAGCCGCTTGTTCGTGAGGAACGGCGATGCACTCCGACTGTCGATTGAAATCGATGACGGCCGACAACTACACTGCGAGATACAAGTGATCAATGTACGCTCGCCCCACTTTGGCGCGAGGATTCTTTCGATCAGTCCGGAGGACAGAGAGCGGTTAGCCCATATGCTCGACGATCACCTGCAGAGCAACTATTTACGCAGATAGAAAACGGAAAAACCCCGCCATCCAAACTCGCCCCGCGTCGTTTATTCCCCGCGAGCCACTATGCACTCGCTCCCCACGCCTTGAAACGTGTTGTTGAGATACTCGATGCTTTGTACTTTTTTAATACCGCCAAGGCGCACCGCCTCAATCCCGCTTAGGTCGGGCGTGCCACCAAGTCCAAGGACAAGCGTCCGGCAATCTTGACCTTGTTTCGCACCGGTAATAGGAGGACTCGCGTACACCAGCCACTGATAGGACTCACAGCCCGCGAGGATGGGCAGCAACATCACGATCAGCAGCATCCGGCCGTTCATAGCGACCCTCCGTCGCGATTCGTTTTGTGAAGGCCAGTGATAGCCGCCTTCTCCATGCAGACGCATCTCGGCAGCGAGCTGCTCGTGGGATAAGTCCTCAGCTGCCCTTTGGGGAAAATTCTGTTCGGCTAATACTGACCAGGGAACAAGTAGCATGAATCGCTTCTTCCCATCTGTCACCGTGAAGCTATGGGTGAGCGGTCTGTTCTCTACGTGTGTAATCGAAAAGTTATCGAACTCGCGCTTCAAGTAGCTTTCGATGGCGTCGATGTTGGCCGTAATCCATCCGGCTTGATTTACGTCTTGCATGGCCCGCGTTTCTCCTTCGAGAAAATCTGCGACCCCATACCAGTTCTCATAACTGTTTACTGCTTAATGCGACCGCATTTCAAGTAACCATGTGCCAATGGATTTCCCCAGTGGAAGTGCTGGGTGCCGACGTCATCTAGGCTCCAAAAGTACCAGGGCCATCTCCCCCCGTTGACTCTCCAGAAACTGGAAGCCTACGCTACAGCGACATCAAACAAACTGCCTGCGGCCCTGGAGATCCAACCGCCGACACTGTGA
>Ga0126384_10001241_pt1 | contig 15078 bp, 14 predicted proteins | sample PanSoiMetPlot_36_FD_92543 | JGI IMG/M metagenome (GOLD analysis project Ga0126384, IMG submission 92543) | Tropical forest soil microbial communities from Panama - MetaG Plot_36 | ecosystem: Environmental > Terrestrial > Soil > Tropical forest > Bulk soil | place: Panama | collected 2016-02-17 | reverse complement strand
TGGGAACGCTCGTTCATTTTAGCCGTCGGCCTGTCCAATTAACGCGTGAAGCCTCCGAATCCTGTGCCCGCGGTATAGTAGGGAATCCGGGGACAAGCCGACGAACTAAGTCCCATAACCTATTGAATTATCTTGCTTTCGCAACTTGCTGCTGGGCCGCGAGTTCGAGCCCTTTCATCAGTCGGCACAACTGCTTTGCGATCGGGCACCGGCATTTTAAGCCGTTCCCCCTCGCGTACGATGAAACCGGTAAATTATCGATTTCGGTGGGCGCGCCGCGCGCAACATCGAGGGCCATCGAACCGGCATGGCTCGATGGCGGAATCTGGCCCGAGCTATCCTGTCGACATACTCCATGGGCGGAAACGCAAAGCTGCCGCCCAGTGCCTCTATTACCGCCATACATTCTCTCGCCATGTCGTCGATTGGCGCACGCATGTCGGGCGAATCGTACCGCGAGGCATTGTCACCCATCATCAATGCGCCTAGCGGATGCGACCCTTTCGTTCGGATAGAACTACCCGCGTAAAGCCAAGTTGATGCCGCTGCGGGCGACGACGATATCGGCACGCAGGCTCTCGCATGCTTTTCTGGTGGTAGCTTGCATGAAGATGTCTCCGCCGACAATCACTGCTTCCATTCCGCCGCGCTGGTCGCCGCTCTACAGCGGCTTGACTTCCACTTTGCGGAACTTGATCGCACCGGCGCCGTGCTGCAACACGATCGGACCTTCGTCGAACATGCCGTTGCGTAGCTTTGCCGTCGTCGCGCCGTTGAGCACGACTGTAATGTCGCGGCCGTTGGCGGTGACTTCATATGTGTTCCACTTGCCGCCGGCTTTCGGCATCGGATTGACCTCGACGTAACGCGTGATAGCACCGGTGCCATAGCTCGGGTCGGGTCGCTGGTCGAAAATATTTGCCTCGTAACACGTCCGGTCAGTGATCTTCTTGGGATCAAGGCAGCGGAAATAGATGCCGCTATTGGCATCGTCGCTTGGCCAGAACTCGACGCGTACAATGAAGTTCTTGTAGGAATTCTTGCTGACCAGGTAGCCGGCATCCTTGCCTGCCATCTTGTCGACGACAATCGCTCCATCCTCGACGCGCCAGTTGGATTCACCGACCTGGTCCCATCCGTCCAAGCTTTTACCGTCGAACAGCGTGACCCAGCCGGCATCCTGGCTCGCGGCCTCTGGTATGGCGTAGTTGGCGACAAAACCCAGGACGCTCAGTGCGAGCGCAAGCTGGATTGGCCGTCTTAATGTCGTTCCCATCGTGTTTCCTCCTCGAGGTCCTTTTGAGTTTTTCTTTCGATCAAATGGACGAAATCGCTCAGACTCTGTCAACATAGGTTTTTCGCCTGTTATTTCGGGGCGCGCCGAAGCGCGAACCAGGAATTTAGAACGGAACAACCTTGGTTCTAGATTCCGGGTTCGCTTGCTCTGCGAGGGCCTCGGAATGCATTGAGTTAAGTGGCATCATCGAACGGGAGGAAACACCTATGGACAAAGCACTCTACGACCGCGGGATGACCATGCGCCGCAAGGTGCTAGGCGATGACTATGTTGACCGGGCCATCGCCAGTACTGACAACTTCAACCGCCAATTCCAGGAATTGCTTACCACCTATTGTTGGGGCGCTGTGTGGGGTGACGATGCCCTCAAACCGCGCGAGCGCAGCATTCTTAACCTTGGCATGATTGCCTGCCTCGGCCGAATGCATGAGTTCGAGGCACACTTTCGCGGTGCGCTCCGCAACGGACTCACTCCTGACGAGCTATCCGCTATTTTGCGGCAGGTCGCGGTTTATTGTGGGTTTCCGGCCGCCGTGGACTGTCATCGCGTGGCCAAGCAGGTTTTGGCGACGGAAGCCAACAAAGCCTGAGGTGGCAAAGCTAAAGTCCCGTTAACTAGATAGCCGTAATCTGGTCTTGAATGTGCCTTCATCCCAAGGCAATCAGGGGGTTTGGCGGCTGCTTCGCCGCCGAAGGTGGATAATGATTCGATTTTCTGCGGCTTTGCTGGTAGCGCTGCCGGTTGCGGCGGGTTTTGGCGCAGCGCCTGCGCTGGCGCAGTACCCTTTACCACCACCCGGCACCTACTACGAAGAGCGGTTGCCCCCCGTTATGGGCGACTTTGATGACGATGATGTGCTTCCGCCGCCCCGCCGCGCCCTGCGTCCCGGCCAGACTCAGCGCGGAATTCCCAACAGCGCCCTCCCATATCCGGATGACGAACCGCCACTCCCCCCGCCGACTGGGCTATTGGGCACACCCGATCGACGACCGCTCGGGTACGAACCAAGTCCGCAACAGCCGCAGCCACCTGCAGCGCCGGGTGCGCCGAGCAGGGCGAGCAACGACCCGGACGTGTTGCGACCGCCGGCCGCTATCGGCGTAGCGCCGCAGGGGTCAGTGACCGCGGCGCTTCCACCCGATTATCAGCCCGAAACGGGCCAGCCCAAGGAGCTGCCCGCCAACCTTAAAAAGCAGTTAGTCGACTACTCCACTAAGGAACCGGCCGGCACGATCATCATCGATACGGCGAACACCTATCTCTACCTGGCGCTTGGTAATGGCAAGGCGTTGCGCTACGGCATCGGCGTGGGCCGGGAAGGCTTCACATGGTCCGGCACCGAGCGGATCAGCAGGATGTCGGAATGGCCGGATTGGAATCCGCCGTCGGAGATGATTGATCGTCAGCCGTATTTGCCGCGCTTCATGGCAGGTGGCCCGGGGAATCCACTGGGGGCGCGCGCACTCTATCTCGGCAAGACCCTTTACCGCATTCACGGCACCAACCAGCCTTCGACCATCGGAACATTCGTGTCATCCGGATGTATTCGCCTGATCAATGAGGACATCGAGGATCTCTTCGGCCGTGTGCAGGTGGGCACTCGCGTTGTGGTACTGCCCGGCAGGCCGCCTGAGCATCTCGCTAACACTGGCGCGCCGCCCGCTGCAAATGGTCCGGTGCCCGCCGGCGTTCCTCCGAACATTTCAACGCCAAATGTTCCCGCACCACGCAATAACGCGAGCGTAATAACGTCTTCGCCGTTGCCGCCGGTTCGTTAGATCGGTTGGCGCTCGAACTAACATCACCGTCAACCCGATCAACATCCCGCTTCTTAAGCCCTAGCGATCACGTCCTTTCGTGTCGATGCGTGCGAGTCGCGTGATCGCTTCGATCATGGCGCCCGGATCGGCCTGGCCTTTTCCGGCGATATCATGTGCGCTGCCATGCGCTACTGATGAAAACAAAATCGGTGAGCCGATCGCAAGCCCAGCCGTACGGTTGAAGGCTTGCAGCTTGGCAGCGATATGGCCTTGATCGTGCAGCATCACAATGAAGGCATCGACACCCTTCTTGCGAAACATGGTGTCAGCGCCAAATGGCCCTTGCACATTGATGTCGCTTCTGGCGGCGCGCGCAATCGCGGGGGCGATGATTTCGATTTCCTCCGAACCGAACAGTCCGTCCTCGCCGGCATGAGGGTTGAGCCCGCTGACAAAAATTTTTGGTTGAGCGATCCCAAGCTTTTTCAACGAGGCATCTGTAACGCGGATCACACGCTCGACGCGCTCGGGCGTTATCAACGTGACCGCCTCGCGTACGCTCACATGCAAAGTAGCGTGGACAATGCGAGATTCGTCAAAGCAGATCATCAAATAGACGTCGTTGACCGGCGTGCCAGTTTCGCGAGCGACAAAAGATGGATAGCCATCGAAGGCAATGCCTGCCGCTGCAATCGAGCGCTCGGTCTGCGGTGCGGCGACGACCGCTTCTACATCCCCAGCCAGTGCGGCCTTGATAGCCCGGCTTACGCTTTCGAGCGATGCACGGCCATAGGCGGCATCTACTGTGCCAAGTTTTACGGGCGCATTGTTACCGTCGCGAGCGTCGAGCAGATTGACCGCGCCGTCGCTCCAGTCCGCATCGGCAAGGTTATCGATTAGATGGAGATTGATTGACAGACTCGCTCCGCGCGCATGCAGTTTGACTGCCGCCGGATCGCCGACCAGCAATGGGCGACACAAGCGCCGCACGCGCGTATCGAGTGCGGCCTTGAGCGCGATTTCCGGCCCGATCCCGGCGGGGTCTCCCGTTGCAATGGCGATGCGCGGCAAGGGCATGGTGCTTGGCTTCCGTCATAGGCACGGCCGCTTACAATGATGACCGCTGCCGCGGTATTATATCAATCTGCGCATGACCCCGAAAAGTGGGAATCGGTTTTCGGAAAAGAATCATGCGCCACTTAGAAAAGTCAGGAAAACGTCCTCATGATGTCACGTGAACAAAACGACCAGCTAAGCCGCGTCGGTCCAGGAACGTTCATGGGCAAACTGTTTCGACGCTATTGGGCGCCTTTTTTGCTGACGTCCGAAATTCCCGAGCCCGATTGCCCGCCGGTGCGGGTAAAGCTGATGGGCGAAAGCCTAATCTGTTTTCGCGACAGTAAAGGGCGTGTCGGCCTTATCGACGAGTTCTGCGCGCATCGCGGAGTCTCGCTCTGGTTTGGCCAGAATGAGGAATGCGGGCTTCGCTGCCCCTACCACGGCTGGAAATATGACGTGACCGGGCAATGCGTCGATCTGCCGTCTGAGCCTGAAGAGAGCGGCTTCCGCAAGAACATCAAATTGAAATCCTATCCCTGCATCGAGAAGGCTGGAATCGTGTGGTCCTACATGGGCCCGCCCGCCTTGCAGCCGCCGCCGCCGGCGCTGGAATGGACCGAGGTTGAACCGCCACAGCGTTTTGTCTCCAAGCGCTTGCAGGAATGCAATTACCTGCAGGCCTTGGAGGGCGGCATCGATTCCAGCCACGTGTCATGGCTGCACGGTAGCGAGCTCAACAAGGATCCATTGTTCAAAGGCTCGAAGGGCAACGTCTACAATGAGCAGGACCGCATGCCGCTGTTCGAGGTGGAGGAGTTTCCTGGCGGGTTGCTGATCGGGGCACGGCGTAATGCCGACGGCGGCAAGTATTACTGGCGCATCACGCCCTGGATCATGCCGTGGTATTCGATCATTCCGCCGCGCGCCGGCCATCCATTGGGCGCGCATGCGTGGGTGCCGATTGATGACGAAACCTGCTGGACCTGGAGCATCAATTATCACCCCAAGCGCGCGCTGACGAAATCGGAAGTCTCGGCAATGCGAGACGGTGAGGGCATCCATGTCAAATATGTGCCCGGCACTTTCATTCCGCTCGCCAACAAGTCGAACAACTATTTATTGGACCGTCAGTCACAGCGCCATGGCCATTCGTCGACCGGAGTCGACGGCATTGCGATGCAGGATGCCTCCATCCAGGAAAGCATGGGGCCGATACAAGACCGCACCAAGGAGCACCTGTGTGCGACTGACACCGGCATCATCATGACGCGCAAAATCCTGCTGCGCGCGGCGAAGGCCGCTGCGGAAGGCAGCGCAGTCCCAGCGACCGAACCGGAGGCGCAACGCGTGCGTTCGGCCTCGATCGAGCTCGACAAGAACGTCCCGTTTACCCAAGGCGCCAAGCACGGCCTCTACGCGGCGTTGGGGACAGATCCATTGTCGGTGTAAAATCGTCAACATCGCGACAAGCCGAGCCATAAAAAAAGACAGTAGACAGTTACTCCGCTGCGGTCTTGGCTGGCTTGCCGATTGCCGCATTCACGCGCGGCATCACTTCCTCGGCTATCAGCTGCATCGACCGTTTGGCTAGCATTGGATCAACCCAGTCCAGGCCCGCGTAGACGAGCTCGCCGAAGTCGCCGGACTCCTCTCGCAGCTTGAGGATTTCATCGACGACCTTGTTGACGCTGCCGAAGGTCACGCAATTGTCTACCACATAATCGTCAGTGATCTCTTCGTCTGGCTGCTCTTTGTAGCTTTTGAATACGTAGAGCCGGTTACCGCGTTTCATCTTAGCGCGCATTTGCTCGAAATAGAATCGGTAAGGGCTCTTGACGTCGTCATGGCCGTAGCGCTTCGCCACTCGGTCGTCATCAGCGACGAAGATCGTGCGCGCGACCCGCCAATCTGCAACGTCTGCCTTGGCTCCGGTTTCAGCCTTTCCCTTCACATAGTTGGCCCAGTGCGACTTGAGGTGTTTTGACAACAGGAAGTTCGCCGACAGCGGATGGAAGTTGCTTTTGCCCATCAGCACCACGCCAGGAGAAAATGGCGCCACGACGGTTCCGACGATTTCAGGGTGCGGTTTCTGGAATGGCTTCGCAAGAATGCCGACGCCAATCTCAAGCGCGGCGGTGCGCGCGAAGCTGACTTTAAAGCGATTGTCGGGGAAATCGATATCGTGTGGCGCGTTGCGCTCCCAAACGGCCAGGATCACGTCAATGGCTTCGGCGAAAATCTTGTTACGATCCTCATCCAGTATCCCGATCGCCTCCGAATCTGAGGTGAGCGCGCCGGGGCTTATCCCCATGACGAATCGACCCTGCGATAAGTGATCGAACATTGCGGCGTTGACCGCGATCACTACCGGATGCATTTGTGCCAGATTGGTAGTGCCGGTCGCGAGCTTGATATTCTTGGTGTCATGAATGAGTGTGGCCTGGAACAGCATGCTGTTGGTGATGTTCTCGCACGCGTCAGTGAGGTGTTCGCCAACGAAGGCATCGTAGAAGCCGAGTTTGTCAGCGAGGATGACCGCCTCGCGATCCTCCCGCAGCGTCTGGGACCAGTCCCGGCCCATTGGATGGACGGGCATAGTGAAATAACCCAACCGCATTGAACGTCTCCGCTTCGGATCTCTTTGTCCGAAAACTAACCGACCCAGCGGACCTATGCAGCAAATCTTGGGCGGGTCGAATCGCTTGTTCCGTTGTTGGAGTTAGCGTATCGGGCCTATGACCTAGATCAATTTTGAAAGGGCGAAAATCTGCTTCTTATGCTTGGCTGGGAAGCTGCAATGTCTGTCAATATCACATCGGTTTGGGCGAGGGGAGACCGCATGCTGAAATGGTTTCACGTGTTAATGCCGAAGGAGGAACGCTTCTTCGAGCTGTTCGCTCGCCACTCCGACGCTGTATTGGCCGGCGCCGAGGCTCTACGCGCCATGCTAGAAGGTGGCGCCGCGGTCAAATCGAATTACCACACCGTGATGGACCGCGAGCATGATGCCGACGACGCCACGCGCGAAGTTCTGATTGCGGTACGCCGTACATTCATAACTCCCTTTGACCGCGGCAATATCCGCGACCTGATCACCGCGATGGATAACTCTATCGACCAGATGCAGAAAACTGCAAAGTCGATCATGCTGTTCGACTTGAATGAATTCACGCCGCAGATGCGTGAGATGGCCGATGCCATTGTAAAATGCGCGAAGCTGCTGCGCGAAGCTGTGCCTCTGCTGCATTCGATCAGCTCTGAAGCGGTAAGGATCAGCGATTTAACCGCACAGATTTCGGCGCTCGAAGGCCGCGCCGACGAACTGCACGACATCGGATTGCGGGAGCTTTATGAGGCGAAATCCAAATCAGATCCGATGGGTTTTTTCGTAGGCAACGAGGTCTACGATCATCTTGAAAAGGTCGTCGATCGCTTCGACGACGTAGCAAACGTCATGCACGGCATTGTCATTGAACACGTTTAGCGCTTCCGGAGTTTGATGACGATGGACGTTATTCTGTCATTGCCGATTCTGATCGGACTGATCGTGGTCGCGCTTGCGTTTGATTTCTTGAACGGATTGCATGACGCAGCCAATTCCATCGCGACCATTGTATCCACCCGCGTGCTGCGGCCGCATTACGCTGTGGGCTGGGCGGCGTTCTTCAATTTCATCGCTTTTTTGTTTTTCGGCTTGCATGTGGCCAACACGCTTGGCACCGGTATTATCGCTGCCACGGTGGTCGATCCGCGCGTGGTGTTCAGCGCATTGATGGGCGCGATCATCTGGAATCTGATTACCTGGGGCCTCGGAATACCGTCGAGTAGCTCGCACGCGCTCGTCGGCGGCCTGGTCGGGGCCGGTATTGCCAAGGCCGGTCCTGGCGCCATCGTTTGGCACGGTCTGGCGCCAACCGCCCTCGCGATTGTCGGGTCCCCGCTGGTCGGCTTCGTGCTTGCGTTGCTGATGGTCCTGGCGCTTTCCTGGATCTTCGTGCGCTCGACACCATTCGCCGTCGATCGCACCTTCCAGCATCTGCAGTTCGTGTCCGCTTCGCTCTATTCGCTCGGCCATGGCGGAAACGATGCACAGAAGACGATGGGTATCATCGCGGTGCTGCTTTACTCCCAGGGTCATCTCGGCGCCGAGTTCCACGTCCCATTCTGGGTTGTAATTACCTGTCAAATAGCAATGGCGCTCGGAACGTTGGTCGGTGGATGGCGCATTGTGAAAACGATGGGGTCGAAAATTACGCGTCTTACGCCGATACAAGGATTCTGTGCGGAAACGGGAGGCTCGGCGACGCTTTTCGCTGCCACCTGGCTTGGCATTCCAGTATCGACCACTCACACCATCACGGGTTCGATTATTGGCGTCGGTGCCGCACGGAAGGTATCGGCAGTGCGGTGGAGTGTTGCGAACAATATCGTCATCGCGTGGATCATCACTATCCCGGCGTCGGCAGCTATCGCGGCACTGTTCTACTGGCTAACTGGGCTTTTTGGCTGATCAAGCGGCAACGCAGGAAAGAAAGCCTTCGACTCCCTGCTTAGTTCGCCGGCGGCCTCTACCGCCCTGCGAGGCCGTAAGGAGGCTTTCCGCCGAATGACGCGTTTGTGCGGCAGCACCGGATACTTTCCAGAACAGAAACCGAGACCTTCGCTCCATCGGAAGCGTTGGCGATGTTCTGCGAAATCTCGGATGACGCCAGCTTCAAAATCAGAGCTTCGTGCTTGCTGCAGAGGCTACTGCGAGACGTCGATTTTCACGGCGTTGGTGATTGTTTGCCAGTGCTTCATTTCGCCGTCGAGCCAAGACTTTGCATCGGCGAGCGACTTGGACGGTACGATATTGAAGTTCTGTTTGCCAAGCTTCTCAACTGCCTCGGGCGAATTCAGCGATTTGGTTACCACCGCAAATAGCGCTTCCAACACCGGTTTCGGTGTTGCTGCTGGCGCGAATAAACCATTCCACGCCACCGTGCCGACATCTGCGTACCCGACCTCCTGCATGGTGGGAACATCGGGATATTCCTTTAGCCGCGTGTGATTGACCACCGCTAACGGCCGGAATTTTCCTGCTTGCACCTGTCCGGCAGTTGAAGCCACGTTCAGGAAAGCGGTCTGTACGTCCCCACGCAGCATGTCCTGTATTACGCCGGCGGCACCATTCTTGTTGGGCAGCCCAACCAGATCGAGATCGCCGGCACGCTTCGCAAAATAAGCCATATCGTAGTGCGGGTAAGAGCCGATGCCGACAGTGCCGTAACGGACCTTGCCGGGATTTTGTTTGGCGTACGAAATGAGCTCGGGAACCGACTTCACCGGAAAATCGTTCGCTGCGCTCACGAGCAGGAAGGCCGGCACGTCAACCAGATTGGTCACCGCGACGACGCTCTTGGCGTAATCAGCACTCATCTTGTTCACGTAGATGATCGGCGTGATTGCATTAGTTGAGACATTTCCGATCATTAGTGTGTAACCGTCAGGCATCGACTTTACCATTTCGTCGATCGCCAGCATGCCGAACGCGCCCGGCTTGTTGAGAACTATAAAGCCCTGGCCGGTAACCTTCTGAAATTCGTCGCCAAGGATTCGAGCGACGATGTCAGTGGCGCCACCGGGAGCATAGGGCACGATCACCTTGACCGGCCGACTCGGATATTTGTCCTGTGCCGTCGCTGTGCCAACGCCAAAGGCGAGGGCGGCAAGCAGCATTGCCATCAAAACTTTCATGCGCTCCTCCCAGTGCATCGAGCGGCGGAAATTCTTTCCGTTTCCGTTGCAGGCTTGCTCAGCTGGCTTTGATGCCGTGTAAGCTGTGCGAGGCGTCCTTAACCGTGAAAAATACGACGTCGCCATCCGCAGTCGCCTTGCCGGCATGCACCGTATTGGCGGGAATGTAGACCACCGAACCCGGCTTTACGTCGATCTCCTTCCCGTCGATATTGGCACGGAAGGTTCCCTCCAGCACGTAGATCCATTGCTCGTTCGGGTGCGAATGGGGTTCGGCGCCGGTGCCGGCTTTCATGCGCATAAGGCCGACAATCATGCGGTCGCCTTCTACGCAAGGGCCGTGTGCCGTAGAATAGGTAGGCCCACCCATGATCTCGTGCATCGTTCCCAGATCGAAGACATATTCTCCCGGCGCGGCGCGCTTGGCGCCCGGCGTGCGTGCGAGCGGCTCGTTTGACATGACATTCTCTCCGGCGGCGGATTGTCATGGGAGATGTTAGTTGACGGTGCGCAGGCGCGCCAGTAGAGCCGCGGTTCTTTGTCCGTGTGCGCAGCAGCATCGCTGTTCGGCCTCCGTCGTTCGGCGAATCCACCATTCGGAGAAAAATCCCCGATGACGCCGGTTCGTTTAGCCGTGATACTGCTGGCTTTGGTTATGGTTGGCGGTTGCACCGACACCTACGTGCCCAGGGCGGAGCCAAGCTTCTACCGCAACTTGGCGCAGCCTGGCGCAGAACTCGACGCGACCACCGCAGCTTCAATGATCTCCGGCTATCGCGCCAACAACGGACTGCCAGCCGTATCACTCGATCCGGAATTGATGCGGTTTGCGCAAGCGCAGGCGGAGATCATGGCCAAACGCGACAAGCTAGACCACGGGACCGGCAAACCATTCGCGCAACGGCTGAAAGCCTCGGGCTATGACGCCAAGACTGCAGCCGAAAACATCAGTGCCGGATACCAAACGTTGGCCGAGGCATTTTCAGGCTGGCGCGACTCGACCCCGCATCGTGCCAATATGTTACTGGCTGGCGCGACGCGCATGGGTATCGCAGCGGTGTACACGCCAGCGTCAAAATACAAAGTCTATTGGTCACTGATCCTGGCTGATCCGGACCAGAAGAAGGAATAGACCAGCCGCCTCCTTCTGCGTGTGATATCGCCCACTTGGCAGCGCCCTTCCGGTCGCCATAGTCTTGCTGTCTTGGCGAACTGAGCACCCGGTGATGAGCGCTTTTCAGCCTTTTATCGATTGCATTTGGTTCGCATTTTCGGCGCCACAGTGCTCGGCATGTATCTTCGTACGGCGGGCGGATCATTTGAGCACAGAGACGAAGGAGACTATGAGGCGCAGCACACAATTCGATTCCGCTGCCGTTCCTGGTCCTGTTGGGTTGTACATCAGGTCGTTTTGTTTCCGCACTCTCGACATCAATTGCGCTGGATTAATGTCTATTTCAGATTTGCCCTTCTGCCGCGTGCTCACGGCCGGGGGTGATCGCCAGCGAAAACGTAGCCTTGGCTGGACGTTGTTCTGTCCGCTGATTAGTTTCGCGCCATGCCAGTACTGCCTCGCGTCAAGGATTACGAGTCGCTCTATCGCCAATTCCGCTGGCAGGTGCCGGTCCGCTATAACATCGGAGTCGACGTCTGCGATCGCTGGGCGGAAAGCGAGCCGGATCGACTTGCTATTCTGCACGCACGGCCGGGTGGTCATGATGAGCAAATCACCTACGGCTGGCTGCACCAAACATCCAATCGGCTCGCCAATGTGCTATGCGCACACGGTATCGCACGCGGTGATCGCGTAGCGATTCTGCTCCCGCAATCGCCCGAAGTGGCCGCCATTCACATCGCGATTTACAAGCTTGGCACGGTGGCACTACCGCTGGCAGTCCTATTCGGCACTGACGCGCTTTCTTACCGATTAAAGAATTCCGGCGCTGTGGCCTTGATTACCAATGCGCAGGGCGCGGAACGCATCGCCGAGATCAGGAAAGAGCTGCCCGCGCTCAAGTTGGCGCTGTCGTTGGACGGTGCCGCCGATGGCGCGCTTGGTTTTTCTGACGCGCTGGCGCGCGCTTCGTCCGATTTTACCCCGGTCGACACCTGTGCCGACGATCCGGCGATGATGGTCTACACGTCCGGCACGACGGGACAGCCAAAAGGCGCACTGCACGGCCATCGCGTGCTGATCGGCCATCTCCCCGGCGTCGAAACGCACCACGATTTTTTCCCGCAGGCGGGCGACACCATGTGGACGCCGGCTGATTGGGCCTGGGCGGGCGGGCTGCTCAATGTGCTGTTGCCGGGCCTCCACTATGGTGTTCCGGTGGTCGCGCGCCGTTTCAAGAAATTCGATCCGGAAGAGGCCTTCGCGCTGATGGCGCGCACACAGATACGCAACGCTTTCATCCCGCCCACTGCGTTACGAATGCTGCGCGCGGCGCCGAATCCCAAAGGCCGGCATGCCATCAACATGCGCTCGATCGGGTCCGGCGGCGAGTCGCTTGGCGCGGAAACCTATGAGTGGGGCAAGTCAGCATTTGGTCTCGTCATCAACGAATTCTATGGACAGACCGAATGCAACATTGTGCTCTCGGCTTGCGGAACGCTCGGCGTGTCGAAGCCCGGCGCGATTGGCAAGCCTGTCGCCGGGCACTCGGTGGCGATTCTCGACGGGGAGGGCAATCCACAAAAGAACGGGGTAGTCGGGCAGATTGCGATCAAACGTCCCGACCCCGTGATGTTCCTTGAATACTGGGACAACCCAGAAGCCACACGCGCCAAGTTCATTGGCGATTGGATGACCACTGGCGATCAGGGCGTTATGGACGAAGAGGGCTACATCAGTTTCATCGGTCGCGATGATGATGTGATCACTTCCGCTGGCTTTCGCATCGGACCCGGCGAGATCGAGGATTGCTTGATCCGTCATCCGGCCGTAGCGCTCGCCGCCGCCGTTGGAAAGCCGGACGCGCTGCGCACCGAAATCATCAAAGCCTTTATCGTTCTTAAAAAAGGCTACGCTGCATCCGATGAGTTGGCATCCGAGATTCAGACCTTTGTGAAAACACGTTTATCGGCACACGAATATCCGCGCGAGGTTGCCTTTATCGATGCTATGCCGATGACGACGACGGGCAAGGTCATCAGGCGTCTACTGCGAGAGCGGGCGTGACGCTCTTGTCGCGATGACCTCTCAACAGTTTCCAGATTCAACTTTGCAACATCGACAAGAATAGTTTCGACTGCCTCACGTTCTGCCGGGGCAAGCGCGTCCTGCGGGGGACGGGATTCCCGACCGAATAGCCTTGCATCTGCAATCCGGCCTTGATGCACGCAGCCAGGTTGAAGCGTGCGAAAGCCTCGTTGATGCGCCAGAGGTCACGCTGGAGTTTCATCGCCTCAGGCCATTTCCCCGCGCGGCATAGGTCGTATAGCCGGACGCTCTGGTGCGGGACGATGCAGGCGGGACCGGCCATCCAGCCGACGCCGCCGATCAACATCACTGCCGCCGGAATATGCGCCGAAGCCGAGAAAACCTTCATGCGCGGCGCCCGGTTCATGATGGACAGCAACCGCCCGGTATTGGTCGATGCGTCCTTGATGTAGCGGATACGTGGGTGCTCAGCGAGGCGGGCGATCACATCGAGCGCAAGGTCGCTGCGCTGAAATTGCGGATTGGTATAGAGTACTAAGGGAATTTCGACCGAATCGGCGACGGTGCGAAAGTAGGATTCGACCTGTCCATCCTTCAGCGGAAAATAGGCTTCCAAAATGGCGAGAATGCCATCGGCCCCGAGTTTTTCATACGTCTTCGCCTGCTCAACTGCCTCCGCCGTGGCGGTTGATGCGACGCCTGCGATCACCGGCACTCGCTTGTTTGCTGCCTCGATCGTCGCCCGCACCACAGCTTCGCGCTGCGTAGGATTGAGATAGGCAAATTCGCCGGTTGAGCCGAGCGGTGTCAACCCGTGCACGCCGGCCTTGATCAGGTCGGAGGCGAGTTGCCCTAGGACATCGGTGAGGATGCGGCCGCTATGATCGATGGGCGAGACCAGGTACGGGAAGACGCCGTGGAAATCGCTCATGCGCGTAGCCTAGAAAACCCACAACGCTTCCGACGGAAATTCGACATAGTGCTCGCCTGGCTCGAGCGGCGTCGACGCATAGGCGCGGACTGTAGCGTTTTCACGCGCGAACACGAGCTCCCAGCGCTCGCCAAGATACATCGGGGCCTTGAGCTGCATTTTTAACCGATTGGGGCCGCCGCCAGAGGCGCAGCGGACACGTTCGATGCGAATAATCCCTGTTACTTTTGCGCCTCTGGCTGACTTGGTACGCGACGCGCCGATGAGGCGCTCACCGAAAACTTCGATAGTCGCGTGTTCGCCCGAGTTGCCGACCAATTTGCCATCGAGACGATTGTTGCTACCCATGAATTCTGCCGCAAACAGTGTTGCCGGCTCATTATAAAGAGCAGTAGGCGATCCCTCCTGTGCGATCAGACCCGCATCGAGTAGCACGATGCGATCGGCAATCGCCATGGCCTCAACCTGGTCGTGGGTAACGTGTATGGCGGAAAGACCAAGCGTGACAATAAGGGTCCGCAGCCAGGCGCGAGCCTCCTCGCGCAGCTTGGCATCGAGATTGGACAAAGGCTCATCGAGAAGAATAACCGGCGGCTCGTAGACTAGCGCACGCGCTATCGCGACGCGCTGTTGCTGGCCACCGGAAAGTTGGTGCGGAAAGCGGGCAGCGAGGTGGCCAAGACCGATCTGCGACAGCGTCTTCTCGACCCGTGTCTTTGTCTCTATGGCCGATACACCGCGCAACTTCAGACCATAGGCGACGTTGTCGAAAACAGTGCGGTGCGGCCACAACGCATACGACTGAAACACCAGACCGAGGCCGCGCTCTTCGGCGGGCAGTTCGACGCCCCGCGCCGCATCGAAAAACGCGCGATCGCCAATAGCTATCGACCCTCCGTGCGGCGTTTCCAGCCCGGCGATGGCGCGCAAGAGCGTGGTCTTGCCGCTACCGGATGGCCCAAGCAGGGCGACCGCCTCCGCTGCAGGAACGGCAAGCGAGACGCCCTGGAGGATCTCATTTTCGCCCAGCCGAAGGGCGACATCCTTGACGATAAGGTCAGCCATGCAGGCGAACTCCGAGCCGGACCGCGATGGCCAGGCCGACGCCGATCATCACCACGTTAACGACTG
>Ga0126384_10001240_pt1 | contig 15084 bp, 13 predicted proteins | sample PanSoiMetPlot_36_FD_92543 | JGI IMG/M metagenome (GOLD analysis project Ga0126384, IMG submission 92543) | Tropical forest soil microbial communities from Panama - MetaG Plot_36 | ecosystem: Environmental > Terrestrial > Soil > Tropical forest > Bulk soil | place: Panama | collected 2016-02-17 | reverse complement strand
GCACAAGGCGCGTTGCTTCGTGAAACACCGCGCATTTCTGTTTTGCGCTGGATCATCGGACGAACGGTCAAGTGGCGTCCGGCTCAGGCACTGACGGGCGCGCAGGCTAGGCAAAGCTCAAGCCAAGGCGGTCCGGGCAGGGCGATCGAGGTCTCGCTTGGGGTGCCGAAGCGCCCGCCCCCCGGAACTTTGAGCCCTGCTCGAAGTCCGTCCGCCTAATTGACATGCGGTGCTAAAGTTCTAAGAATAACGCGAGCAAGAGGGTTTTGTTGGCTGCTCGACTTAACCGAACATTCTCCTGGGCGTGTTGCGGCCTTCCCCTTGTTGACGCCCAACGAAGCGTCTGCACTCCGGCCTCCCCGCCAATGATTTTCACTCTCTTGAACCCCCTGAAACTCAAGGGATTGAATCTACTTGCGGTCGTCTTTGCATGTGGCTTTGGAGGCATGCTGGGCCTGCCCGCAATTCGGATCGCGGCGGCAGCCACTTTGCTCTCATGTGACGCCCGGCCGCGCTTTCGCGCGGCGCGATCGTTGGAACCAACTTCAGATGAACAAGCACCATGTCCAAGGAGTGTGGAGGAGCCCTCGATATTCGCTTGGACCATACAAACCAACTTCGTCATGAACTCGGTTACTCTGGAGCTGGTTGGCTCCGCGGTATCGCCGTGAGGACGACGTTGACAACGAAGCTCCCAGCCACTCGCACAACCGAAAAATAGTGTCGCGCCGCCTGAGCAAGGCCAATAGTGCAGATGCAGAGAACCTTGCCCTCAGGCGATACCGTGCCAGCCATTGCCCTCACTGGGGTTTACAAGACATTCTCAACCGCATCCGGGGAGCTGGTGCGGGCACTTGAGAGTGCCAACCTCACTGTTCATACGGGTGAGTTCATTACGGTGGTCGGCGCCTCAGGCTGCGGCAAGACCACCCTGCTTCGGCTGATAGCCGGATTAGAACAGTGTAGCGCCGGAACCATTGCCATCAACGGCGCACCTTTGGTCGGTCCGTCAGAGCAAGTCGGCATCGTGTTTCAGGACCCTACGCTACTGCCGTGGCGAACGGTGATGCAGAACGTGCTTCTGCCTGTCCAGGTGCTTAAGCTCGATGCGCGCAGGTACGGCGAGCGGGCCAAGGCCCTTGTGGAGACAGTTGGGCTCAAAGATTTCGAGAACAAGTATCCGCACGAGTTGTCCGGCGGCATGCGCCAGCGCGTCGCGATCGCCCGCGCGCTCGTGCACGATCCTGCCATGTTGCTGATGGACGAACCGTTTGGTGCACTCGATGCCCTCACGCGCGACCAGATGAACCTGGAACTCCTGGAGATCTGGTCCGCAACCCGAAAGACGATACTGCTTATTACGCACTCGATCACCGAGTCCGTGTTCCTGGCCGACCGGGTGATCGTAATGTCGCCGCGCCCAGGCCGGGTCGTCGAAGAAATCACCATCGAGCTGCCGCGACCGCGAACGCTCGAGATGATCAACAAGGAAGAATTCGGCAAGTATGTCCGCCGCATACGTGGGCTGCTTGGTTCTGGCGCGCATGACCACAGCGGGGCCACACCATGACCGTGCAAGGCGATAGCGCAAGCCGGAGTGCCGTTTTGGTTGCGTCCCGGCCTGCCAGACCGTCGGTCTGGGCCCGTCTCTCCGGCAACTTCGCCTCAGCGTTTTTCGCCGCGCTCCTTATCGTCTACTGGGAGTTCCACGTCCGCTTCTTCCAGGTGGACGCCTTGCTCCTGCCGCCGCCAAGCAAGGTTTTCGCGTCGCTCTGGAGCGGGATTGTCAGCGGACTTTTTCTCGAACATTTCGGGATCACGATTTACAGGGCGCTGTCGGGTTTTCTCGTCGCCGCGTTTCTCGGCATATCCCTGGGTGCGCTGATCTCCCAGTTCAAGTTGATCGAGAAGACCGTTTATCCCTGGGTGGTAGCCCTGCAGACGGTGCCCAAGATCGCGATCGCTCCGCTGATCCTGGTCTGGTGCGGGTATGGCTCGCTGTCGAAGATCGTGACGGCAACGCTGGTGGCCCTGTTTCCGGTGCTCGTCAACACGATCATCGGACTGAGGACCTGCGAGCAGGGCAAGCTCGACCTCATGCGCTCGCTCAAGGCGGGCCGATGGCTTACGTTCCGGATAGTCCAGCTGCCGAATGCCCTGCCTTTCATCTTTGCCGGCCTCAGCGTAGCCGTGGTCTTCAGCATCCTGGGTGCGCTGGTCGGCGAGTTCGTCGGCTCCAAGGACGGCATCGGCTTCTTGATCCTGGATGCCAACTATCAGCTAAACATTCCGCGCGTGTTCGCGCTTCTCATCCTGCTCGCGACCTATGGAATTAGCTGCCACCTGCTGTTGCGCTTCGCACATCGCAAGCTCGTCTTCTGGAACGAGCCCAACAGCGTGACATCCGCCTGAGAATGCCCGACTTTGTATCGACGGAGTGATTCATGCCCAGTTCACGACATGCCCCAGTCATTGGCTTCGCCGCGTTGGCGCTGATCATCGGCGGCTCGCCTGCTTACGCGCAGAAACTCATCTTCTCTCCTACAACGACGGCCCTCACCGTCGGACATGCCGCCCACTCGTCGCTGCCGAAGTATACGAAGTGCTGGGAGAATGAGGGCCTCGATATCGACGTCGTCGGCATTCAGGGCGCCACTGCCGGTATGCAGCAGATCGCCGCCAAGAACATTACCTTCGCCAACGTGGGCCCCGAGGTATTGATGATGGCGCGCGCCAAGGGCGCGAGGGTGAAAGCGGTCTACACCTATTCCAGGAGCACCATCTACCGCGCCGTCGCACTTAAAGGCGCGGGCATCGCCAAGACTGAAGATATGCGCAGCAAGACTATGGGTGCCATCGCCATGTCCACTGGCGCCGTGCCGTATGGGCGGCAAATGCTGCAGGCCGCCAATATCGATCCCGACAAGGACGTTAAGTGGCTGCCGATCGGCGAGGGGGCGCAGGCGCTGCTTGCGCTCAAGCGTGGCGACGCCAACGTCTGGTTCGCCTGGGATACCGCCGTCGCCCAGCTCGAGGCGCAAGGCGCCGAACTCGTGCACATCAAGCCGCCCTACTTCGAGGACCTGATCGGCAACGTGATCCTGGTGCACGAGGATTTCCTCGCAAGCAACAAGGAGACTGTTGCCAAGGCCATGCGCTGCATCGCCAAGACCACCATCTTCGGCCTGACCAATCCCGAGAAGGCCATCAAGGTGCACTGGCAATACTACCCCGCGACCAAACCCGAAGGCGATGAGGCGGAAGCCTTGAAGAAAGCGCGCATAGTGTTTGAGTCACGGTTCGGCGGCTATTCGGTACCCGCAGGCGTGAAGTGGGGCGAGAACCTGGAGTCGCAGTGGCGCGGTGTCGCCAAGCTGATGCAGGCCGAGAACCTGCTGCCTGCGGATTACGACGTGACGGCCTCTTACACCAACGAGCTAATCGACGAGATCAACAAGTTCGATGCCAAGGCCGTCGCCGAGGCGGCCAAGGCCGATAAGTAGAGCGGGTGATTTGGCAGGGACGGGCAGGAGGAATATGCCATGACGTTGGAAGGCAATCAGTTCGCGGCAGACAGCTTCGGCAAGGTGCGCCTTCCGCCGCAGCAGGCGGAACCTCTCCCGCATTGGGCCTACACCTCGACCACTTGGTATGATCGGGAGGTCGAGCGCATCTTCCGCAAGAGCTGGAACTATGTTGGTCATGTGAGCCAGCTGCCGAAGCCCGGCGACTTCTTTACGCTGGATGTCGCCGGCGTACCGCTGATTGTCGTGCGAGGGCAAGACAATCAAGTGCGGGCTTTCTTCAATTCCTGCCGCCACCGAGGCTCCAAGTTGCTGCGGGGGGAAGGCAACTGCAAACTGATCCGCTGCCCTTACCATGCGTGGGCCTACGACCTCGCCGGCGGACTGGTCGCGACGCCGCTGGTCGACGACGACATGGAGGGGCTCAAAGGCGAGCTATCCCTGCATGCGCCCCGCCTCGATATCGTCGATGGCTTCATGCTTGTGGCGTTTGACGAATTGCTGCCGGCGGCGTCGCAGGCGCTGGGAAGTCTGCAAAAAGAATGGGCCGGCTACGACCCCACCACCTTTGTATGCACCCGGCGCCGCAGCTGGGAAGTGAAGGCCAATTGGAAGCTCTGGTACGAGAACTACAACGATTCCCTGCATGTGCCGTTTGTCCATCCCGGCAGCCTGGCCAAGCAAAAGGTCACCAGTCGCCAGCGCGCTTCGCACGTCGAGACGGATGGCATCTACATTGCGCACTTCACGGTGCACGCCGGTAGCCGTGGACTTTTGCAAGAGGACCAGGACAAGGCGCTCCCGCGCTTGCCGAAGCTGAGCGGGCGCTACACTGAAGGCACCTACTATCCGTGTCTGCTCCCATCGACCTTGTTCGGCTTCACGGTGGACAGCGCCTGGGCGTTCGAGTTGCATCCGAAAGGCCCCGACCGTACGACGCTGGTCGCAGCCTCATTCTTCTCGAAGGAGCAGATCGCACGGCCGGACTTCGCCGAGAAGGCCGAATACTATTATCGCCGCGTCGACACGATCGTCCCCGAGGACAACGAGGCCGTGGAGCGGCAGCAGGAAGGGCTGTGCCTGCCGGTGGGACTCTCCGGCAAGTTCACCCACCTGGAAACGCTGTGCCACGCTTTCGACAACTGGGTGCTGGACCAGATGGTCGACCCCTAACGCCAGCACCAACGAGGAGTGTTCCCCAGGTGAGCAACAGCAAGATGCCGGTCCGGCCGGCACGAAATCTGCGTGACTTCCTGGAAGCCCTGGCCGAGTGGGATCCGGACAGCATCCTGCGCATCAGGGAGCCGATCGCCCTCGACTATGACATGACGGCGATGGCAATGGAGTTGGAACGCCGGGGGCAGTCACCCGTGCTGTGGTTCGAGAAGGTGGGCGACAGCCCGTTTCCCGTCGTCGCCAACGTGTTCGGCAATCGCAAGCGCTATGCTTTCGCGGCGGGTGTAGAAGAACCTGAGCTGCTTGATGCATGGGGCCGGCTTGGCGACAAGCTGCACAAGCCGGAACTGGTGAAGCAAGGCCCGATCCTCGACAACGTGCACACCGGCGCCGACGTTGACCTGAAGCGCCTGCCGATACCGCGCCACTTTGCGGAGGACGGCGGCCCCTACATCACCAACGGCATCGTGGTGGCGAAGGATCCCGATACGGGCGTCCGCAACGCGAGCTTCCATCGCATGCAGCTCAAGGGTCCGAACCTGCTCGGGACCAGCCTGCACAGCCGCCGCCATCTGTGGACGTACGCGCGCCGCGCCGAGGAGCTCGGCCAGCACCTGCCGGTGGCCGTGTTGATCGGCTGTCATCCATTGTTGAGCTTTGGCTCCGGATTGTGGAAGGGGCCGATTTCCACCGACGAGTACGAGGTCGCGGGCGGCTTCTTCGGTGAGCCCATTAAAATTGCGATGGGACCCATGGGAAAGGTCGAGATCCCGATCGAGTGCGAAATCGCGCTGGAAGGCACGCTAATCATCGGTGAGCGTTTCCCCGAGGGGCCTTTCGCGGAGTTCACGGGCTACGCGTCAGAGCGCTCCACCGAGCATGCGCTGAAGATCGACACGATCCTCTACCGCAACAATGCGATCTTCCAGGATATCGTGCCCGGCATTTCCGACGAGCACACAATGCTGCTCGCCATTCCGCAGGAGGCGCGACTCCTGCGCACGTTGCGCCAGCACAATCCAAACGTCACCGCGGTGGCCTACCCGAAATCGGGTACCTGTCGGCTGCACGCCTATGTATCGGTGCGCGATCCGGCGCCAGGACAGGTGCGCAACATCGCAGCCGCGACTCTTGGCGACGACCTGTCGCTCAAGCTGGTGGTAGTGGTCGACGACGACGTCGACGTGACCAGCGACTTTGACGTTCTGTGGGCGATGGCCACGCGCATGCAGGCCGACACCGACATGGACCTGCTGCGCAATGCCATGGGTGCGGTGCTCGATCCCTCCAACAACCAGGGAACGACCGCCAAGCTAATCATCGACGCAACGCGGAAGACCAAGCCGTTCCCGAGGCGACACACGTTACCCGAGGACGCGATGGCGAGGGTTCAAGCCATGCTGGCCACGTACAAGCTGCCGCGTTGACTGCAGGCACCCGCCTTTTGTGCAGCCGGGTAATCTGGACCTCTAAGGCGACGATCTTGTGGGGCTGGATTTGGCGCGCTTTGCCGCGAGATTGAGAGTGCTGACAGCACCGTCCAGATCCAATGCCTCCGCCCCAACCGTTATGTAAGTCCCTTTCGCAAAATGCGTGATTACTCTCTTGAGGACCTCAGATAAGTCCACCGTCTCTGAGGCCCAATTGCCAGATCGCTCATGAAGCCATCGTGCAAGCATGGCCAATTCAATCTGCTCGGCCAGTAACTCGGTCTGTTTGACTTTTGACCTGAGCAGCTCTGCGCATTCGCTTTCGAGCGGCCCGAAGCGCTGCTTCAGCCGGCGGCGTAGCGCACGCAGCGGCACGACCGTCTCCGCTCGCCAGGCCTGCACGGCAGCGTCCATCGCCTCGACGTCCTGCGCCGTCACCGTCATATTGCATTCGGTGGTAACGTACGTTGCAAACAGCAGGATATTGATGTCGAGACCGAGGTAATCCTGCAGCATGAGGCAGGCATCCGCGACGCCGGGTTGGCTGTAAATCGCAAGCGCAAACCGCCAGTGCGGCCCCTCGAGGTCGAGGTCGGTATCCATTGCTTTACGGATGCGCGCCATGCGTCACTTCGCTTTGTTGGTAGAATCTGAAGGCGTCCCCCACCGCTGCACCAGCGAATTGTCGATTCCAAACAGATCTAAGGCACGGCCAACACTATGGTTGACAATGTCGTCGACGGTTTTCGGGCAACTGTAGAATGCCGGGACCGGAGGCATGACTATGGCTCCAAGTTCGGTGACCTGCGCCATGCTCCGCAGGTGTCCGAGGTGCAACGGCGTCTCACGCACCATCAGCACCAGCCGGCGGCGTTCCTTCAGGACAACATCGGCCGACCGCGTCAGAAGATTCGATGTTATACCGGTAGCGATCTCGGAAAGGCTGCGGATCGAGCAGGGTGCCACGATCATTCCGAGGGTCGGAAACGAGCCGCTGGAAATTGCGGCCGCGATGTCCTCTGGTCGATACACGACATCAGCCAGTGCCTGCACCTCGGCCACCTTCCAGGACGTCTCATGTGCGAGCGTGATCTGTCCCGCCTTCGTCATAACCAGGTGCGTTTCCACATCAACAAGCCTTAAAGCCTCAAGCAATCGCACCCCGTAGACGATGCCGGATGCACCACTGATGCCCACAATCAGTCGCGGTCGGGGTTTGGAATTCATGGCACTCACCGGGCTTGGGGTAGACAAAAGGACTGGCCTGCGCACGACTGTTAAGGATGGAGCGGATCCCACTCCGGCACGGTACCCAGACCTGCTGGCAAACTTTTTGCGCAAGTGCACGCGAGGTCTAGTTCGGGAATGACACAACCCGCCACGATGACTTTCGCATCGAGGGTGACCTCCATTCAACCAGGATCTTGGCCGTATCGCGATCGTTGACCCTAGCGTAGCCAGCATTTATTCAGGTCGGTGATGACGTAGCCGATTGGGCATAGGCGCCGTGCGCGTTCCCGGTGCCTTGAGATCGCTCGGTCTGGGCCGGTTCGCACCGACATTGGTCCCACCCACACTCCTCGCACGCGCCGATGAGGTGATTGAATGGGCGCGCGGCTTTGCTGCTGCATGGGCCGGAAAGATCGCACTCTTGCCCCGTGCCAGTGGACTGAGACCCACGTCTGGTTACAAGGTTACTTATATCCCTAGCGCAATTGCTGGCGCAGCGGCGAGCACGAGCTATGTGAGGTACGCCACGGCGACGTCAATCGCCTCAGCATCGTGGCCATAGAGTGCGGCGAAGGCCTTGACCGGATCCCGTGCTGCGGCACTGAGTGCCGCGTCACGCTGCTCCTGCTCCGGCCCGTCAGGGAGATGGAAGCCGACGGCGTTGGCGCGCGCCATCTCCTGGACGCGCGTCACACGCGGCTTGCGTAGTACCTCATACTGCCTCAGCGCCTCCGGGATGCGTGTGCGCCCAGCCAGCTTGAGACAAGCGGCGAGCGTGGCGCCGTCCTCGATCGCTTGCACCGCACCCTGCGCCATGTAGGGCAGCATCGCGTGGCACGCATCGCCGAGCAGCGTCACGCGACCCTCGCTCCATCTGGGCAACAGATTGCGGTCGTGCAGCGCCCATTTGTAGGTCTCATCGACCGCATCGATGATGGCGTGCACCTGCGGATGCCAGCCGGCGAAGGCCGCATGCGCATCCTTAAGCCTGCCGAGATCGGTCCAGGATTCGCGCGTCCAGGTGTCCTCCTCGGTCACCGCAACGAAATTTACGTAGCGGCCTCCTGCCACGAAGTAGTGAACGAAGTGTCCGCCGGGCCCGAGCCAAGCCGTGCCCAGTCTTTCGAGATCGAGGTGTCGAAGGCGCTCGGCCGGCGCAAGCCCGCGATAAGCGACGTGGCCTGAGAAGCGGGGCTTCTCTGGCCCGCGCAGCGCCGTACGCACGGTGCTGTGAATGCCATCGGCACCGACAATGACGTCAGCCGTGATGCTCGTCCCGTCCTCGAATTGCGCGGTGGCGCCGTCCGCCTGCTGGGTGATGCCGGTACAGCGCTTGCCGGTGTGCACCCGGCCGGCGGGCAATCCCTCGACGAGAGCCGCAAGCAAGTCGGCCCGATGAAAATGAAAATAGGGTGCGCCGAACGCGGCCAGGATCGTCTCGCCCATGGGCATGCGCGACAGCACGCGGCCGTCCTGCCAACGTCGGCGCTCGATGGCGACAGGCTTCACTCCGCATTTCTCGAGAGCGGCCTCGAGTCCGTAGCGGTACAATAGCCTGGAGGCGTTCGGGCTGATCTGGATCCCGGCGCCGACGTCTTTCTGCTCTGGCGCCTGCTCGTAGACGTGCGCGTCGACGCCGGTCCTCAAAAGGGCAATGGCCGCCGCCGTTCCACCGATACCCCCGCCGATGACCGCGGCCGTCAAGCTCGTCACCTTGCAGTATCCCATCCGGTTACCCTCGCCAGTATGGAATCGGGCGGAGTCTTGGACGTGTCCGCAGCGCCCCGCCAGGCAATGTGCTGATCAGGCCGCACGAGCACGAGGTCCGCCGCGTAGATGCGGGCTAGTCTCGCATCCTCGATCGCCACGATATCGAGCGGAATGCATCGGTGCAGCGCTGCATCGCGCCAAGTGCGGTCGGGCTGACCTGCAAAGCTCAAGAGCGTGAACCACGGGCCCAGGCGGTCGTAGAGGGCTACTCCATCACGCCCATACGTCGACGGTAGCCGCACGCCGGGAGCAGTTGTCGGCGTGTAAACGAGAGGATCGTCGCTATAGGTGGCGCAGGGTTCTGGAAATACGACGGGCGAGTCCTTGTAGGCATAGCCGAGCTCGATACCCCAGCTCTCGTTCTCGGCATTGCCGAGCGCGGTGATACGGCGGCCGGCCTCTGCGCGCAGGCCGGGATCGCGCGCGCCTGTCTCCCCGAGCACATTGCGATAAACCTCTGCTATGGCCATGCGCACCTGCGTGTGTCGACCGGACGCCTCGCGGTTGCGCAAGCCCACCGAACGCCGCTCAGCATCATACGAGGCAAGCAGCGCGGGGCCACCGAAACCGTGTATTCGCGCGGCGAGTTTCCAACCCAGATCTACCGCATCGGCTATGCCGGTGTTCATGCCGTAGCCGCCGGTCGGTATGTACTGATGCGCGGCATCGCCTGCCAGAAAAACGCGGCCCGTGCCGTAGCTGCGGGCGACGACCAGATGCGGCGTCCAGGCATTGGCCACGAGGATCTCGTAGTCGAACGGTCGGCCGGCGAAGCGGCGCAGACGCTCGTCGGGATTGATTGCCTCCGGAGGCTCGCCGGGATCCGGCCGAACCTGCAACGTCCAGATCGCGTCGTCGTCCTGCGCGATGAGCGTGCCCTGCGATGTCTGGTAGTGCCAGGTGACGCCAAAGGGCTGCAGGACGTCGCGCGCGCGAGACCTGAAGTGGATCATGTAGCGCTGCATCACCGCGTGCTGCCCGTCGAGTCCGATGCCGAGGCACTCACGCACGCGGCTGCCGCCGCCGTCGCACCCCACAAGATAGGCGCAACGCACGACCTCGGTGGCGCTCGTCAAGACGTCTCGCAGGACAACGGTGACTCCGTCGGCATCCTCGGCGGCATCCTCGAGTGCGACGCCGTAGCGGGCGGTCACGCGCTGCACGCTGGCAACTGCTGCGCGCAGCACCGGCTCGATGATCACCTGTGAGACCCGCATGGGCGGCACCTGTGGCTGGCTGCCGTCGTCGTGCTCACCGATGTAGGCCCGCCACTCGTTTGGGCTGCGATAGCGGAACCTGCGTAGTTCGTAACCGGCGAGCGAGGTGACCCAGGAGACGTCGAAACAGTTCGCCTCCGGCACGGCGACGTCGCGCAACGCCTGCTCCACGCCATAGCGCCGGAAAAGCTCCATGCTGCGGGCGTTGGTGATGTCCATCTTTGGATGGCGAGTCGGATGGATCTCGCGCTCGACCAGCAGCGTATGCACGCCGAGCTGTCCGAGTACGCGGGCGAGCGTGAGGCCGACCGGGCCACCCCCCGCAACGAGCACCGCAGCGTTGATGGCCTCCCCCTTCCTTCGTGAATTGCAGTGCCTACAGTCGCTCAATGCATGCTCGGCCGGGCATCCGCCGATGTCTTCGCTTGTCGACTTGGAGCCGAATTCCCGGCCGCGGTTGAAAGTAGGCGTGACGATGCGAGGTAGCAAGATTCTGAACAGCGGGTCCTTGGCTTACCACGAAACGAAGAGCCTCCATCAGTCCAGGGACGTGTCGGCGTTAATGCCCCAGGGCGTCATGCCAGCGGGACGGTCAGGGGATTGTAGCTGTAGAGCCATTCCGAGCGGGAGGCGCCTTCATTGCGGTTGGCGAACGCCGCCCGCAGCGCCGCCTGATCGCGCATGTGATAGAGGGTGCGATTGGCGGTCGAGCCCTCGACAATACGCGACGTCCGGCCGACGCGATTGCGCTCATACATTTGCAGGGCCTCGGGCACGTCTGGAGCCAGCCCGAGCGTGCGGGCCAGCACCGCGCCGTCCTCGATGGCCATGGCGGCTCCCTGCGCAAGATAGGGCAGCGTCGCGTGCACCGAGTCGCCGAGCAGCGTCGCACGCCGTGTGCTCCACTTCGCGATCGGCGGCCTGTAGAAAAGCGACCAGCGGAAGCACGCATCGCTTTTGGCGGCGTCAATAACGGTCTGGATGTCCTTGTGCCACCCGACAAAATCGTCCTTGAGCTTCTGCCAGGGAAATGTCGCGGCCCATGACTCCTCGGAAACCTCGTCGGTCTCCACAAGCCCCACGAAGTTCAGCAGCTCGCCGCCCCGCAAGTAGTAGCACACGGCATGGCGCCCCGGCCCCATCCACACCGTCATGTCCTGCGTCATGAGATTCCTCGGCAATCGGTCTACCGAGATGACGAGGCGCCACGCCGCGTCGCCGGTGTAGGTCGCGCGATCCGGGCCGACGATCTGCGCGCGCACGACCGACTTCACGCCGTCGGCGCCGATCAGCACGTCACCTTCCGCGGTTGTCCCGTCGGCAAAATGCAGCACCACCCGGCTCGGCGTCTCCTCAAAACGAGTCGCGCGCCTGCCTAGCGTTATGACGTCCAGCTTTACCGTCTGCGCCGCCCTGACGAGCACATTGTGCAGGTCCCCACGGTGCAGCTGGTTGTAGCTCGCGCGGTGCCGTTCCCGGTGCACATCCGCCAGCGGAAACTGGCTGACGATCTCGCCCGTGTCATGCAGGCGAAAGACATAGGCGCCGGGCCTTACCGACAACGTCGAGATTTCCTCCCCCAGTCCCAGGCTGTTGAGCACGTGCATGGCATTGGCGCTGAGCTGGATGCCCGCCCCGATCTCCATCAGCTTGTCGGCCTGCTCGAAAACGCTGACATCGTGGCCGGCCTTCATCAGGCTCAGCGCGGCGGTCACGCCACCGATACCGGCGCCGGCAATCAGGATTCGCTTTCCCATCCAGACCTCCCCGTCAGACACGCTGCGCTTCTTTCGGGCGTCCTGCCGATGCATCGGCTGCATCGTCACAGTGCGCTGTCGCAAAGCCGCGCCGCTAGCTGCAAATTGTACGCGCAAGAGGGCGTGCTGGCAGCCGGTCGGCTACAAGCTCAGCAGCCTCTTGGCGTTGCTTGAGAAGATCCGCTCGCTGGCATCCGCGGGCAGTCCGAGGTTGCGCACGGCGACGATGGTCTCGGGGATCGGCGCCAGCGGCGCATCGGTGGCGAACACGACCGCCGAAGAAGTCCAGCGCGGCTTTGAGCCCGCCGCGTCCCCCGAACATGGCCGTGTCGCCGTAGAACAGCGGGGGATCTTGCGAACGCGCTCGGCGAAGCTGCCGAGGCTCCCGCCTCCCTTGCTCGTCTCGGCGTAAAACCGCTCGCGAAAGATGTGCGTGTAAATGTCGATCATCGGCATGTCAGCCCTTCGCGGGATTGTTATTTTTGAGCTGAAGGCCCAGCGAATAGCGATCGCGGCGACCTGCTCGGTCCGCTCGCGCACGGCCGCGGCGAGTTCGGGGGCCCGCCCGGATTGAGCACCTGGGCGGACGCGATCAGCTTGGCGGCTGATACCCTCCTTGCGCTTGCCGGAAGCCGCTGATCATCGCCGCCTAGCAAGTGGGAAGCTTTGCCCCAAGAAGGGCGTGAACAGATGGAATCGCGCTCCCGCACCGACCACAAAGCAGACCTTCTGACGACTGCCTTTGCCGCTGGATGGCACGTAAACGTCGCCTCCAGGCTCAGCAACGAGTGTCGATTTGATTAGGGTAACACCTGATTGCTCGGTCAGGTTATTCGTAATTGTATCCTTCTACTTGTTCGACATGCCGCGGCCATGCGAGGGCCAGTCTCGAGGCTCTGCAAGGATGATGAAATTCGTCCGTTACAGTGCTTGTGCATTTGTGAGCACGATATTGCTTGCGGCGCACCTGAATGCCCAACCCCAACCGCCGCCGGAAGGTGCCAGAGTTTACATCATATGGCCCGGCGATGGACAGGTCATCCGTCGCGGGAAGTTCTGGCTCCGGATGGGACTATCGGGGGCTGGAGTGGCGCCTGCCGGGATCGACAAGCCCAACACCGGCCACCATCACGTCCTCATCGATAGCGAGTTGCCAGCGCTTGACCGCGAAATTCCAAACGACAAGAACCACCTGCATTTCGGCCGCGGCCAGACCGAAGCCCGGATCGAATTGCCACCGGGTCGGCATACCCTGCAACTGCTATTCGGTGATGCGAACCATGTTCCACACCAACCGCCACTCTATTCCAGCAAGATTACCGTAATTGTCACACCTTAGGGGAACCTTGATGCGATTGATCCCATGTACCGTTCGTGCGCTGGTTCTCTTCATTGCCGTGTTGTCGTTGGGAGTTCAGGCACAAGCACAGCAACATAGCCATACCGCACAACCAGCGTCACTGTCCGCGACCGGGCAGCGTACGCCAGCGCCGCAGGACGCCTACGTCTATATCGGGTGGCCAAACGATGGCCAAACCTTGAGCGCGGGCCGCATCAAAATATGGTTTGGAGCGCGCAACATCGGGGTGGCACCGGCTGGCGTGACCTTCGCGAACACCGGACACCACCATCTCCTCATCAATGTGCCCATGCCGCCGCTTGATGAGCCTATTCCGAATACCAAGAATCACCTGCACTTCGGCGCCGGCCAGACTGAGACCTTTATCGACCTCACCCCAGGTACCTATACACTGCAACTTCTTATGGGCGACGCCGAGCATGTGCCGCACGATCCACCGATCACTTCAAAGAAAATAACAATACACGTCCGTTGAGACGCACAAAAATACTCAATTCAGATCCCGCGCGACACGGAAACCATGGGCGATATAGCGCACCGACGAATCGTAGTTGCCGCGCGCTGAAGCAGTGATGGTCTCGCGATCGGCGCGGAACGAGCCACCACGCAGCACCCGCTTCTGGCAATTTTTCTGATCGCGCACGCTAGCGTCTGCGGCCGCGCCCTGATAGTTCGGAAACCAGCAATCAGCAACCCACTGGGCAACGCCACCGTGGACGTCATGCAGGCCAAACGGATTCGGCTTGAACGACCCCACTGGCAGAGGTGTCCTGGTGTCCTGGCTCCCACCACAATTCGAACAGTTCGCGAGCATTGTGCCGACCGTGTCGCCCCACCAATAGCGCGTGGTAGTATGGGCACGAGCGGCATACTCCCATTCAGCCTCCGTCGGTAGGCGGTACTTTTGCCCCGTCGACCGCGACACCCAAAGGATGTATTGCTGCGCGTCATCCCAGCTCACGTTGTGAACTGGAGTGCTATCGTCGGCATTCGTCATGCGAGGCGTGAAACTGCAGCCTCCACCCGCCACACACGCCTTCCACTCACCGACCGTTACCGGGTATCGCCCCATTGCGAACGCGCGAACCATAACGGTGTGCTGAGGCGCAGTGCTTGGATCACCCTTGGTCTCGCCCATCGAGAACGATCCTCCCGGAATGCGCACCACGACAGGACAATCAGCGCAGTCTTGGAATGCTTCCACCCGGTCGACAGTCGGCAGCGGTGCCATATATGCCATCTGCTCTTTCTTATTTGACCGTGTCTCGGGCGACGGGACGGGTAGGGCGATGCCCGGCTTGGCAGCCGCGGAGTTCTCCTCGGCCAGCTTCTTTGGTTTCGCTTGCTTCCTGACTTCCTCGGCTTTGCGTAGACGCTCTGCTTCGGCCGCCGCCTTCTCCTCTGCAAGTCGCTTGGCTTCGGCGGTAGCTTTCTCTTCGGCCTGCCTTTTTGCCTCCGCCCGCGTCCTGGCTTCCTCGGCTTTACGTAGGCGCTCTGCCTCGGCCGCCGCCTTCTCCTCGGCAAGTCGCTTGGCTTCGGCGGCAGCCTTCTCCTCGGCCTGCCTTTTTGCCTCCGCCTGCGTCCTGGCTTCCTCGGCTTTACGTAGGCGATCTGCTTCGG
>Ga0126384_10001239_pt1 | contig 15090 bp, 13 predicted proteins | sample PanSoiMetPlot_36_FD_92543 | JGI IMG/M metagenome (GOLD analysis project Ga0126384, IMG submission 92543) | Tropical forest soil microbial communities from Panama - MetaG Plot_36 | ecosystem: Environmental > Terrestrial > Soil > Tropical forest > Bulk soil | place: Panama | collected 2016-02-17 | reverse complement strand
GAGCAGGCCGTGGATGAGGCCGAGTCCGGCGGCGAGTCCCGGAACGCCTTCGGTCCGTGAAAGAGCCCGCGTCAAGTAAACCGCCACCCGGAGATCCTTGGTGCGAAGCAGCAGGGCCCGGGCGAGCTCCACTACTTTTGCCCAGTTGGGGTCCTCAGCGGGCTTGACGGCGTCACCGACGCGCTGCTCCAATTTTCCCCGCGCCGCTTCTTCGAGCTCGAAGAACGCAAGGTCATGCTCAAGGTTCGGCCCGCACGGCGCGGATTCCTTCGCTTCCAACAGGAGTTCTTCGAGGTCGAGCATGGCACCCCCAGTTGGGATCGACCAGGAACCTAGCTCTACCGTCCCGGCAAGTCAAGGCCGAAATTGCCCATATTGTTAGCCTTTGGCCTGAGTATCATGGTCGAAAGCTAGCACGGCGTGGATCTGCCAATCTGGGACGGTTCGAGTAACCGGGCGATGACACTCTCTTCAACTGGTCGCGGAGCCGTGCTCGACCCGGGGACCCGCCCTAGCTGAGGTCGAGGGACCCTTCAAGTCAATAGCTCACAGAGGGGCATGGACGGGTGGAGTCTGGCACCGCCTATCGGCGAAGGTGTAGCCAAACGGCCACTGAGGAGGCGGTGCACTCCGCCCGACCAACGCGTAAGACAAAGTCGTAGGGAGAAGCCTGAGTCAGAGAGTGCCCTAAGATGCCCTTATTCATCTGCAATTTCCTTGACTTCGGACAGCAAAGCTCACAGTATGCCCGCTACGTACGCGTTCATGACAGACGGGAGGTCGCTCTTCCCGCTCCCTTGCGAAATGTATGAGGAGGATCCACCTGAGAAGCCGTTAGGCGGCAAAATCGTCTGAAAGGTGGCTGCGAATGAGAAGCCGAGTAACGCTCTCCATGGTAGCGGGGATCCTGCTATTGGCCGGCGGCAACGCAAGCGGCAATGTCATGGGCTCGGTCAGCGATGGTACCTTCGACCATGCTCCCTGCGTGGCGCCAGTCCAATGCACAGGCCAGGGAACCAGCACGTTCTTCTGGGGCGACACTGGCAGCTCTCTTACCTTCACGGGTACGAAGAACTTCGACTACCCACGGAACCAGAAGGTCACGATCGGAACATTTACGTTCCATAACACGCCGTTGACCGCTGGGACTGAAGTCAGCAGTGGTCTCACCGTGACGTTCAGTCTGGGAGATGTCACCGCAACCGGAGCCGACGCCTGCAACGGTTGCCCTTTCGACACGCTGTACGACTTTACTGGCTTCGAACTGACGCTGAATCTCCACAATACTCCGAACATACCCAATGATCCGGTCGCCTCCCGGGACGAAATTATCGTCACTGGGGTTCTCCAAGGACTTTTCCAAAATGGGGTTCTCCAAAACCCTCAGCCTGCTAGCGTCACGTTTAGTCCCAATGTATTCAGGGTGGATGAAGGTTTCACCAACTCGGTCGACGTCCTGGCCGAGTTTGACGACGTCTCCCTATGTTGTTATGACCCTGCAAGTGTCAGGGACCGCGCGCATGGGGATGTAGTAGTCCCCGAGCCTTCCACCCTTGTATTGTTGAGTGGTGTAGCGCTCGTGCTCGTGCTCATTCTTGCCCGCCAGAGAAGGAGTAGAGGAAGCCGTGGTAAGGCTCGAGTGGCGTAGACGGCTCGATGCTCAAGACGGTACCCGCCGCGGTCGCTCTTGCAATTCTCAGTTTTGTTGTGCTGACGGCGCACAGCGCCCACGCACAGACCCCGGCGACCATTGCCATCGTGTCGGGGAACAATCAGAGCGGGTCACCCAACACGGCGCTGGCCAGCCCCTTGGTAGTTTCGATCGGATGCGCTGGGTTCTCGCCCATCCCCGCGCCGTGCGGGACGGTGGCCTGGACGAGCAGTGCATCTGGCGACACCTTCGCTCCATCATTCAGCTTGACGACCGGCACATTCCCAACAGGGACAGCGAGCACAGTGCTCACGCTGGGATCGACACCGGGCTCCCGGACCGTGACTGCAGCCAGCGGGCTGCCGGGTCAACCGTCCGTAACTTTCACGATAAACACGATAAACACGACAAACACGACAAACACGACAAACAACGCGGGACAGGCCATATCAGGGACCAAGCAGGCCGCCTCGCTGGGCATCTCTACACTGACGACCACAACTTTTCAGAATACCAATATCGGTCTTCGGCTCGCTGCGCTCCGACGTACGCCGAGTCTGCCAGCAGAAAAAAGCCTGGGCGGCCTGCCGTCGAGTCCAGGTGGCCAGCCTGGACTCTTGGCCGGGCTCGCCGCTCTCACCGGAGGCGGCGCGAGCGCCGACAGCTCGAGCATCCTAAGCCGGTTGGGAACCTTTGCCACCGCCCAAGGAAGCTTCGGAGATCAGGATGCAACGACCGCGGAGCCAGGATTTGACTTTCACACGGCGGGGATCACCCTGGGCGCAGACTATCGATTCACCGAGCAGTTTATCTTCGGGTTAGCCTTCGGCTATCTCCGCTCGAAAATGAATTTCGATTCCTCGGCGGGTGACTCCACAATCAATGGCTACAGCCTCTCCGCCTACACCAACTATTACATTTTGGATCCCCTCTACGTCGATGGGATCATTACGTTCGGGTGGAATGACTACAGTACCGAGCGAAACATTCCCGGTGCCACTGCCACCGCCAATGGTCGAACGAACGGCACCCAGCTCGGGATCAGTACGGGCACTGGATACAACTTCAATGCTGGCGGCCTCACATTCGGACCAACGTTCAGGGTGAACTATGTTCACGTCCATATCGACTCATATCAGGAAAGTGGCGCGAACCCCTTCAATTTGCAGATCGGAAGCCAAACGATCGAGTCTGTGACGACGGCCTTGGGAGGCCAAATGACGTATGCCATCGGCATGAGTTGGGGCGTGCTCATGCCTCTTCTGAGTGCCAATTGGCAACACGAATACAAGAATAATGCTCGCACCACGACGGGAAGTGTCGTGGCCCAACCATCCACGAGTGTCATCGTGCAAACGAACAATCCGGATCGGGACTACGCCAATCTTGGCGTGGGTGTTTCTGCCACCTTCAGGGGCGGGACATCAGCCTTCGTCCACTACGAGGAGGTGCTCGGACTCTCGAACTTCACCAATCACTCCTTCAACGCGGGCTTCCGAATGGAGTTCTAGCCCCGGAAAGGTCGTTTCACCTGCCGCCGCCCCTCGACCCTGCCGCGCTACCTAAACCGTTCGTGCTCATCTCCGACGGACCCCGGGAGTCGAACATCTTCCTTCCTCTACTGCGACGGCGCTGGCCGCTCTTGGCCGCGAATCTCCTCCTCGCCGCAACCGCCTGCAGCTCGCCAGCCCAAAGATTTTCGCAGAATGCCACGGCTCTTGGGATCCACTCCGAAATCGTTCCAGGAACGGTATTCCAGCATGTGGTGTTTAAGCAGTCGCGCCAATCGTCACCTGTCTTGCACGTTTATATTGACGGTGACGGCACACCCTGGCGCGGCGGTCGCCCCAACTCCGACCCAACTCCCCGCAACGCTCTCCTCCTGCGGCTCATGGCCCTCGATCCGGGCCCCAGCGTCTATCTCGGGCGGCCGTGCTACCACGGGTTGTCGGAAACATCCCCCTGCACCAGCATCGTCTGGACGCAAGAACGTTATTCTGAAGCCGTCGTGTCGAGCATGGCTGCGGCTCTCCGTCACATCCTGAGGGCAAGTAACTTCGATAGGCTCGCCTGGTTCGGCCACAGTGGTGGAGGCACCCTGGCGGTGTTGCTTGCACCGCGATTCCCCGAGACTACCGATCTCATAACGATTGCCGCGAACCTGGACATCGATGCCTGGGCGGACTTGCATGGTTACTCCCGCCTGAACGGCTCACTGAACCCTGCGCGACAACCCCCACTGCCTCCTTGGATCCATCAGCGCCACTACGTCGGAGGCAGGGATCGACACGTTCCGGAGGAAGTAGTGGAGCGAGGCTCCATCGATCGACGGCAACTGATAGTGATTCCGTCCTACGACCACGCGTGCTGCTGGGAAGCAATCTGGCCAGCCCTGCTGGCCGACATTGACCGAACGACAATGCCAACCCATTGAGGGCGCACCCATCGTCCTGCTAGCCGTTCCTCAGCCTCCGGGCCGGATGAACACGAAGTCACCAGCCTCGTGGCCGGCAAACTGTATCGGGGCATACTCGGGAACTTGTGGTACGGCGAGCCGTTCGGCCATGCTCGCAGCTTTTACTTGTAGCCGGCGGAACGCTTCCCTGCCAAGGAGAATCCCGTCATTCTCCCGAAGCACCTGAATGAAGATGTCGGCGAAAGCCGAGTGCTTGCCCCCAGCACTGTCGAGCACCGGCTCGAGCCCACCCGATGTCATGACCAATCTCGATCGCCGCTGTGCCATCTTCTGAATTACATTCAAGAGCTCCTCGTCGCTCATCCCGCTCTCGACTTGACCGCTGACCGACCGACTCAGGGTGCCTGCGTAGCACGAGTCGGAGACTACCAGCAACTGCCTCACAGCCATGGTGTTGAGGATGGCGGTGATGTCGCCGTTGGCAATCCAATTCGTTGTGTCCTTGGGCTCGGCGTCAACCGGCAGCCAGTAGCCACGCTGGTTCGTTTCGTCTAGAATGCCGTAACCCGCGTAGTAGATCAGCAGGTTGTCCTTACTCGTCAGCTTTTCGCGCAGGTCGTTCAAAGCGGAGAGGATCTGATATCGACTGGCGTTGGTCAGCACCGTAGTCTTGAACTGGTACTGATCCGTCAAAATCTTCGCGACGTCCGTGGCATCATCGACCGCCGTGCGTAATGCTGGCAGCTGGCCATAGCTGTTATTACCGATCACGAGAGCGTGGTAGCTGCCGAAGTTCAGTTTCGGGCGTCGCGCATCAGGTTTCCCCTCTGCGGTACTGCCCTCTCGGCCCCGAATCGTGCCGGCACGCTGGATCATTGCCACGGCCGGCAGCACGAAATTCAGCGTGGAACTACGCCCATTCAGATCAACAGCAAGGATGCGAACCCTTCGGTCGGTCTCGGTAAGCGGAATCTGTGCTCTGAACAAGTGCTCACTGTCGAGCGTCTCGTTTCGCTGATTGACCGTGATCGATTTCAGACCAACTTCGGTCGTAACTCTACCGACGAGAAGCACCTTCATCACAGAGCTAGTTGCGGCGGACGCTGGCGTAGGCCGCACCTGAGCATCACGCGTGGTCAAGGCTACTTCGGGATCGAGTAGCTGCACCTGAACGAGGCTGATCTTGGGCCCGCCCGTCGCAGCTTGCTGCGTGAGACCTTCTATTCCCGCACGCTGCGCGCTCGATTCAGCCTCGGCTCCGGCTAGTCTCTCTCGAAGAGCCGCGGCCTCTCGTGCGAGTGTGTTCCTTGGGGCGCGAGAGTCCGCTTCGGCCCGCGCTAGAGAGGCACGGAGAGCGGCAACCTCGCGGTCCTTCACATCCAGCCGGCCTTCACGTTCCGCCACGGACTTCTGGAGCTCGTCGAGCTTGGCCGCCGTCACTTGGCCCTTGTCCTTCTGGTTCTGGATCTCCTTTCGGAGCTGGACGAGACTCAGCCGCTCGGCCTCGACGGTACGTCGCATGTCCTCGATGCTTCGTCGTTCCGCGTCGAGCTCGGCTTGGGCACGATCGAGCTCGGCTTGCTTCGTCTGAAGTTGGCTACGCATCTCCGCGATCTGAGCCCGCAGCTGCTGCAACTCAACCCCCGTCCGACCGGGGAGCACCTCGAAGGTGAGCTCCGGCAAGCCGGCCGCACGTCGGTACCAGTTCAGGGCTTGAGTTGAATCTTTGGGCACCCCCAGGCCATTCTCGAAGAGGTTTCCCAGGCTAATCGCCGCCCGTGAGTAACCACGTTCGGCCGCGCGCCGATACCATTCCGCAGCGGCAGCGTAGTCGGGCGGGACCCCCAGCCCTTTCTCGAAGATCTCGCCGACGTTGGTCTGGGCGGGGGCATCGCCCTGCTCGGCAAGCGGCAACCATACTTTGAGAGCAGTGGCGTAGTTCGCGCGATCGTAAGACACGTACTCGCCGCCACGAATTTCACAATCACGCGCGGACGTCTTAATGGCCTGGCGGGCGCTAAGGTAGGTCATTTGGGTGCCTAGCTGCCTGATTTGGCTAGGAAGAAGGCAGTCGACTACCAGGAAATCGCCAGGTTTGCTGGGTCCCTGCCCTTTGCCTGGCTTCGGCTGTCCACCATTCTCGCTTGCACAGCCGGCGATCAAGAAGATGCCCACAGCGATCGGGAAGACTCGCAAACGCGAGGACCACATTCCTGGGTCCGATGTTCGAGATTCGCTCATTTCGGAACCTCGCGCTCCCAAGTCCTCGGTCGAAACCGTCGCTGATCGTCTACTTCGACTTCCGAGTTCACCGCAGAAGACCAATTACATCTGAAGATATGGGAGATGGCCAGCTGATTTGCGCGACGGCGAGGACTATACGCTTCGTGCACGATTCACGTCAATGTCTGATCCTGCAACGTGTGTAGAGAGCGAGATCTTACAAAGCGCGCGTCTGATCTGAGTGGGTGAAGCACGAGCGATCGGTGCATATCGACGAGGCAGCGTGTCCCTTGACTGACAAATCCTGTCATTCGCCGCCATGTTAGCTCGCGCTGGTCGACACCCTTCGCGACGTTGTTGCAGAGCAAGTCTATAGAAAACCGACGAATCTACCATTGGCACAGGGGATGCCTCCATCTATGGGAGCGACGCATCCAGCGCGAACGGATGGGAGATCACAGTGGAATCAAGGATCGGCACCCCAGTCGAAGCAACACGCCCAGTGGCACTGAAAGAATCGAGGGCCCGTGGCTTTCGCGGCTGGTCGCTGCTTCGCGGCACGGCGCGAATTGGACTCTTGATCCTCACCCTCGGCACACTGTTGTCAGCGGGGTGCGCGGTCCAGGATCGGAACGTCTCAGCCGGAGCGAATCTCCGGAAACTACCGGAAGAAGAATCTCGTGTGGTCGACTGTCTGCTCCCTTCGCAGGTTCGCCATCTCGGCACCCAACTCACCTATCTCAGCGCCCGCCAGGCCATCAAGACATCGGCAACAGACTGCGAGATCAGGGGCGGCTCACCGCAGGAACCCAGCGCTAAGTCATCTTCGTCAAACTGACGTAACCGCCAAAGCGACATTGACCAGCTCAGAACTGTGATGGGGCGGAGAACGGCCGCTTTGTCCCCGGTTGAACGGGTTCGGCCTTCGGCGGCGCTGGTGACGTTGACGGAGGCTGCTTTACGCCTGCCCTCGTGAAGAATGTCTCTGCCGATTTGAATCTTTCCGTCGCTTCCCTATAAGCCAGTTGCTCATACAGCCCGTTACCCTGTCTTTCTTCTGCCAGGCCGCTCGCGAAGTCTGACGCCGCCGGGTCCGCCTGCTGCTTTTCGGCGAGCATCCGCATCCTTGCGCTCTCGGCCCTTGACTTCTCGGCGCGCATCCCATGAGTCCGACGCGTAGCCTCGAGGTACCGAGCGGTCGCATCCTGAAAGGCCAAGTTGGCCGCCGCATAGTTCCCACGGCTGACCAGCGTCTCGGCTTCGGTCTGCTTCGCTTGCGCCGCATCGAAAACATCCTTCGCGAATCGGTTCGCCTCGATCCTGACGGCCTCCTCACGCGTCAACACCGCTACCTGCTGCTGCGCTTCAGACTCGAGCTTGGCTTGCTCCCGGGATTGCCCCGCGTCCGGCTGTAGGCGGTGTAGCGCTCCGAGGCGCTTCTCCTCCTCGGTCGCAGCTCGCTCTGCCTCCTTCGTGGCTTGCTTGTACCCCTGCTGTGCTTTCCGGAATTGTAGCTTGGCAGACGCCGCATCTTGACCTTTCAGCGCCGCTTCGGCCTCGCCCTCCTTCTGCTGCGCCAAAACGAAAGTCCGTGGCGCCCGGCTTGGCGCGCCGGCGCGCTCTGCATCCTGACGGGCCTTCACCGCCGCCGCCCTAGCCTGCCCGGCCTCTTCGACCTCAACCTTGTTGAGAGCGGCGGTGTCAGGGCCTTCCGCCGCAGCACCCGCAGCAGGGGGTTCGACCTGTGGAACGGCCGGAGCCGGAATAGCCTGCGGGGCGGGAGGCGACACCGGCGGGGCGGCGGTGACCTGCGGCGCGGGAGGCGACACCAGCGGGGCCGGTCGTGCTAGCCAGAAAAGGAAGCTCAGCCCGACGACCGCGAGTCCACCCGTAGCACTCAACGCTAGACGCCAGAAACGCCATCCTGATTCCGTCACCGGCCGGAAGACTTGCCGAGTCCAGGAGCGGGCAGCCGCGGTAGCACCCGCAGGTGACATGACAGGGGGGACGGTCGTCGCCGCCACGTCGGGGACTGCGGCGGTCTCGGGGAGAACGTTCGGCGGTGCATGGCGGACCGCTGGGACAGAATGAAAGACAGCAGGAGGCTCTGTCAGTACGGAAGAGACGTCGGCGGGTATCGAGGGGACGATCGTCGTTCCCTCGCCTTGCAGAATTGGCTGACGCGCGGCACTCTCGCTCTCGCGCAGCTTTTTTTCGGCCTCTCTGCGCAATCCTTCGGCCACCGCATGGCCGGGTCTCAGCCTCAGGACCTCACTCACTCGGCGGAGACAGGCGGAGAAATTGCCAGAATCGAAAAGTCGCCGGGCGTCGCCCATCATCGTGTCGGCGAGGCGAGCCTCAGCCTCCATGGCGGCCGCGGCTGCCTGCGCCGATGCGGCATATAGCCTGCTCGACTCGCCGAAGAGCGAACGTGCGGCCGCGTACTCTCGGCGGCTCAAGGCTGCGCTCGCCTGCGCCTCCGTACTCTCGCCCGCCCGCCACTCCTCGACGGCATACTTGGGGGCTTGCACATCCACTGCGGCTTGACGCGCCGTTGCGTTCGCCTGAGCTTCCTTGACGACATCAAGGCGCGCCGTCTCGAGCACGCGAGCGGCTTCGCGTGCTCGCTCCTCAGCCAGATGGTAGAGGGCCATACTTCGATCGAACCCGCGGCTTGCCTCCGCGTAGGCCCCCCGCAGGAAGGCAGCATCGCTAGCGGCGACAATCGCCTCGGCCTCAGTCCACTCGGAGTGAGCATGCAGTGGGGCGTCGGCGGCCGCCGCGCTCTTGCGGTGCACTGAAATGGCGCGGCGCCCCTTCTCGGCCTGATCTCGCTGACGGTCCTGCGCCTTCTCGGCCTGGTTGACGGCCTGGCGATAGAGCACCAGGGCTTCATCGAACGCCTCGGCGGCCTTCGCATACTGTTCGTGCGCGAGGTCGGACTGCGCCCCTGCTGACTTTGCCACGGCATCCTTCCAGAGGGCTGGGGCGTGATGCTCGGCGTTCACCGCCGCGGCGGCACGCTGGCCCTCGGCCATCCGATCCCGCGCTTCCTCCGCGCTCCGGAATTCGCGCTGCCGAGCCTCGGTTGCGACGTCTTCGGCTCGGCGGTAGAGGGCCGCCCCCGCATTGAAGAGGTCGACCCCTCGCCCGAGAGCGTTCTTGCCGAAGGCGACTTGTGCCTCGGCGGCTTTCACGTCTGCGGAGTCCAACAGGTTTCGCGCGTACTGGGCAGCCCCGGCCGCTTGGGCGCTTTGCTGCGCCAGCGCCATCTGCTTCCGAGCCTGCTCGGCGGCTTCGAGTTCTCGAACCTGCGCCTCGCGGGCAGTTCTCTCGGAGCGCTGAAACCCGGCGGCTGCCGCATCGAAAGCCGGCCTGGCCTCGGCATAGGTCCCTCGCACCAAGGCGGCCTGCGCCTCGGAGAACCGACCCTCTGCCTCATTCCACAGATCGGGCGCGTACTGCGCCGCCGCCTGGGCCTGTGCGGTGCGCCGAGCCTGGATCATCTCGTCACGCGCGCACTCGACCTCCTGCTGCGCGCGTTGCACTGCCTCTTGCTCTGCCAGGGCGGTTTCCGCAGCCTCCCGCAGCGATGCAAACTCCGGAATCATCTCCGCAGGTAGAGGGATCCCGGTGGCCCGTTGGAGAAGCTCCAGGCATGTGGCGTGGCGTCCCGCGAACAGTGCAGTACGCGCCTCCTGCACGAGCTTCTCGGCAAACTTGCGCTCACGCTCCGCGTTGGCTTGTGCCCGGGCTTGCGCGACGCCCTCGAGCGCTCGCGCGTGCTCGGGTATCTCACTGAGAATCGTCTCGAATTCGTCAATTGCCTTCGCGAACTGTCCGTGCTGCAGCAGGGCAAGGCCGCGCAGGGCCGCCGGGGCGAGCGCTTTCGCCCGCGCCATCTTCGCCCGCCCGGCTTCGAGTCGGCTCATGAGATCTCTTTCGAGAGCCAGTAGGGTCGCTAAGCGGCCCTCTCGCACATCCAGCAACTGCTCCGTTCCGTCGTCCCGGGCGGACCCAACCTCCTCCGCCAGAGCTGCCTCGAGCTCCCGGACTTGCTCAAGGTGCCCAAGAAGGCGTCCGCGGACTCGCTGGGCCTCCTCCATCAGGCCGCGCTGCACTTGCTCGAGCTGGAATCGCATCTGCTCGAGATCAGGAAAGCGCTCGCCAGGATCCTTCCGCATGGCCCGTTCCACAATTGCCACTAGCTCCGACGGAAGGCCAGGATCCAACTCCTTCATAGAGGGCGGGTCTTCACTCCGGAGTTGATCGAGGATCTGAATGGGATCCGCTCCATCGAAGGGCGGCCGTAAGCTCAGAAGCTCATAGAAGACCGCGCCCACAGAGAAAATGTCCGAGCGATGATCTGCTCGCCCCCGCACCTGTTCGGGGGATAGATATCGCAAGGTGCCCATGATGAGTCCGGTCCGAGTGAGGTCCATCTCCGCGTTTGCGATCAACGCGAGGCCAAAATCCAAGATCTTCACCTGCCCATCCCGCAGCACCATGATGTTGCCTGGCTTGATGTCCCGGTGCACGATACCCTTCTGATGGGCATAGTGAAGCCCGTCACACACCTGCATCATGATGGTGATCTTGTCTTCGAGCGCCAGGGGCTTGCGCTGTGCGAGAAGGTCTCGCAGCTCTTCACCGTCCAGCATCTCCATGACAATGAAGAGGCGACCCTGCTCTTCGCCCATGTCATAGACGGTGACAATGTTCCGATGGCTTAGGCGGGCACACGCTTGGGCTTCGCGGAAAAATCGGGCTCGAAGCTCGTCGGTAACTTCGACCTCGTTCGAGATCATCTTCAGTGCCACAGGCCGGTCTAGGACAGGGTCATGGGCCTTGAAGATCGTCCCCATGCCGCCACGCCCGATCCGCTCGAGGATCTGATATTTCCCGATCCGCTCAGCCATCGGACATTCCGTCTTCCTGCCCGTGCTGGCTCAGGGCATACAGGTTATTCAGGACCCGTATCGAACGAGAATCACACTGATGTTGTCGCGGCCGCCTTGGGAATTCGCCTCCGCCACGAGTTCATCAGAGGCGCCCTTCAGGTCCCTCCCGTGGATCAAAACAATGTCCAGGATGCGCTGATCCGGAACCATATTCGTGAGGCCATCGGAGCAGAGGACAAACACATCCCCGTTACTCAGTCCCTGGTCCACGACTTCGAAGTCCACATCGTCCTGTGCCCCCAGCGCCTTTGTCAGAACGTGCTTCATCGAGACCTTCGTCGTGTCATCCGGCTCCCCACCCTCCCAGGAAAGATTCGCCCAAGAATCGTCGCGAGTAAGCTGCAAGATCACGCCATCACGGATCAGGTAAAGTCGACTATCGCCGACATGAGCGTAAGTCATCTGGGGCCTGTTCCGAGAGAAGATCGTGGCAGCCACGGTCGTGCCCATGCCAGTGTAGTCATCCGATGAGGCAGCTTTGCGGAAGACGGCTCGGTTGGCAAGCTTGATCGCAGTGCGGAGGCGATTGCCATCAAAAGACGCATCCCGGTCGATGCCATAGGGCCACGTGATCTCGGGATCTTCCGCCGAACGCTTCACGAAGGCCTGGATGACGTCGAGGGCTAGCTGAGAGGCTACCTCTCCCGCTTTGCGCCCCCCCATGCCGTCACAGACGACAAAGAGATTGTCAAGCGCCAATATAGCGTCTTCGTTGAGGCTTCTACGTCTGCCGGTGTCGGTCAGTCCATGGCTGGAGATCGTCACGATTCAATCCCCCGGACGACTGAATGATTGTGGTGCCCGCACTCCCCCGATAGCGCAATGACCGCAGACGTCACGTCATCGTGCCAGATCGCCTGGAACTGGTCAACCTGACGATCACTCTCCAAAGAAGTGTGACCGAAACGGAAGGGATGCCGCAAAACCAGTGTTACCAACACCACCGGAAGCCGCGTGAGGGAGCGAGGACGTCGTGAATATGCCGAGGTCATGCGGCAGCCGCGTCAACGGTGAGGACCCCGCGAAGATAGCCGGTAGGCCGGTGATCCGGTCGAGACCGTCTGGCGGTTCTACGTCCACGAGGTCAAGGACAACGCCCGCCGCTCGGGCGCAGCCTTCGACAAGGCAGCCGTGGCCGGCGGGCCGTACCCGTCGTTAAGCTGGTTGAGACACCACAAGCCCCGGGATGCTCTCCCGGGGCTTTCCTTCATCTGGTCTCGTTGCGCTACGCCCGGACTTCCATGATGCCAGAATCCCCATGCCAGAAAACCAAAGGGGGCTACGGGTGTGCCCCGTAGCCCCCAAACAAATGGAGCGGCCGACCGGATTCGAACCGGCGACGTCCAGCTTGGGAAGCTAGTAGGGCCCGACGGCATTCCGCGCCTTTGCTACGCTGACGGGGACTTGGCGCTCGGGGCATCTCCCGTCATCTCCCGTGACCTCCCGGGTTTTTGGCGTCGATGGCCAGAATCCATGCCAGAAGATGCCAGAAGCCCGCTGGTCACTCGCCATCTGGACTCCGCGCGATCCTCGTCGCCGTCAGGGCCGTCCGACGCGGCACCCTGCGCCTAAACAATCCGCCTAGGAGGCAGTTCTGCGCCTCTACGCGGAGGTCCGAGACGACGGCCATGGCCTCAGTGGCCGCTCGCATCACAGAACCCGCAAGGCTGCTCATAACCTGTTGATGTTGACTCGTCGGCGGCCAATCCATTGGCCCCGCGTTCTCCGAACCCGCAAAGGGCAGTGCTGCTTGGTTGAAGTCGCCGACGGCGACCTCGGTCTCCCTGAGTGCGTCCCCCAAACGCTTTCGGAACTCGGAAAACTCCGGCATCACGATGGCATACGTTTCGAGGGCCGACATGAGCGCGATGATACTTCGCGATAGAGCAGCCCGCTGAGTTTGTAGTTCCGGGAAGCGTTTGCTGCTGAGGATGATCTGATTATTTGCGGAAAAAATGTTGAGGCGGATAGTCAATTCGCCCATGAACGCGGTGGGGAGTCCACACACCTCGACCAGAGGAGCAGAGGTTGCTTCAATTCGCTCAGCAATTTTATCGTAGAGGTCCAACCTGAGACGGTCCTGTGCCTGACGGCGATTGGCCTTACGCGTATTGCGGTGTTGCCGATCAAGTTGCCAACTCAGAAGGAGGAACCCGAGGAAGAAACCCACCAGGGAGAGGATCGGCTGTGGGGCAAGCCACCGCTCCCGTTCAGTGTCCCGCCAAATCAACCAGCCCAACGATGCGAGAACTACGAGCAGCAAGAACCCGGACCAGACGGTCCGATTCGATATTGGACGCTTTGATGTCACGTTCCCCGGCCCGCCCAAAACACAGAGCAGAACGCTCACCATCCGTGCCGCCCGGTGCTCCTCTCGATCAATTCGCATGTGGCCCCGCCCGAGTCCACGTGCCGGGAGGGGCAGTAGTCTAACGCGAAAGTTTCACACACTCAGCGCGGGCGCGGCCAGGTCGCCCTGGTTGACGATCCCGGCGACCATAAGCTTGAGGTTTCGCGCGGGCGCTTCGAGGTGCGACCTTTGGCGCGGGCGAGCACGTGTGGCAACTTGCCACCTTTGGCCCGCGCGGGTCCACGGTGTCGGTTACTGGATGACTTCATCCGCCTGCGCCAGTACTGATGGAGGGATCGTAAGCCCGAGAGCCTTGGCCGTCTTGAGGTTGATGACCAGTTCGAACTTGGTCGGCTGCTCGACGGGCAGGTCGGCAGGCTTGGCACCCTTCAGAATCTTGTCCACATAGACGGCCGCCTGTAGCATCATTCCACGGTAATCGGCTCCGTACGAAATCAAGCCCCCGGCATCGACGAATTCGCGAAACCCGTACATCGTTGGTAGTCGATTCTTGGCTGCGAGCCCCACAATCCTGGTCTTGTGTAAGGCTGTGAGATTGTCGGCAATCGTGATCAACGCGTTGGGCCGCTCCTTCATCATTGATGCGAATAGCGATTCGAGCTGATCAAAATCACGGACTTCCAGCGGCTGCACCGGCACCTTCCATGTCTCGGCTACTTCTCGCGTGTGCTTCAATTCGAGAGCCGTGTGCGGGTCCGCGGGATTGTACAGGACCGCCAATCGCTGAAGCGTTGGGACGGTCTGGCGAAGAAGGTCGGCCCGCTTGGCACTCAGGTCATTCGTGATGCAGGTCACGCCGGTGACGTTCCCGCCGGGATGGGCGAGGCTAGAGATTAGGCCGGTCGCCAGCGCATCGCACGCTATCATCACGATTGGGACGTCGTTTGTGGCCTCTTTGGCCATCTGAATTACGTGGTCCCCATAGGCGAAGATGGCGTCGACCTTGAGTCGCGCCAGCCCCTCGGCAAACGCTCGGTGACGCTCCATTCGGCCTTCGGCAAATCGACGTTCGATGACGAGGTTCCGCCCCTCCACGTAGCCAAGCTCACGCAGCCGGTTCATGAATGCTTTATTGTTTGGGTCGGCAAAGTGAATCGCAGGAGTCGCATTGGCGAGCCAGCCCAACCGAGCCACCTTCTCCGGCTGCTGCGCCTCGGAGGCGAGCGGCGCAGCGAGTAGGCCGCCTGCAAGGGCCACAAGGAACCATCTCCGAGCCCATCCGTCAGGGCGGCTTGACAGACCCGTCTTACCATCCCTCGATTCGCTCACTGGGTCCTCCTTGAGACGCTGGAGTCGCCGAGGAGTCTAGCAGAGGCGGGCAGGTTCCGTGCCCTACCTCCGGGCGACGGCCAGAACCAGCGCCCCGGCGAGGGCCGGTTTCTGCCACGTCCCGTTCGGGCCAGACGGGCCTACTCGACCTGGTTGTGCATCCTCTGGCGGCCCGGCCCGAGTCAAAGTTCTAGTCCGG
>Ga0126384_10001238_pt1 | contig 15095 bp, 14 predicted proteins | sample PanSoiMetPlot_36_FD_92543 | JGI IMG/M metagenome (GOLD analysis project Ga0126384, IMG submission 92543) | Tropical forest soil microbial communities from Panama - MetaG Plot_36 | ecosystem: Environmental > Terrestrial > Soil > Tropical forest > Bulk soil | place: Panama | collected 2016-02-17 | reverse complement strand
GATTTGATCGGGATGAGCCTGGCGGTATTGATCGATGTCGGAGATATTTTTGTAGTTGAAGCCGCGCAGATCGACCACCGAGTTAATCCCGACATCGCTGTTGCGAGCATTGGAGGCATAGGTCACCGGGCGCGTCGCGTCGAGCGCTTTGATTGCCCGGATCATGGTCCTGGCAATCCGAGCCCCACGCGGCGTCGTTTGCTCCGGTTCCTCGTTCCCGATCGACCAGATGATCACGCTCGGGTGATTGCGATCGCGCTCGACCAGTCGCCGCACCTGTCCGAGAATCTCGGGAGATGATCCGATCAAGCGATTCTCGTCCATGACGAGGATGCCGAGGCGATCGCAAGCGTCGAGCAGCTCGGGCGCTGGTGGATTGTGAGACGCGCGATAGGCGTTCACGCCGTACTGCTTCAATTGCTCCATCCGCCACGCCTGCAGCCGATCGGGAACCGCGGTGCCGACGCCCGCATGATCCTGATGCAAGCAGACGCACTTGAGCTGCAGGTGTTTCCCGTTGAGAAAAAAGCCTTTGTCTTTATCGAACCGAATCGTCCGCACTCCGAAAGCAGTCGACGTCGAGTCGATTACAGATCCTGCAGCGGTGAGCTTCGAGTCGAGTTGATAGAGCCAGGGATCCTCGGTCGACCAAAGATGAGCATTCGCAATCGAAAGCTGGGCCTTGACCTCTTGGGACTGCCGCGGAGCCACTCGCACCCGTCTCGATGCCCGCGCCGCCGGCGCACCGGCCACCTGGTGGAGTAGATCGACCTCATACAGCTTGTCCGATTCGTTCTCGATCGTCGTTCGGATTGTAACGCGGGCAGCGCCGCCCTTTGTTTCCGTGGTCACGAAGACGCCATGCGGGGCAATGTGCAGCGGATTCTTCTGCGTCAACCAAACATGTCGATAAATGCCCGCGCCTTCGTAAAACCAGCCTTCGACTTGGCTCGCATCGACTCGCAACACGACTGTATTGGTTTCATCGTAGTTGACGTAGTCGGTGATGTCGCAACGAAAGCCGATGTACCCGCTCTGGTTTCGACAGACCAGGTGCCCGTTGAGCCAAACCTCGCTCTCGCGAAAAACGCCGTCGAACTCAAGCGCGAGCCGCTTGCCCTCGGCCGAGGTGGGAATCTCGAACGACTTGCGATACCAACCGATCGTCGTCGCGGGGAAATCCCGGCCGACCGGCTTGTACCCGTGACTCCTGAGGTTGCTGTCTTCTCCATTCTGAAAAGGCAGCTCGACCACCCAGTCGTGAGGAAGATCCAGCAACCGCCAACCGCTGTCATCGAACTTCGGCGACAGCGCGCCAGGTGCTCTTCCCCCCTTTGCGAACGCTTGACCGCGGCCGTAGGAGAAATCTTTGTCGACATCGGATGTGTGGCCCAATGCGAATCGCCAGCCATCATCAAAGAGAACGCGCCGGCGGTCCGCTGCTTCCGCCTGCGCATCGCCCGAGGCGGGCACGCCGATTGGGGCGCGGGCGGGCGCGCTGGCCGAAGATGCCAGAACGTGCGACGCACAAAGCGCGGTAAAGCAAACTGCACCCATGCGCGCTGTCCCTGAGATCGGACGGCCGATGGTTGGGAGCCTTGGTCCCCCGAAACAGCGCAGCATCCGGCCAACCGTATCAAGATCCGCGCGAGCAGAGAGTGAATGTTGACGCGGGCCCGATCAGTTCCGTGAATCACTGGCCTTGAACCCGAAGCTCTCCGTCCGTAGCGGGCGATTAGGCGCGGCTGCCGATCGCGCGCGTCAAATCCAGGGCGCCGGGTCGACGCGAACCCTCTCCTGTTGGTCGCAAAACACGACGGGGTTCATCGTGACCCGCGCGCTCGCCCTGGCCAGCTTGACGCAGGGCTCGTACTATGCCGCTTCTCCAATCGACTGCGTCAGGAGTCCGTATGAACGATCCCGTCTTCCTGAGCAACCGGCGTCGTTTTCCGCGAGCGCGCTTGAACTGCGACATCGTCTATCGAGACCGACTCCAATCCTGGCAAAGCCAAACGCGCGACGTCAGCCTCGCAGGATGCCGAGTCGCCGGCTACTATCCGTTTCCGCCCGGCAAGTCTTTGGCGCTCAAGATGACGCATCCGGCAATCGCCGAATCCGTTGCGATGGTCACCAGAGTCGTGCGCCTGTGTGGCGGCGCAGAGAATTCCTTCGTTTTGGCGTTCGACAGGCCGTCGCCCGGCCATTCCAAGTTCGAGGAATGGATTCGCCGGCTGGCGGCGAAGGATCCGAACGCTCAACGAACCATCTCCTGGACACCCGACCAATTGCCGCTGGAGGCGCAGCTGCGCCGCGCTCCTCGGCCGCGAACCGAACGCCAGCTCAGCCAGGGCGAGATGGCGCTGGTCCAGAGATTGGCTGCCTCCAGCCGGCCATTGCCGCTGATCGATCTGCGGCGCGAATGGGGAGCGGAATGGGAGCGCAAGGCGAAAGTGGTTTTCGACTTGATCGCCGATGGCATCATCCTTTGCTCGATGATGCAGATGCCGCCATCCGCCAGTGAAGTCGAGGCATTCTCGGTCGAGCGTTTCTTCAAGACCAGCGCCAAGCTGATGAAGGATCTCGAGGGCGAGTGCGGCCCACTGGACAAAGACTTCGCGCGCGATCTTGAGGCGATGACCCAGGAGGTGACCGGGCGTACCGGAAGCGCTAGTCAGCCACGCGGATCTTCCCTTCGTTCTTCCGTCCTCAAGGGGCCGGCGAACGAAGAGCGCCAACCCATTGTTTTGCCGTATTCAGGTCGCGCGAAGCCCTCTTAGTCCGGGCCCCGACGCGAGTGCCGCGAAGCTCGGCCTCCTAAGGCTCGCCTCGGAGCGCCTGTAACATCTCCGGACGCGCGCAGGCGTGTCGAAAGCGCTTCAGCGTCGAGGCAGTGCGATCGGCTGGCCGTGCGGCGTTTCGCGCGCTGCGCGGTCCCACTCCTCCTTGCGCGCTGCGAGCTCGGACGCGGCGACGAGGCCCTTGACGGCAACGATCTTCTCCAGCGCGGCAAGCCAATAGACGTAGTAGCGGCTACCGTCGTCGGTCTCGCCTCGCACCTGCGCCGCGGCAATCTCGTCCGCCAGGTGCGTCGCCCATTCCTTCCACGTGAAGCGACCGCGCTGATGGAGCGCCACCGCCATGCCAAAGGCCTGCGCCTCCCACGGCGCGCGGAACACCGGGCCGTCTGAGTCGCGCGGGATCGCGGGCAGCGCGCCAAGGTCGACCGCTTCCTTCATGCCGGCTCCAGATAGTCGTCGAACAGATCGACGTAGACCGCGTCGCGAGGACCCGCGTTCGAGCCCCACAGCTCGCGACCTTCGAAGCGCACGCTGTAGCATCGCTGTGGAATCTTCTGTCGGGTGGCGGCGTGGCTGTCCGGAAAGATGAACGCTCCGTGGTCGCGGTCGACGACGCCTTGCTTGTCGCGCGCGTAGCGGGGCAGGCGCGTATGGCCAACCGGGTGGATGTTTTTCGTGCGTACGCGGTCCCCGACTTTGAAGCGCGGTGCTGCGAGATGATCGTCCATTCGCGCGCCGCGGGGATTGCGCAGCGTCTTGGGAACGTCTGCCGCGCGAAGGATCGGCGCGTCGCGAACGCGGTCCAACGCCTTGCCGCGCGCCAGCTCCTCCGGCGTGACGTGGCCGAGCTCCAACAGCAGGCGCTCGGTACCGCAGAGCCATTTTTCGTAGTACGAAGCGCGCAGGTAGTCTGCCGGCGGCATCCGCTCGCGGGCGTGGCGCGCCATGTCGATGTTCCACCGGCCAGACCCGGCGGCGAGCGTCAGCGCGAAAGCGCGGCGCTCCCAATCATGGTGGAACACCGGTTCGTTCGGCTCGGGCGCGATCGCGCCCATGCCGTGCATGCCTCCCATGTCGTGCACGCTGTTCATCGCCTCGGCGCCTCCACCTTCGCCACGCCGATCATCGCGTCGCGCGTCACCAGCTGGGCGAGCTGCTCCTCGGTCATGCCCTCGGTGCCGGCGGGCCGCTCCGGAATGACCAGGTAGCGCAGCTCCGCGGTACTGTCCCAGACGCGCACCTCGACATCGTCGGAGAGCACGACACCGAATTCGCGCAGCACGCCACGCGGATCGATGACCGCCCGAGACCGATACGGCGCCGACTTGTACCAAACTGGCGGCAGCCCGAGCACCGGCCACGGGTAGCACGAGCAAAGCGTGCACACGACCAGGTGGTGCACCTGCTGGCTGTTCTCCAGCGCGATCATGTCCTCGCCCTGGCGGCCGGCGTAGCCGAGCTCTGCGATCGCCGAAGTCGCGTCCGCGAGGAGCCGCTTCTTGTACTCCGGATCGACCCACGCCCGCGCTACGACTCGGGCACCGTTCCGCGGACCCACCTTGGTCTCGTACGTGTCGATCAGGACGTCGAGCGCCGCGGGATCCACCAGGCCCTTGTCCACCAGGAGCGATTCAAGGGCTCGCACGCGGAGCTGCAGGTCGGTCAACGGCGAGCCATGCGGCCCCGGGCGCTCGTCGTCGTGCCCGTGATCGTGGTCGTGGATCTGGCTCACGTCCTCCTCCATTGAGCGATGATTTGGCGGCGCATTGTGCGCCGCGGGGCAGGCGCCGTCCAGCACGAGCACCCTCGTTGAACGCCCCTTTGGGAACCATGGCGCCGGAAGTATTCGAGCTGCCGCGTAGGCCGGACGCGTTTGACTGCCTACCCAGCGACGAACAAAGCGTCGCGGCGCGGAAATAAGCTCGATAAACCGCAAATTCGTGCGAAGCTGTCCAAGGAGATGACCACTCAGCGACAGGAGTTGAACCCGATGGCGATGCTGAAACGCGACGAGCTTCCGACCAGCCCCACCGCGCCGGGCGACCTGCTGATCGGTCGTGGGGCGAGGTTTGAGGGAAAGCTTACCTTCGAGGGGACAGTGCGCATCGACGCGGTCTTCATCGGCACCATCGTCACCAACGACGTCCTGGTGGTCGGCGAGGCAGCGCGGATCGATGCCAAAATTACCTGCGGTACCATCGTCATCCACGGCGAGGTGAGCGGGAATATCCAGGCGAAGAACGGAGTGGAGATCCGCCAGAGCGCCAAGCTCCGCGGCGATATCGATACTCCATCGCTCGTGGTCGAGAAGGGCGCGCTGTTCCAGGGCGCTTGCCATATGGAACCTGGCGCGAAGGTCGCTCCGCCGAAGCCCGTCGCCGTGAGCTGACGCGCGCTAAGCCGGGCCGCTTGGCCGAAGGCGGGCGGTCACATTCGGCAACCCTAGCTTTGCGCGATGTCAGCTACCAGCGATCGAACGTCGCATGTTATTGCCGCCTTGACTCGCGCAGTCAGCTGCGTTCCGCTCCTCGATAATCCGAAAATCGGAGGGAGGTGGCATTGCATCTGCGAACGCTCCTCGTTGCCTGTGCCTTGCATTCGGGCATCGCGATCGCGGCGCCTCCGGAGGCTCGACCGCGGATCCGCGACTGGGGGATCGCCATCGGCGTCCTTCCTACCGGGCCGAACAACGCCATCACCGACGTCGCGGGCGTTCGCGTCGGCCATGCGACGATAAGTCGAGACGGGACAATCAACACCGGTGTGACCGCCATCTTGCCCCATGGCGGAAACCTCTTTCGCGAGAAAGTTCCGGCCGCAATCGTCGTTGGCAATGGCTTTGGGAAATTGGCCGGGGCTCTGCAGGTCAATGAGTTGGGCGAGCTCGAATCGCCCATCGTCCTCACCTGCACCTTGTGCGTCGGCAAGGCCTGGGACGCGACCGCGGCGTATCTTCTCGCGCTGCCGGGCAACGAGGATGTGCGATCCGTAAACCCGGTCATCGCCGAAACGAATGATGGCCTGCTCAACGACATTCGCCAGCGACCGGTGAGAGAGGAAGACGTTCTGAAGGCCATCCGAGAAGCGAAAGGCGGGCCCGTCGAGGAGGGCAGCGTCGGCGCTGGTCGAGGCACGGTCGCCTTCGGCTTCAAGGGGGGCATCGGAACTTCAAGCCGCCGCCTGCCGGCCGCGCTTTCGAGCTTCATCGTCGGCGTGCTCGTCCAAAGCAATTTTGGCGGAGTGCTCACCATTGCCGGAGCGCCGGTCGGCCAGGAGCTCGGAAAGTTCTACCTTCAAAATGAGCTGCGCGCGTTGAAACCCGACGGCAGCATCATCATCGTGGTCGCCACCGACGCTCCACTGGATCACCGGCTCCTGGAGCGGCTTGCCCGTCGGGCCCTGCTCGGCCTCGGGCGCACCGGGAGCTCGATGGGGAACGGTTCTGGCGATTTCGTAATTTCCTTTTCCACCCGAAAGGCCGCGCCGCTGCCCAACGAGAGCATGTCACCGCTCTTTGAGGCGGCGATCGAAGCGACTGAGGAAGCGATTTACAACTCGCTTTTCAAAGCCACGCCGGTGCGGCGCGGCACCGAAAACGTCGAAGCGCTGCCCCTGGATAAGACCCGGGAGATACTCAAGCGCCACCGCGTTCTACGCTAAGTCGAGCACCTTCCGCGCCCGAGCAGACAACTGACCCACACTCTTTGCGAAGCCGTACCCGCAGTCTTTGATACTTTCTGGGCAGCGGATTTTCGGTGCTTCACAGTTTCGTCTCAACAAGGTGCGATTTACTTGGCCCCAGCGACTTCGTGTAAGGTGCCTGCAGCAGGACTCGGGGGAATTGAGCGCAACTAAAGAAGGGGACGTCGATGCATTATTGGGTTGCTCGTACAGGGTTCGCGTTCGCGGGGATTCTGACGTTTACTTTTTCGGCTACCGCGCAGACAGAGACCGAGCTTATTGAAGGAAATGAGGTCGTTGCCAAGCAGGTGCTGGTTAAGTTCCGCAACGCGACCGAAGACGCGGTGGCTGAGGTAATACGGGGCAACAACGTAGACTCTTTCGAATCGCTGACCGAGAGCGTCACGTTGATTCGTTCGCGCGATGCGAGCGTTGTCACTCTAATGCAGAACCTCGCGAAGAGGGACGACGTCGAGTACGTGGAGCCGAACTACCTGCTCTACTCCACAGCGGTTCCAGACGACCCTTTGTTCGGTCATCAGTACGCGCTGCAGAACACCGGACAGGACATACTCGGCACCCTCGGCGTTCCTGGCGCTGACATTGGGGCGGTTCAAGCTTGGGACATCACCACCGGCTCTCAAGCGAATGTTGTAGCCGTCGTGGACACCGGATTGGACTATACCCACCCGGACCTGGTCGACAACGTGTGGTCTGCGCCCGAGGATTTCACCGTCCACATTGGCGATGTAGACATTACGTGCCCGGCGGGTTCCCACGGGTTCAATGCGATTACGAATGCCTGCGATCCCCTCGATGACAATGGCCACGGCACGCATTGCTCGGGCGTCATCGGCGCGGTGGGGAACAACGGGATCGGCGTTTCTGGAATCAACTGGACGGCGAGCATCATGGGCGCCAAGTTTCTGGGCGCGTCCGGAACTGGGAGCACCTCGGACGCAGTCAAGGCAATCCAGTTCACGATTCAGGCGAAACAGATCTTCGCGAATACCGGAGGCGCCAACGTCCGGGTCCTGTCCAACAGCTGGGGCGGTGGACCGTCGCAAACCCTTGCCGATGCGATTGCACTCGCTCAGGACAATGACATTCTCTTCGTTGTAGCCGCCGGAAATGGACACCGCGACATCGACGTCTCGCCGCTCTATCCAGCGAGCTATGGCATCCCGAATGAGATCGTTGTCGCTGGCACGGACAATCAGGACGGGAGATACGTGAATACTAACTATGGGATCAACTCGGTCCACCTCGGCGCGCCGGGGGTGCGCGTCGATTCGACCTACCGGGGCGGATATGCGTATCTGACGGGTACGTCGATGGCAACGCCTCAAGTTTCAGGCGCAGCCATTCTGATTCTGTCGGCGTGCGATTTAGATACACCAACGCTCAAGCAAGTTATTTTGGATAATGTCGATCCCATCGATTCGATGAGCGGGATCACTGCAACGGGTGGCCGGCTGAACGTCTACAGCGCGCTGAGCGCATGCACGAGCGGGGCTCAGTAGGCGCGAGGGCGAGTCGCCGTTCAGGGCGATCGTTTGCTGTTGTTCTTCGTGGCCAGGCGTTGCTCGAAGTCGCGGAGCAGGCCAGCCACCGCGGCGACGTTGGGGTCATCTGGACATGACAAGGCAAACGTCTCGTAGTGATAAGCGCCTTTGGCCTGATCCTCCAGCTTGGCCCAGGCAGCGCCGAGGAAAAGATGCGCTCGCGCGGCGTCCGGCTCGATCTTGAGCACCTCATCCAGCTTTACGATTGCTTCGCGAAACTGACTCTTCTTCAGCAGCTCGCGAGCTTCTTCGAAAGTAGTCTCCGCGTTCTTATTCGCAAGCGGCTCCTCGCAGCGCGCTTTGGCAATTTTCTTTCCGCCAAAGCGCGAATTTCGCCAGACGCCCTTTGCAGTCTCGTCGTCGCTCTCCGGCGCGACGAGCTCCGCGCCGGTTACGCGAATTGTAAACGTTTGCGTCTTTCCGTCCGCGGTGAAGACGAGGAGCGTGCCTTCTCCACCGCCTTTACCGACGATTTCAATCTGGCTGGCGTTGAGGATGCGAGCGTCGGCAATGCCCGGATTGTCGAGCGACAAGCCCTGTGCCTTGCCAATAGACACCACGCGTTTCTCGCCGCTGCGAATCCGCAGCTCGGCCGCGCGGGCCGGCCCACAGAAAAATAGGGCGCCAACCATCATTGCTGCAAGGGCGTAACTGCGCATGCGACGCTCCATTTACACGGCTCTGAAGAGAGCCCAAGCGTAGTCGACTGGCGGCAAAGATTCACATCTCAGCCGCGATAACAAACCTGATTTGTTTACATTGTGCGCCGTCCGTCGCAGGCGGAAAGCGAGTGGTTCTAAGGGCGGCCGCGCTTCGGCATCCGAAAGGCGAAGCGTCTACAAGCCTGCCAGCCGAAGAGATCCGCAGTGACTAGGTAGTTGTCGGCGTGAAGGTCAGCGCGACGCCGTTCATGCAGTAGCGAAGCCCGGTGGGGCGCGGTCCGTCGTTAAACACGTGCCCGAGGTGGCCGCCACAGCGTCGGCAGTGCACTTCGGTGCGAACCATGAACAGGCTTCGGTCGGTGGTGGTGGCGACGGCGGCTTCCAGTGGGTTCCAGAAGCTGGGCCACCCGGTGCCGCTCTCGAACTTCGTATCCGAGGAGAAGAGCGGCAACCCGCAGCCGGCGCATTTGAAAACGCCCTTCCGATGCTCGTCTACGAGCGGGCTACTCCCGGCTCGCTCGGTTCCGTGCTCGCGGAGGACGTGGTACTGAGCAGCCGAGAGCTGCTTGCGCCACTCGGCCTCTGTCTTCTCCACCTCAAAGTGAGTGGCCGGCTCGGCGGCCTGCGCGTCACTCTTCCCAAGTCGTGTCATGAGGGCTGCTCCTATCGCGCCGAGCATCGAACGTCGTGTCATCGTCATATGAACCTCTCGGCGAATACGTTCGATCTGACTTAACGGTTACGTCGCCCGCTCGCAAAGTCTGTGGCAAGCGAATCCAGCCTTGGGCTGGAAGCTCACGCGCTGGCTGTTCGGCAAGCACCGAAGAGAAACAGGCGATGGCGAAACGGTCGACGCGAGGTTAGAAGGCGCCGTGGCCATCGGTTGGAGGAGGCGATGAGACAGCTCGTTTTTGTCGGCCCGGAGAAACTGGAGTGGCGCGAAGTTCCCGCTCCTACTTTGCAAGGTGCGGGCGAGGCTTTGGTACGGCCGGTGGTGGTGGCAGCCTGCGACCTGGATGACGCGCTCGTCCACGGGAAGCTGCCCATTTCGGGGCCGTTCCCCTTCGGTCACGAATTCGTGGCCGACGTGCTTGAAGTGGGGAGCGCGGTGCGAAGCTTTCGCCCTGGTCAGCGCGTGGTGGTGCCGTTTCAAATCTCCTGCGGCGCATGCGCTGAATGCGCGGGAGGGCTGACCGGTTGCTGCAGCGGTGTCGTTCCGAAACGCCGCGCGATGTATGGACTCGAGCCGATCGGCGGAAACTGGGGCGGCGCCCTGAGCGACGTCGTACGAATACCGTTTGCCGATGCGATGCTGCTCCCCGTTCCCGAAGGCGTCGACCCCCTGGCCATCGCGAGCGCCAGCGATAACCTCCCCGACGCGTACCGCACGGTCGCACCGCATCTGGCCGCGCAGCCCGGTGCGCCGGTGTTGGTGATGGGAGGCGGCGCCCGCAGCATCGCGCTCTACGCGGTGGCGTTCGCGAAGGCGCTCGGCGCATCGCGGATCGACTACCTCGACGTGGATGCCGAGCGGCTCGCTCTCGCCGAAGCACTCGGCGCGACGGTTCGCGAAGGGACTTACCCGGCCAGCGCAGGTCGCTATCCGATCACGGTGGACGCGAGCGCTCACCCGGAAGGCCTTGCTTGCGCCTTGCGATCGACATCGAATTGGGGCGTCTGTACCAGCGTCGGCATCTACTACGGCGACACGCCGGTTCCGCTGTTCGAAATGTATTCCGGAGGTGTGCGCTTTTTCATTGGGCGAGCCAACGCGCGCGCGGACCTGCCCGCCATTCTGCAGCTGGTCGCTCGGGGCGCTCTTCGGCCGGAGAGGGTGACCACCCGCGTGGCGCAATGGGAGGATGCGATCGATGCGCTGCTCGCCGGTTCGATCAAAACGGTGATCTCTCGCGAAAGTCTCGCATGAATACGCTGGGGATCACGCACATCAGCTTCGACTGCTACGGCACGCTGATCGACTGGGAGACCGGGATTCTAGAGCAGGCATTGCCGCGCCTTGCCAACGCCGGTGCCAAGAATCTGGATGCGGAAACCGTATTGCGCGCCTTTGTGAAGCACGAGGCTGAGCTCGAGGCCGGGCCATTTCGACCGTACCGGGACGTGCTGAGCGAAACGCTCGCTCGGGTCGGAAGCGACGTCGGCGCCCGCTTGGACCGCGCGAGCTGCTCTGGTTTCGCCTTGGGCCTCGTCGATTGGCCGCCGTTCCCGGACACGGTCGATGCGCTCGCGCGGCTGGCGGCGAAGTATCGGCTGGTCATCCTGTCCAACGTCGACGACGATCTGTTCGCGCACACCGCGCGGCGGCTCGGCAACCCGTTCTGTGCGGTGATTACCGCGCAGCAGGTGCGTAGCTACAAGCCGGCGCTGGCGCACTTTCAGGCGGCGCGCGTACGCCTCGGCCTGTCGCCTTCAAATTGGCTGCACGTGGCCCAGAGCCTCTACCACGACCACGCGCCCGCCAAGTCGCTCGGCCTGCGCACGGTTTGGGTGGATCGCCCGACGCGACTCACCGGCACCGGCCTCGCTCCGGCTCTCCCGAACACGGTCGAGGGGCCTGTCCCCAGGACCGTCGAGGGCCCTGTCCCGAGCACCGTCGAGGGACCTTGGCACGCCACACCTGACGCACGCACCACCACGCTCACCCAGGTTGCCGAATTGGTCGGAGCGTAAACCCGATACACCAATGCTGTGATCAATTGCTCGACACGCGGTGGGATGAGCCACTTCGCTGCGCCCATACGCGTCAGACCGCACCATCCCGCTCGAAGGTTCTCGAGCGCTCCAGGAGCCTCTGCAGAGTCGCCAAGTCGGTGAAGATCGCATCGCCCGAAAATTTCAGGCTCGCCACCGAGCGAGCGGCTGCCTCAGGATGGCCGCCGGCGCAGGCGTCCTCCACGACGATCGGAATGATCCCGAGGTCGGCAGCGTGGTGGACCGTTGGCTCGATGCCCACTTCCATCGCCAGCCCAACGACCGCGAGCGCCCGTATGCTGCAGTCCCGCAGCGCAATCGCGAGCGGGGTTCCCTCAAACGCAGACATGGTGACCTTGTCAAAAATCGCCTCGCTTGAGAGAGGCGTCAATTCAGGAGTGAGCTCAAATCCGGGTGAGCCGCGAAGAAACCACGGGCGAACTTCCTCTGGGCGTTCAACCTTCTGCCATGCCATCGCCATCCGGTATTGAAAGGCACCCATAAGCTCGCGAGGCAGCGACATGTGCCGAGTGAAGAAGACTCGCACGCCATAGCTGCGCGCTAGGTCCAGCGCCTTTCGCACCGCTGCCACGATCGAAGGACCGTCCTTCACCTGCTTCACGATACCGACTTGCATGTCGTAGACGAGCAGTGCCATCGCGCGCGGGTTGCAGACGTCCTCCAAGCTTCGAGGAACTTTCAGTCCAAAGACTTCTTGCATGATGGACGTGCATAGTGTTCGAGGTTCGACTTGTCGAGCAATTATGAGTGACCGATGCGGTGCGAAGCTGGAACGCCGCCACAGGCGTGAGGCCGTTTGGGAATCGCGAGCTTTGGCTTTTGCCGCAAGAAGCGGGTGGCGCTCTGGGACCGGTCAACGCTAGTTTTGTCGAATGCGACGGATGGAGAGTGCGGTAGCGGTCCCCTCGATCTCGGCGCGATTGGCGCGCTTGGATTGGAAAGTACTCGAGGCCCAGCTCTGGGAACTTGGGCATGCGGTCTCCGAGCCGATCTTGACTCGAGCCGAGTGCGACGAGCTGGTGGCGCTCTATCCGCAGGAGGAGCGATTCCGAAAGAGGATCGACATGGCCGCCAAGCGGTTCGGCCTTGGCGACTACAAGTACTTCAAGTATCCGCTGCCGCCCATCGTCCAATCGCTGCGAGCGCGGCTATACCCGCGGCTCGCGAAGATCGCCAACCGCTGGAGGGCGGCGCTCGGCGCCGCGGAGCGATATCCGGCGACGCTGCGGGAATTTCTCGCTCGCTGTCACCTCCACGGTCAAACGCGACCGACGCCGCTGCTTCTGCACTACGAGGCCGGCGGTTACAACTGCCTTCACCAGGACCTCTACGGACCGCTCGCCTTCCCACTCCAGGTCACCGCGTTTCTCAGCCGACCCTCCGAGGACTTCGAAAACGGCGCTTTTCTCCTTCTCGAGCAGCGGCCGCGCGCCCAGTCGATGTGCGACGCGCTGATGCCGCCCCAGGGAGCGCTGGTTCTATTTGCCTCCCGGGTTCGGCCCGAGCTTGGCAAGCGCGGCTATCGCCGAGTGCAGCTAAGACATGGCGTCAGCCGCGTGGGCGCAGGAACGCGCTACACGCTGGGCATCATCTTCCACGATGCGAAGTGAGACTCAGTGGCTTGCCGCGGCGCGGCCGCGCACTCCTTTGGTGAGCAGGACAAGCGGAACCATCAGCGCCGCGAAACATGCGAACACGAAAAGCGTGTCGAGGTATGCCAACGTCTGAGCCTGTTGGATGAGTTGGCGGTAAATCGCGGCGTACGCTTGTTTCGTAGCTTGCACCGATGACATGCCAGCCTGCTCGAACGCATGCGCGAGCCCGCTCAGCTTCGCGGTGAACGCCTGAACGCCGGGAACGAGGTGCGTCGCGATCCGCTCCTGGTGTACCTGGGCGCGGCGCGCGATCAGCGTCGTCACCAACGCGATTCCGATGTCGCCGCCCATATTCCGAGACAGGTTTACAATTCCCGCCACCGCGTTGTTTTTCGAGGGCGGGAGCCCGGCGTAGACCACCGTATTGATAGGGACGAACAAAAAGGCCAACCCAATGCTGAGGTACACTCGCAACCAGACCGCGGTGGAAAAGTCGATGCCCGGATAGAGCGTGCGAGACATGTGGTAAAGCGCGACCGCGAGCACGGTGAAGCCGAACGCGATCACGTACCGAGCGTCGACTTTGGCCATCAACGGTCCAATCAGCGGCATCATGCAGACGAAGACGAGCGCGCCGGGCGAGAGAACCATTCCCGCGTCCGTCGCTGAGTAACCCATCCAAACTTGGAGATATTGCGGCAAGAGCACGGTGCTGCCGTAGAGCGTCATCCCGAGCACCAGCATCATCAAATTCGAGATCGCGAAGGTTCTATTCTTGAAGAGGCGGACGTCGACCACCGGGTTCCTCTGCCTCCATTCCCACAGCACGAACGAAAGCAGCGCGACGCCGGCGATCACGGCGAAGGTCGTGATCGTTGGCGACGCGAACCAATCGTCCTCCTGGCCCTTGTCAAGAACCAGCTCGAGCGCGCCCAGTCCAACCGCGACCAGCCCGAGGCCGATATAGTCGATGCCTCCGATGCGCTTCTTCGCTTCCACCAGATGAGGTGGATCCTGCAGCATGCGGCCGGACAAAAGCAGCGAAAGCAAGCCGACCGGAATGTTGATGAAGAACACCCAGCGCCACGAATAGTGGTCGGTGATGAAACCGCCCAGCGTCGGCCCGATCGCCGGCGCCAGCACCACCGCCATCGCGTAAACGGCGAATGCAGTGGCGCGCTTTGCCGGCGCAAAAGTATCGGCGAGGATCGCTTGCTCACTCGGCGCCAGTCCCCCGCCGCCGAGGCCCTGCAGTACGCGGAAAAAAATCAGTAGACCCAAGTTCGGAGCCAAGCCGCACAGCAGGGAGCTGGCGGTGAAAATCGCGACGCAGGCCATGTAAAACCGCTTGCGTCCAAACTTGGTGGCAAACCAACCGCTCACCGGCAGCACAATCGCATTCGACACCAGGTACGACGTTAGTACCCAGGTGCTCTCGTCTTGACTGACCGAGAGGCTTCCCGCCATGTGCGGAAGCGACACGTTGGCGATGCTGGTGTCGAGCACCTCCATGAAGGTGGCCATCGTCACCGTGAGGGCGATCGCCCAGGGGTTGCGCCCACCGGTGAAGCCCTCCTGCGCCGAGAGCTGGACCGAATCGCCGGCGGACGCGGTGCTCATCGCACTCTCACTTTCGGCTCGACGGACATTCCGGGGCGAAGTCGATCGATATCCGGCTGGCCGGGCTCGAGGCGGATGCGGACTGGGATTCGCTGCACCACCTTCACGTAGTTGCCGCTCGCGTTCTCGGGAGGCAACAGGCTGTAACGGGAGCCCGTCGCGCCTCCGAAGCTCTCCACCGTCCCGCGGTAGTCGCGAGCAATGGCATCGACGTGGATCGTCGCGCTTTGGCCAATGCGCAGGTGCTCGATCTGCGTTTCCCGGAAGTTGGCGGTGACCCAGGTGTCGCCGGTCTGCGTCAGGGCGAGCAGCTGCTGGCCGGGCTGCACGCGGTCGCCGATGTTCACCGACTTTTTTCCGACGATGCCGGCGACCGGTGCAACAATTCGGGCGTAGCTCAGGTTGAGCTCGGCCTGTTTCAACTGCGCGCGCGCCACTTCG
>Ga0126384_10001237_pt1 | contig 15104 bp, 12 predicted proteins | sample PanSoiMetPlot_36_FD_92543 | JGI IMG/M metagenome (GOLD analysis project Ga0126384, IMG submission 92543) | Tropical forest soil microbial communities from Panama - MetaG Plot_36 | ecosystem: Environmental > Terrestrial > Soil > Tropical forest > Bulk soil | place: Panama | collected 2016-02-17 | reverse complement strand
GTCCGTCTGGATGGCCTATTTCCGGTATGATGCAGCCATCCTGTCCGGTCCTCTGACATTTTGCATGTTCGGCATCTGCGATCCGTGGGCCTCCCTGGTGGAGTTAATCCGTGCTGACAGCATCATAGGGCTTGCTGTCGTGATATGGCTGATTGGTCGCGCGGTCCGGCGTGTTTCGAAGTCAAGATCGGCAGTCGCTAGTCTATAGGGCCGTTCATGCTGATCATCGCGCGAACGCTTGCAGTGCTCTCGGTCCTGTTCACCCTTGCGGCAATCGAGATCGTCGTTGTCCGGTATCTGCCGATAGGCTTCGAAGCTACGTTGGTATTCGGCGGCTATTCCGTTATTATTGCGACTGTGGCAGCCCTTTTGGCGCTCATGATTGTGAGCGTGCGTGCGCTATCAGGAAAAAGAGCTGGCTTTTCCTCCACCGTGTTGCTTTCCGGGATTTCCTTGCTCGGCGTCGCAACTCTCGTTGCGGCGGATCTATTGGGTTTGGCGTGATTTCGGTGACGGCAACACCATACGGGCCGTTTGTGGGTCATGGAACAAGCAGGGGTTTAGTCAAAGAAACACGGGCAATTTCGCCTGCTTCCGAGAAGTTGACGTGGCCGGCAAGCCGCGCCTCGTACCAGTCAACCCAGACCTGCCAATGCTCATCGCGGCGTTCGAGCAGACGTGCCGCAAGCCGCTTCCAATCGCCTGCTACCGCCGAATCCGGACCATGTGCCGTGTACACTAACTCGTGAGCAGCAGCTCCCATGTTGGTGCCCCGCAAGCCCCTACCACAGGATGAGCTTACCTTGCGGCCACTCGCCTTGCCATCCGCAGGGCCAGTGTCCGCGGCGCAGCCAGGGGACGAGCGATCCGAAGAAAGTTAAGCTGGGGTCCAAATCCGCGACCATGACCTCGTCAACCGCGCCCCAAAGTAAACGAATTGGCGGATCGACCAACTCGTGGGCGTAAAGACACGACTCGCCGTAGTACCCTGGATATCGCGCGTTCAAGGCTAAATAGAAATCGTCCACCCACTGGGTCGGAAACTTCACCAACTTCCGGATCGCGCCCCACTCACCTAAGCGCTGGGAGTCGAACACCAGGCTCTCTATGCGACTCTCGGTCCTGGCAAGAACAGCGCCCCACGGGGCGTAACGAGCACCATGGTGCTGCGCGAGGAAATCGAACTCCACGCGCGTCAATTCGTCGTCCCGTTCCGTGGGTTGCCCAACTTGGGAGAACCAAGGGACATCCTTGACCGATTCCAGGAAGGTGCAGACCGCAACAGTATTGGGCCCAAATTTCGCAGCGACCGCCATCGGACAACTCCTGGTTAGACCTGATCGCTTTCAATAGCGTCAATTCATCCTCGTGGTCGGCAACGCAGCCACATTCGAAAATGATCCCCTACGCTCGGACGAAGGTCACGCCAAATGAGCATGGCAGTTTGCGGCAACAACCCATGCAGCAAGGCCGGTGACCGTGAATGCGTCCTGTTCGGAGCGCCGACATGCGCTCGAAGGACCCATGGTCGATCGTCATGATCGCGCTGTTTCCGCCGAGCCAAACGGCCTGGCGAAGAGATGTGGCTGACGCCGGCCCCTGAGGCGGTAGAGCTGGGCGGGGCGGTTAGCGCCACCTTTCATTCGCGGGACACGATCGAGCAGGTGCGTCGTCAACATGCGCGTACGAAACGCCTTTTTTTCCAGTTCACGATCCAGAATGGTTTCGTACGTCCGCTGCAGCTCCGTGAGGGTAAATTCCTCCGGCATCAGAAATGCCGGTAACGACGTGTACTCCACCTTTGCACGCAATCGCGTCAGCGCCGCCTTGATCAGCGATGCATGATCAAAGGCTAGCGTCTCTTTGACCCGGTCGCTCTGAACAATGAACCAGCGCGCGTCCGGGGCATTTCCACCCGCCCTGAGATCCACAGCGCCAGGGGGGATCAGCGAGAAGTACACATGGGTTGCCGACCAGCCGCGTGGATCTCGTTCAGCGTTGCCCCAGCTGCCGAGCTGCTCCAGATATGGTGCTTCAACTCCCGTTTTCTCGCGCAACTTCCGCAGCGCGCAGGCTTCGAGGTCCTTGTCGCGCACGATGTCGACAAAGCCGCCAGGAAGGGCCCACAGCCCGGGGAAAGGGTCGCTTGCCTCGGATGGGCGACGCACGAGAAGCACTCGGAGCGCTGACTCACGAACGGCAAAGATTACGACATCGACCGTGCTGAGCGGACGCTCGAACTCGAGTGTCTGCACGGCTTTTGCGTCTTTGGAGCTGCGTTGCCTGGCGACTTTCATCTTGACATGGTACCCCAGTTAGTGGGACTGTGCCAATTACTTTTTGGAGACTACTCAATTTGGCAGAACAAGGAAGAGGCTGCACAGTGGACGCCGCGTGCCAATCGCTCTACCACGTCACAGTGCTGTCGAATTTTGCTCGAGGCTTCGACAAATACACGCGCCGGTACCGTAAGACCTGTATTCCCGAGAGCACGTATCCTAACGAATCGTATTTGCTTGCGAAGCCGGACTTGGGCGTGGGAATTGCGAAAGCTTCTAAGCTCCGCGGCAAGCTGCGCATTCCCGGTGATGAATTGCTCGCCTTGCAGGCAGCCGTTTCGCACGCGAGCGTTTTGCCCAACCTGCGAAATGGGCTCGGTGTGATCTGGCCGTCTCCCGATCTGCCGGTTTCCGACGTGTTCCGTCTCGATCCGGCAGGAAAGCTTGGGGCGGCGCTGGGCCTGGAGGAGGCGATGGCAAAGTCGCTGGATCTACATGCGGGCACGTTCACCCCGTATCCCGACATTCGACCGCGATCACTCTCGTTCTTACCCATCGCCCGCGGATGCCAAGCGGCGTGCCCGTTCTGCTTTTCCGAAGCGTCGGTCTCCGCCGATCAACCGCAGGTGAAATTTGATCTGGAAAGGGCGCGAGCTTGGATTGAGCCCGCCCGCCTCCGCGGCGCTGAACGCGCCGTCATTACGGGCGGAGGAGAGCCGACCTTGCTGCCCCGAAGGCAGCTCGTTCAGCTCGTGAATGCCTGCAGGACGGGCTTTCGCAAGGTTGTGCTCATTACCAACGGCGTGCGACTCGCTTTGTCGCCAGCTTCCGAAGCCGCGGCGCAGCTCTGCGAGCTACACAATACGGGGCTCTCGGTACTTGCTGTCTCTCGTCATCACCACCGGGAGAGTGTCAATGCAAAGCTCATGAATCTCGAAAGCAGAACGCCGGCGCTCCTGCGCGTCTTCGCTGATATCCGTGACGCGCTACCTGGGATGAGGCTCCGCTTGATTTGCGTGCTCCAGCGAAGCGGCGTCGAGTCGGTCGGCGATATTCAAGGCTACGTCGACTGGGCGGCGTCTTTCGGGGTCGATGAAGTGTGCTTCAAAGAGCTCTATGTCTCGACCAGCGGGGAATCGGTCTATTACTCGCGGAACGCAAATGCCTGGAGTGCGAAGAACCAAGTCTCGTTGTCGATCGTTTGCGATTGGGCCGAGCAGAAAGGATTCGACATCGTGGACCGGCTGCCTTGGGGTGCGCCGATCTTCGGCGGGTCGATCGGAAGTCGTTCCATTCGCATTGCCGCTTACACCGAGCCGAGCCTCTTCTGGGAGAGATCGACCGGGCTGGCCCGAAGTTGGAATGTCATGTCGGACGGCATGTGCCTCGCTTCGCTGGAGGACCGGCGAAGCGCGCTCAATTTGTCGACTGTCGTCGAGCGCATTGACGGCCTGACAAGAAAACACAACGACAGCGTGAGTGGATATGGACTTCAGTGAGTTCCTGGTGTGGAGTCAGCGGTCGCGGCTTGTCACGCCGCGCGCATATCGCCTCTGTGAGACGCGCATTGCGCAAGCCTATTGCGCAATCCGACCCGTGCCAGAGCCGTCAGCGAACCCTCCGGAGATCCATCGTTGCGACCTGGCCCTACTTTGGTGCGCGACGCGAGGAATCGAGGCGACCCTGTCGCCGACCGCACTTGCCTGCGAGGGTGTTCGTCACGCCTTGCAGATCATCTTTCAATCGCTCGCGCGGCGCCGAATGACGATAGCTCTCCCCGCGGATGTTTATCCCGTGTACTGGCAGCTCGCTGCGCAAGCTCGCTTGCCGTCGATCGGCTTTGAAACGTTTCCAAGCTTTCAACTCAGTGCCATTCTGAGGCTGGCCGCAATGTCGGGCGCGAGCGTCGCGCTGCTTCCGCAACCGCTAAAGCTGCACGGCAGAATCTGGACGGAAGAGGAGGTCGACTCGGCCTGTGATTGGCTGCATAGCGCGCCGGACCGGCGAATCATTCTTGATGGAGTGTACGGCTTCGGATCACCGCTGGATTCCCGGACAAGGCGCCTGATCGCCACGGATCAGGTTCTGTTCCTCGACTCCCTATCCAAAGGCTGGCTGCACCAACGAGTGTTCGGCATAGCGATGGTTCCGCAGAGCGACCTACCGATCTACTCAGCGACGTTCCGTAGTCTGATCCCCGACCAGCCAAAGCTGTTATTGGCACACGCGCTTCTGACGAAGTACCGGGACTTTCCGAATCGGATCCTGGAGGACATGGCCACGAGGCGTGCTGAATTCCTGGCGCGGGCACAACAAGCTCGGATCCCGACGCTCCCGGTCGCGGGCGGGTACTTGGTTGCGATCCAGGGTAGTGCACCTACGTTGCTTGCCCAACATTCGCTTCTGGCCATACCGGCCACAGCATTTGGAAGCCGCTTGAGAGACTGGTCTATAGCAAGCGTACTGCCCACGCCGGACACCGCGTCATGACCCTTCTTTCGGAGGATCCGCAGCTCTGGGACACGGTATTTGTGGAGCAACCCGCGCGAGGTCAATTCATAAGACGCCTCGCCAGGCGGGTTGGACTGCGCATCCTGGATGTGGGTTGTGCGACCGGTTCTTTGTGTCGACTGCTTCGGCAAAGCGGCGCACATCCCGTCGGCGTCGACATCAATTCGAAGTTCATTGCGGCAGCACGTTCGAAAGATCCGGGCGGAGAGTATTTCGTCGGCGATATGAAATCATTTCGACTCCGGCGCCGGTTTGACGTCCTCGTGTGCCTTGGCACGACGTTCTCCTACAACTGCACCAATGCGGAGGTTCACATATGCCTTCGCAACTTCCCTGCGCACCTCACGCGTGAGGGATGCGTCGTGCTCGATGTGCTTAATGCCATCACGCTCACGGGCCCGCGCCCCTTCAGGCGAACAACTCGGCACGACTTTGTTCACAACGGAAGGCGCGCGACGGCAACCATCGAGCACCACATGAACCTCAAGAGGCAATCGCTTACCGAACAGGTCTCGTGGAAGATGGCGGGACGACGGCTACGGCGAGACCCACCAGAGGAGTTGCGTCTATTCTTTCCACAGGAGCTGGCGTTCCATCTCGAAATGGCCGGCTTTTCAGAAGTGAAATTGATGGACGGGTACGCGGGGGCGAGCGCCACGTTCGCTGGACGAAGACTGCTCGCGGTAGCCTCGCTGGCGCACAGGAAGCCGTGAAAACAAATGAGGTCAGGATATAAATGATCAAGGCATGGTCTTGCGACGCAGGAGCACGCAGCGGGCCGAGCGCTCGGGTTGCGGCCGGCTGTGCCAGACACGCACTCACTTCCGCAATACCCCAGAACCGGACGTGAATCTTTGAATCTCATGGAAGTGCGCCTCGATAGCGCGGGGCGCACGGCTCAGCAGCAGCGGACCGACTGACATCGATTCTGACCAAAGCTAATGCCCTCATGATTTCTTGCTTATCGCGCAGCTAGGCATTCGCGAGGGAAGCCAAGCTTTCTGGTGTTGGTGGATGACCAGCCGGCAGTCTGCGATGAAACAAATTTGCCGCAACATTCCTTAAGCGAACGCATTTCTTGAGAAATGGAGGAAGGGGGATCCGCTGCGTCGATTCGCGCAATAAGCCGGAATCGTGCAAGTTCGAATTCGTGCGTCGGCGCGGCTGGTGCCAAGCCGCGAGCTTTGGGCGCGGATGTCCGCAAGAACCTGTAGCCGGACATGCAGTGCCGAACCGGCTGACGTCAGCTCGGTGCCAGGGAGCTGACACGACTCTAGTGCCCTTCACCATCACCGGGCTTGATGCCGGATCACTCGGGCTTGATGTCGGCCGACTTAACCAGTGCGGCGCTCGCCACGATGTCCTTCCGGATATACGCATCGAATTCGGCCGCGCTCATGATCATCGGATCGACGCCGAGGGCTGTCAGCTTCTCCCGGACCTTCGGCGTATCCAGCGCCTTTTCGGCCTCGCGGTTGAGCCGCTCCACAATTTCTCGCGGGGTCTTCGCCGGCGCGAACAGCCCGAACCAGAATGGATAGTCGGCATCGGCATAGCCGGCCTCGCCCGTGGTGGACACGTCGGGCAGCGCGGCGGAACGCTTCGCGCCGTTCACGACCAGCGCGGTGAGCTTGCCGTCGCGGACGAGCGGAAGGACAAGTCCAACGGGACCGAAGAAGAAATCGACCCGACCGGCCATTACTTCCGACATCGCTTCGGCCCCGCCTTTGAACGGGACATGCACCGCCTTGATACCGGCACTGGCGAGAAAGCGCTCCGCCGCCATCTGGGTGGCGCTGCCAACGCCGACCGAGGAAAACGTCAGGGCGCCCGGTTTGGCCTTGGCCGCCGCAACGAGGTCGCCGACGGCCTTGAAGCCCCTGGAGGGCGCGACGACCATCGCCTGCGGCAGGATTCCCAGCGGCATGATCCCGGCAAAGTCGCGCGCGGGCTCGTATTTCAACCTGGAATACAGCGAGGGCGCGATCGTATGCGCGGCCGAATTGACCAGGATGGTGTATCCATCCGACTCCGCATTCGCCACAAACTGCGCCGCAAGGGTGCCGCCCGCGCCGGCGCGGTTCTCGACGATGATGGGCTGGCCGAGCTGCGTCGAAAGCTGCTCGAAGACGATCCGCGGAACGATGTCGATCGTGCTGCCCGCGCCCGCAGCCACGATCGCACGCACGGGTTTCGCCGGCCACGCCTCCGCATCCGCCTGCATTGTCGCCAATCCGAGCCCAAGGGCGGGCAAAAGCATCAGGCACGGCTTCATCGCATCCTCCTGTTGCGGTCGGCTCCCTGCGAGGGGAGCGGTCGGAACGCCGCGGAGTTGTGATGCAGGCCTATGTGATCTGTCCAATTTAATGTTCTTCTGGTCATCTATGCCGATCTTGCATAAGGGCACTGGCCATGGACCTCCGACACACGCGAACCTTCGTCACCGTCGCTGAGCTGGGCACCGTGTCGAAGGCGGCCCTGCGCCTTCACTTGACACAGCCCGCCCTGTCACGACAGATCGGTGATCTCGAGCACGAACTCGGCTTCAGGCTTTTCGATCGCGTCGGCCGCCGGCTTCTGCTGACCAGCGAAGGAGAGCAGCTGCTCGGCGAATGTCGCGCCCTGTTGACTCACGCCGGAGCTGTCCGGGAGCAGGCGGAGTTGCTGCGACGCGGAGACAAGGGCGTGCTGAAAGTCGCCGCCTCTCCCCAGCACATCGAAAGCGTATTCTCGCAGTTTCTGCACAAGTACGCCGAGCGCTATCCCGGCGTGGAAGTGAGAGTCAGCGAAGGGACGGGCAGCGAGATCCTGGCCATGCTGGAACGTGGCGAAATCCATCTCGGACAGAATTTGCTTCACGCGGTTCGGTTGGACGACGAACGCTTCGCACAGCAGCCATTGGAATCAGTCGAGCTCCTCGCCGCGTGTCGTCCCGGTCTCAAGCTTGGAAGGCGAGGCGCGATCGAGGTCGCGGAGCTCGCACCTCATCCATTGCTGCTGCTTGAGGGCGGCTTCGGTTTTCGCCGCGCATTTGACGCCGCCGCCCGTTTGGCCGGAATCACACCAAAGGTTCGGTTCGAGAGCCGCTCCCCACATACGTTGCTGGCCCTGGCCGAGGCGGGCCATGGCATCGCGGTGTTCCCGTCAGCGCTTCGAGCCCATCGTTATGCCCTGCGAATTCTCCGTCTCACCTACCGGGGCAGGCTCTTGCGCGAGCCCTTGACGATTCTCTGGGACAAGCGTCGGCCGCTACCGCGCTATGCCAAGGCATTTTGCGACATGCTCGCCGAGCACGTCCGCAAGGTCTTCCCAATCACTCGACCATCTTAAGCAGCGACAGTCCATGCAGCATTACCTGCACTGTCCACCTTGGGTCAGGTGCATCCGATTTCACAGAGGCGCGCGCCCAATCTCTTCCGCAGCGATCCCAAGAGCGGACATTCGGTCGTGCACGTCCGCTCCGCCGCTTGTGTCATGAAGAGACGTTGCTTCTGCTTGTGCGGACGTGAACTCGAGTCCTGCATTGGTCTCGCGATTTGGTTCAGGAGCGGAATTGGGTAAACGTGTCACCGTAATTTCACGGACTGCATTTCGGTCTCGTGCCGTGCAAGCATCGCCATTACCCGCGGGGTAGCCGAGATGGCCTCTGCGATCGCGTGCGCCGCATTTGCGAATTGCCGTGCTGCCGCCTCGTTGCCGAGCGCGCGTTCAGCACGAGCGAGAAACGCTTGACTCATGAGAGAGTCGTAGGGCCCGGCTTGGTCCGCGGCTGCGAGCGGTGCCAACAGGGTCTTCCCCGCCTCGTAGCAACCGAGCTCGACCAACACTGCTCCGCGACTGCCGAGAAGCGTCGGAAGCTCAGGGCCGAGCTCCAATGCCTGCAGCGACCATGCGTCGAGACGGGCGCGAACCGCGGAGTCGCCCGATATAAGCCCGTCGGTGACAAGAGCATCGAGCACCCACATCTTTTCCTCGCGCACCAGATCGCCGCCCTCAAGCTCACGCAGCAGCGCATCCCGGAAATCCCGGCGGCTGTTCACGTCGGTCGCAAGTTGGAAGCACGCCACGTGGTACAAAGTGCGAGACGAGACCGAGGTCATCGTGAGCTGCAAGTTTCCATTGCTGTACTTGCTCAGCGCCGTGGCATAGGCCGCGCGGAGTTGCGCCGCCTGGTCTCGAGACTGCCACAGCAGTTGCAGGAGCTGCAGCCCGTCGGTCGGCATCCGGGTGCCGCCCACCCTGAGCCGAGAAGGAAAAAGGTTCACGATGATAAGGTACAATTGAACGCACACAACGGGGCCAAAGGATGCGCCCGCCTGCTCCGGTGCGGCACCGACGGCATCCAACCCTGCCACGAGGCAAATGACCGCCACATTTCCCATGACCCCGCCGAGCAGGAAGAGTGCCCAACGGTACCAGCGAGAATCCACGACCGGATAAGCCGAAACGAAACCTGAGTCGGGCAACAAACGCAACTCGAACCAGGTTTCCCCAAAGCGACGGCGCCATAGAAGCGGCCCGACGCCAACGGCAACCAAGCGGATCGGAATCGATCCAATGGCCGCGCCCAGCAGGTGCCCCAGCTCGTGGCACGCAATCCCGATTGCAAGACCCAAGGCGAGCCAAAGAGGTGGCTCAATCCACGAACCATGGACCGTGGCCGCAAGTTGGCAAATGATCGCTAGGACCACCAGGCACACGATGAAGGCAAACGCGGTCTGTGGTGTCAGTTGCCCCCTTCCGCTTGTCATCGAGCCCCCGTTTTGAGTTTCGGCACCCTTCAAGGGGTAGCTTATCAGAAATGCGCTTCCTTGGACGGCGGAGTTCGCGGCTGCCGATTATCAGTGGAATGCGCCCACGGTCTCATGATCCATTTCTCTCGATCGAGGCTCCCGCCGGTCAGCGTAGCGAAACGAGCCGCCTTACCGCCGCCATCAAGCCACGCGGTGCTATCAAGGCTCGTCGCCGCTGCATCGCTCGGGTCATCGGCCCGGCGGCTTCACGGGCGACGGCGTGCCCTTTGCGCGCGCTGCCCGTTGCCATAGCCTCTTCGACACCATGAAGCGACGCGAATTCATCACCTTGCTCGGCGGTGCGGCGGCCTTCCCGATGGTCGCGCGGGCACAGCAGCCGCTTGACACCACCTTGCAGCACGCAGTCGAGCGCAAGGACGCGCTCCTGGAGAAGCCGATCGGCATCACTACAGCCGGGGATGTGTTCACCCCGCTCGTCGACGCCGGACAGAAGCTCCCTTACACGAAGTCCGAGACCTTCACGAACAAGACGGATGGGGGTCCTGAAGTCATGGTCGAACTCTCCCAAAAAGATCAGACCGGGACCGAAACCGTGGCGTCGCTCATAATCGCGATCCCTCGCGTCCCTAACAACACGCTCCAGATCACCGTCACGCTGAAGATCTCCGAGGACAAACAGATGCGAGTCAAGACGACGATCTCGCAGCCGACGATGGTCCAGGAGTTCGGCCCGTTTCCCGTGGAATGACGCAGCCAAACGACGCGATGTGCCGACAGCGGAAGTGACCAACTTTATTCGATGACTCCGTACCGCCGAACCGTGGAGAAAACACCTCGACGTTGACGCGATGATTTCCGTCCCGCCGAGGGCTATTGCACAAAGATGTTGCCGCCTTGAGTCATCGCTGATCTGAATAGGCCGGCGAGTGCCACCTTGATGTTCTCGTCGTCGATGTTGCTAAGTGTGATAACTTCACCCTGCATCTCGGCTGCGAATTCATGCAACTCAGTACCCGCTATGGCGGTTCCTGGAAGCAACTTTCCCTTGAGCCACTGCGACTTCAATGAGCCAATAAGCGAAGCCAAGACGGTAGCATCCCCGAGCACCCAGCCGTCGCCTTCGTCGCCTGAGGGGAGCGCGTGCCCAACGTAAACAGAATAGTCAGAAAATTCTCCCTCTTGAACGACGCCGCCGTGCTGGGCGATATGCGACCTAAGACCGGGCTCTACGTCGGCGTCCGTCGGGACATTGAGAATGAACCGCTTCCCGTTGTTCACGGCGAAGAAAAGGGCCAAGCGTATTTCATACGCGTTGCGGATTTTGGGGCTCGACTTGCATAGAACGACGTCGCTATCCGTCACATAGGTCGGGAGTACAGCCCGCGGTCGACGCGCTAACGGCTTGGTCGGTTGCTTTTGTTTCAGCCAATCGAACATGCTTTGCCGAGCAGCGCCTCAGGCGTTTTCGCCTTCGATACCGTACTTCGAGCGCGTCGAGAGCGTCAATGTCGCCTTCGGGTCTTGGCTGCGTGATAACGTTTCGAGACGATGTGAAATCGCGGTGGGTGGCCTTGCGAGCGTCGACTTGGACGTGAATGGCGTCAGAATCGCACTTCCGACCTCCTGAGGCAGTCTGAGCGGCAATCAGGCAGACGTTCGTCAAATAAACGCAGCATCATCATGCCGTCCTGCTCTGACGTCATGCGATACGTCAGATTTTCGGGAGACTGGGGCTGCTAACCGACCGCGGCGATGATCTTCTCGCGCAGAGCCTTGTCGGGCAGCGGGCCGATCCCGGCGCGCGCATTGTCACGCATGTGCTCAGGCCGGCTGGTGCCTGGGATCAAGCAGGTCACGGCCGGATGCGCGAGTACGAATTTGAGCAGCAGCTGCGCCCAGCTCTCGCATTTGATCTCCGCCGCCCAGTCGGGCAGCGGCCGTCCGCGCAGGCTGCGGAAGAGGTCACCGCCGCCGAACGGCTGGTTGACCAGCACCGCGATGCCGCGCTCGGCCGCGAGCGGCAGGAGCATTTTCTCCGCCGCGCGGTCGTTGACAGCGTAGTTGAGCTGCACGAAATCGAGCGTCTCAGCACGCAACACCTTCTCGAGCTCGGGATAGGCGCTCTCGGTGTAGTGGGTGACGCCGAGATACTTGATCCGGCCTTCCTGTTTCCAGCCGCGCAAGGTGGCGAGATGGGTGCGTACGTCGACCAGGTTGTGCACCTGCATCAGCTCGATCTTGTCGGCACGCAGCAGCGAAAGCGAGCGGCGCATCTGCGCGATCCCTTCCTGGCGCCCGCGCGTCCACACTTTGGTGGCGAGGAACGCGTTGTCGCGGCTGCCGGCGGCGGCCAAGAGGTCGCCGACCACGCCTTCCGAGCGGCCATACATGGGCGAGGAATCGATCACCGAGCCGCCGGCGGCGAACAGAACTTTCAAAACTTCTGCCAGCGGTTTGCGCTCGGCCTCGCTGTCGCCGACGTCGAAGGTGCGCCAGGTGCCGAGCCCGATCACAGGAAGCGCCTCGCCGCTCGACGGGATTTTTCGGGTCAAAATTTTCTCTTGTGCGCTCACATTGCCTCCTATTGCAGTCGCGGCGAGGGCGAGACTGCCGCGGAGGAAACTCGCTCGGCTGATCTTTCGCATCGCGGCTCTGCTTGCGCCAAAGAATCCTGCCGCCCGCCGAGCCACAGGCTCAAGCCGAGCCGCGTGTACCGAAATGGCGCGCCACGGTCAATGAAGACGGGCCTTGCACGTGGCCCTCGATCGCCCGGAATTGCAGGCGCGCTTGCGCGAGGCGGCAACGACCGTGGTGCCGCCTGAGCGGCGGTCTCAGTTCACGGAGGGGCTACTCAATGTTGCCAACAAGAGCTTGGCGGCTCTCAGGTCGGCCGTATCCCAGCCTTCGGTGAATTGCTCGAGGACGGGCCGCAACAGTGCGCGTGCATCGCCGGCGCGACCCTGATCGGCGCATAGCGCCGCGAGATCGGTTGCCGTTCGCAGTTCCCAGGCGCGCGAACCGTGTATGCGGCTCAATTCAAGCGACTTCGCGAGGTGCCCCTCTGCTTCGTCGCCGTTGTGCCGCGCTTGTGCGAGAAGCATGGTCCCCTTCACGCGCAGCAACTCCGGCATGTACATCTCGTCGCCATTGGCTTCGACTCGTCGAATCGTTTCATCGATAAGCGGGATACTTTCGTCGTACCGGCCGAGGGCCATGAGTCCTTGAGCAAGCGACATGTCGAGCGGCGTCGTCAGCAGTTCGTAGGGAGCTGCATGGAGGATCCGCAGAGAGCTTTGCAGAGTTTCGACCCCGTCTTCGGGATCGCCTCGACGAATAGCGAGCTCCCCTTGCAATCCGCGTCCTACCGCCAGATACGGTGCGAGCGAATGGGATGAGGCGCGAGAGATAACCCACTCGATGTGCTTTTCTGCGCTTTGAAGATCGCCGGTCCAGAGAAACACTGAAATGGCCCAGATCAGAGCAATAGATAGTGTCAGCGAATGGTCCATTGCTGCGGCGTCCTTGACGGTCTGGCGAGCGCGTTCGACGGCCTGAGCGGGATAGCCTTGCAACCAAAGCGTCCGTGCCAGTATCGCACCGGCCAAGTATTTGCCCTCGAAGCCGAGATGGATCGCCGTGGTCCCTGACTGGCCGCGCGGACCACGGCCGAGTACTGCCTCGAACTCCATACGGGCGCTTTCGAGGGCGCCGGTCAAATGAAATGAAGTGCCCAACACCGAACGTGCCAGTTCGATGGCGAGATCATCGCCCGCCTTCTGAGCAAGGTAGGAACAGCGCTTCGCGTGGTTGAGGGCTGCGCTGAAATTTCCGGTGCGAAGATAAAACATGCTCAGTGGGCCCAACACCCGTACTTCATCGAGGGGTCGTCCATGAGCTTCCGCGATTGTCAGGCTTCGGTTCAAGGCAACCCGCGCCGCGTCTTGCCCTCCGCGCGTGAACATGAGCGATACACCGAGCGCCGTTTGGAGATGCATCTCCTGCGGCCCACTGCGACCTGTTTCGTCGAGCGCGAGAATGGCCCGCTTCGACCAACGATGACATTCAGTGAGCAAGGACATCGCCAAAAAAACCGGCGCGGCGGCAGCCGCAAGCCCAATGCCGATTCCGATATCGCCACTTTCGCCAAAAGACCACTCCAACGCGGCTCGGACATTGTTGAGAGCGGCGAAGTGGGGCGTCCGTTCCACGCCCGTCGACAAGGTCGCCCATTCGCTCCCGGTCTGCTCCAGCCATCGTTTGTAGTAAGTCGCATGGCGCACCGCCAACTCGGCGGCCTCCGCGTCGTCAATTCTGATGTCGAGCGAGTAAGCGCGCGTGGTGTCGAGGAGCCGGTAGCGCATCATCGCCCCAATGGGGTGGGTGGCCACCATCGACTTGGCGACGAGGTTGTCGATTGCGCCGAAGACGGTCGATCGATCCAAGGCAGCGCTTGTTACGACTTCCAGTGCCGCATCGAGAGTGAAATGTCCGACGAATACCGCAAGCCGTCGCAGCACCACGCGTTCCACTTCGGAGAGAAGCCCGTAACTCCAATCCAGTGCGGCATGTAAGGTTTTGTGACGGGGCGGCGCGGTTCGCGACCCTTGCCACAACAATGTCAGACGTTGGTCAAGCAGCGCGGCGGTCTGCTGAAGGCCATAGGTGTCAACGCGCCTCGCCGCCAGTTCGATGGCAAGCGCCACACCGTCAAGCTTGCGGCAGATATCCACGACAATGGGCGCTTCCACATCGCTGACACGGAGATGGGCGCCACTTGCCACCGCGCGTTCCACGAACAGCTGCGTCGCCGGGAATTGCCGGACAACGGCCGCAGTCAATTCTACGTCATCCGGCGGGCAGGCGAGCGCATCCAATCGGTACACGTGCTCCCCTTCGACCCGAAGCGTCTCGCGGCTTGTCGCGAGGATATGGACTTGCGGTGCGGCCTCCACGATGCTTGCCGCAAGTGCGGCGACGGCCTCAATGAGATGCTCGCAGGTGTCGAGAACAATAAGAATGCGCTTGTCGCGCAGGTAGGCGATCAGGCTCGAGATGGCGTCGTCGCTTTGAACCGACAAACCCACCATAGATGCGACAGCCGTTACTGTCAGTTTTGCATTGCTGAGCATTCCAAGATCGACGAAGAGGACGGAGCCCGCGAAAGCGGCCTCCAAGTGATGTGCGACGGCGACTGCGACCGTCGTCTTGCCGACGCCGCCGACGCCGACAATGGTGACGAAGCGTGACGCGATCAGCTCAGCGGACAACCTGAAAACGTCCTCATCTCGGCCGACGATTCGACTGAGGCGGGTGGGAAGATTGGCGTGCGGAAAAATGCCGGAGGCAGATACACCGTTGCCTGGATGGCCTTCCTGCGCGACTGAAGCAACGAAGCAATAGCCCCGTCCTGGGACCGTCGTGATGTATCGCGCCCCGTCCTTCCCGTCTCCCAGCGCCTTGCGGAGACTGGCCATGTGAAAGCGCAAGCTACCTTCTTCGACGGTGACGTCGGGCCAAACCCGCGACATCAGGTCCTTTTTGCTGACGATTTCATTCGGCG
>Ga0126384_10001236_pt1 | contig 15110 bp, 14 predicted proteins | sample PanSoiMetPlot_36_FD_92543 | JGI IMG/M metagenome (GOLD analysis project Ga0126384, IMG submission 92543) | Tropical forest soil microbial communities from Panama - MetaG Plot_36 | ecosystem: Environmental > Terrestrial > Soil > Tropical forest > Bulk soil | place: Panama | collected 2016-02-17 | reverse complement strand
GGGCACGTCGGGATCATGGGCCGGTAGCAAGACCGTAGGCTCCTGAGCCGCGAACTGCTTGACACGTTGCAGCGTCAGCAGGGATATTGCAGGGTCATAGGTCACCCCGTCGACCTGTTCAGCTTTCAAAAGCCCCTCCGCGTATGTGACGTCTCCGGCAAGAAAGTACGTCACGGACTCCGCCCTGACGACAACCGAGAGATGCCCAATGGAATGGCCCGGAGTCGGTACGAGGAATATCCGCTCATCCTGCGTGATGGGACGAGAAGTCAGAAATGGACCCACGGCAGGGCCGTCCATCTCGACGAGTTCCGGTTTCAGCCATATCGGCCAGCGCTGCGGAAGCGCACCGCCGACTACCTTTCCTTTGAGCCCTCGTGACGCCTGGTAGGACTCTCGTCCGGCGATGATCCGGTTGTGAGGAAAGCGGTCAAGCCCCCCGGTGTGATCGTGGTGGAAATGGGTGAGAATTACGGCCCGGATGTCTGTTGCAGGGTCAATGTTCATCGCTTGGAGCCGGGGGCCGATCTCCTCTTGCGGTGCCACCTTAATGACAACTTCCTTCATGAAGAAGGGATTCCATCGCGGCAGATAGCCGGGAACGGAGTTTCTGGCGGTGTCGCCGGTGTCGACGAGGAAACGGCCCTCCGGGTGCTCGATGAGATAAGCATAGATCGGCACTGGTGGCACCCAGCGTGTATCGCGGAAGATGTCAATCTTTCTCTGTAGCGCAGACCGCCCCTCTCGCCCACAACGTTGCGCCTCCTTGAGTTGTGCGGTGCCTGTCTGGATCGGGATGACACGGATCATATCCACCTCTCAAAACGAATGTCCGTTCTGTTATAAATGAATTGGATACCCCGTTTGAGGAGGAGTAGCAAAGAATTTGCCGAAGATTTCCAGAGAACGTCGCGAGGCCCGCCGCATGCAGATTTTGGAGGCGGCATGGCGATGTTTTTATCGCAAGGGGCTGCATGAGGCGACCATGCAGGACATCATTCGCACCTCTGGCCTCTCCGCCGGGGCCGTCTATCTTTACTTCCCTAGCAAAGAGAAGATCATCCTCGACGCTATACAGACGTCGTTGGGCGCGGTGCGCATGATCGTGACCGAATCGGTCGAAAAAGACGATTACGACAGCCTGACGCATCTCTTGATAAAGCTTGCCACAGCTATCGATACGTTCGCGGTGCGAGAGGGGTACGATCTGCGATCCATTGCCCTGCTTGGCTGGAGCGAAGCCCAGACAAACGACCGTGTTCGTGAAGTGATGCTCCCCATTTACAACGACTTTCTCGCGCAGTTTCGCGCAGCGGTGAGACGTGGTCAGAAACGCGGCATCGCTGTCCGCGACGTTTCGGCCAACGCTGCAGCGTCGGTATTTCTCTCACTGCTGATGGGAAACGTCGTTCAGGCGGCCCTTCTAGGAAACAATCCGACTCGTCTGGTGCTTCGGGGAACCGCAGGACTGCAACCCCTCAAAGTTGCAAAACGCCGCGGAGAGCCATGTTGATGTTCTAGAAGCCAACCTCGTGGTACCGACGGTCTCAAATCCGTTCAGCGCCAGATCGGGACGATCCTGCTCCAAGAGCAAGGCCACAGCATGCAGCTTTCCCGAAGCATCTCGGCATCAGTAAAACGATGGTCGTTTGGTGTTTCCCGAAAGTCAATTAAGTCTTCCGAAGGGCTTTTTCGCCAAATGACACCTAGCTCCGTTAATGTGTCCACGATTTTCATCCCCTGTCGGCTATAAAACGTTTGGAAGACTCACAGGTTACCTATTGCGTCTTGTTCCAGATCGAAATCCTTCATTGCCTCGCACTAAAACATCAGGGAAATGATGCTATGGCCGCGTCATTCGTGTTCGTATTCCAGAAATAACTTGAGCTTGAGAGAGCGCGAGGGGTGACGCAGCTTGCGCAGGGCCTTGGCTTCGATCTGCCGAATGCGCTCGCGGGTCACGGCGAAGTGCCGGCCCACTTCCTCAAGCGTGTGCTCCGAACCATCTTCCAACCCGAAGCGCATCTTGATGACTTGCGCCTCACGCGGGGTAAGTGTGCGCAGCATGTTTGCGGTCTGCTCTTTCAGGTTAACGTCAATGATGACCTTTGCGGGCGAGATCGTTGCCCGGTCCTCGATTAATTCGCTGAGGTGGGAATCACCCTCCTCACCGATTGGAGTCTCCAGCGAGATTGGCGCCTGCCTGACCTTGAGCACCTTGCGCACCTTGGCCACCGGAATGTCCATGCGCTTGGCAATCTCTTCCGCCCTGGGCTCGCGTCCTAGTTCCTGCACCAGCTGCCGCGAAGTGCGGATGAGCTTGTTGACGATCTCGACCATGTGGACTGGCAAACGGATGGTGCGCGCCTGGTCGGCGATGGCTCGGCTGACGGCCTGGCGAATCCACCACGTGGCGTAGGTAGAAAACTTGTAGCCGCGGCGGTACTCGAACTTGTCAACTGCCTTCATTAGACCGATGTTGCCCTCCTGGATCAAATCGAGGAACTGCAACCCGCGGTTGGCATACTTTTTGGCGATGGAAACCACGAGGCGTAAATTGGCCTCGATGAGCTCGTGTTTGGCCTGTTCTCCGTTCAACTCACTCCGGATGATTTCGCGCTGGGTGCACTGCAACTGCTGGAAGCTAACGCCGGCATCGCGCTCCAGCCGCTCCAGGTCGGCGCGATACCGTCGCTGTGTCTTGCGGCATTCTCTCTTCAACTCGTCACTGTGCGTGCTCTCAGCCTTCTTTCCCTGGTTGCTGACGTGGCAGTCGAGCGAGCGCATGATATGCACGGTTCTGTTCACTCGATCAATCAGGCGGCTAAGCTCGCTGTTGCTGAGACCCAGGTTACGGACGATGAGCGAAATTCGAACGACTTCGCGGCGCAGCATAAATCGGCAGCGGCGGTATTCTCTCGCCTGCTCTTTTGGAGGGATCCTCGATAACCTTCGGGACAAACGGTTGGCGTTTGTGTGATGCTCCTGCAGCTCATCGATGCGATGTGTAATGTCGTTGAAGCAGTTCTGCAAGGTCCCCTCGGTGATCTCATCCTCATCGAAAACCACGATTTCCTTGATCGACCGTATGCCGCGCTTCAAATCCTCGCCAATGACCAGGATTTGCTGAATTACGAGGGGCGAGCGTGAAAGCGCTTTCAGCACGCTCAGTTGTCCGCGCTCGATGCGTTTGGCAATGTCCACTTCCTGTTCGCGCGTGAGCAGAGGCACCATGCCCATCTCGCGCAGGTAGATGCGCACCGGATCATCCGTCTTTTCAACAGTGCCTGCAGTCAGGTGGGGGAAGCCGGCCTCCACTTCCTCCGCGAACTTTTTTTCGAGCGCCGAGGAAGGCACCTCGGACTCAGGCTCAAGCACGTCAATGCCCCGCATGCCGATAGTGGTGATCAAATCCTCTAGGTCCTCTGGAGAGTTGACGTCGTGCGGAATCAGGTCATTCACCTTGATGTATGTGAGGCGGTCCTTCCCTCTTCTCGTATCGATCAGTTCGGTAATGTCGTCAAGAGCCAATCGGAACTCCTCTTCAGCGACGTCCCGCGCGCAGAAAGGGTATGCTGTGTTGATTTGCAGCGGCTGCCTCGACGGGAAGTGCCGAAATCAAGACTGAACGATGCTAGCATGGGGCGCCTGCGTCCTAGCGCCTTCCCCGGAGCACAAGACAGAATGACGCAGCCGGCAAATGTCAGGGCTCAGAGAGCATCAGAGAATCTGAACGAAACCCCGGAGTCACAGCCACACACTAGCTTAGTTCAACAAACTACATTGGCAAATTGAGAGGTATGTCGTTTCCCGGTCAACTCTCGCCCTATTTTGTCAACCACCGAGCTGCAATCTACACATCAACAGAGCCGAGCGACGCGTGGGTTTCCGTCGATTCCTTTGCCGATAACTTGCTCTCAGCATTGGTGAGCTCGGATCCACATACTCCGCAGGCCCACACGGTCGCGGAGCTCTTTGTGTTAGTGCTACCCCGAGTACGCCACTTTTTCGACATTTCACCTCCGCATTGAGAACATAGCATGAATGAATCAGCATCCTTTGATCGAAACTCCACTCCCATTCAAGAAAAGGGTACGTCACGTGCGAAACCCGGTGTCTCCTTTGGGCAGGTCGTCTAAGAAGGAGGACTTCAGATAAACTGACTTAGTCCAGAGGATCTGAAAGAGGAGAGGGATTACTCACTCAACTTTGACGTTATGCCGTTCGCGCCTGGTTGTCAAATCGAGTACGAATTGATACCCACAAACGCCCTACCCCTGGAGCGCAGTTCCTCGCCGCTGTCCCACGGGAAGGCGTTTATATGACTCCAAATTTGGAGTGAAGTTTTCTGTCGAGACAGCTTTAAAGGGCGTCGAAGCCGCGCGCCTCTCGCAGCTCGGACAATTCGGGTATTCCTGGAACGCAGTTCCAACGTTCAGCAAACTGTCCCACGTGAAAGCCGTGGACATCGCTCCAAATTGGAGTGCATTTCTCCCTCGAGACAGCTTTAAAAAAGGTCGAACCTTTGGAAAACCCGGCATGACGGATGCGATTTTCGACCTGTTGGGTGGACGCAAACAGGCACGTATTTCAGCGATTGGATCGGATCTGCACTCTTGCTAGTACCAGCCATCACTGACGTGTTCTACTGGTACAATTACAAGAGTCTGCCCCTCACTATGAAGGACGCGATACTAATCGGCAGGTTAGGCATAAGACCGGGGATGCAATGGTCGATGAAACACTCCGAGAGGGTTTCTCCTCTCAACTCGAACAGTCGCTGTTTCTAAGTGTGCCTTTGGATCGTCGTGCCTCTGGGGCTTCGAGTATCCTGTTTAGCTAGCTGGCCTTATGTTCGAGAAGGCCAGCGACGTGCTGGCGGACTTATCCACAAAAGGTTGGGAAGGGGGCTTGCGCTCGCCCATACGGCTGCTTTCTAAGCCAAAGTAGTTAGATATTCCGTAGTCATTCCAGCTATCCTCTACCCGATGAGACGAAGGTTTACTCATCGATCTAACTAACGACCTATATAGGTTAGTACAAAGTACTAGAACCTCTAGCAATTTACTCATATTCTATCTCTACAAAAATCCAGTTATTTTGTGCATCCCCTCCCCCGCAGACAGATGGTGAGGTATTTTTTATGGATACTTGCTGAATTGGATGTATAGTGTCATCGGTCCAGGATGGCCGTTGAAATTCTTATATAAGAGCTAGTGTGACGTAAGCCGCACTTTCTGTCAGGTCCTACACATACTTCGCCGTGAGGTATCTGATGATTAGCCGCACCACTTCTTTTCTAGGCCAGAGCCTTATACTCTTACTCCTGCTTGGTATGTGGCTTCCCACGGCAGTGACTCAGGTCAACGTGCAGGGGCAGTGGACTGCGTTGCCTAATATCATGCCTATCAATCCAGTTCATGCTGCTCTCCTGCCTAACGGCAAGGTGCTGGTAGTTGCGGGCTCGGGAAATTGCCCACCATCGCAGGCAGGCTGTCCATCGGGTGCGCCTTACGGACCTCCGAACAACTCTGGAGCACTGCTTTGGGATCCAGCGAGCGGACAAACGATTAGCCAATTCACATTATCCTGGGACATGTTTTGCAATGGGATGGTCCTCCTGCAGGACGGACGCGCGCTGATTGATAGCGGCACGATCCAGTATGACCCCTTCCACGGACAGCCACAGGTAGCGATTTTCGATTCTTCGTTAAATACTTTCAGCAACATTCAGAGCATGGCGCACGGCCGGTGGTATCCGACCCTGGTCACGCTGGGTGACGGGAGAGTAATGACCTTCTCCGGGCTGACCGAGACTGGCGGCACCAACACCGCTGTCGAGTTCTACACGGTTGGTTCGGGATGGAGCACGCAGTACTTCGCATCTTGGACTCCCGATCTCTACCCACGCTTGCACCTGCTGCCCAATGGCAAGGTCTTCTACTCCGGTGCCCAAACCACATCGAAACTCTTCGATCCCTCCACGACAACCTGGAATACCAACGTCGCCACTACGAATTACAGTGGAACCCGTGGCTATGGTACATCGGTTCTGCTGCCTTTGACGCCAAGTAGCAACTACGATCCCAAGGTGATCATCATGGGTGGAGGGAACCCTGCTACCAATACGACCGAAATCATCGACATGGGCTCGCCGACGCCGGCATGGCAGTACGGACCTAACATGAGTCAGCCGCGGATTGAGATGAATGCGGTGATTCTGCCGAACGGCAAGGTTCTGGCCGTCGGCGGCTCCACGAACGATGAAGATGTCAATTCCGCTAGCCTGAATGCCGACCTCTATGACCCCGCAACAAACACATTCTCTTCCGCAGGTCCGAACGCTTATCCCCGTTTGTATCACTCGGTAGCGCTACTGCTTCCTGATGCCACGGTATGGTTGGCAGGAGGCAATCCTTCACGCGGCTCATACCAGAAGCAAGTCGAGATCTATCAACCGGCGTACCTCTTCAACCCGGACGGCACGATGGCCACACGGCCTTCGATCACGAGCGCACCGAGTACTGTTGGTTATGGCAGTACTTTCCCCATAACAACTCCGGACGCTGCGACTATTTCCCACGTCGTGCTGGTGCGTACCGGGGCTGTGACGCACGCTTTCGGCATGGACCAGCGTGCGGTCGAGGTGTCTTTCACGGCTGGAGCTGGAGCACTGACCGTTACCTCTCCCCCGAACGGCAATATAGCTCCACCGGGATATTACATGCTATTTATTTTGAACAATTCCGGCGTACCCTCGGTAGCAAACTTCATTCAGGTTCTCACTCAAGCTCCGGATTTCTCTTTAACAGCCACACCATCCACTCAGTCCATCTATGCAGGGACAGGTACGAGTTATACCGTCAATGTCACGGCTTCCAATGGATTTAATGGCAACGTGAATTTTAGTGTCAGCGGACTGCCCTCCGGTGCGACCGCCAGCTTCAGTCCGACTTCGGTTACCGGTTCTGGATCCTCTACATTGTCGGTAAACACATCAACATCCACTCCTGGGGGAAGCTATCCCCTGACAATAACTGCTACAAGCGGCACACTCACTCACACCACGCAAGTGACACTGATTGTTGCAAGCTTCACGATTTCAGCTTCACCCGCTTTGCTCACAGTGGTGCAGGGCAATCAGGGGACCTCGACCATTACCACCACCGTCAACAACGGATTCAACAGGGACATCACGCTATCGGCCTCTGGAGCGCCGATGGGTACGACCGTGAGCTTCAGTACTAACCCAATCCCCGCTCCGGGTTCGGGCAGCTCGACGATGACCATTGCAGTTGGTGCCAGTACACCGACGGGAACTTATACCATCGTCGTGACTGGCGACGGTGGCGGTATCCAGCAAACCACCAGCATTACACTGAACGTAAACGCGGCAGCAGACTTCACGATTTCGGCTACGCCAAGCAGTCGGACGGTGAGGCGAGGTTCGCAGACTAACTACACCCTGACAATTGCAGCGTTGGGCTCGTTCTCAGCGCCTGTGAGTTTCAGTGTGTCGGGATTGCCCAAGCAAACCAGCGCGTCATTCAACCCCACATCTGTCACAGGTCAAGGCAGTTCAACGCTGACTGTATCGCCAAGAATGGGAGCAACGCGTGGGACGTTTACGCTCACAATCACTGCGACTGGTGGAGGTATAACACACTCTCAAAACGTGAGTTTGGTGATTCAGTAGGTGTTAAGAAGCTTTGCTCCCATGGAGATCGCGATGAGCAGTAAGATCTTTTCGTTCTGTGTTCTGCTTCTATCATTGCTGTTGCTGATGACCATGATGCCAGCAGACTTGCTTTACGCCGCCAACCCAGTCGACCCCCAGGGCGGCCAACCGACATCCACCACTATTTTGACGTCACCAACCGCGATGGATGTTGCAGGAACCTGGTCAGGCACATTCTTTTCGAAGCATTCAAACGTTCCGCCTTTCACCATGACTGTGGTAATTACGCCGAACTCGCGCGGACACCTCGTCGGCAATTCCAGCCTCAATTCGCATTGTCTGCAGGGGGCACAACTCCAGGTGACGGTTAACGGCTCGAAAATTGTCCTGGCCGGCAGTGATTCGGAAGGCGACAACTTGACGGTGCAAGGCACACTCGATAGCACAGGCACGCTATTTACGGGAACCTACATCCTGAACAGCAGCGCTTCAGGCAGATGCGAGACGGATGACGGAACAGGGACTTTGGGGAAGCGATAACAGGCCCCAATCGTTGGCCCATGCATATTTCGTTAATGCAGTGAGTTAATCAAGACTGCTCTTAGGGGAGAAGCTATGACTACATCGCGCAGGGGCTTCTTAAGCTCGCTGCGTGGCTGCCTTGCGGCTGGCCTCGCTTTGAAGTGGCCACTGACGGCTGTCTCTAGGGATGTTACATTCGAGCCTTCCGGGTTCGGCCAAGGTGATGGCCTAATCCGCCTCAATAACAATGAGAATCCGTACGGCCCGTCCACGAAGGTAGCCGATGCCATAAAGTCTTCTCTGGGTATGGCTCACTGCTACGCGCGTATGGAATACAGCTCGCTGGCGGAAAGAATCGCAGCCTTTCACAACGTGAAACAGGAAAATGTTCTCCTTGGCTGCGGATCTACCGAAATCCTTCGTATGGCAGCCACTGCCTTCCTTGGGTACGGCAAGCAACTCGTCCAGGCTGCACCCACTTTTGAAGCCATGGAGTACTATGCACGGGCAGTAAACTCGAAAGTTTTGTCGGTGCACCTGACATCTGGATTCTCCCTCAACCTCGAGGGTATGATGGCGCGTACCGCCGGTGCGAGGAAGCTGGTGTATATATGCAACCCCAACGATCCCACCGCGTCCCTCACTCCTCGTAAGGACCTTGAAACCTTCGTTGCTAAGCTTCCGGCATCCACCGTTGTCATAATCGACGAGGCATATCACCAATACGTTAACCGGTCAGGAATGTATGCGTCATTTATCGATCACCCGTTGAATGATGACAGAATCATCGTCACGCGTACTTTTTCCACGGCGTACGGCTTGGCGGGTTTGAGACTAGGATACGCAGTGGCATCCCCAAAATTGGTTCAACAGATGCGGAAGTTCACTACTGAAGACAACATCAATGCCGTCGTATTGGAAGCGGCTGCCGTCGCTCTAGACGATACCGCCGGAGTAAGGCAGTTCGTTCAGCAAAATGAAAATGAGCGTCAAGAATTTTTCAATCAAGCGATGGCTCGCGCATTCAAACCAATCGATTCCCATGCAAATTTTGTAATGATGGACACCTTTCATCCCGCTGATGTAGTAATTCAGGATTTCCATAAGAACAAAATCTTGATCGGACCGTATTTTCCAGCCATGGACACTTACATTCGTGTATCCCTTGGCCGATCAGAGGATATGCGCGCGTTTTGGCGAACGTGGGACGGGCTCTCTTATCTGAAAAGCTCGATGGCTCATTGAATCGCGCAGACGAACAGATCGCTCGTAGAAAATCATAGTGTAGTCCCAATTTGTCCTCGAATGGTCAAATCGACCAATAGACCAATACGGGATTTTAGTGTTTACTTACTCTGGCTGGCGAGGTTCGACACGAAACGGCAAAAGTTCATTTGACCCTCGCAGAAGCTGCGATCACGATGCAGAGCTGTCAATCACGAAAGGCCCACACAGGACGGGCGTGAAGGGAGATCACGCTTCGATATGTCCGTTGCGAGCGTAAACTCACCAGGCAGTTGCCGTGAATCAAGTTTCGACGATGCTCAACACAAATATCTGTGATGAAAATCAAGGCGGCGAGTTCACGTGGGTTAAAGCCCTAAACAAGGGTAAGTTGATGGTGAAGGAACGGCGCAAAGAGACCTCAGAACGTTTTCACTGTGGTCCGCTTCGATCACGATTCCGTTCTGGTGTACGGTCTTAAATCCGGCCTTCTCGACGGCAATGTTATACGTGCCGGGGTCAAGTGCCGGAACGCTATAAAGCCCACCCCGGTTCGAGACAGTGTCTCGGGTCTCGCCGCTGTTTGTGCTCTGGATCACAACCCGTGTGCCGGGCACTGGGCGATGATCAGGGTCGAGGATGTAGCCGTACAGCGTGCCGGCGGGTGTGCCCTGGGCCGCCGCAGAGAGGATGAGAACAAGCGGGAGCATGAGCGCAAACGCCACCTTTATCCAGTGGGTCATGCATCACCACCAAATTGTCAGTAGGAACAGCTCAAATAAAGCTACACCCGTACCGGTGTATTGGTTGTCAAAGCGTTCGACCTGCCTTGCGCAAGCTGGAATAAGATGTTACGCAGCATGGCAAGAGCGCGCGCAAGGGCCGTGATCGTCATCGGCATGATGCTGACGTGCTGGGCCTGCGCTTCGGCTCTCGATCCCTCGCTGGACATCAGCCAGTACGCTCACACGGCATGGAGGGTCCGCGACGGCTTCGTCAAGGACGAAATACTTTCAATCGCACAAACGCCCGACGGTTATCTCTGGCTCAGCACGGAGTTCGGGATCTACCGCTTCGACGGCGTGCGCGCTGTCCCCTTGGCACCCGCCAGGCGGCGTCCAACTCCCTAGCAATTTTGTTGGCCTCCTCCTGTCTGCGCATGACGGCACTCTCTGGATTGGCACGTTGAAGGGCCTTTCCAGTTGGAAGGACGGCAAACTTACTCAGTACCGGGAGGTCGCCGGATCTTATGTTATCTCGCTTCTTGAAGATAGGGAGCGAACGATTTGGGTTGGAGTCTCCGAGGCATCAAAAGGGAGGCTCTGTGCCATTCGCGGCGGGAAGGTTGAGTGTTACGGCGCTGGAACTTTCGGCAATTTCGTTGGCGCCTTATATCAGGACCACAAGGGTAGTCTCTGGGGTTCGAGCGCTACGGGGCTGTGGCGGTGGGCGCCCGGGCCTCCAGAACGATTCGAGTTTCCGCGTGGCGTAATCAGCGTTGACTCACTCGCCTGAGGACAACACAGGCGCGCTGCTGCTGGCAACGAATGACGGGCTGAAGCAGCTTGTGGCTCGAACAATCAAAAGCTATCCACTGCCCGGAATCACCGGACAGTTTAGACCCAACAGCTTCCTCCGTAGCAGCGATGGCAGTCTGTGGATTGGCACGACTCAAGGTTTATTGCACTTGCACCGGGGGAGGGTTGATGTGTTCAAGGCCGTCGACGGTCTCTCCGGTGAGGACGTCGGCAAAATTTTCGAAGATCGCGAAGGCAATGTTTGGGTCGTCACATTAAATGGTCTCGACCGGTTTCGTGAATACCCGATCCCCACAATTTCGCGCAACCAGGGTCTTTCAAACTCGAGAACCTGGTCGGTACAAGCGACCCCGGATGGGAGCATTTGGGTCGGTACGGCGGATGGATTGAATCGCTGGGCCAACGGACATGTGACTGCTTACGGCGGCCGAAGCGCGTTGGTCCAAAAAACTCGACGAGCGAGCGAGACAGAGCCCAATGCCGGCGCGATCGCAACGGAAATCGCAAGCAGCGGACTCGCAGGCATTCCCCAGTCGCTCGGACTCGATGACACGGGACGACTGTGGGCTTCGACCAATGACGGTGTGTTTTACTTTGAACGCGGAAAATTTGTCCAGGTTCCGGGCGTTCCGGGCGGACTCACATTTTCCATCGCCAGCGATGGTCATGGCGACGTTTGGATTCTCCAGCCGCCGGCAGGCGTCTTTGATTGGAGTGGCAAGGCTGCTGTTCGACAGATTTCCTTGTCGCAGTTCGCGCAAAAGACAGCGCGGACTATGCTCCCCGACCGGGAGCCGGGCGGCTTATGGCTGGGGTTCCTCGAAGGTGGCATAGTTCACCTGAAGGATGGCAAGGTCGTTCGCTCCTATGGTACCGCCGACGGGCTGAACGGCCGAGTCAATCAAGTTCGATTCGGCTGGCTCGGCGCGGTGTTGGCCGCGACCGAAGGCGGACTAAGCCGCATCAAGGACGGCCACATTGAAACCCTCAACAGCAAGAACGGCCTTTCCTGCGACGAGGTCCATTGGTCGATGGAGGACGACGACCATGATGTCTGGGTCTACATGCCCTGCGGCCTCGTTCGGATTGAACGTTCGGAATGGTATACGTGGGCGAATGATCCGAGGCACGTCATCAAAACTGCGATTTTCGACTTGTCCGACGGAGTGAGAAGCGTTGGGGTTTATGGCAGCTTCGGCCCGCATATGACAAAGTCCCCGGATGGAAGAGTATGGTTCGCCTCGAGGGACGGCGTCAGCGTGATCGATCCGCGGCACTTGCCCTTCAACAAGCTGCCGCCGCCGGTGCACATCGAGCAGATCACCGCCAATGGCAAGACCTACGACGCGACTTCTGACACAAATGGAAGTGTGCGCCTGCCGCCGCTGTTACGCGATTTGGAGATCGACTATACGGCGCTCAGCCTCGTCGCGCCGGAGAAGGTGTTTTTTCGCTACAAGCTAGACGGCTGGGATCGAGATTGGCAGGTTGTTGGCACTCGTCGGCAAGCGTTTTATAGCAATCTACCTCCTCGCAGGTACGTCTTCCGCGTGATTGCTTGCAATAACAGCGGCGTATGGAACGATGTCGGTGCATCGTTGGCTTTCTCCGTCGCCCCGGCGTTCTACCAGACCACCTGGTTTCGTTTGTCATGCGTGGCCGCATCGCTGATGTTGCTCTACGCGCTCTATCGACTGCGGCTGCTCCAGTTGGCGCGGCAATTCAACATTCGCCTGGAAGAGCGCGTCAACGAACGCACGCGCATCGCGCGGGATTTGCACGATACTTTGTTGCAAAGTTTTCAGGGCGTGATGATGAAGCTTTACGCTGTGACGTTTATGGTCCTGGATCGCCCTACGGAAGCCCGAAAGATACTCGAGAACATCGTCGAGCAGGCTGGTCAGGCGATCGCCGAGGGCCGAGATACGGTGCAGGGAATGCGCTCGTCGACCGTCATCAAAAACGATCTCGCCTGTGCCCTTACTATGGTCGGAGAGAGGTTTGCGGCCGAGCAAAATTTCCAGAGTCCTGTAGGCTTCCGTGTTGTGGTGGAGGGGGAGTCCCGAGATTTGCACCCGATTCTGAGGGACGAAGTGTACCGCATCGCCAGCGAGGCCACACGCAATGCCTTCCGGCACTCCGACGCGCGGCAAATTGAAGTCGAAATCTACTACGACGACAGACAGCTTCGAGTACGAGTCTTGGACAATGGAAAAGGGATTGATCCGAACGTTCTGGATGGCGGTGGACGTGAAGGACACTATGGTCTGCCCGGCATGCAGGAGCGCGCCAAACTTGCGGGTGGCAAATTGACTGTCCGGAGTAGACGCGATTCGGGCACGGAGATCGAACTGACTATTCCCGCATCCCTGGCATACGTAAAATCGTCTACTCCGCGTCAATCAGTTTCTTGAGAAAGGAGGAGGGCACCATGTGGCGAAAGCGGCCGCTTTGATGCTAGCTCGTTGGCGTGCATGAGGACGGGAGATTGATTCCTTGTTCCGTGGTACGGCCCCGATTAGAATTCCTGGTACCTGCGGCAATTATGAACGACCGAATACGTGTTCTCAGTGTCGACGATCATCCCCGCATGCGCGAAGGGATTGCCCTGGTCATCAATTCTCAGCCGAACATGCTATTGGTGGCGCAAGCATGTAATGGAAGCGAAGCGATCGAACTTTTTCGTGAACACAAGCCCGATGTCATCCTCATGGATCTCAGGCTCCCGGACATGAGCGGCATCGACGCCGCCGTTGCGATTCGGACAGAGTTTCCAGAAGCACACATCATCATTTTGACTACGTTTGATTCCGACACCGACAGGCAACGGGCGCTCGCTGCAGGGATAAACGCTTTCGTGCTCAAGAGTGGACCTCCAGGAAAATCGTTGGAGACAATCCGTCAGGTCTACGCTGGGTGATGTGGCTTTCCTTCGTCACGCCGACTCCTCATTAGTCAGCAAACGTGCGGTTTCATAGATTGGTACTGAGAACGCTGTTGTGTGGAGTAATGTCTGGTTGGTCGGCAAACTCGGAAACACAGACGGGTTGTATCGTTAGTCCCCGGCGGCATGGCTTCGCAAACTCCCTTCCGCGAGTTCCGTATGGATTACGACTATAATCCATTCATGGTGTTGGACACATGTAGCCACGGTTTGGTTGCACATTTTTTTGGGAGGGCACATGCGTCATTCCAAGACTGAAAAGGCGAATACGCACAAGCACATTGTGACGATCGCGGCGAAGAAATTCCGCGAGGAAGGGCTCACCGGGATCGGACTCGCGGACCTGATGAAGGAAGCTGGCCTTACCGTAGGCGGCTTCTATAAGCACTTCAAATCGCGTGACGCGTTGGTTGCCGAAACGATCGGCTCCGCGCTGGAAGTGTGGAAAGATCGGATCGATGCAGCCGCCGCTGGCGGGCCGCGCATCACTTACGAGTCTCTGGTCGACGATTACCTGAGCGAAGCCCATCGAAATTATCCAGGTATGGGTTGTCCTGTCAGCGCTTTGGCAGGAGATCTCGCACGCAGCGACAAGCGCACTAGAGCTGTCGCCACCCGGAAAATTCGAGATAACATCGAGTTACTCGCCACTCTGATTCGTGACCCGAACAAGACGGATAAGGACACCGCGAGATCACGCGCCGTCGTGGCCTATTGCGCGATGGTCGGCGCCATCAGCATGGCCCGCGCCGTATCGGACAAGGAACTTTCGCGGGAAATCTTGAAGACTATGGCACAGCGTCTGAAGAATCCCACTTTGTGAAAGTCAGATCTCGGCATTGCAGCACTAACACTGCGTCTGCAATCCAGAAAGATGTTCATGCAAACGATAAAGGACAAGGAGGATGCGTGGCCCAAAACTTGGATTATCACGGGTAGTTCGCGCGGGCTCGGTCGCGCTCTCGCAGAGGCTGCCCTCGCGGCTGGCGAGAAGTAGCCGCCACAGCACGAAGAGTCGATGGCCTTAAGGATCTAAAGGACCGTTATAGAGACCACGTGCTCCTCCTACCGCTCGACGTGACAAATGAAACGCAGGCGATAGAAGCTGTGACGTCCACGATTCGCACATTCGGCCGGTTAGACGTGCTTGTCAACAATGCTGGATACGGAAATGTCGCGCCCGTCGAAGATACAACGCTCGAAG
>Ga0126384_10001235_pt1 | contig 15115 bp, 11 predicted proteins | sample PanSoiMetPlot_36_FD_92543 | JGI IMG/M metagenome (GOLD analysis project Ga0126384, IMG submission 92543) | Tropical forest soil microbial communities from Panama - MetaG Plot_36 | ecosystem: Environmental > Terrestrial > Soil > Tropical forest > Bulk soil | place: Panama | collected 2016-02-17 | reverse complement strand
CGAAGATCCCGCTTTCGCCGGAGGAAGCTACGTCGTCGTCCAAAAGTATCTTCACAATCTTGACGCCTGGAACAGGATCCCCACGGAAGCCCAGGAAAGAATCATCGGCCGCACAAAGGTCTCCGACATCGAACTCGACGACTCCGTCAAGCCCAGTTCTGCCCATAACGCCCTCACCGTCATCGAGGAAAACGGCAGGGAAATCAAAATCCTTCGCGATAACATGCCCTTCGGTCGCCCCGGTCACGACGAGTTCGGCACCTATTTCATCGGCTACAGCCGCTCGCCTCGCACCATCGAGCAAATGCTCGAAAACATGTTCATCGGCCGACCGCCTGGCAATTATGATCGCATCCTCGACTTCAGCACTGCGGCCACTGGGAGCCTGTTCTTCATCCCGACCGCTACGTTCCTCGACAGCGTTTCCCCTGACCAGCCCGCGCCCGCTGCATCCGCGGGCGCACAGCAGCTCGCCACGGCCTCGACGCCGGTTGAAACTTCGTCCTTCACCGCGCCATGCAAGGATGGTTCACTCGGCATAGGTTCCCTAAAAGGAGAAAATTCCCATGAATAACCTGCATCGCGAGCTGGCTCCGATTTCCGACGCCGCGTGGGCTCAAATCGAAGAAGAAACTTCGCGCACGATCAAGCGCTATTTGGCGGGTCGCCGCGTTGTGGATGTTCACGGCCCCGCGGGATCTGCTCTCTCGGCCGTGGGCACAGGCCACCTGCGCGCGATCGCCGCTCCGGGCGACGGCATCACAGTCCGACAGCGCGAAGCGAAGGCCCTCGTCGAGCTGCGGGTTCCCTTCGAGCTCGACCGCCAGATGATTGACGACGTCGAACGCGGCGCCAACGATTCCGATTGGCAGCCGGCAAAAGACGCCGCTCGCAAACTCGCCTTCGCCGAAGACCGCGCCATTTTCGAAGGTTACGCCGCCGCTGGAATCGTCGGCGTCCGTCAGGGCACCAGCAATCCCCAAGCAGCTCTTCCCACGGACGTGCGCAAGTACCCGGAAGCGTTTACCCAGGCCTTAAGCCAATTGCGCCTTGTCGGTGTCAACGGCCCATATTCCATTCTGCTCAGTGCCCATGCTTATACAGAACTTGCCGAAACAAGCGATTACGGCTATCCGGTTCTCGAACACGTCAAACGCCTGGTCGAAGGAAAAATCATCTGGGCGCCGGCCATTGACGGCGCCTTCGTCATCACTACTCGCGGGGGCGACCTCGATCTTCACATTGGCCAGGACGCCTCCATCGGCTACTTGAATCACACTGACACTCACGTTCGCCTTTATTTGCAGGAAATGTTTACCTTTCTATACTTAACCTCCGAATCCGCCGTCGCTCTCTCCGCGCCTTCCAAGCCCCAGTCATCTTGAAATGCTGCCTATCGTCAGCGAGACATTCGGATTCGCCATGGCAGGCATGTTGGCTTTCCCTTAGGTAACTTCGCTGATTCTGCTCTCATGGGCCGAACGCGAGTTTCGGCCCGTGTGAACGCAAGCGGAGGTGATCCCGATCACTACAGCAGAATCAACACGGAGGAACATCGTTCAATGACGGGACTGAAGATCTCTGGATCGTTGGCAATCCGGACGTCAGCAGACGTGATTTACTGTTCGCATCTGTTGTCGCCATGGGCAATGCGCTCATGCATTCAACGGACTACGAGCGACTAGGCTATCTGGGTTTGTCACTAAACGTGTATTCCAAGTCGTGGTGGGAAGAGCGCGTGGATGCTGTGACCCGCGTGGTTGAAGCCGTATTCACCGAACCGCAACAGAAGAAGGAGGGGCTGCCTTTCCTGGAATCGAAATGTGCTTCATGTGGCTCTTCGATGTTGGCACGTTCAATTGAGGAATTGGTCGAACTAGAACAGTTTGACATCACCCCCACACTGTCTGTTTACTAAACGGTTGTGTTCACATCAAGGAAAGGTCGATGCCAGACGTTAAGGCAAACATATTCGTTGTGTTTTACTCTCGTGACGGCTCCGTGGAAGCACTTGCTAAAGCCGTCAGTGAAGGAGCCCGTCAAGCGGGAGCCGAAGTCCGGCTCCGCCGCGTGCCCGATATCGTTTCTCCGGCAGTGATGGCCAAAGTTCCCGGCTGGGAGGAGCGGAGCAAGAGGATGCTCGCCGAGTACGGAGCCCCAACGCCAGCCGACGCAGAATGGGCCGATGGAATCATATTTGGCACCCCGACGCGTTTTGGTAATACGTCAGCGGAGTTGAAGGCATTCATAGACAGCCTTGGTGGCCTGTGGTTTCAAGGTAAACTGAACGGAAAAGCGGCGAGCGCCTTTACTTCCACAGCCGGACCGCACGGAGGAAACGAGTCGACCGTGATCTCGCTGTTCATCCCGATGGCGCATCTGGGATTCATCATTGTGCCAACAGGCTACACTCACGAAAAAGTTGTTCAGGGCCATGGGACTCCCTATGGAGCGTCATCGACGTCCGGACAGAACGGCGCCCCACCGACGGCTGAGGAACTTGAGGTCGCAAAGCATCAAGGTGCCCGCGTTACCCAGGTGGCTGCAGCTTTGAAGGCGTTCCCGAACAGAATTTAGCAGGATTACTGGTGGGTGCACGGCGTGGGAAGGTTTGACTCTTCGTTGATTCGTCTGCCCTTGATTAACGATTCTTGAAAGCTCGTTTTGGCGATCCACCGCGACTGCCAAGACGCCAGTGTCCACGTGCTTTGAAAAGTCATTGGTCGCGTGCCTCCACAATCGTCAACGGCACTCGACGTTGCTGTTCGCTGACTTCGCCGCGATGTTCGAATTCGGCAGTAACGCGGGTGCTTTTCAATCCAGCGAGAATTCACCCACCGTTCGAAATATGACACGCTGGTGGAGGTGCGGATGGCGGAGTCGCTTCAGGGAGATTCGCCGGAATTTCTCTTCGATAGTCACCCCTGCTGAAATATTTCTCGAGCCACATATATAGGACGATGAAAAGATAGCGGCTACCCATCTCCTTAATCTTGAGTTTCGATTCTCCGGTCTTGCGGTTCCGCCAAGTGACTGGTGTCACGGTCCAGGAGTATCCGCGCAAGATGGTCTTCAACGGTAGTTCTACAGTCAGATTAAAATGCGGCGAAAGGAATGGGCGGCATCCATCTATTGTCGTGCGCCGGTACGCCTTGAACGCGTTTGTGAAGTCGTTGAGCTTGATGCCAAATAACACGCGGATAAAAAGATTCGCGATCCGGTTAAGCCTTAACTTCAGCCAGGGATAGTCGATGACGCCGCCACCTTTCACGAACCGCGAACCAAGCACAGCGTCCCATCCTTCATTGAGTAACACCCAATAAGTGACCACATCACGGCAATCGTCCGATTCGTCGGCCATCATGATGACTACAGCGTCGCCACGCGTGTGGTTGAGGCCAAATACGATGGCGCGGCCAAACCCATTGGCGCCATCATTTTGAACAGGGCGCGTCGCTGGGATTCGTTTGGCAAGATCCGTGATGAGGGACCAAGTCGCATCCGTGCTGCCGTCGTCGACTACTACGATTTCGTGCGGAATATCATTCAGCCTTAGCTCGAGGTCGAGGTGCTCAATCATGGAGCAGATACAGTCCTGCTCATTATGCGCTGGAATCACGACGCTTAGAAGCTGTAACCGTTTGTTGGAATTGGAGTGCACTAGGTCACCCCGCACCGGTCAAGCCAATCAGGGTGGTCCCGGACGTGCCTCGCAATTTCCTCGAAGATAGAGTCGATGCTCCTCGTCGGCTTCCAACAAAACTGTTTTCTCGCTGCACCGGCGTCCATCACGAGCCATGGCACATCGAACGGTCTCGGATTTAGGTCGCGCACGGGGGACCTAGCGCCGAACTCATGGTTGCACCACTCTGTAAGCTGCGCTAGGGACCTTGCATTTGAGATCCCGCCACCCACATTGAATACTACTTCATTACTGGCCGTGCCGCGCATTTGCGCGACAATGAGCGTTGCGAGATCGTCGGGATGAAAAGCATCCCGCACTTGCCGTCCGCAACCATCGAACCCGATATATCGGAGCGGCCTTCCACTCGCATGAGCATGGATCCAGTAGGAAAAGATTCCCTGCTCAGCGGTGCCGAACTGTCCTGCTCCAGCCAGCACGCCGCAACGGTTCACCCATACGGGAAACCGAAAAGTGGAGCCATACTCGAGTGCCATCGTTTCGGCAGCAAGCTTGGTCGATCCGTAGAGCGACAAAGGTGGCATAACCGAGAACTGTTCACTTATCCCGTTCGATGTAACTCCTATGGGCTGGGTCTGCGAAGTGTCAAGCTGGAATGAGGTTCCTTCAATGCGGACCGGGAGAGCGGCAAGGGTTGGCACGGAGTAAACACGGCTGCTGCTAAGGATAATGACTCCTGCGGAGCATCGGCGGCAGTACTCAAGTGTATTTAGGACACTCCATAAATTGTGCTCTACCAGTTGACGGCTAGAGGAATTGCCATCTACACCAGCGAGAACGCTGGGGTTAGCGGCTGCATCAATCACCCAATCCGCGTCGGGAAGCGCTTCAAGATCGCTCGCCATCCGTAGGTCCCCGTAAAATAGTCGAAACCCTGCGCGCCTCAGGGCGCCGCGGTTTGCCTCTGACCCGGCTCGGGACAGGTTGTCCACGCCAAGGATTTCCACATTTTCTAGCCGGTTCCGCAGGGCATAAGCGAGACTGCTCCCGACGAACCCGCAAATTCCAGTGATAAGGATCTTCATTGAACCATGTCACGAAGGGCCACCTTCGCCGAAGCTCGCCTGCTCCAGGAAGACGCAATCTCTTCGATCGCGATGGGCAGTGGCCGGGTGATACGCCAGCCAGGAAAGTGGGTTTGTATTTTGCGGAGGTCACTGTAGTAACAGATGTGATCGCCGGAACGATTTTGCTCCTCGTAGGTGTATAGCTGTTTCTTTCCGGTGACCGCTTCCACCAGCTGAAAAGCTTCCCAGATTGAGCAGGAATTCGCTTTCCCGCCCCCTAGGTTATAGACCTCGCCCGCCTTGGGCTGCTTGCAAAAAGCCATCATCAGAGCGGCTACGTCTTCCGAATGTATGTTATCTCTAACCTGCTTTCCCTTATAACCGTAGATTTTGTAGTTGCGCCCTTCGACATTGCACTTGATCAGATAGCTCAAGAATCCATGCAACTCAACGCCAGAGTGCTTCGGCCCAGTCAAGCAGCCTCCTCGCAGGCAGCATGTGGGCATCCCAAAATATCTGCCGTACTCCTGCACCATGACGTCCGCAGCCACTTTCGACGCACCAAATAGCGAATGTTTTGAGTGGTCTATGGAGAACGACTCAGGAATGCCATTCTCGAAATGCGAGTCGTCATAGTCCCAACGAGTGTCAAGTTCCTTCAGCCGGATCGAGTTGGGCAAGTCGCCGTAAACCTTATTCGTGGACATGTGTACGAACGGGGATTCCGGTGCTGCACGGCGAGCTGCTTCGAGGAGATTTAGAGTTCCGACGGCGTTGGTGTCGAAGTCGTCAAAGGGAATGGCCGCCGCTCGGTCGTGTGAGGGCTGCGCTGCAGCATGGATGATCGCTGCGGGTTTGAGTTGGGAAACCAGCGCCAGAACTGCCGATCGGTCTCGAATATCAACTGCATAATGCTGATAGTCTGGGATGGATTCTCGGAGCATCTCCAATGTCCAGCTCGTATCGCCTTCAGGCCCGAAAAAAATCGCCCGTTGGTTGTTGTCCAACCCAGCAATGCGAAAACCTTCGCGACTAAAGTACAGACAGACTTCCGAGCCGATAAGACCGCATGCTCCCGATACAAAAGCCAGAGGAGACTGCATGACTAACTCCCCATGATACAGCCATCTACAGTTGCACAGCGGGTATGAGATGTCAACGACGCCAAGGGACTGGCGCAAGATCCAACCTTCCGGCTGATAGCGGATCTCGTGCGCCCAGTCAAGCAAAAGGTGAAGATTGGATTTCGGAGGACGAAATGTCCTCTGCTACCTTCACGCTCGCTGTAATGCTATGTGAACAGGGCGTTCTGCGCAAGATCAAAGGAAATGCCCTTTTTGGAACGTGCCAAAGCTCAACAGCATGAATAGCGTTGGTGATCTGGGGTGCAGGGAAGGTGGAGTTTGGGGAAAGGATCTCCGTTCTTCCTTGCAGCAACTTTTGTCCTCTGGGCAATGTGGCTTTCACTGGCCAACTTCATTCTGGCCCAAATTCCTATGTTCAGATTCACGATGATTCCGACCAGATGGCTTCTCGCTGGTGGGGTACTCTCGAGGAGTCGCGTCACCGAGTCTTTGGGCGGCTGCGTTGGGGTCAGGCGTTGACTGGTTATCGCAAACCTATACGAACAATCTATAGATCGCTCCTGAAGGCGCCTGTCAGCGCGCATATAATCGCGGTAAACCAAGGTTAGGCACTTTGTAAAGGATTTCATGAAGCTGCACAGGTGAGGCCAATCGCTGAGGTGAACACCGGTCGCAGTTGTAGATAATGCTGACTCTCGAATGAATCGATCCGAGGCATCATCATCCAATGACGGAGCAAGGACACAAATTTCAAACGGGAAGGGGCCGCCCTCCACGTTGACGCTTCTCTTCCTTACACTCATCGCGGCGGTTTATATCGGCGCCACCGTGTTTCAACCAGCAGAGGTTTACGACGAAGGGTTAATCGTCTCTGGTGCGGAACAAGTACTGCACGGCCACCGTCCGTATTTAGATTTCAACACCGCCTATCCTCCTGGACAGTTCTACACGATTGCTTTCGTGTTTCGGATGTTCGGAGAAGGTTTACTGGTGGAGCGAATTTGGGATTCGATATGGCGATGGGGGATCGTCGTTGCCAGCTTTTGGTTGGTATATGAACTCTGGGGTCAAGAAACCAACCCGCTACCGCTGCTATGCTGCATTACCTTAGTTGGAGGTATCGGCTTTCGACTTTATCCGTTGGTGACCGCGACTCTGCCTTGTTTGTGCGCTCTGTCCTGTACGCTTCGGTTTTTGAAGACACGCAACCTGCATTGGATTTTCGGATCTGGTCTCTTGCTGGGCTGCACTGCGTTGTATCGTCACGACCTAGCTGTGTGCGCCGGCATTGCCGTGCTCGGATCTGTTCTTCGTAACCGCGCCGCGATAATTTGCCTCATAGGTGGTACACTGCTGATTATAGGGCCAATTGTAGCTTATCTACTAATCACAATCCCTCGCCATGTCCTGTGGCAGAGCTTCTTTGAGTTTCCCAAGGTGCAACTTGCCGCTCGTCACATACCGCTGCACTTCTACCTAAAACATGACAGATTGAGGCTGTTGTCTTTAGTCCTATCGCCGCTGGTGATCATGGCTTTTGCCGCAACTCGCGCGTTACACAAACCCGCGGGCGGACGCTCGCCGATCGTTATTCTTGTGGTGACGGCAAGCCTCACATGGATCTTGGCGACCCAACGACTCGACACAGCACACGCCTTTCCCTCTTTGATGATTTGCCTCATCCTTCTTGCTGGCGAAGTACGGTCGAACATTAGGATTATGCACGGGATGCTGATCGCGCTCGCAACCTTGTTCTATGGTTTCATACCAGCGCAGGCGTGGGTACACCAGCTACAGTCATTGAAGCCAACCCAGACTTCGGCAATCGCGCGTGCAGATTCAGTGGCCATCGCCCCCGATCAAGCAGATGCCGTCCGGTATCTTCAAGACCACCTCCTGGCGGGCAACAAGGTGTATGTCGGGACCACCAGTCATAGTCGTATCTTCATAAATGACGCGCTTTTCCCGTTCCTAGCAGAGCGTCCTCTGGCAACGCGGCACTATATGTGGGTGCCTGGAGTGACGAACAGCGTGCCTGTGCAATCGGAGATCGTAAAGGAATTGAAAAGTAATAATGTCCAGTACGTAGTGCTATTTGATGCGCCCACATCGACTGAGGAAAATCTGAGTTCTGTCGACAGCGGCGTAACCCTCCTCGACGATTATTTGAAACGTAATTACCGAGAGGTTGCAGTTTCGCGCCGCTACCACATCCTGCAGCGGGTTTTCTAGTGACCGAAACCCATAGATAACCGAAAGCCTTCGTTATACCTATCAGCGCGAATAGCGGAAAAATAGCAACTATTCTGTAGAACATTCTGTAAGGCTCGCGACGTATGATGGGCCTAATTGTTGAACGATCGTCATTTTTGAAAGGCACAGCCACAATCTTTTCCCGACCCGGGCGCGACGTGCTTGCTCCGTACACAGGTTTAAGGTCGCGGCTTTTTGAAAGGATCGGGCTCGAAAGAGCTTGACCCGGTATTAGCGACCGGCGAAACCAAGCGCGTACCCGTCAACAAAGTATCGATTCATCAAATCGTCGCAGATCAACTCTTAATCACCGCAGGTCATGCGTTACATTTTCTTCATTACCTGATAGGCCGTGTCACCTCAGCCTGACTGAGCACTGTGGGCAGGCTGCGAGGTTGTTTGGGGAAGGGTAGATCGTCGAACGCCAGATCCCGTCGCTTCAAAGTTCGCTTGTAGAGAAACCGCAAGGCTGAGACGCAGTTCTCCATGCTGGCAGGAGCTAGCTTCTTCTCATGCAACAGATAGATCTGATAACGGCGTACGTGCTCGGCTCCGAGTTGGTCGGGCGAGCGGCCAAAATACTGTGCGAATGTAACCACGGATGGTCTCTGGGGCATAGTTGCGCCGCCGGAGATCGTCCACCATGCGCTGACGGAGTCGTGTCATAGGAAGCCTCCTGTGACACGGACGTTACTGCTTCACCTGGTCCGTTAGCTACATCGATCTCCCTCCGCCCACCAGCGGCTTAGTTCTGACGGGCTAACCAGAAATTACATGACCGTCAGCGATTGGAAACTGGGATAGGCACACCTCTCGCTCGAGGGTTGGAGTTTGTGTATGAGAACGTCGATCCTCGCTGGATCAAACCGGACTCCTTGCCGGGCAAGGTGGCACAAGATCCGCGATTCATCTGGGATCGATCGAACTAGCTCCCGACCGATCCGCCGTAGTTGTGAAGGCGATACACATCGGGATCATGAAAACTCGTCAGGGCGACAGATCCAACTTCGTGATGACTGGCGGCTCGGGTTGCTGTTGGATTGGACCGGCCTTTGTGCGCTTGGCGAGTTCGGCGTTGAATTCCGCTCCGACCAGCATGGCAAATGAGCTCCAATACAGCCATACCATTAATGCCACAGCGGCTCCGAGCGTCCCATACGTCTTGTTAAAATTCGCGAACCTTCGAAAGTAGATGCCCAGCAGGTAAGAGAGTCCAATCCAGCAACCAACTGAAATCAGGGCACCGGAAAGAGTAGCCCAAAATCTCTGCTTCACATTGGGGGCGAGAAAGTACAGGGCCTCGACCGCCAACACGGTAAAGCCGATGGCCAGCGTCCAGTGAATATACGGCCAAACCCAAACCCAAACCTGGGACAGGTGAGCGCGATATGCGAGCCATACGCCGAAGCGGATGCCCACAATCATAACGGCCAGCGCCGCCAACAAGAGGAATCCGATTAGGAAAGTCAATCCGACAGCCAGGAGGCGGGTTTTCCAGAATGGACGCGTCTCTTCGACATCATAGGCGATGTTTAAGGCTTCGATTGCATTCGCAAAACCCCCTGACGCGGCCCAAAAGACTCCCAGAAGGCCGAAGGAGAGAAACACATCGCGGTTAGGGGTGATCACATCGGCAAGAACGCGCAGCACCAGCGCCATACCCTCATCAGGCACGAAGCGGGACATTAGGTTCAGCGCCTGGTTAAACAGATCGGGAACAGGCAGATAGGCAACAAAAGCCGACAACAACACCAGCGCCGGAAATAGCGCCATCACGAAATAATATGAGAGGGCCGCTGCTACCTGCAGCATGTGGTTTCGGTTGACATCCTCGTAGGCTCGGACGACCGCGGCTTTGAGTTGAGCAGGCCGCATAAACGGTCAGATGCGGAAAGTGAAAACAAGGTTCGCAAGGCGAAATGCCGGTTGAAAAGGTCACAACCCAGTCGCGTTCGCGCAGAGGTCACACAGCGCCTAAAACCGACACACATGAAAAGCGCTCCAGCGATGTTGATGCACCGTATTGCCGCATACCTCCGGATCTCGAGGAGACAATTGGCTTTCTTTTCCGACGGCTGAGCAAGCTGCCTTAGTGGCGGAAACTCGCATCTAACTTTACGGAGAGCTCTGCCCTAGCCAAATGGAGAACACGGAATCCCTCTTCAGCGGTCTTCGCAGTACCTTTCAGTCAATCTTGGCACGCGGAGTAGCCGCCGCTACTTTAGCGGTCTCACTTTTGCCTTGGGCAGCTTGGGCGCAGCAATCTCCCGATCAGGCCGTATCAGCCTACGCCGGCCAAACCGTTTCGTCGGTGGACGTGGCTGGCCGTCCCGCAGTGACAATCGACAGCGTTCGGAACCTGATCTCACTGAAGCAAGGTCAACCTTTGCAGCAAAGCGACGTTGACTCGACGATTGCAGCCCTCAAGCAACATACCGGTGTGCAAGACGTAGGGCTCGATCTGCAGCCAGAAGCGGACGGGGTCCGCGTCACTTTCATTCTCCGCCCAGCAGTCTACGTTGGCATGTACGAGTTTCCCGGAGCGCTTAAGGACTTCAACTACACGCGGCTGTTGCAAGTCGCTAAGTACGACTCGCAAATACCCTACTCGGCGAGGCCGGTGCAGCAAGCTGAGAGTGCCCTCGTACAATTTTTCCAACAGCAGGGCTATTTTCTCGCCGAGGTCAGACCTGAAATTCAACCCGTAGGAGATTTTGGGCTGGTCAACATTGTGTTTCACACCGACCTGGGAACGAAAGCGAAGATCGGAAGCATTCAGCTCACAGGTACCACTCCGGAAGAGACAAGACTCCTGCAAGCGAAATTACGATCTATTAGGGCACGTTTGCGCACCGCCTCTTTGAAGCCGGGAATTCGGTATTCCGCGGGGAGGCTGCGCAAGGCGACCGGTTATATGCAATCGGCGCTGGCCAGCCAGAACCACATCTCTGCAGAGGTGAAATTGATTTCGGCCGAGTATGACCCCGCCACCAATCGTGCCGACATAACGTTTCACGTAACGACAGGGCCGGTGGTAAAGATCAAGACGCAAGGGGCGCACCTGTGGACCTACACCGCACGTAAGCTCATTCCCATGTACCAGGAGAATGAAGTCAACGACGAGCTGATCCGCGAAGGCCAGAACAACCTCCTCTCTTACTTTCAGACCAAGGGTTATTTCGACACCACAGTCGATGTGAATGTGACGCAAAACCAGGATGGAATGTCTATCCTATACGACATTCACAAGGATGGACGCTTCAAAGTCAGCAAAGTGGCATTCCAGGGCAACCATCGATTTAGCAACCAGGAGTTGCAATCGCATGTCAGCGTAGAAGAAGGACGCTTCTTTTCGCGCGGCAAGTATAGCGATGCATTGGTTCGGACCAGCACCAGAAACTTGCGAGATACCTACCGCGCCGCAGGGTATAGCCAGGCACAAGTCGTGCCGAAAGTCGTTCGGGACAAAGGGAACATCGACGTTACTTTCCAGGTAACCGAAGGCCCACTGGATGTCGTGAAAGACTTAAGTATTGAAGGCAACAACACAGTGTCGGAGGCGGAATTCGCTCCGCATGGAATGAATCTCAGCCCAGGCAAGGCGTATTCGCAGGAACTGGTTATCAAAGACCGCAACCAGATCACGGCACGCTATCTCACGTTGGGCTACTTGAACGTAGCCTTCCGCTCAAGAGCCACCCCGGTTCCCGGCGAACCTCATCGGCTTAATGTCGTATACAGAATCAGCGAAGGCCCACAGGTGAAAACAGCCACGATCATCACCGATGGGAGGCAGCATACTCAGCAATCCTTGATCGACAAGCAGTTGAAATTTAGGTCAGGCCAGCCGTTGAGCGCGAACGACCTCCTGAGTTCAGAGAGTCATCTATACAATCTTGAAATCTTCGATTGGGCAGAGGTTGGACCCAAGGGCAACATCACCGATCAGACCCACCAAGATGTTGTCGTTAAAGTGCACGAATCCAAGCGGAATTCCATCGTCTACGGCTTTGGATTCCAAGTTCTCAATCGCGGTGGGAGTGTGCCCAGTGGAACGGTCATTGTGCCTGGTCTACCGCCTTTGGCTCTGCCTACGAACTTTAAGCCAGACCAGCAAACGTTCTGGGGGCCGGATGGGACGTTCGAGTACACACGGCGTAACCTTCGCGGGCGAGCCGAGTACTTCGTCATTAGCGCATACGCCGGAAGACTGGATCAACGAGTCGACTTCGCCTACACCCAACCTTCATTGCGCAACAGCAGTTGGAAAGGTAGCGCACTCCTTTCCGGAGAGCACAATGCTACGAACCCCATCTTCACTGCGCGAATCGGGAATGTGGGTTATCAATTGCAAAAGCCGCTGAATGCCAAGAAAACCACCAATTTGTTCCTGCGCTATAACTTTCAGCTCACCCGAATCAGCAACTTGCTCATTCCGGAACTAGTCCCGCCGAACCAGTTGAACGTTCATCTCTCCACTCTATCTGCGAGCTGGATTCGCGATACCCGCGACAACGTGCTCGATGCGCACAGCGGGGTCTATCAAAGCGTCCAACTTAGCGTGAATCCCGCCTGGCTGGGCTCAAACTTCAGCTTCGCCCAATTTCTTGGGCAGGCCGCAAACTACAAGAACATCGGAAAAGGGATCATCTGGGCAAACAGCGTTCGGTTGGGGTTGGAGCAGGCTTTTGCGGGAAGCGAAGTGCCACTAAGCCAGCGCTTCTTCACCGGCGGAGGCACCACGCTTCGCGGGTTCCCGCTCAATGGGGCGGGCCCACAGCGCGTTGTAGCCGCGTGCACGAATCCGGCAGACCCCTCGACTTGTTCCAAGATCACAGTGCCCGCCGGCGGCAATCAATTGCTGCTACTGAACTCTGAACTGCGCTTTCCGTTGGACATAATTAAGAAAGGGCTCGGCATCGTAACCTTCTACGACGGCGGAAATGTCTTTCCCAGCGTCGGCTTCCACAATTTCACTTCGCTCTACAGCAACAACGTGGGCATCGGCTTTCGTTATGCCACTCCAGTGGGTCCCATAAGAATTGATATCGGTCACAACTTGAATCCAGTTCCCGGCATCAAGCCTACACAGGTGTTTGTGACTTTAGGGCAGGCGTTCTAACAATGGCGCTTCGAGACTTTGGACTTCCACCCCGAGAGCCGGCTAAACCGCACGCGGTTCCTCCGCGCAAGCACAGGAGATGGAGGAGGGTAACGGCTTGGGTTGCGGGAATACTGCTCGCCTTCCTGATGATCGTTGCAGTAGTGGCAGTGGTCTTGCTACACAACGCCTCCTTTCATAATTACTTGTTGAGGACGATAGAACAGAGGGCAACCGCTTCGCTAAACACACCTGTTCAACTCCAAAACTTTGCGATACGCCCGTCGACCTTGGCGTTGGACCTTTATGGATTGACGATCTACGGAGTCGGTCCAGGCGCGGCCAAGCCGTTGCTTCAGGTTGATCACTTCGGCCTGGGTGTGCGGATCATTTCCGTGCTACATCGCGAATGGAATTTTGACAATGTCGTTATCAATCGGCCAATCGTTCATCTCATTGTCGACTCCTCAGGCCAGAACAATTTGCCTAATCCTCAGAGTTCCACTAACTCGAATAAGGACGTCTTCGACCTGAAGGTCGGCCACATTCTGCTCGATCGCGGCGAGGTCTACTACAACGATCGCAAGAGCGCACTGGATGCCAACTTACAGGATCTGCAATTCAAGTCCAGCTATGACGGCACTGCTGGTGGACGATATTTCGGAAGCCTCTCCTACCGCAACGGATGGCTACACTACGGTGGCTACACACCCCTCGACCATAATCTGCAGGCTCAGTTTGACGCCACGCGTAACGGAATTACGCTCAGCAATGTGACGCTGAAGAGCGGAGAATCGCAGATACTTCTGGATGTTTCTCTCGAGAACTACGCTAAGCCGCAGGTCCAATCGAAGTACGTCGTAACGCTAGCGACGTCGGACATACGCCGCCTCCTCAACAATTCCTCAGTGCCGGTGGGAATGATTGTCGTGAACGGCACGGCGCATTACACCAAAGTTCCCGGACGGGAGGTGCTTGATACGACCTCACTCGAAGGCACTGTAAGCAGTGCGCTGCTGCGCGTCCACATGCCCACTTTGAGTGCAGATATCCGTGATGTTGGCGCGCAGTACACTCTGGCGAACCGCAATGCCGAGGTACGAAACATCCGTGCGCGGCTGCTGGGTGGTGGCTTAACCGGGACAGCAACGGTCCGCGACTTGTCGGGTAAACAGCAAGGACGTCTAACGGCGGCACTGCACAACATCTCTCTTGCAGATCTGAAGGCGTTGGTACGAGCACAATCCTTAACCCCGGTCGCCATTTCGGGCACTGCGAACGCCACTACTGAAGCGACGTGGAGGGGCGCCTTCACCGAGCTGATAGCACGCGCCGACGCAACTGCAAACGGAAGTATTAGCTCTGCACAGCAGGCTCAGGGCAATGGTGCGTTGCCAATCGATGCCCAGGTTCGTGCGCGCTATACTGGGGCAACACAAGAACTGTCGCTCGAGCAGAGCTACATTCGGACCCCGCAGACTTCGATCACTGCGAGCGGCACCGTGAGCCGACGGTCTGCAGTGCAGATTCGCGCTAACTCGAGTGACTTGCACGAGTTTGAAACCGCTGCCGGCATCTTCAGCAAACCGTCGCCTCAGCCTTTAAACCTTCACGGCTCAGCTGCATTTAACGGAACGGTGCGCGGCTCTGTCGCCGCGCCGCAGATTACGGGACAACTGAACGCCACCAACCTCCAAATTCGCGGCACCGCCTTACGCGTGGTGCGCACTAACATCGAGGCCAGTCCTTCGCTAGTCAAATTGCAAGGAGGGTATCTTGAGCTGGCACAGCACGGTCGTGCGAACTTCAATATGCAAACCGCACTACAGGACTGGTCATACACCCCGACGAGTCCGTTCGTTGTGAACGTGACTGCCTCACAACTGTCGGTGATCGAGATCGCTCGTGCCGCCGGCACAACGGTTCCAGTAACGGGTACACTGAACGCTGACTTAGCCGCACATGG
>Ga0126384_10001234_pt1 | contig 15118 bp, 14 predicted proteins | sample PanSoiMetPlot_36_FD_92543 | JGI IMG/M metagenome (GOLD analysis project Ga0126384, IMG submission 92543) | Tropical forest soil microbial communities from Panama - MetaG Plot_36 | ecosystem: Environmental > Terrestrial > Soil > Tropical forest > Bulk soil | place: Panama | collected 2016-02-17 | reverse complement strand
GGCCTCAGATCAGAGGTGACAAGTACTTCGATCGGATTAACGGCTTGAAAAAGCTGGTCGCCTCGACAACGCTCAAAGATGTGACCTGGAATGCCGCGGTCATATCCGGCGACGTGGCCGCCAACATTAAGGCTCTGAAGGAACAGGGTGGCGGAACCATTATGAAATACGGGGTCAGTCAACTGGACACGACGCTTCTAGCGAACAAACTCGTCGACGAATACAGCCTGTGGATTGTTCCCACGGTCGTGCGACAGGGCAAACGCGCTTTCGAGGACGTTGGGGCCTCTCTGCCCAAGCTGGATCTCGTGGACGTCCGGCGATTCAACAATGGCAGTGCCATTCTCAGATACAGTCCGCAATATTGAGAGCGTCAGTTGACGATGCAACTACGATCAGCCCATCGATGACTCCCGATTCCCGGCTGGCAGCTATACTGGAAATTCTCGTAAGTGATCAGTGCCAAAGACACCATTGGGTGCCCCCTGATTACGTTTGTCGGGGTCTCTCGGTTACCGCTTTCGTCCCCCGAAAGAAGCTCCTCTGCGTCGCTCAAAGTTGATCACCAGTTGACGAATGGGATTGAAACGTCATGCTGGAGGCGGCAATGTTCCCCAACCGTATGGGTTGGACGCGGCGCAGTCTCCAAGTGTCGTTTGTGTCGGCAGCTCTGAGCGCCGGTTGGGGCGTAATGAGCTCCGCGGTCGCCGGAGAATTCAACGTGGACGAAAACCTCATCGGCGCGAAGGCACCGCAGTGGGAGGTCGGGACTTGGATCAATTCCAGACCTCTGACCCTGAAAGAGCTCCGCGGAAAGGTGGTGCTAATCCGTTGGTGGACAGGACCTGGGTGCCCATACTGTATTGCGTCGGCTCCGATCCTGCGCGACCTCGACAAACGATACAGGAAGAAGGGGCTGGTCGTGATCGGCTTTTATCATCCGAAGTCGGCCCGTCCGGTGAATGGCTCGGAGGTAGAGCACCTCGCCAAGAACCTGGGCATGGATTTTCCGGTCGCGGTAGATGCGGAGTGGAAGACGCTGAACCGCTACTTGCTCGATGAGTTCCCTGACGCGCCTTTCACATCCGTCAGTTTCTTAATCGACCGGGAGGGAATTATTCGCTACATCCACCCGGGTGGCACGATCAACGCCCAGGAGGGGAAGGATCTGGAGAGCAGAGTGATTCAGCTGGTGGATTCTGCCAGCCCTTAGCGAATTTCTCGCTGATCCAGTTTTCGAACCTTCCGCAGTTGGCGAGCAAAGACATCGGGCGCGCTGGTCGGCAGTTCGCAGATGCCCCTTTCGCAGACATAAGCCGTGGGCTTCCCTTTCTGAGCGATCTTGTTCTCGAGTAGCGGGACGAGCTTTGCTTGAGTATTCAAATCTTCTCCCTCGCCAGCCACCGCCAGGATTCGATTCGGCAGGAACATGGATCGAAGTTGGCCGAGCAGAATCTCGGCGTTGGCTCGCGAACCCGGCGCGACAATCACGATCTCCTTGGGCGTATCGAGATAGAAGTCGACGGCGAGAAGCATTTCCGAGATCGCCGACGGCGCCCTCGAAAGCACCTGGTAGAAGGCACCCACCGTTCGTTCCCAACGGACCCGGTAGCTGTCTTTCGTCGTGAACTCGTGCAATCGGAGGAGGTTCATTGCCTGGACCGAGTTGCCCGATGGTTCGGCGCCGTCGTAGCTCGGCTTCTCGCGGGCAAGCAACTTCTCGTGATCCGCGCTGGTCAAGAAGAAGCCTCCCCCCTTTTTGTCCTCGTACGAGCTTTCGAGAACGCCATCCAGGGCGATGGCCTCGCGCAGCCACCGCGGGTTGCTGGTCGCTTCGTAGAGATCCAAGAGACCAGCAATCATGAACGCGTAGTCCTCGAGATACGCATCGTGCCGCGCCTGACCATCCTTGTAACTGCGCATCAGGCGGCCGCCCTTTCGCATGCGGGTGAGCACGAAATCCGCAGCTCGCTCAGTACGCCGCGCGTAAACCTCTTCTCCAAGTATCAGAGCAGCCCGCGCATGCGCCGAGATCATCAAGCCATTCCAAGAAGCAAGAATCTTCTCGTCGCGAAGAGGGGGTGGCCGCCTGGAACGAGCTGCGTAGAGCAGATCCTTGGACTCCTCAATGGTGAGGCGAACTTTGTCCGGCGAAAGTTTCAAGTCTTTGGCAACGTCTTCCATTGTTTTGAGCGTGTTCAGAATGGTTCGGCCGTCGAAATTCCCACCCGGGCTGACGCTGTAGTAGGCGTCGACGATCCGGGCTCGATCTTTGCCCAACACCGCCTCTATCTCGACGGGCGTCCAGGTGTAGAAGAGCCCCTCTTTGTCGTGCCCCTGTGCGTCAGGGCTGTCGGCGTCGCTCGCCGAGTAAAGTCCGCCCTCCGTGGAAGTCATGTCGCGCTCTACGTAACGCAGGATTTCGCGAGCCACGCGCGCGAAGTCCTCGCGGCCAGTTACTTGGAGCCCTTCGAGGTAGTCCAAGGTTAGCAGCGCGTTGTCGTAGAGCATCTTCTCGAAGTGCGGGACGAGCCACCGAGCGTCGGTCGAGTAGCGGTGAAATCCCCCCCCGACGTGGTCATACATTCCACCGGCCGCCATCTTCTGAAGTGTCAGCGTTGCCATCTTTAAGGAGTGCTCGCTGCCGGTACGGCGGTAATGGCGAAGGAGAAAGCGAATCGCTAAGCTGCTCGGAAACTTGGGCGCCCCATCCATGCCCCCGTACGTCGAATCGAACCGTTCGGCATAAGCCTGAGCAGCATCCTGAAGAACTCGAGCCGCGGGCAATCCCTGCCCGCCGCGGTCGGCTGCAAGGTTGACCTGAATCGATTGCGCCAGCTGTGCCGAAGCCTGGGCCACGCGATTCTGCTGCGTGTCGTATGCCTCTTTTAGCTTCCGCAAGACAGTGGCGAAACCGACCCGCGCGCCTCGGTCTCCGTCGTGAGCAGGGAAGTACGTGCCTCCGTAGAAGGGTTTTCGGTCTGGCGTCAACCACACCGTCATCGGCCAACCGCCGCTGCCGGTCAGCGTCTGCACTGCGTTCATGTAAATCGCGTCAACATCGGGTCGCTCTTCACGGTCGACCTTGATGGTGACGTAGTTTTCGTTCAGGTACCGCGCAATTTCTTCATTGTCGAAGGACTCCTCTTCCATCACATGGCACCAGTGACACGTCGAGTAGCCGACCGAAAGCAAGACCGGCCGATGAAGTCTCTTGGCGGTCTCAAAGGCCTCGTCGCCCCAGGGAAACCAGTTGAGCGGGTTATGGGCATGCTGTCGAAGGTAGGGGCTCGACTCGAGGAATAGCCGGTTGGTGTACTTCGGCAAGCCATCCTTCTCCAGGTGTGCGGTGCGCGGCCTGTAATTCGAATCCCGAGCTAACCAGGCAGCCTTGACTTTCTTCACCAGCGCCTCGGGGAAAGCTTCGGCTCCAGGAAGGGGCTTCGAAAAATCGGGAGTGCTGCCGACTTGGGCGCGCGCGCCAACGGTATTGGCTGGAGGAGGGGCAGAACTTTGCTTGCATCCGCCTGCGACCGCGACCACTGCGCAAACGCAGAGTTTAGAAAGGTGGCAGCGTTTAGGCGCGGATGCGAGTGCCATCGGAAACACAATATCTGTAAGACGCCGAGCGCGCGCGAATCTATCCGGTGTGCCCCGACGCCTAGTCTAGACTCCGTAGCTGTGAAGTACCTTTCGGATCTGCCAGACACCGTAGGATCGCAAGAGCAGGTAACTCAGCAAGTCTTCGGCAATAGACTTCGGTTCGTACTGTAAGCGATAGCCGAGTCGAGAACCCCCATCATTGGGCTCAACCGTCCAACAAGGAAATTCGATTGTGCTCGGCGACTGGCCATAACGCCCTTTTAGCGCCAGGCGCTAAATCACGCTGAGCGAAGCGCGAAATGGCTCTGGCCCTGGTACATGACCTGGAACGTGGAACGTTCCGAGGGCGGGTTAGGCACCAATGACGCCCAACATCTCAGTGTTTTCAAGTGATGAATGCAGCCTTCGCCCGGCATGGAACTCGCACGCTACGTGATTGGGACCGGGCCTGTGAGAGGCAAGTCATGTTTCAAAAAATTTTCCCGCAGCGCCCTGCTTTTAATTCTGCGAAAGCCGTCACCCGGAGATGTGAACTAGGTCCGTGTCCTCTGCGGTCCAATCCCCGTTCTAGATGCGGGACTGTGATCCGGTTTACCCCGGTTTTGCGCACTAGTGCCTTCAGGGAGTTCGAGCCAACTGCCTGGCTCGACTCGCCGGCCTTATATGCGATCAAAATCTCAACCGACGGTCACCTCTCGCGGAAGCGCAGCCAGGACGCAGCTGAGGAGGGAACCTTCATGCACGCATTGAAGCCGCGCTTCGCGCTCGCAGCTTGGGTTGGTTTGCTGGCTCTGGTCGGCTGCAGCGGCGGCGGCAGTAATCCCTCGAGTTGGGCCATCTCGGGCACCATCTCGGGCGCCACCGCCGTCGCCGTGAACCTGACGGGCGCGGCGAACGCGTCGACCACGACGGACGGGAACGGCAATTACTCGTTCGGTTCGCTTGGAAACGGCAGCTACGTTCTCACGCCATCCAGGGCTGGCTATAGCTTCAGCCCGGCGAGCAGGGCTGTGACGGTGAGCGGAGGAAACATCACCAGCCAAAACTTCACGGCCACCGTTTCCACCCCGGTTTGCAGGGCCGAAAACTGGCGCTGGCGGAATCCATTGCCCCAAGGAAACCTTCTCTTCCGGGTCTGGGGAAGTGAGGCAAGCGACGTCTGGGCGGTAGGTTGGGCTGGCACCATCGTCCACTGGGACGGAAGCACCTCGACGAGCGTCTCGAGCGGCACGCCGATCACCCTCTTCGGCGTCTGGGGGAGCGGGGCGAGCGACGTCTGGGCGGTGGGTTGGGCTGGCACCATGGTGCACTGGAACGGGAGTGCCTGGACGACGGCCTCGAGCGGCACGACGAACCCTCTCTGGGGCGTTTGGGGGAGCGGAGCGAACAACGTCTGGGCGGTGGGCTGGTCCGGCACCATCTTGCACTGGGACGGCGGCGCCTGGACGAGCGTCTCGAGCGGCACGACGAAGGATCTCTTCGGCGTATGGGGGACCGGTGCGGGCGACGTCTGGGCGGTGGGGGACTCGGGCACCATCCTGCACTGGAACGGCATCGCCTGGACGACCGTCCCGAACGGCACGGCCTACCCCGTCCGCGACGTCTGGGGGACCGGGGCAAGCGACGTCTGGGCCGTTGGGGGGGAGGCCATCCTGCACTGGGACGGCAGCGCCTGGACGAGCGTCTCGAGCGGCACCACGGGCTGGCTCACCGGCGTCTGGGGGAGCGGGCCGAGCGACGTCTGGGCGATGGGCGACTTGGGCGTCATCCTGCACTGGGACGGCAGCGTCTGGAAGCGCGTCTCGAGCGGCACGGAGTTCCTCCTAAATGGCGTGTGGGGGAGCGGGCCGAGCGACGTTTGGGCGGTTGGGGACTTGGGCACCACCCTGCACTGGGACGGGAGCGCCTGGACGAGCCCCTCGGGCACGACGAACGATCTCTTCGGCATCTGGGGGAGCGAATCCAGCGACGTCTGGGCGGTGGGCGACTTGGGCATCATCGTGCACTGGAACGGCAGCGACTGGACGAGCGTCTCGAGCGGCACGTCAAACACCCTCCTCAGCGTCTGGGGGAGCGGGGCAGGCGACGTTTGGGCGGTGGGCGGGTTTCTCGACGATTTCGGTGGCACCAGCACCATCGTGCACTGGGACGGCAGCGCCTGGACGAACGTCTTCAGTGACACGACGCAGGTCCTCTTCGGCATCTGGGGGAACGGGGCAAGCGACGTTTGGGCGGTGGGCGGAACGATCGACGAACACAGCGGCGCCATCGTGCATTGGGACGGGAGCGCCTGGACGGCCGTCTCGAGCAGCGCGACGAACCCTCTCTACGGCGTCTGGGGCAGTGGGGCGAGCGATGTCTGGGCAGTAGGCAACTTGGGCGTCATCGTGCACTGGAACGGCAGCGCCTGGACGGCCGTCTCCAGCGGCACCACGCACGCCCTCTTCGGCATCTGGGGGAGCGGGGCAAGCGACGTCTGGGCAGTGGGAGACTCGGGCACCATCCTCCACTGGGATGGAAACGCCTGGACGAGCGCCTCGAGCGGCTCGCCATACACCCTCTTGGGCGTCTGGGGGAGTGGGGCGAACGACGTCTGGGCGATGGGCGGGTTTTTCGACGATTCCAGCGCCATCGTGCACTGGGACGGCAGCGCCTGGTCGTGCGTTTCGAGCGGCACGACGAACCCTCTCACCGGCGTCTGGGGGAGCGGGGCGAGCGACGTCTGGGCCGTGGGAGCCGGTGGCACCATCCTGGAGCGCGGTCCGTGATGTTGGACGGAGCTTGGCAGGCCCTCGATACGCTGGCCCGCTAGGGTCGTTCTCTTCCACGGCCATCGTTCGCTGCTCACCAGACGCGCTCGACTTGCCTTGACAAGCGCGTCGAGCGTGCGGAGACGGAGCGCGACTTTGTCCATGAAAGGGGATGGCGGATGAAACGAGTTCTGTTGGTCGGCTTCGATCCAGCGACTGTGGACTATTCGGATCCCGCGCTGCCGCCGGCCATGAACGCGGAGAAGATCCAGGCCGGAATTGATTTCTCGCTCGCCGACATGGCCGGGCGGGGCTGGCGCGCCGAGAGCTGCTTGATCAGCCCAGACAAGACCGCGGTCCCGATGGTGCAACGCCGGCTCGCAGATGGCCACTACGACTGCTTGGTGGTCGGCGCCGGCGTCCGCCTGCCGCCGCGGCAGCTGGTGCTGTTCGAGGCAGTCGTCAACGCAATCCATCGCGCCGCGCCGCAGACGGCCATCGCCTTCAACACCATCCCCGAGGTCCTAAGCTGAACTCCAGTTGGATGCGATAACGAAGCGGCTCCGCTCACTCCATTCTTGTGACTTGTTCCACGGATCTTCCGGGGAAAAGGGAGCATGAACTTTTCACGGGGAACGTTCGCCGCACCGAGGGTTGTCCGATTGAACCAGGAGGATGCTGAGATGAAAAAACAATTGCCGTTGGCACTTGCAGTGTCTGTCACCTGGGTCATGCCATTGAGCGCGTTGGCACAATGCGTTGATGGCGAGACTCGAACGCTGGCAATTGCCGGCTCTGAAAACGCGACCAGCTTCGCGCTGGTTGATTTTACCCAGCCCGGGAGCCCCACCGTCACCCTGCTGGATCCCGGCTTCGGGGCGGGAAGCAGAGTGGCCCTGGATGCAAGCAGCGCCGTCGCGGGCAACGTCTTGGGTGGAGACGTTCGGCTCGTGGACGTGTGCACCCCCAGTGGTCCGCAGCTGAGGGGAACGCTCGACACCGGGCTCGATGGCATCGGAGCGATCGCCATCAGCGGTACGCGCGTCGCGGTGGGAGAGGCCGTTGGAAGTGGATCCCGCGTTGCTCTCGTCGATTTCTCCTCGCCCGATAGCCCAGTTCTCGTCTCGAGTACAGACACCCAGCAAGCGGGGTTTGGCTCCTTGGCCTTTATCGGCAACGACATCGTTGCCGGTTCTGGGCCTAATGATTTTCCCGGCGTTACGATCGACTTCAGCGATCCATCGAACCCAGCAATCTCTTACTTCAGCACAGGGTTCTTGGGCTCGCCAGCTCTCGACGCAGATGCTGACGCGAATCGGATTGCGCTGGGAGATAGTGGCGGCGGCACGGTGAAACTGCTCGATGCGACTACGCTCGCCGTCGTTGGCACCGTCAACACGCCGCTCGATGGGATTACCTCAGTTTCCGAATCAGGCAGTCTAGTCCTTGCTGCCAGCGCAAATGATTCTCAAGTGGTTCGCGTCGACTTCGATACCTTGGCGCAGTCTCGGTTTGATCCCGGGCTCGGAGGCGGCAGTACCACCGCAATCGATGGCGACTTTGGAGCCTTCGGAGCAATCCTCGGAAGCACTGTGAAATTGTTCAACGTAAGCCCGGTGGATCCTCTTCTGACGGCCACTGCGGACTCCACGCTCCCGTCCATCTCCACCTTGAGTATCAAAAGAGCGGTTCCTTATCTGCAGAACAATCGGCTCACCAATGGAAGCTTCGAGAGCCCGGCGATCCGTGGAGACGTCTACTCGACGGACCCCAATTTCCTACCCGGCTGGACGTTATCGGCCGGTCCCAATCAATTTTTTATCGAGCACGGCCTGCCCTTTGACCGCTACTATCACGGCGCCCAGTCGATTTGCCTCAACAGCGACGGCGCTCCGAACGTCTGGATTATGCAAACCTTCTCCACCGACGTTGGGCAACGATATGTGTTGAGGTTTGCCCTTGCGGACGAGTTCGTAGGCTTTGGAGGACCTCCCGGATCTGGACCGCCTTCACCCACCGAGGTTCGAGTGGACGTCGGACCGGCGTCACAGAATTTCAATCGATTGAGCGACACTGGATGGGTGGTGAAAGAGCTTCACTTCATCGCGAATTCTACGAGCACGACTCTTCAAATTATGGACGTCACCTCGGGCGCCTTTCCCTTCAACAGTCCGCTCATCGATGCGGTGTCGGTAACGTCGGAGTAGAGCGGTCCAGGAGACTGCCAACGGATATCCAGCAGGTCGCCCGAAGGAAACACTGAATGCTAAACAACGCACAAATTCTGCTAGACCTGCGCGTGCCGCCGAACAATCGGCTCGAGGCGCTGCGTGGCGACCGGGCCGGGCAGCACAGCATTCGTATCAATGAACAGTGGCGGATCTGCTTTCGGTGGCAGGATGGCGATGCCCAGTACGAGCTTGCGAAGCGCGTCCGTGTTCCCATCACACGGATCGCGGAGATCTGCCGCCGACGTCGCGCGATTACCGCTGACACGGCGCTTCGGCTCGGCCGATTCTTCGGTACGACCTCGAAGTTTTGGCTGGGCTTCAGGAAGACTATGACCTAGAGGAAGAGCTGCGAGCTCGGCGCCGCGAAATCGACGCGATCGAGCCGCTGCGATCTTCACGACCGCAGCAGGCCTTTTCGTTCCCGGGGCTGCACCGTCGATGGATTTTCGTGGGAATTTCCGCGATCGCGTCAGAAAAGCGAGCCGGTCTTACAGAGGCTGCCACGCTTTTCAGACAGTTAGCTGAGACACGCGATGGCACGTCCTTTGCTCTCGAGTCGAGCGAGCCCCAAGACATTGGGACCCGCGGAGCTCATGAAGAAAGACTTCGTCGTCGTCGTTGGCCTGATCGGCTACCTCCTTTGTGCCTGTGGCAGAGATAGAAATGGACTCGGAGAGCCATGCGGTCCAGTCACTTGTCCCGTCCAAGAGAAGTGTTGCAATCAGAGTTGTGGCATTTGCACGCCACCCGGCGGGGGCTGCATCCAACTCTTTTGCACCTGTGGACTTACCAACTGCGCTCCGGGACAGATCTGTTGCAACGACATCTTGGGAATCTGCACTTATCCAGGTGAGTTCTGCGCGTTCGCGGCGGAAAGCAACGACTTTCACCGCTGACGGACGGAGAGCGTTGTCCTAACGCCGCCTCTATTGAGAGTCCGTCGAACTTGGCCGCAGCTCGGAAGCGTCAGCGCTCGACATGAAAGACAGCTAGGTCAAATAAGCAGCGATATGTCAGCTCGATAGCCCCACCCCTGCGGCCGTGCTACGCACCGGCCCGCAGGGGGCGACCTTCTTTACCACGTGGGTGGCGACCTTCTAGGCGGAATTCGACTTCGCTGGCTGAATGCTCTTTGAGACAGATCCGGGGTCAGCGGAGCTTCGTCGTCCGCTCGAAAATCGTTGCGCGTCATGCACCGAAGCCCGATCTTCAGCAGCTTCCGCAACTACTGCTTCTTCGCAATGAAGCCCAGCGTGGAGGAGCAAGGGAACGTTTTGTAGCCCAGGTTCGCCGTCGTGCATTGCGTTCCGGATTTCATCACGCTGCTGTACACCAACGCGCCCTGGACTTGATCGTCGGCGAGCAAGCTGCCACTGGCGGTCTCAGTGATGGTCTCCACGCAGTCGAACCGCTGCCCCTGCGGAAGCGTATTGTCATCGAAGTCGAACGTCTTCGAGCCTGAGTTGAGGGCATTACCGTCAATGGCAGTCACGGGATTTCTGGAAGCGTCTGCCGACCCAAAGGCAAACGCCGCGTTCGTACCGGAGACGGCGATCTGGATGCTCGTTCCATCCTGGTACTGCGGGCCGACGTTGCAGTTATCCGGCGCAGCCGCGGAACTGCTGCTGAGCTTGTAAGTGCCCGAGGAGAGCGTGAAATTGCCATTGTTGGTGCCGCACCCGAGCACTGCGAGGATAGAAATTACTGGGAGAATGACTCTGAGCGTCATGTTGTGTCTTCCTCGTCTGGTTAGAACTTGGAGCGCCGGCGCTCCTCGGGGGTCAGAGGTGCGGGCGGCGGCTGATTGGAAGGCGGTTGCTGCTGGTGGGCTGCCGACTGCGCGACGCTCGCCGACTTCTTGGCCGCCGGCTTGCTGACCGCCTTTTTCTCTTGCTCGGCCTCTGCCTTCGAAGCCTCGGTGTTGGCCTGGGCAACGGCGCTTTGAAGCTGGGTCACCTGCCCGCTCAGAGAGGCGATCTCCTGCTGGAGTGCGTTCGCCTTTTGATCGGCCGTGGCTTGAGCCGTTTTCGCCGCGGTTGCCTCAGCCTGCGCTTTGTTGAGCTCCGACTTGCACACCGCCAGGTCGGCCTCGGTCTGCTGGTTACAGCCGGCGAGAATCACGCCGGCGAAAGTCGATAGAATGATAAGCCTCATGTCTCTCCTTGAATCTGGAGTGATGGATGGTTGGTGATTCGCTGCAATTTCGGGATTACCGTCCTCGGAGACGGACCCGGGATTCTCGGCATGAATTCAGCAGCGATTCAAGGCTCGAATTGTATGAAAATGGTGCAACCGGCCGAGGCGCGACCACAATCACGCCCAAGCTCGCCCTGGCGGCATCTGCAAAGGCGTGGTGCGCGGGTTCGATTGCGGATGTCGGACCGGCCATGGCGCTGGTCTGCGAGCGGGGGAGCTTATCGAGGCCGCGCAGCCTTCTGCTGCCTTCGCAGCCTATCGCTTCGGTCCGCGACAGCTCGTTCGTGCAAGTGGATGAATTGCTCGAAAGATTCCTTCACCGGAGGCGCTCCCCGTTCGCGCCGCATGCCCTCCTTCGTGGCCCGCATCGTTTCACCAGCGGTGAGCTCGGTCGCCTTCGGTTTTGCGATCTGGCCTGACCCGGCATTCTGAGCACCGCGCTCGACAACTCTAACTCGGCCCTTGATGACGTGTACCAGCGTTTCCTTATCGTCCGCGGCATTGGTGGCGGTGTCGACGCGAAAGGTGGTCCCGCGCACCCTCGCCACCATGCGATCGGTGACCACCTCGAACTTTGCCTCCGAGCCTGCCAGGGTTTTCACGACGCGCAACCACACCGAGCCGACAAGGAGCCACGCGGAAAAACGGCGCTTCCTGCGCTGCGTGAATTGCCCTTCGTCGATTCTGAGCAGGGAGCCGGAACCGAGCACGATCTCGCTCTGGTCCCCGAGCGATATCTTCAGATTTCCAGACCTCACTTCCAGAATATCGCCGAGGCCCAGCTGCGACCCGACCCGCAGGTCGAGCGACTCGCCCTTTGGGGTAGTGCGGGTCGATTCTCCCTCGATTGCAGCAACTGTACCGACCTCGGCCCGAGCGCTGGAAACGCCAGCGAGTGCGATCGCCAACGCGCAGACCCGGACGAAGTCACTTGAAGGCATGGACTCCTCCTGGAACTTTCGCCATCCACCGAAGCGGATGCTGGCATGTTAGCACCGGAGGTCGCTCCTACCCGCTATGGCGGGATGTAGAGTGTAAGCGTTTGTGTCAACTTCCTCGGCGGTGTGTCTGGCGCGGTTTCGCATTTCCACACTGGCGATATCCAGCGGGTCGCGGAAGCGCCCGGCGTTCCAGCGCGATCGCAAAGGCGATCCCGACCGAACAATTTCGGTGGCCTCGCTAGTCGTGCTGGGAGGGCTGGCGACCTTTGTGGCCAAGGGACGCTTTGGCAGGGCGCGCATCCCGAGCCGGCCATGAAACGAAAGCTAAACGTCGTCGTCACCGCAGCCACCGGCAAACAAGGTGGCGCTGTGGTGAAGAGCCTGCTCGAGCGTGGTCACGAGGTTCGCGCCGTGACGCGCAGTATTGACTCCGCGAAGGCGAGGGAGCTCGCAAACGCGGGCGTCACGCTCGTCCGCGCCTCACTCGAAGACACGGTCGTGCTCACGAAGACGCTCGAAGGAGCGACCTCCCTCTTTGGGATGACGACGCCATACGAAGGGGGCACGCAAGCCGAGACGGGACAAGGCATCTCCGCCGCGGATGCGGCCAAGGCCGCAGGCGTGCATCTCGTCTTCACCTCGGTCGGCTCCGCCAATCGAAAGACCGGCCTAGTCAGGGAAGCGGCTGCCAATTCGGGAAACGACACCGACGCCACCTGGAAAGCCGCTCAGCAAGCCGGCTGGAGCGATGAACAACTGACCGACGCGTTTGCTTACTTGGGCTGACGGTATTTACGGGATACTTCCTCAATTACGCGCAAACCGATATTGATGCCTTGTGGTAGATCGAGCGGGGCTTATGCCGCTGGCCCGAGAGGAGACACGGCCACTCATGAACGCGACTGCTTCCGTGCTGCTCATGCGCAACTTCAATGAAATTTTCATAGAGCTCGATCCCGTCAAACGCGCCGCATTGCTCGCAGAGTGCTTCGCGGAAGATTGTCTTTGGATTCATCCCGGTGGGCGCATCGTGGGCCGCGAGGGCGTCAATGAAGCGGCCACAGTAATTCGCAAGCACTTCCCGGACTACCGCTACACGGTCACGAGTGAGATCCAGACCATGCACAACGTGGCGACCTGTCGGTGGGGAAGCGGGATGCCAGGTCAGCCGTTCCATTACACAGGGACGGACTTCCTCGAAGAACGCGATGGCCGCGTGTCGAGGCTCTACACGTTCATCGATCAGAAGCTTTTGCTTTGAAGGTTTCGGCGACGCCAGATTCCCGACCTGCGTGCCTTTGAATCGATGGGGTGGGGAAGCGGTGGATTCTCAACCGTGTGGCGATCCTCAGTGCAGTGGAAACTTCTCGCGGAATATCTCGACAAGGAGATCGATCATCGCGCGAGCCGCAGGGGACACGAATCGGCTGCTCGGGGGAAGGACCGAGATCGGGATCTCGGGAAGGGCATCCAGAGGAGCGCGTTATGCTCACAAACCAAGTGTTGTTCATTCAGGGCGGCGGCGAGGGCACCCATGACGAATGGGACAACGAAATCGTCGAAAGCCTCGAGCGAGAACTCGGTCCGGATTACGCAGTCCGCTATCCGCGGATGCCCCACGAGGCCGATCCGAAGTATGCGGACTGGAAGGCGGCGATCAAACGGGAATTGGCGGGGCTCGGCGACGGCGCCATCCTCATTGGCCACTCGATCGGCGGAACGATCTTGATCCGAACCCTGACCGACGATCCGCCCAAGCTGACCGTCGGTGGCATCTTCTTGATTGCAGCCCCATTTGTGGGCGACGGCGGATGGCACAGCGAGGAGATCGAAACGCTATCCGATCTCGGTCGCAACCTGCCTGAACAGACACCGATCTATCTCTACCACGGCAGCAAGGACGAAACGGCGCCGTTTGGGCACATTGACCTCTACGCGAAGGCCATTCCGCAAGCGGTCGTGCGCCGATTATCCGGTCGCGACCATCAGCTCAATAACGACATGTCAGAAGTCGCCGCGGATATCCGGCGCCTTGGAACCGTGCATCCGTCCTCGGTCCGGCCTGTTCCTCAGTAGGCGGGCCTCGGGATGGAACCCGCGGACCGCTCCGGTCGAAACCTTCTTTCACTAGTTCACTTTAACCCTTCGAAAGTGGTGCACTGCGGAAGCCGAGGTGAGTATGCCCTCCCCGATTGCGTCAACGCGATGAAGCTACTTTCGCCAGCTCCTCGAGCCCGGAGCGCAGATGAATGTCTCTCTGGGGGAAAGGCATCTCGATTTTGGCTGATCGGAATGCTGCAGCAATCGCAAACCGCAGCTCTGAGCCGACCCGCAGGTCATCTCGAGCATTCGAAATCCAAACCAGCAGTGAAAACTCGAGGCTTGATTCGGCGAAGTTATCAAAGCGAACCTCCGGAGGAGGATCGCTCAACACCCGCTGATTGCTCCGGGCAACCTCGGCGAGTACTTGAGCGACCTTGGCGGTATCGCTATTGTACGCAACACTGACTCGAATCCGAACTCGCAGCTGCGTAGTTGGACTGCTGTGATTAATCACCGCGTCGGTGATCAGTTGACTATTGGGAACGATCACCGTCACGTGATCCCGAGTAATGACGCGTGTCGCGCGTAAGCCGATGTCATCAACCACGCCATAAGTGTCGGCGGCCTTGATGAAATCTCCTTTTCGCACCGGTTGCTCGAACAGGACGATCAGGCCGGAAATGAAATTTTGCGCGATGTTTTGAAGACCAAAGCCAACTCCTACCAACAGCACCGCCGATGCTGCAAACACCGCGCTTAAGTTGAGACCGGTCGACCCAATCGCGACCAATATGCCAATAAGCACCACCGTATAGCGGACGATCTTTCGGATGGCGAACAGTGTCCCCGCTTCTACTCCCCGGCGCTCGAGCAACCGATTGAACCCGCGCGCCGCAAATGCGGCGAGCATCCAGCTGACCCCCACCACCGCGAGTGCCACGAAGATCCGCCCCAACGTCAGCGCGCCATCAGAAAGTTTGACTAGCGGGTAATGAAGTACTTGCTGAAAACGGTCCATCTGAGCTCCTGGATCACGAAGTCTGAAGGTGACGGTCGAATCGACGCTCGAGTCTAGCCGCGCGTCGGGCGGCGCAAAAGAAAAGGCTCCACGAGCGGACCGTTAGCTAATGCTAACCTCAGGTGCTTCGCGAGGCGGTTAAGCTACGGACGAACCCGCCGCCGGCTTGGTCGCTCAACGGCCACGCGGCGGGTGAAGAGATCCGCGCCCGCGTTCCCGGCAAAATTAGAAATCGCTCTCAAGAATGGCCTGACCCCGCCGGTAGATCTCTCGCGCATACTCAGTCCAGGCTCCCTTTCCCCAATAACGAAAATCGCTCGATTGAAGAAGGAGGTT
>Ga0126384_10001232_pt1 | contig 15126 bp, 14 predicted proteins | sample PanSoiMetPlot_36_FD_92543 | JGI IMG/M metagenome (GOLD analysis project Ga0126384, IMG submission 92543) | Tropical forest soil microbial communities from Panama - MetaG Plot_36 | ecosystem: Environmental > Terrestrial > Soil > Tropical forest > Bulk soil | place: Panama | collected 2016-02-17 | reverse complement strand
GATGTGACCTCGAGTGCTCCGCGTTTCTGTTGTGTTACGTAGGCGACAGGTTTGCGTAGGCGATAGGTCTTGCGTAGGCGACATTCGGCGGGAATGAACCTTCTCATTCACACCTGGTTTCAACCAGGTGACTCAAGATGGCCAGGAACGCATCGAACCGTTTTAACGGTTTCGTGGTCCGCAATTGGGTGTCGACTCACTCGCTCTTGCTTGAAACCGTTTGTGAGTGACAGGTTTCGAAATGCCTAAGTCAGGCTCGAAAAAAAAAGACACTCGCTCACCCGCGAAGCAGCAACTCACCCCTGCAAACACATCACCGCGTCCCCGAGTCTCCGAGTCTCCGCGTCAGTCTTCACCCCGTCCCCGTGTGTCCCAGTCACCGCGTCAGTCCTCGAAGCGTCAGCCAGTTATAACGTTGCTGACTGATTTTGGGCGGCGCGACTACTTCGTGGCGGCGATGAAAGGAGTCATTCTTTCGAGCAATCCAAACGCGCAGTTGATAGACATCAGTCACGAGATCCCACCACAGGACATAGAAGCCGCAGCTTTCACACTCGTGGCAGCATATCCTTCGTTCTCCGCAGGCACTATTCATCTTGTCGTTGTCGATCCGGGCGTCGGTTCCACTCGTCGGGCTATCATTGTCAACGCGTCGGACCAATTCTTCGTCGGTCCCGACAATGGAATCTTTAGCTACATTATCGACCGGGAACCATCAGCCTGCGTTTTCGAGATCACCAATCGTAGTTACTTTCGTCAACCGGTAAGCAAGACTTTTCACGGTCGCGATATCTTTGCTCCAGTTGCAGCTGCACTCGCAGTGGGAACAAAGCCAGAAGAGCTTGGTGAGACAATAACTGATCCGGTACAGCTCCAGCCTTTGACACCAATACACCTCGACGACGGCAGGGTGCGGGCTCGCATCATTCACATCGACTCATTCGGCAACTGTGTGACCAACCTCACTGAGAATGATTTGACCCCGGAATTGATAGCGGCGGGTGCTCGAATGTATGTCAAAGGAAGATTGATTCGGAAGTTTAGACAGTACTTCGCCGAAGCTGAAGATGGTGAGACACTTTTCGGAGTGTGGGGCAGCGCCGGGTTTCTCGAGATTGCGTCTCGCAACCGATCGGCGGCGAAGCTATTGAAAGCGCGCCGCGGTGACACCGTGACGGTTAGTGGTGTTTAGCTCCGATCTCTTTGATAACCTTCGCTGTAGCCCAGGCTCAAGCTGGAACTCTAAATACCTGTACTCATGCTAACTTGTCACGCATTTGTCACTCTGTTATCTTCGGACAAAATGATTCTAAGGACCGTAAAGCATGGATAAAGTAACCGACGCTGCCCCGAAAACCGCCGGACTAAGAGGCGTAGCAGCAGCGACCTCGTCGATCTCGGATGTGAATGGCGAGAAGGGCGAGCTTATTTATCAGGGATACAACATTCACGACCTCGCTCAGTACTCAACTTTTGAAGAAGTCGTCTTTCTGTTATGGCATAAACGCCTGCCCACCGCTGCTGAACTGAGCCAGTTAAAGCAATCGCTGTCGGAACTTTACGCCCTGCCAAAAGAAGTCCTGACTCTGATGCGACAATTTCCGCGTGACTCCGAGCCAATGGACGTTTTGCGGACCGCGGTGTCGGCGTTGGAGTTTTACGATAAATCAGCGCGCAATATTTCTCGTGATAACGCGCTGGCCACAGCGACAAAACTAACGGCGCAATTTCCCGCTCTGGTGGCAACCAGCGATCGTTTGCGGCGAGGTCTGGAACCAGTACAGCCCGATCCAAAGCAAAACATCGCCACCAACTTTCTTTATCTGCTCAAAGGTGAAAAGCCTTCTGAGCACGACGCGACTGTTTTCGACAAGTGTCTGATTTTGCATGCCGATCACGAATTGAATGCCTCAACGTTTTCGGCCAGAGTTATCGCGGGAACGCTCGCGACGATCTACGCCGGGGTGACCGGAGCGATTGCAGCGCTTTCTGGACCATTGCATGGCGGTGCGAATACGGCAGTGATGAAGACCCTGCTTGAGATCGGCTCAGTTGATAACGTCGAGAATTTTATCAAGAAAGCCTTGGCTGAGAAGCGCAAGATTATGGGCTTTGGTCATGCGGTTTATCGGACCGAGGACCCACGCGCGACGCATTTGCGGCAGTTCTCAAAAGAGATGGGTGAGCGTGCTGGTGATACTAAGTGGTACGAGATGTCCCAGCGTGTTGAAGAAGTGATGATGAAAGAGAAAGGACTTTTCGCCAACGTCGACTTCTTTTCGGCTTCAGCTTATTACTCGATGGGAATTCCGTTGGATCTTTTCACACCAATATTCGCCGTCAGCCGTATCAGCGGCTGGACCGGTCACATCCTCGAGCAGTACGCAGACAACAAACTAATCCGCCCACGCGCTGATTACGTCGGTGAGCGGAATCGAACATACGTTCCGCTAGATAAGCGATAAAATGCAGGTCAGGTCCTGCGGTTACTTGTGACTGTCGGGAACTGTAACGACTCGGTTGCGGTAGAGTTTGTCGTGCAGGGTTTTCGCGAGCTCTGGATTGATATCTTGAAGAATGTTGTATTGCTCGATGGCGCAATCACGTTGACCTAACTCAAGACAGGCTAGCGCCAGATTCATGTGCGCGACCGGTGAAGCGGGATCGCGTTTGAACGTTTCGTTGAAAGCTTCTTTCGCTTCACGATACTTCTTTAGCTGCAAGTAGCCTGACCCGATGCCTGTGTATGCTTCTCCGAGTCCCGGCTCCAGTACCGTAGCTCGTTGAAAGCTGCTGACTGCCTCCTGAAAACGTTTCAGACCAAAATATGTGAGACCGAGGCTGTTTTGCACAAAGCCATCTCCCGGACTCAGTTCGGCAGCTCGCTTGAGCGGTGGCAGAGCCAGTTCATATCGGCGAAGATTCAGATACGATTTCCCGAGCAGGTAATGCACCATCACTAGTTCGGGACTTTGCTGTGCCGCTCGCTCGCAGTAGCTGACCGCAGTCTCATCCTGATGTGCCAGGGAAGAATTGAGACACAGCCCTGCCAGCGCTTCTGAGGAAGCCGGTTCAATACGAAGAGCTTCTGCAAAGCTCGCCTCAGCTTCTGCGTATTTCCCGAGTCTCGACCAGGCGGCGGCAAGACCGTTACGCGCTTCGATCGATACCGGTTCTACTTCAAGGCACGCAGAGAAATAATGCGCAGCAGTTTCAAACTCGCCAAGCTTGTGATGAATTGACCCAAGGTAGCGCAACACAGCTGCCGCTTTTTGATTCAGAGCCAGCGCCTGCTCAAACGCGTGTTGCGCGTCACGGTATTGCCGCAGATCGACGTAAGCGCAACCGAGGTTGTAATAGGCTTGAAAGAAGGACGGAGCGAGCGAGATCGCCCTCTTGTAGGATGTTATCGCGCGGTCGTAGTTTGATTTCTTGAAATACTCGTTACCGGCGTTAAGCTCGCTGGTTGCAGCTCGCTCTGCAATTTCATTCGTGGTCGATTCTTCACGAAAAGATTGCCGCGTGTTTTCAGGTCGAGTGCCGCTTCCGCTGCCTGGCAACGGCTGCTGCGCACTGACTGCACAGGAAAGCGCTATTAAGACAGCAATTGTCGCAAATGGGGAGCGCATCTCTTATCCTCCGGGCAAGGAGTTGAGGTGCGCATACTACTAAAATCCGACGAGCTTGCATACGGAAATTCGTACGCCTTGCCAATTTTTTGGTAGGCAACTACGGCCTTTGGTCTTTGACAAAAACCAAAAACCAAAAACCAAAGACCCAGCTCGGTTTTGTCATTGCGATCGAGCTGTAGTTTTCGCCTCCGCAGCTTCCGTCGGCATGTAGTAGCCCTGGCGTGAGCTGACGGTGAGTTTACGCGTCTTACCTTTCGCGTCTTCAGCCTTCACACGGACTTCGAGGTTATGAAGGCGGCCATCCAGCTTTTCATTCTCAGCAAGCGAAAAACCCAGACTGTAACGGGCAGTGAGATTCCCGATAACTTTGGCCAGCCCTGAGCCATAATCGCTCACGCGATTGACTCGCACGGCTTCGCCCCCGGAACGCTGAGCGAGTCGCTTGGCGCTGCCATAAAGACTGATGCCTGCCCAGCCGGCGATGGGTTTGCCGATGGGCAACAGGAACTTGAACAGGGTTTTTAGATCAGCGGTCAGTGAGTTAAAGATGACGTTGTCCCGGATCAGCACCTTCTCGGTTTCGTCTCGGTCTTCAAAAAAGATGGGAGCAATTCCATCCGACACCCAAACAATGGCCGTCTGTGAGTTTGGTCGCAATTTACCGGCCGAACTGGACGATTCTCGCACCGCAGCGGCCATATCGTAAATGTCGTCGATCTCGACCGTGACATGACCGTTACCACTGGTTCGCTTGACTGAAACCGATCCATCTTTTTTCGTTGTGCGAGTAACAACGGCGCCGTTCTTACCCTTGATCATCTCGGTTTCGACGACATCCTCGGAAGAGACTGCCGGCTTGGTTGCTGTTGCGGTATCTGAATCGGCCTCGGGATGACTGGTGCTGGACGCTGGTTTCGGTTCGTTAGCGCTTGCGGCATTAGCGTTCGCCTTGTCCTCGTGACGCTCGCGCTCATCTTTGACTTTGTCGGGAGTTTCGACAAAGGACGGGACCTTTGCCAACGCAGCCGCGATCTGGTTTCGGTCGCTCGTAAAGTCCGTCAGCCAAATTCGCTTTTCATCCTCACCGATGTTCAGTGCCATGATTGCGACTTCGTCGCCGGGCGGAAGTTTGGCCAATTCATCCGACATCGCTTTCAAGATCTCCGGACGCTTAAGAAAGCGCCCGGCCCCTTCTTCATTACAGTCAAGAATGATGACAAGCGCGAGAGGCTTGCGCGCCTGACCCTCTCGGGTGAAATACGAGATTGCTCGCGCCTGACCGTCGTCGAAGACCTGGAAGTTTTCCGGTTTTAGATCGGAAATGGGTATGCCGGTTCGTTTGTCTTTCACAAGCGCGTCCAGAAAGACAACTCGCGTTTGTATGCGAATCGTTTCGATCGGTTCCTGAGCTTTCACTGGGAATGAGCTCAGGAAAAGTAAGGCGACGGCAGCGATGAGGAGGCTCCCACACAGACGCAAGGGCGCAAATTCGGGGCGCAACGTGCTGAGAGAGCATGATTGAGCGCGTACAAGCAGCCAGGGTTGGGTGCTTTGGTCTTTGCGCCCTTGCGTCTGTGTGGGAATCTCGCATTGGCTATTCATTGAATCCTCCTGGTTGTGAGACTGTCTGTTAATCACGGGCGGGACGCCCGTGACACTCATCACCGGCGGGACGCCTGTGCCACTCATCACGGGCGGGACGCCCGTGCCACTCATTGTTAGTTGTCATTCTGGGTGGCGTCATCTGTAATCGCTTTGCCCATGTCGTCAGGACTCTGCATTAGCAGCGCCAAGGTGTGCGGGTTAACGTTTACCTGCACGACTGTTCCTTCATGACGGCCCAACGTCACCACGAGCACATTAAATTTCTCGCCGGCTAATCTTATGAAGACGTAAGTTTGTTCTTCTTCGCGCGGTGCGAATGTTTGTACGAGTGGACTCCAGGTGCCGCCGATCGCTTTTGCTAATGCAGTCCTAAAGCTTGGAATGTTTCCCTGCGAGTCAAACTCCTGATCCTGGAAGAAAGCGACCTTGACGCTTCCGGCCTCTGCGATTCTTTTATATTCGCCACCTTTTATTCGTGCTGCCGTAGTGGCTGCTTTCATTCCGGCGCGCGCCAGCAATGGAATGCTCTGGTGTTTGACTCGGTAGAATTGCTCGATTGTTTTCACAGCCGCGCCGAAGTCATCGCCTCTTGCCGACGTTGCCGACCCTCCGAGCAATAACAGACAGATGAAAGTCAGGAATATGAACTTAAGCTTTGCCATGACTGTTGACTTGGGTTGCTGCGGCGAGCCGACGCCGCTTGCTGTTAGGGAGAGCGCTTTGGGAAAACGCCGACAGGTCGGCGCACTCCAAAAGGTTAATTCTTGGGCTTGGTTTTCGCTGGTGCCTCGATATGCAGATCGGGCACGCCAAAATTCCCCTCGAGTTTGCTCAGCTTGCTGAGGTCGACTGGCCCCACGATGTTCACGATGGTCAGTTCTTTCGGATCGAGGGCCAGCAACGCGAGTCCGCTAATGCGATCATTGGCAGTCATCAGATAGACTTCGACTGAACCCTCTTTCTTGCTCGTGAAGGTAAGAATTTTTGCCCAACCAGGCTGGCGCAACTGCGTCCGAATCGAGTCTACGTCAGCGGCGCTGTACTCGTTCTCATGTTCGAATTCGAAGACTTTGACATAGATCCCCTTGAGCCCGCTGACTAGATCCTTAATCTCCTTATCATCCGGGTCATTGCCCAAGAACTTAGCGGTCATCTGCAGCAAGTGTTCGTCGACATTAACGTCCACTGTCTGACTCGCTTTGCCGGCCAGGTAGTCGAGATTGCTGATCTGAAGGCGAGGCTCCTGAGCACTTGCAGCGGACATCGCAAGCAGAAGCAGCGCTGCAGGAAACGTCAATTTCAGTGTGTTTTGGAAGAATGGTTTCATGATTACTCCGTTCACCCAACCTTATGTTGAAAGCGGGTGTTGTTGGGCGCTGGAACAGCTTTTCGTTGGGCCAGATTAAGTTTGGCGCTGGCGACACGCAGTGCGAGCCTCAACTGTTCTTTCGCCGCTTCAGCTTCAGCGCGTTGGTCTGGGCTTAACTCTTCTCGAGGAGCGACAGGCTTGTGGCGCGGCAGGCTTTGCGCGAGCGTCAACTTGTTGTTCAAGTGAACTCGGCGTTCATTCTTTTCTCGCTTTGGCTGCGGAGCCTCATTTTTTGGCTCCGCGAGCGTGGGTGACGCGTTAGCGACAGATTCTCTGGATTCGTTGTTCTTCTTTTCGGCGTTATGAGGAGGTGGAGCAACTCGCTGATGTTGGATTCGCAGCCATACACCGAGCGCAATCACGAGCAACGAAACGGCGGCGGCTATAGCAAGCGCCGGAAAGTACTTGCGGCGGGCTTCCGTTTTCATCTCCGAGGGCATGGTCAACGGTTGCGCTTGATAGCGCAGCGTGCCGAGCACCTCTTCTAGCTCTTGGAGCTCAGCATCCGGTTCGCCTGTCCTGTCCCACAAGTAATCGTCGTTCATGTTCATTACCCCGTCCCAGAATCAGGATTGAAGTTCGGCGTCCTGAATTCCCAGCCTTTGGCGTAACAGCTTCATACCTCGATGTAGATTCACTCTCACCGAGGCCGCAGTTAGCCCCGTGCGTGAAGCGATCTCAGGTCCCGTCATGCCTTCTACCAGTCTCAAAACTAGTGTCTCGCGATAGGCGTCCGGCAGCGTGCGAATAACACTCAGAATCTCTTCGGCTCGAGCGCGCTTGCTACGGTCGCCAATCGCGTGTTCATCCTTTACTTCGACCGTCGCATGCATGTTGCGATAGAAATCCATGGCTCGATTCCTTGCAATCATTGCCAGCCAGCCTCCAAAAGCGTTTGCGTCACGCAATGTGGCCAGTTTCCTGAAAGCGTGCAGGAAAATGTCCTGCACCAAATCCTCGACTTCGGTCCGAGGCACGCGCGCCAGCAGGATTCCGTGGACCATCGGCGCATAAAGCTCATAAAGCCGCGCGAACGAATCGCGATTGCCCTCCAGGACTGCTTTAACAAGCACAGCTTCACGGGAGCTATCCTCAATAGGGGTCGCGGATCTGCGTTGGCCGGTTATCGGAAGCATGTCTGCGGTCGCTTCAGCCTGGAGCATTTACGACGCCTCGTTCGGTTTGAAGTTGATTGCCCTGCAGCTCATCCAGCAAATTCACAAAGCCGACCAGATCAGTGTTGCCGCGCCTTCCTGACACCACTTAAGACGGGAAGCGGCGAGAGAGTGTTAACCAAAAAGTTCGACAAACTTCAGTTCGTCGTTGACTGAAATGGGGAGAGGATCCTACGGGTTTACCATCGTTTGAAGCTTGTCCACCTGTCGAGCTGGGTTCTCTTCAGAAGTCATCTTCAACAGCTCAGGCGTCGCTGAAACGAACTTTGTACGCCAAATAAAAAGCGTGGAGATTACAAGCGCTATCGTACAAGCCACGCCCCCCTCGATACCGTAGGTCCCACCCGTTAACCAGGCTGGACCCTTATCGACCGCCGAGAGTACCGGATGTTCTGAGAGCTTCATTCCGCTTACCGGAAGGCCAAAAAGCGAACCAAGTGCCCAGTTCCACGCCCAATGTACTCCCAACGGGAACCAAAAACTTCGGGTTCGCAAGTAGGCCATCGCAAGCCACACCCCGGCAAGCGCAGTATTAAGAAAGGTGAATCCGGCAACTACGTTTGGATTATTCAGATGAACGGCCGCAAAAGGAAGGGAAGTGAGCACAATTGCCAACCAGGCCAGGCCGGCTCGCGTTAGAGTTTGCAGCGGATAACCTCTGAACATTGTTTCTTCTGCCAGAGCGGCTACGATGAATAGCACCACCGTTCCGGCCACCGACTGCAACGTCAACAACCACGGATTGGTTCCTGCGAGAGCAAAATGTAAGCCTCCTGCTGCTAGTGCGATAAGAGCTGCAATGGTCAGTGAAAGAATTCCAATCACTGATCCAATAAATAGGTCCCACCACCAGCCTGCGTGGAACGTCAGACCGAAAGCCCGCCAGGGCAAGCCTTCAAGCCACCGATTGCATAACCACGCGCAAAGGCCCGCCCCGGCGATCATGACTACGCGAAATACCAGATCCTCAATGAAAGGGGTCGACGTGAGATTTAGCGCCTGTCCTAAGACCAGCAAGACTCTCACCAGCGAACCCAGCAGGAACAGCGAGGCCGCAAAGACAATCACAAATATGCCGACGCGCCAACCACTTCGCAGACGTCCAGCCTTGTTAAAAAATGCGGCGTAAGCTTCCATATGATTTCACGTAACGCAAAAGCTGTCAGTTTGCGTCGGAGTCCCAAGATTCGATCTTTTCTGTAACTTCGTGCGCTAGATCAGGAGAGCCTCAGGTGCCCCGGCATTCTAAACCATTTTGGAGTGCGGTACCCGTCAGCGCTATGGGCGGTCGGCGCACTCCAAAGGCCCTATGCTAAACTTTCAAGCGCATTTCGATGAATGACGAGCCACCAAATCTAGAAGCAACGAAGCGGCGACGTCGCTGGGTACCATGGGTATTCGGCGCTGTCGTAATTCTGCTGCTTTCGGTCATCGCTTCCCAGCAGTTGTGGCTATGGAATTTCGTCAAGCCCGATACAGCGTCGGACACGCTCGTTCTTTATGCTCTCTCAACTCTTAACTTCGTAGCCTTCATTGTCTTTTCGTTCATCTTCATCCGCAGCCTATTAAAGTTGCGCCGGGAACGGCAGGCACGCGAGCTTGGCTCCAAAATCAAAACGCGGCTGCTCGTCTATTTCATTTCGATCAGCTTTCTGCCGGTTACAGCGATGGCTGTATTCTCTTATCTTTTCCTCAACCGGTCTCTGGAGAAGTGGTTCAATCCTTTCCCGCAGGCTGTCATGCGCCAGGCAGCTGAAGTGCAAAACGATGCTAACCGCAACGAGGTTCGTTACCTGCGCGATACCGGTGCGTTGTTGGGAATGATGTTGAATAAGCAACCGGAATCCCAGTGGCAAACCACGCTGGACCAGGTAGTGAGCGCGGCGGATCTTTCGGCGGTGCAGATCGTTACTCCGGACGGCACGATTCGCTTCAGCAGCGAAACCGTTTTGCCGGAGGCCGATCAGACAAACCTCGAGTCTCTGCTTCAGAAGGCGCGTCGCGACCCTTCCGGCATTGGCGAGAGCCTTGCGGATGGAAGAGGCTTTGACGTGATGTCAGTGCCGTTGACGGGGAGCTTGGTGCTTCTGATCTCACCGGCAAAGCATAGCGACACCGACTTGAACGATAAGATTACAGGCTCGCGAAGTGCGTTTCAGAATCTGGTCGACCGGCAAAAGCGAGTCCGGTGGCTGGGAATCTCAACACTTGGCTTGTTGACGTTGATTCTGCTGTTTGTATCCAGCTGGGTAGCAATCTATCTTGCGCGCGGAATTGCAACTCCGATCAAGGCATTGGCGGTTGCCTCCAATGAGATTGCGCGAGGCAATCTGTCGTATCGAGTGACAACTTTCGCTGAAGACGAGCTGGCGCTGCTGGCCCATTCGTTCAATCTGATGACAGCGCAGTTGGAGGAGAACCGCAAACGTATCGAGGTTGGCGCGGGCGAGTTGCGAGAGAAAAACATGGCGCTCGAAGAACGCCGCAATTACATCGAGACCGTGCTCGAGTCGCTTTCAACTGGGGTAATTTCACTGGACGAGCACAATCGAGTCACCACGATCAACGCAGCGGCGGCCCGAATGCTATCGGTAGACGCAGGCGCGGCTGGAAAATGCCGATTTGATGAACTGATCGCCGAAGATGACGAAGCAGTGCTAAGTCCATTGTTACGGAGAGCACGACGAATTGGACAGACCACTGAACAGAGGCAGCTATCTCGCAATTCCGAAAAAGGTGCCATACCTGTGGCCCTTACCGCTACCGCCTTGCAAGGCCCACCCGGCTCAGTGCGAGGCGTGGTGCTCGTAATCGAAGACCTATCCGAACTCCTGGCGGCTCAAAGGGCCGCAGCGTGGTCGGAAGTCGCTCGTCGCATGGCTCATGAGATCAAAAACCCTCTCACCCCGATACAACTTTCAGCCGAGCGCATCGCGAAGAGTTATCACCGCCTAACAGGAGACGAAGGCAATGGAGGACGGAACGGCGGCAATGGAAAATCGGAAATCACGAAGCTCGACATGACCGATGAAGCGCACGTGGGAACCGTGATTGACGAGTGCACCGAAACGATTACGCGCGAAGTAGCCGGCTTGAAGGCAATGGTCGATGAGTTCTCGCGCTTTGCACGTTTGCCGATGGCGCACCTCGAACCCGGTGACTTGAATGAAGTCGTTAGGCAGGCAGTTGGGCTTTACGAAGAGAGATTGGCGGACGTTGAAATCCGGACTGCACTCGATCCGGATTTGCCCGTAGCGATGCTCGACGCTGAACAATTCCTCGTGTGTTCGTGAACCTTATCGACAATGCCCTCGATGCGGTATCAGACCAGACCGGTGAGCGGTTAATTACAATTTCGACCAGTCACAATCAGGAAGGCAGTTTGTTGATCGCGAAGGTAACTGATACTGGTCACGGAATTCAGCCTGCCACCTTTCGACGATTATTTCAGCCGTACTTTTCGACACGTGGAAACGGCACTGGGCTGGGACTCGCCATCGTGCAGAGGATCGTGATGGAGCATCATGGACGCATCAGAGCTGAAGCTAGCTATCCGCGCGGCGCGCGCTTCGTCATTGAACTACCGACGATTTCCGGCTAGGCGGTTTTAGAAACATCGACATTAATGCCTGACTCAATTCTCATCGTTGACGACGAGCGCGGCATACGCGAGGCCTTGCGTGGCGTGATGGAGGACGAAGGCTTTGTAGCCGAGGCGGTCGCCACCGGAGAAGAGTGTTTGAAAGCTATTGAGCGGCGGCCGTACGGTTGTGTGCTGCTCGATGTCTGGCTGCCGGGAATTGATGGGCTCGAGACTTTGAAGCAACTCCGCGCCGGCGGATCAGACGCCGCCGTCGTCATCATTTCAGGGCACGGAAATATCGAAACGGCCGTGCGCGCCACGAAACTTGGGGCCTTTGATTTCATTGAGAAACCACTTTCGATTGAAAAGACCGTGCTGGTTGTGCGCAACGCGTTGCGACAGCGACAGCTCGAGGTAATGAATGCGGAGCTCGCCGCCGAACTCGCCCAGGAGTATGTGATGGTTGGGGAATCAGTGGCGATGCGGGCGCTGCGCCAGCAAATCGCAGTGGCCGCCCCTACCGACGGTCGCATACTGATCTACGGAGAGTCAGGTACCGGCAAGGAATTGGTAGCGCGGGCCATTCACGGCCAGTCCCGCCGATCCGGCGCGGCCTTCGTTGAGGTGAATTCGGCAGCTATTCCGGAAGATCTGATCGAGTCTGAGCTGTTTGGTCATATGAAGGGCGCTTTTACCGGAGCCACAGCCGCAAAGAAAGGAAAGTTCGAACTTGCTGACAGCGCTACGCTCTTCCTGGATGAAGTGGGTGATATGAGCCCCGGGCTGCAAGCAAAGGTCCTGCGCGTTTTGGAAGAGCAGAGATTCGAGCCTGTAGGCAGCGCGTTGCCCATCGAGGTCGACGTGCGCGTAATCGCAGCCACGAACAAGCGACTCGATATCGAGATCGAACAGGGAAACTTCCGCGCTGATCTTTTTTATCGGCTGAATGTGATTCCGTTCGAACTGCCTCCGCTACGCGAGCGTCTCGAAGACATTCCGCTGCTGGTGGACCACTTCAATCGGAAGTTCTCTTTGCCGTACGGCAAAGAGCCAAAGCAATTCACTGACGAAGCGCTTGAAGATTTGCAGAACTACAGTTGGCCGGGAAATGTGCGCGAGCTCAAAAATACGATTGAGCGCGTCGTCATCATGCATCCAGGCCGAAAGGTAAACCCGGGCGACTTGCCACCGCAGGGCAAGGAAGAACCACCTGCTGCGTCCTTCAGATTTCCTTCATTTAAAGAAGCCACCGATGCTTACCATCGCGAGTTCATTCAGAAGAAACTTACCGAAGCCGATGGTAATGTCTCCCGCGCCGCTGAGCTGATGGGCGTCGATCGCAGCCACCTATACCGCCGCATGCGGGCCCTCGGCATCGCCAACCGCGCCGACCGCTCGACGGTGTCATAGTTCTAATCTTTGCGCCTTTGCCTCTTTGCGGCTTGGCATGAAATCCGCACAGGCGAATAGACCTCACGCAAATCCGCAAAGGAGCAAAGCCGCAAAAGAGGAGTCCGAAGACGCGACTGCTGGTCTGTGATACGATGATGACCGGAGTTTTGTCTATGACGATAAAGGTACGAGCCACCATCGAAGATTTATACGCGCTTCCTGATGTGAAGGCGGAAATAGTCAACGGAGAGGTTGTGACGTTGCCCCCAACGGGTGCAGCGTCGGGTTACGCGGCGACTGAGGTTTTTGTCAGCTTGCGCGAATATGGGCGTCGCACGAAAACCGGTATAGCTTTGTCGGGCAATGCAGCGTTTCACGTCAGCTTACCGAATCGCGAGTCATTTAGCCCCGACGCTGCTTTTTATACGGGACAGTGGACGGGCATGAAATTTTGTGAAGGTGCACCGATCTTTGCGGTCGAAGTGCGTGGCGAGGAAGATTCCGGCGCGCCCGCTGAAGCTCAGATGGCAAAGAAACGGCTCGATTATTTCGCTGCCGGTACTATAGTTGTTTGGGACGTTGATTTGCTCAGCGACGAAGTGGTGAAGAGTTATTCCACGCTGGACCCAAATGTGCCACGCGTGTTCCGTCGCGGAGATACTGCTGACGCTGAGCCGGCAGTTCCCAGCTGGTCCTTCGCGGTAAATGATCTCTTTGATAAACAGTAACGAACTTAAAACATTTTACGAGCGTTTTAGCGATAGCATTTGAGTATTCATAAGAGGTTGAGAATGGATTTTACGACTAAAGAGCTTTTAAAACGGTACGCAAGCCTGGCGGTCGGCAAGCCTTTCGCGCCGGTGTTGCTGAACATTCTGGTCACATCAGTTTGTGACATGCGCTGCACCCATTGCTTTTTTACGGACGAACTTGACGATCGACCGCGGAAGAAACTCCAGATGAAAACCCACGAGATTGAACGGATCTCGGAAACGCTTGGCGGGAATCTGGGTGTCCTTATTCTTGCCGGTGGCGAGCCCTTCACGCGCAGGGACCTGCCGGAGATCGCGAGCGCCTTCTCCCGCAATAACAAGCTTGAATCGATCTACATCATGTCCAATGGCCAGATTCAAAAACGAATCTTTCCAGATGTGACTCGCATTCTTGAAGAAAATCCGGACTTAAATGTTACTGTCGCCCTGGGTATCGACGGCTTGCGCGATCAACACGAGAAGATTCGACAAAAGCCCGGCTCCTGGGACATTGCGATTGATACGGCCCGGCAGCTGCAGGCAATCAAGAAAGACTACCCGCGCTTGGATGTGCAAACCTGCACGTGCTTCATGAATACCAATCAGGACACAATCTTCGAGTGGTATGACTTTCTGAAGTACGACCTCAAGCCCGACAAAGTAAATTTCAACTATATTCGCCCGCCTTCAGCTGATCCGAAGGAATTGGAGATCGACCACTCGCGGTACGCCCGGCTGGCGCAGATGATCGACGATGACTCGAGGCACGCTGCGATCAAGAATAATTACGGTGGCAACGCAGGCTTTTTCAAAGCCGCCATCGACATTTACATGCACGGTCTGATAGCCAAAACCCAGGAGACACAGCAGGCGCAAATGAAATGTTACGCCGGGACCGCGGGCGGTGTTATATATGACGAGGGAACTGTCTCTTCCTGCGAGAATCTCTCGCCGCTTGGCAATCTGCGTGATTACGATTGGAACTTCCAAAAGCTGTGGCTCTCTCCCGCTATGGCCGAGCGTCGCAAGAAGGCTGCTGACGGCTGTTTCTGTACGCACGAATCGAATAGCTATTACCCTTCGCTGCCTTTCAACCCGGCACACTTGATAAAGATCAAGAAGCTTGAGCGTCAAATGAAAAAGGCTCGTCGAGATTTCGATCGGCATGAAGAGCAAGTAGACGGCGTAACTGTAAATATTTAACGTTCGTGATTGAGTCCAACTACGAATAGCCCCGGCTATGAAGAAACCATCGGCTCCCAAAATCCTGATCATCTCAAGTGACACCGGCGGTGGGCATCGCTCTGCAGCCGCCGCGATTGTAGCTGGGGTGCAGAATTTCTTTGCCGGACAATCGGCCGCAGTCCGCGTCGTGCGAGCAGTTGAAGAATCCCACCACCTCACAGCAAAGCTCGTCGCGCTGTATAACTGGTTGCTGCGTAACAAACAGCACTGGATGAAGTACTTCTACTGGTTGATGAATAAAATTCGGCCTGAGACGCGCGAGTTTTTCCACTCGCGCTGCATTGGCTATTGCAAGGAGATCTTTGAGCGCTGGTGTCCGCACATTGTTGTCAGCGTTCATCCTCTGACGCAGCACATCTTTGCTCGCGTTCTT
>Ga0126384_10001230_pt1 | contig 15127 bp, 7 predicted proteins | sample PanSoiMetPlot_36_FD_92543 | JGI IMG/M metagenome (GOLD analysis project Ga0126384, IMG submission 92543) | Tropical forest soil microbial communities from Panama - MetaG Plot_36 | ecosystem: Environmental > Terrestrial > Soil > Tropical forest > Bulk soil | place: Panama | collected 2016-02-17 | reverse complement strand
GCATAGACACGATTGGGTGCAAGCACCAGAGGCGACGTAAACGGTCTCGCGTAGTCTTTTACCCACACCGTCAGGCCGGTATTCTTATCAATGGCGCGCAGGGAACCGCCGGCTTCCGATCCGTCGTCAGCAAGCTTTTGTGTAGCGATGAAGACCGAGTGTTCACCAACCGCGACAGGAGAGCTAATGATCCCGCCGGGATCGGCAATCCACCGCAGCGAACCGCTCTCGCGATCTAGACAAACGACTCTTCCGCCGGCGAGAGGCAAATAGATCCGTTCGCTGTCGATCGAGGGCGACAACGAAGAGGCCTCGTCGGTGAGATATTTCCACAAGCGCTTGAATGGAAGCGCAAGGTGAGACGTGGAAGTGGCTCCGCCTTCGGCTGGAGGCGGCTCTTGTTCGGTGGTTGTCTTCTGTTTTGCTTGTGCTTTTCGGTCCTGTTTAGCCTGAGGAAATGCATTTGAACTCGGTATAAGTGATGTGCACAGGCCTAATAGAGATAAGAGTACGCTCGGGGCGATCAAAAAACGATTGAACCTGCTGCTCATCTCTGAGGATTTTATCCGGTCAGTATCCAACCGCCAAGGTTGCGCTTCAAATACCATCTACAGCCGAGTGTGTGAAGGTACTGTTAGATACCACCATCGGGCTTAAAGCCCGATGGTATTGGGTAGGCGGTTGTGATTGTTCGGAACAGACTGAAACTGCGGTTCAATGTTCGTGCTGTCTGCTCAACGAATAAAACCATCGCGGACCGTGGAACCCCTCGATCCGGACGAAATCGTCCACCAGAAATCCATTCTCAATAGCAGCCAGAAAAGCCGCGCGCGTCGCTTCTCGCCACTCAATTCCCAGCGCCGGATCTCGCTCTTTTATTGCGTTGATGTCACGGGGAATCTCGATCGTGCAGCGACCTCCGGAAAGAGCGGTTTTGAACCCCCCCATGACCGGTCGCCCTCCTTCGCTGTAAATGAGAGCTGATTCCAGGATCACAGCAGCATCTTTCGAAGCCTCAGCCATCCTGATTGCGCGCTGGGATGGCCCACGCGAGACGCATCGCTCCACCCGGTCACTCTTCAGAAGCCAACTCACCCAAAGCCGATCGGTTCCGAAGCCGGTATGCAGCGGGCTCGAGGTCGCTTCTCCGTAGAAGTTCACGAGGTATCGTCGAGATACAACGCCGAGCTTTGAAAAATTCAGATGCGCGTTCAGACTCTGAAGCGGATCAAAAGTCCACGTCACTTCATCCAGGCCCTTCGCAAGCACTCGTTCGCGCTGTACTACCTTCAGGTAAAAGCCGGCCTGGCAATTCCGATACTCCGAGAGGACCGCGAGCATATGAGAATGCATTGAAGTGTGCCCATCCTCAAAAGCAGGAAACGCATAAGCAAAACCGATCATTTGATTGCCATCGAATGCGCCGAGAACGATGCCACCGGCGTGCTGCGTCGCAATAAATGTGGCCGCCGGGACGATATCAAGATCGCTAAAACCCCAGGCCTGCTTCTGAATGTCTTCAATTAAATGAAGCTCAGGTTCGCTCTCAACGTCTCGAACGTAAAAGTGCTTATCTTGAGTATCCCATTCAAACATTGGTCGTCGCTAAACGTCCTTTCCATCCTGTATCTGGCAATATAAGCACAATGATATCTGATCAAGGTTCATCTGCCATCCCCCACGAGCACGAATCCCGCCCAATAAAACGGATGTCGAGTTTCAGGACTCTTCATCACCTGCAGCGCCGCTTGTCGCAAGGCATCAGTCTTCGTTGGTGCCGCCTTATCAGCTCTCAAAGGTACGATCAATGACCTATGAAAGCTCACCATCAAGTCTCGTGTGCTGGCAGCCTCGACTTTCCATTGACTAACCACTATTGAGGGAACGCCGGCGATGAACATCGCCCACGACAATCCGATCATACCTTCGCCGGCCCCGATCCGTCCCCGAGCGGTTTCACAGGCTGAGAGCACCGCCAGTTCTGCTTTCAAATCAAGCTGCATAAGTTCCCAGGCTTCGAGCAGACCATCTTCATTCGTACTGCCCGGCGCCAGGACCAGATGTGAGTACATCGGCGAACCGTTGTCGAGCATCCCATGCGTCGCGAAGTGAAGGATCTTTGCCTTACCGGCCTCACGTTTGACAAGGTCTTCGCGCGCTCCGGCCCGAACATAGACCTTGCTCCGCGTACCGTACAATCTTCTCAACGCGATAACTTCCTGTTCCGCTTCTGGCAGCGAAGTTAATCCTGCATGCCGCAGCGGCAGCGGTTCGCTCGTAACCGTACTCTTTCCAAGCTGCGGATTGCCGAGCGCAAGCAAAGTTGTCCCTGCACCCTCGTGCTCTTTCCGCCGCTTTGTCATTTCACGCAGCACTGTTAGCGACGGCGTATAAGCGATAGCCGCGTCCTCTATCAGGAACCGGTTCGCGCCTGTGAGCAGCGCCTGAAACGGCAGATCCCACAACTTGTCATCAGCCGCGATAACAATGTTGGTCTTTCCGCGAAGCTGCGCCTCCGCTGGTTTGATCAACAAGTTGTAGAGTTTGTGCGCCAAATCGCGGAAGCCCAGGTTGCGTTCTGCAAGCTGTCGTCGAAACGATTCAATCTGCTTTGACAGCTCATCGCGTTTGAGGGCCACTGTGTAAAGATGAACGTCAGCATCAGCTTTGGCGACTGGCTTTGTGACGGCAAAGATATAGACCTGATCCTCACTGACGACGTATTCGAGGATGGCGCTTGTGGAGCCTGGCAGCAATGCGGCTAGCTCTGAGGGGTCGATGATCGGCGCTTCTCCACGTTGAACCTTCAGCTCGGGATGCGCGGAATAGAGCGAATTCTGAAATGCTTCATAATTGAGGCGAGTTTTTTCCAGCCGAGCTTCCACGTCGGCGATGCGCTTTGCATCCGGCTTGTCCGACTGTTTTACGCGACCCAATTGCATGTTCAGTTGAACCAACTCCAACTTCAGCCGGCCCTCCTGCTCTTCTTCCTCCGGCGTCATGGCTTTGTGAACGCTTGTGCGCCCCAATTGCAATACGTCCAGCAAAGCACGCGCTTTGGCGCGTTCCGCAAAGCTGAGAGCTTCACGTGATTGTTGTTGCTTGACCAGGAGGCTGAGCATCCCGTAATGCGCGCGCAATCCGCTTTCAAAATAGCGCTGGCGTTCATCCTCTCCACCGGCTGTTTGCGTGCGCAGCTTTTCAATAATTGATATTGCTTCTGCGAAGGCCTGTTTTGCTTCGGAAAAGTGATTCAAGCCGAGGTGGCAGTAACCCAGAGAAGTGAGCGCCGACCATACTTCACGTTGAGTTCCATGTTCTCGGGACTGTGAGACTCCCTTCTCAGCGAGTGGCAAGGCGTCGACATATTTTCCCTCGGCCAAATAGACCATGCTCATGTTGTTGAGCGTTATGCCACCGCTTTGGTTCGTAGCTTCAAATGCGGCAAGCGCCTGCTGGTAATAATGGAGCGCTTCTTCATATTTGCCCTGCGCAGCCAGGATGCTGCCGATCTGATCCCGGATCATTGCCCCGCCGCCAACGTCCCCAAAGCTTTCGGTCTGTTTTAGAAGCCCCTGGTAGATCTCGAACGCCCGCGCATAGTCGCGTAGACGGATATGTTCGATTGCGATGTCGTGTCGCAGCGTGGCGGTCAGAATTGTGTCACTGAGTTCCTGAGCGATAGCCAGGGCTTCTTCCAAATATGACAGCGATTGCTCAGGATTGTTTTGCCGTCCATAGATGATCGACAGTTCAGTAAGCGCCAGAGCTATTCCCCTCCGGTGCTTTGATTCTTCACTCAGTTTTAATGATTTTTGCGCGCAGTCGAAGGCCTGCCGGTGATCACCAAGGCCAAGATAAAGCCTGCTCAGTTTCTGCAGCGCGCGTGCCACGCCTGGCTTTGACCCAATCTCTTCATAAAGCGCGAGTGCCTTTCGCAGAACCGGTAAGGCGTTTTCGAAGTCTTGTTGTGCGTTCTTTATTATTCCGAAGTTGAGCCAGGCCCCGGCGACTCCTACCCGGTCGCCTATCTTTTCCGACACCGTTTGCTGCAACTGAAAACAGCGTATGGCAGCATCGTGGTCTCCGCGCTCTTGATAGCGAAGCCCTCTGGTGACCAACGCACGGACGAGGACGTCGGTGACGTAGATTTTTTCCGTTTCCAGGAGCTCATTGCGCTTCTGTTCTGACGACGCCGCGTCAAGCTTCGCGGCGAGATCATCCTGAACCAGGATCTCGCGTTCGATCTTCCAACCGGTACCGGTCTTGATCCATTCAAATGAGCGGCAAGCCCCATGAAATGGATCATAGGTAAGTGTTACCGCGCCTGTTTTCTTGTCGAGTTGACGCTCATCTGACGTCAAATGTGAGACGGCTCTTTCGCCACTGACCTCGAGACGCGTAACCTTGGCGTTAATGAAACTAATGCGAGTTTCTGAGAACAGCTCTCTATAAAACCTCACACGTGACGCAAGGTTCCGCGACTGTGGATTCCAAAATTGGCGAATCTTCTCGAGTTCGCCTTCCGTGATTGCCGAGCCGTATTGCTCGGTAAGCTTGCGTACTGTCTCTTCGTCCGAAGGTGGACTTTGCACTGACGTTAGAGCAGGTACTGAGTCAGGCTTACGGTGAGCTGATTGTGACATCAAGGCTGGGTTAATTCCGAACAGGCTTATGGCCGCAACACACAACAGTAGGTGGGGTATCTGCGACATATAATTCACGGCAATTTCAATTAACCCACGCAGAGCTTAGGAATCCACATAGTAATATGATCGAAAGTTCAGCAACTTCGTCATAGGTGGATATAGTGGTGGAGTAAACCTTCGGCATGAGCTGCTAACCTGGCTGGAGTTTAATCCATCTTACTGAAAAAGCAAGGACTGTTGTCGCCTCCAATGACCTTTGCGGATCTGGTTGGGGTGTCAACAGACTATGCTCTAGTTGTTTTTATACCGCTTTGTCGGACTTTATAGGAGAAAGAACAATGACCAGGACATTCAGAACCATTTCATTCGCCGTTATAACGGCATTATTGCTGTCTTGTGCCTTCGCGCAGAGTCAGGCACAGAATAGAGCGTCCGTTCGACTTCAGAGTCAGTCAACCGCTGCGCCGCAGGACGGCAGCACACCAGGTCGAATCGCCAAATTCACCACAAACAAATCCGTAGGCGATTCCAACATCACTGAGAGCGACAACGGTAACATCGGTATCGGCACGACGTTGCCGACATCACAGCTTACAGTAAACGGAATCATCGAGATCATGAGCGCGCAGGGCGGTATCAAGTTCCCTGACGGAACTCTTCAGACTACAGCGGCGCTGCCGGCCGTCTCTCACGACGATACTCTGAAGGGTAACGGCACCGCATCCTCACCTCTCGGGCTGGCAGTTCCTCTCGCACTGACTGGCGCAACAGCGCAATCAACAAGCGTGCTAACTGTTACAAACACCGGCTTATTTGGCGACGGTGCCACGGTGAATGGAGGGCCCAAAGGCATTGGCTTGCGTGTCCAGGGCGGTACCAGCAGCACTTTCGGCAGCGCGGCTATTATTGCCACCGGCGGCAAGAGTCAATGCTGCACGATTGGTGGCGGCTCTGGCTTGGTTGCCAGCGGGGGTGAAAGCGTCAACGGAGGCGGCGGCACTGGAGTGTTTGCTTTTGGTTCCGGCGGCGTCGGCGGCGGAGGCACTGGCCTCTATGCGGTGGGAGGAGATGCCACTGCCGCGAACCGTACGGGAGGAACTGCGATCATAGCGTACTCCGGTCGAGGACTGAACGGGGCGACCGAAGGATTGGCTGGAGACTTCAACGGGAATGTTCAGGTCATCGGCACGCTCTTCAAGGCTGGTGGTTCGTTCAGAATCGATCATCCGCTTGACCCCGAAAATAAGTACCTCTCACACTCATTCGTCGAATCCCCTGATATGAAGAATATCTATGACGGCGTTGTGTCTCTCGATACGAATGGCGAAGCAGTCGTCGAGATGCCCGAATGGTTCGGCGCCTTGAACCGTGACTTCCGCTACTTGCTGACTGCAATCGGCGCGCCGATGCCTGGTTTGTACATTGCCGAAGAAATCGCCAACAACCGCTTCAAGATTTCGGGCGGAACCTTTGGGATGAAAGTCTCGTGGCAGGTGACCGGCATTCGACAGGATGCCTGGGCAAACAAAAACCGCATCCGGGTCGAAGAGGTCAAGTCCGAAAAAGAACGAGGCCACTTTCTTCATCCCGAAGTCTTCGGTCAGTCAGAAGAGCGTGGCATATCGTGGGCACATCATTCCGAAACAATGCGTCGGATCAAACAAAATGCCTCAGAGACGGAGCAGGAGCGCCAGCCACGCCAGTAGAAAGTGCTGGACAATGATCGTGATTCGGATAGATGAATGATATCTCTGCGAGCCACTGCGTCCTTTACGGTTGAATTCTTATCTGCCAGAGAGGGCGCAGAGGAACGCAGAGGTTTAGTTGCATCCTCATCGTTCCGAGCCGGTCTCGCGACTTTGCAGAATACCATCTGGCTTTAAGCCGATGGAGCTTCAACTTCTACCTAACAACACTGAGCGCATTCCGAGATACCATTTGAGCCACAATATCGCTGCTGGTGTCTGACTGCAGGCAATTCATACCAACCCAGTTGCCGGGCCAAAACCCGTCGGATAGAATTTGACGGCTCGCACCGCCTCTGCGCTTGAATCCGTAGTTCAGGTAGAGCGGTCCTCCGCGATCAAATTTTCTAGCAAAAGATTCCAGCGGTCAGCTTGCACGGGGAGATACCAGACCATGGCTATCAGAACAATCTCCGACGTCGATACCAGACCCGACCTGGATAAACATCCAAAAGGTCTATACGTGCTCTTTGCCACCGAAATGTGGGAGCGCTTCAGCTTTTACACGATGGTGTCGATGTTCACGCTCTATTTGCGCGATCCGAACGAAGGCTTCGCGTGGAGCGCTGCGCAGGCGTCGACGCTTTATGCGAACTACATGATGTTCGTTTATTGCAGCCCGTTGATTGGAGGTTGGATCGCCGACAGGAAGCTTGGCTACCGGCGAGCGGTGATGATCGGGGGTTTCTTTTTTATGGCGGGTCACCTGTTGTTGTCGGTGCGCTCGCTTGCCTTTGTTTACGCGGCGTTGACTTGTTTGGTAATCGGAAACGGGTTCTTCAAGCCGAACGTCTCGACAATGGTCGGGAATCTCTATCCTGACGGGAGTCACCTCAAGGACCGCGCTTATAATCTCTTCTACATGGGGATTAACATCGGAGCGTTCCTGGCGCCGGTGACTGCAACAATCGTTCAAAAGTATTTTGGATTCCATCCAGCGTTCGCGGTGGCGGCGTTTGGAATGGTGATCTCGGTCACCATTCTCTGGCGATTTAAGCACTATCTTGAGAATGAAAAGGGCCGCGCAGCGAACGCGACTGCTGCATCATCATCGTCCGCGTACAACAAGCACAGCGCCATGGAGGCGGTTGCCGAATGGAAGAGAATTGGTGCGCTCGTCGTGGTGTTTGCGGTGGTGGTTGTCTTTTGGATGGTATTTCATCAAAACGGCACGACGATCACCTACTGGGCTGACGAGAACACCAATTGGAGCGTCAGGGGCATCATCTCAAACGCGATAAATCCGGCATGGGTCATCCTTCTGACGGTGCCGCTCATCACATTTTGGAAGTGGCTCGATAAAAAGGGTAAAGAACCGGCTACACCGACGAAAATGGTGCTCGGTATGGCGATGACGGCGGCGGCGTTTCTTGTCTTTTACATTGCCGCTAAGGTGGGAGAATCTTCTGTGACCGGCGACAATATCTATGCGTTTAAGGTATCACCGCTGTGGTTATTGGGGGCTTATGGTGTACTGACCCTGGGTGAATTGATGCTTTCGCCAATGGGGCTGTCACTTGTGTCAAAGGTCGCCCCAACCAGGTTTCGCGGAGTAATGATGGGAGGATGGTTTGTAGCTACCGGGCTGGGAAACAAGTTGACTCAGATCGCAGTGTTCTGGACAGAGTGGAAGCATTCCTCGTTCTGGCTGGTATTGAGTGCAGCGGCGATGGGGATGGCAATTGTATTGTTGGTGTTGCTCAGGCCGTTGAAGAAGGCGATGCCCGGCGTTTGAGAACCTTTTGAAGGGACATGCTTGAATATGGCTACTGACGTAAGAACAGATCGACAAGTAACGACTGCCACTACGGTTAAACACCCACCAGGTTTGATGACCTTGTTCTTCACCGAAATGTGGGAGCGATTTAGCTACTACGGTATGCGCGGTCTGCTGGTTTTGTTCCTGACCGCATCCCTGGAAAAGGGCGGTTTCGCGCTAACCGCCGTCACCGCAACGGCAATTTATGGCTTGTATACGTCGAGTGTATATCTGTCTGGACTGCCGGGAGGCTGGATCGCGGATCGAATTCTTGGTCATCGCAAGTCGGTATTTGTTGGGGGAGTCATCATCGCCGCGGGCCATTTCAGTATGGCGCTCGGTTCACCGATTACTTTTTATGCAGGGTTGGTATTGATAGTGATCGGTACCGGCCTCCTGAAGCCGAACGTCAGCGCCATAGTCGGCGATCTTTATCCCGAAGGAGGCCAGCGGCGCGATGCGGGATTCTCGATATTCTATTCAGGAATCAATACCGGCGCTTTCCTCGGCCCAATAATTTGTGGATATCTGGGAGAGACGATCAACTGGCATCTTGGGTTCGCCGCCGCAGGCGTAGGTATGGTACTCGGACTTATTCAATACCGGCTTGGGTTCAAGCGATTGGGAACCGCGGGTTTGAGGGACATCGATCCCATCGAGCGTGGCCGGTCCGTACGATATTTGTTGGCCGGGATTGGCGTGGTTGTAGTGATTGCGGGCTTGTTGGCGGCATTAAACTCAAGCGGCACGTTGGTTCTGAATCCCAAGAATGTTGCTGAATCGCTTGGTTACGTGATTGTTGGAATTGCGACCTTGTATTTCGGTTATCAGTTGATATTTGGCGGATTCGACGCGACAGAAAAGAAGCGCATTGTAGTAATTCTGGTTCTGTTTGTTGCGGCGACAATGTTCTGGTGTGGATTCGAACAGGCAGGGTCATCGATGAATCTTTTCGCCAAGGACTACACCAACCGAATCTTTTTCGGTAAAGCGATGCCGGCATCGTGGCTGCAATCGGTCAACGCTCTGATGATCATCGCTTTTGCCCCGATATTCGGTATGCTGTGGCTGAAGCTTGGGCAGCGACAACCTTCGATTCCAGCGAAGTTCGGGCTAGGTCTGATCCAGCTCGGGATTGGCTTTGCGGTGCTTGCGTGGGCCTCTGTGCAGGTAGGGGATACAGCAAATCCGAACAAAGTCAGCGCGGCCTGGCTTGTAGCGACTTATTTCTTTCACACCACCGGAGAGCTTTGCCTGAGCCCTGTTGGCTTGAGTGCGATGACTAAGCTGTCGCCCGCGAAACTGGTCGGACAGATGATGGGTATATGGTTCCTGGCGACATCGTTCGGGAATCTGATGGCCGGGCTGCTGGCTGGAAAAATGGAAAGCATGGGGCTGGTGCAATTGTTCAGTGCGGTTGCGATGTGGACAGCGGCGCTTGGCCTGGTGCTCTTGTTGATAAGCCGGCCGGTTAAGCGGCTAATGGGAGGGGTGGAGTAATTGAGACCAATAGGACGAATAGTTCAAATAGGACCTATGTGGAACTGGAGGCTTTCATGAACTGGCATCATGCTCTTTTAAAAACAGGTGTAACCACTTTCTTGATTGCGGTGCTCTCGGCAGCGCCCATTGGGACTGCGATTGCACAGCAAAAGAACACGGGCTCGACATCAGCGAGCGGGACCGGGAACGGCAAGTTCGAGCTAACCATCGACAATATTATGCGTGGACCCGGTCTCGTCGGTAACGAGCCTCGCGCAGTCCACTGGTCTCCCGATTCCCAACGCGTCTATTTCCAATGGAAGCCGGCAAACGAGCCTCGCGAAAAAGACTTCGATACCTACGTCGTAAACCGCGATGGAAGCGGTCTCAAAAAGCTCACCGAAGAAGAAGCGAAGAACGCTCCTCCGCTGTTTGGCGAGCTCTCCAAAGATAAGAAATTCACATTGTTCGTCGACAATGGAGACTTGTTCCTCTATGACAATGCCGCGAATCAACGGCGGCAGATCACCGCTACTAGTGATGCGGAGACTAACGCCCACTTCACTCGAGATCAGAAACATATTTACTTCACTCGCGGCGGTAATTTGTATGTGATGTCACTTGAAACCGGCTCACTCGTGCAGATGACTGAAATAACCACCGGCGGATCGGGTACGCCACAAGTGGCGGGCGGCGGAGGCTTCGGACAGGGACGTGGCCAGGGACAGGGCGGCGGCCAGCGAGCGCAAAGCAGCAATTCCTCCGAACAAAAGGGCACCGAAAGCCAGGAATATCTCAAGAAGGAAGAACGAGAGCTGCTCGACATCGTGAAGCGTCGAGCGGAAAAGCGTGAACAGGACGACGAGAAGCGCAAACGCGAACACCCGCGGAAACCATTTCAACTTAACGGGCAGCAAACCGCGATTAACATGCAGCTTACGCCCGACGAGAAATACGTGATTGCAACGGTCAGCGAACAGGGCACGGGATCCAAGAACACAATCGTACCGAATTATGTAACCGAAACCTCATACACCGAGGACATCGGCAGCCGTTCAAAGGTCGGGGACACCCAGAATCGGCTACGCCTCGCAATTGTGGCGATCGACACCGGCGAGGTGAAATGGGTGGACCACGGTCAGAAGCTTGCTCAACCGCCGGTCGAGAAAGCGGAAACGGATCAGCGCGAACGCGGTCCGCAAGTAAGCGGAACACGCAGCGGACAAGGCCCGCGGGCCAATGAACCCCGTGAACGTGAAGTCCAACTCTCTCAGCCGATCTGGTCCGAGGATGGCACAAAAGGGGTTTTGATGGGCCGCGCGGCCGACAACAAGGATCGCTGGGTGCTCGCGCTCGATCCGGCGACTGGCAAAACTCGTACGATCGTCACCGAGCACGACGACGCATGGATTGACGGTCCGGGCGCGTTCACCCTCGGATGGATGAAGGATAATCAGCATATCTATTTTCAATCTGAGCGCACAGGCTATGCGCATCTTTACAGCGTTCCTTATGAAGGTGGAGAACCAAAACAGCTGACCTCGGGAAAATGGGAGGTCAGCGGAGTTCAGTTGTCGGATGACAAGAGCCGTTTCTTTCTGACTACCAGCGAGGTTCACCCAGGCGAGCGGCAGCTTTACTCGATGCCAGTTGATGGAGGTGAACGGACGAAAATCACATCGATGCCCGGTGCGAACCAGGCTTTTGTTTCGCCCGACGAGAAGATGCTCGCGCTGATCTATTCTTACAGCAACAAACCTCCTGAGCTTTACCTGTCTGAGAACCGACCGGGCGCGGAAGCAAAGAAAGTCACATCATCCCCTGCGCCGGAGTTCTGGAATTACAGTTGGATTGATCCGCCGATCGTGACCTTCAGGGCTCGCGACGGCGCAGAAGTTTACGCCCGGATGTACAAACCCAAGAGCTTCAAGAAAGGCGGGCCGGGGGTGATTTTTGTGCACGGAGCGGGCTACGCTCAGAACGTTCATCGCTACTGGTCGAGTTACTTCCGCGAATACATGTTCCATCACTTTTTGATGGAGAACGGTTATCTGGTGATGGACGTCGATTATCGGGCGTCATCAGGTTACGGCAGAGACTGGCGGACGGCGATCTATCGACACATGGGAGGAAAAGACCTGGATGATCAAGTCGACGCTGCAGCGTGGATGGTTCGCGAGCAGGGCGTTGATGCAAAGAAAATAGGCATCTACGGCGGAAGCTACGGAGGGTTTATCACGTTGATGGCGTTGTTCACGCAGCCCGACGTGTTTGCGGCGGGCGCTGCATTGAGGCCGGTGACGGATTGGGCCCATTACAATCACCCGTACACATCAAACATCTTAAACGTGCCGCAAAAAGACGCCGAGGCATACAAACAATCATCGCCGATTTATTTTGCGCAAGGGTTGAAAGGCGCGTTGCTGATATGCCACGGGATGGTGGACGTCAACGTGCATTTTCAGGATACGGTTCGACTGGTGCAGCGTTTGATCGAGCTTCGGAAGACGAACTGGGAGCTTGCGGTGTTTCCGGTGGAAGATCATGGATTTGTGGAGCCGACCAGTTGGGCGGATGAGTACAAGAGGATATTCAAGTTGTTTGAGACTAATTTAAAGCGGTAGGCGGAAGGCGGAAGGCAGAAAGCAGAAGGCAGAAGGCAGAAAGCAGTAGAAGACAGGCGGCTAGGATACCATCGGGCTTTACGTGGGTGGTATTCAGGAGTTTTTGGACAGTCTCTTTAGCCGATGGAGTTTCAGTTTCGGCCTAACCAACGAGAAGCGGCTGCGAGTCATATTACAGATTTCAGATTATTTCAGATTGAAAATTTCATAATCAAAGAAACTACCGCTATTCAAATTCACCGCTATTTCAAATTCAAAAACTGCGGTAGCCGATCCGCGGCCCTTCCAATCGCCCTCGCAAGACTGAGCTTCGCAAGGTTGTGAGCAAACACGCTATTAATGTAGTCCAGCTGTGCAGTAGTCAACGATTCCTGAGATTGAATAACCTCCACGTTGTCACTTACACCCGCCTCGAAGCGCTGACGAGTGAGATCCAGGTTCTGCTTCGTGACATCGATGTTCTTCAATGCAACATCGACCTGGCTGGTCGCCGCCTGCAGATCCAGGAAGGCATTGCGTACGTCACTTTCAATTCGACCCTTAATGTCCTCCAGCTCAGCGCGTCGTTGGATAAGTGCGGCTTCCGCTTGTGCGATGTTTCCCTCGGTTCGCCCGCCTTGCCAAATGGGAATGTGCACAACTCCGACAACCGTGAATGTTCCGTGCGACTGCGCCGGGTTTGTCCCGATAGCGCCGTAGTCCGCGCTCACCGAAACCGAAGGAAGCCGCTCCGCGCGCGCGGCGGACCGCGTTCTCTCGGCGGCACGAACCTGAGCCTCAGCCGCCTTCAAGTCAGATCTCTCCTCCAAAGCCTGTCGCAGCGCAATCTCTAGAGTTATGGCTGGTGGGTCCGAATACGGAACACTGTCTGAAATCTCATACATTTGATTCGGCGGCAAACCGGTCAGGCGCGCAAGAATGATCTTCTGCTTCGCCAAGTCGCTTTGCAGCGTCACCAGTCGTTGCTGCTGGGTCATCACTTCAACCTGGCTACGGTTTAGGTCTACCTGCGCAACCACGCCGGCCGCTCGTTGCTGAGACGTTTGCCGAAGGAGCGCATTCGCCGTTTCAAGTTGGGCCTGCGCCGACTCTATCTTTGCTTTTGCCGATATGACCTGAAGGTATACTCCACCGGCGGCAAGCACCACGAGATCGCGTGCGTCCTCGGCCGACAGTTCGTTCGCTCGCACGCTCTCACCCGAAGCCCGATAGTTATTCAACGCGGTCAAATCGAATAGGGTTTGGGAAAGATTTGCTCTCACGTCAAAAACATTGAAAGGACCCACCACTCTGGGCAGCAATATACCAGGAACCGGAACATTGAATTGCAAACCTGAGGCCTGGAGATTCAGCTGCTCAACCATTTCGCTGATATTGATGCTGAGATTCGGAAGCAATGCGCTGCGAATACTTCGACGCAGACCTCTGGATTGCTCCGCGGTTTGATCGAAGCCAACGCGACCAAGGTTGTATTCGATGGCTCTTTGTACGGCATCGCGAAGAGATAGTCTTCCAGAGAAAGGTAATCTGGTGCTGGGCGCACTCCCAGAATAGACAACCTGAATCTGAACTGTGGGATTAGTTGTGTTCACGCTGCTCGTAGTGCCCGGCACTGGTGTTTGTGTAGCGTTAACAGAACCGGCCTGGGCGCTTCTTCCGGAGAGCGGCAGTTGAATGGCTTGTGAGCCGGTGGGTTGAGCTCGTTGTGGCGGTTGCTGGGCGATAACGAAGTTGTTAATCGACAAGCCTACAATAATTGCGGTGCACACTTGGCGAGCTGATTTCAAAGAACTTCCAACTTGTCTCATTATTAGAGACCACTCCTTTTCTGAGACTGCCTTGAAACTTCTAAAACCCACTCACTGCCGGAGTGGGCTTCGACGCTTCGCATAGCCTCGGTAGACTCAGACCAGCTGTTTTCGAAAGCGCCACATGCTCAAGGAAAAAAGTACGATTGTAATGGCCAGCAGGCCCACGAAGTGCGGCCAAAGATCGATGAACCCGCTTCCCTTTAGAAGATTTCCTCGTACGATAGTCGCGAAGTGATAGATAGGGTTGAATAGGGTCAGCGGCTGGAGCCATTTAGGCATTGCCTCTACCGGATTGAATGCTCCGGATAGAGTAGCCAGGGGTGGATTTACAAAGAAACTTGTTAGAAGGGCTTGTTGCGCGGATTTGCTGAAGGTGGATATGACCGTCCCAACGCTGATACCTGAAAGGACACACAGCGCCGCGCCACCCAACACCAGGAAGATGTTCCCGTGGAACGGCGCGCCAAAAGCAACCTTTATTACAATTATTGCCAGTACAGCCATTCCGCATAACAAGAAAAACAGCGGCGTTACCTTCGCGATTATTATTTCGGATGTGCTTGCCGGGGACATCAGCAACTGTTCTATCGTTCCCGCTTCGCGCTCCTTTACCATCGCTCCCGAGGCCACCAGCGAGCTGTTCAGTATCAACAGCAATCCGAACACTCCGGTTACGATGAACCAGGAATCCTTGAGGCCAGGATTGTAGAGAAAGGCCGGGTGAAGAATCACTGGAGCGGCTCGCGTGGACGGAGTTTCTTCCAGCGCCGTTCTTTCAGATCCATACGTCGCGCCGGATGTGCTGGTCGGAGCTAATATGGAACGGTCTTCGCTCCCTCCTCCGCGCGGGGCGAGGTTCCGCTCGCGCAATTGATTGTTGTAGGACTGGATCACCCCTTCGACGTAACCCTGCCCAATTGCTGCTGTGTTTGCATTCATCGCATTAAGCAGCACCTGAACAGTTGTCGTTCGTCCTCGGTGAAGGTTTCGAGAATAGTCGAACGGAATTACAACACCCGAATCGAGATCGCCGCGATTGATCGAAGCCCCGAGCTGT
>Ga0126384_10001229_pt1 | contig 15134 bp, 12 predicted proteins | sample PanSoiMetPlot_36_FD_92543 | JGI IMG/M metagenome (GOLD analysis project Ga0126384, IMG submission 92543) | Tropical forest soil microbial communities from Panama - MetaG Plot_36 | ecosystem: Environmental > Terrestrial > Soil > Tropical forest > Bulk soil | place: Panama | collected 2016-02-17 | reverse complement strand
GTCCGCAATCGACTTGCCCTTGAACGTGACGTCGAGCGTCTCGCGGTTGTAGCGCTTGCCCCTGCAGACGTCGCAGGTGACGTAGACGTCGGGCAGGAAGTGCATCTCGATCTTGATGACACCGTCGCCCTGGCACGCCTCGCAGCGCCCGCCCTTGACGTTGAACGAGAAGCGGCCCGGCTCGTAACCGCGCGCGCGCGCCTCGGGCAGGCCGGCGAACCATTCGCGGATCGGCGTGAAGGCGCCCGTATAGGTGGCTGGATTGGAGCGCGGCGTGCGGCCGATGGGCGACTGGTCGATGTCGATGATCTTGTCGATGTGCTCCAGGCCCTCGATCTTGCCGAACGGTGCAGGGGCCTCCGAGGCGCCGTTGAGCCGGCGCGCCACCGCCTTGTAGAGCGTGTCGATCAGCAGGGTCGACTTGCCGCCGCCCGACACGCCGGTCACGCAGGTGAACAGGCCGAGCGGGATCTCGGCGGTGACGTCTTTCAGATTGTTGCCGCGCGCGCCGATCAGCCGAAGGGTGCGGCGCGGATTGATCGGCCGCCGCTCCGGGATCGGGATCACGCGCTTGCCGGTGAGATACTGGCCGGTCAGCGAGGCCGGGTTCTTCATGATGTCGGCGGGCGTGCCCTGGGCGACGATGCGGCCGCCGTGCACGCCGGCGCCCGGGCCGACGTCGACCACATGGTCGGCGATGCGGATCGCATCCTCGTCGTGCTCGACCACCAGCACGGTGTTGCCGAGGTCGCGCAGTCGTTTCAGCGTCTCCAGGAGCCGCGCATTGTCGCGCTGGTGCAGGCCGATCGACGGCTCGTCGAGCACGTAGAGCACGCCGGTGAGGCCGGAGCCGATCTGCGAGGCGAGGCGGATGCGCTGGCTCTCGCCGCCCGACAGCGTGCCGGAGGCGCGCGCCAGCGTGAGATATTCGAGCCCGACATCGACCAGGAATTTCAGCCGCTCGCGGATCTCCTTGAGGATGCGCACCGCGATCTCGTTCTGCTTGGACGTGAGCTGCCTGGGCAGCGCCGCGAACCATTCGCCGGCACGCCTGACCGACATCTCGGCGACCTCGCCGATGTGCAGCCCGCCGACCTTTACGCACAGCGCCTCGGGCTTCAGCCGGAAACCGTTGCAGGCCGCGCACGGGATGTCGGTGAAGTACTTCGAGATCTCCTCGCGCGCCCAGTCGCTCTCGGTCTCGCGCCAGCGCCGCTCCAGGTTGGTGACCACGCCCTCGAACGGCTTCCTGGTCTCGTAGGAGCGCAGCCCGTCGTCATAGACGAAGCGGACCGGGTCCTCGCCGGAGCCGTAGAGGATCGCGTCCTGCGCCTTTTTCGACAGGTCCTTCCACTTGGCGTCGAGCGCGAACTTGTAGTGCTTGGCGAGCGCGTCGAGCGTCTGGGTGTAGTAGGGCGAGGTCGACTTCGCCCACGGCGCGATCGCGCCCTTGCGCAGGGTCGCGTCCTTGTCGGGGATGACCAGATCGGCGTCGATCTTCTGCTCGACGCCGAGCCCGCCGCAGGCCGGGCAGGCACCGAACGGATTGTTGAAGGAGAAGAGCCGCGGCTCGATCTCGGGAAGCGTGAAGCCGGACACCGGACAGGCGAATTTTTCCGAAAAGAGCAGACGGCTGTCGCTGTCGTTCTTGGCTTTGTTGGCTTTGGCGCCGCTGGTGGTGCCGGGTCCGTCGGCGAGTTCGGCGATCGCAAGGCCTTCGGCGAGCTTGAGCGCGGTCTCGAAGCTTTCCACCAGGCGCTGACCGATGTCGGCGCGCACCACGATGCGGTCGACCACCACGTCGATGTCGTGCTTGAACTTCTTGTCGAGCGCGGGCGCCTCGGCGATTTCGTAGAACTTGCCGTCGATCTTGAGGCGCTGGAAGCCGCGCTTCATCCAGTCGGCGATCTCCTTGCGGTACTCGCCCTTGCGGCCGCGGATGACGGGCGCGAGGATGTAGAGGCGGGTGCCCTCGGGCAGCGCCAGCACGCGGTCGACCATCTGCGATACGGTCTGGCTTTCGATCGGCAGTCCGGTCGCCGGCGAGTAGGGCACGCCGACGCGCGCCCACAACAGCCGCATGTAGTCGTAGATCTCGGTGACGGTGCCCACGGTCGAGCGCGGGTTGCGCGAGGTGGTCTTCTGCTCGATGGAAATCGCGGGCGAGAGGCCGTCGATCTGGTCGACGTCCGGCTTCTGCATCATCTCGAGGAACTGGCGCGCATACGCCGAGAGGCTCTCGACATAGCGGCGCTGGCCCTCCGCATAGATGGTGTCGAAGGCAAGCGACGACTTGCCCGAGCCCGAGAGGCCGGTGAGCACCACCAGCCGGTCGCGCGGGATCTCGACGTCGATGTTCTTGAGATTGTGCTCGCGCGCGCCGCGGATCGCGATCACGCGGGCGTCGGGACGGCGGCGGCTCTGGTCAAAAAGATCGCTCATGGGATGGGCCGAACGTAGTGAGAACGGAGCGGTTTTGCCAGCCCCGCCACCTGTCGCACCGGCGGACCCTGTGGATGACGGCCGGTCGCTTCACAAATGTGATCGAAGACGGGCAGCCATGCGCCGAACCAAAGGCCTGCGACGGAATTTTCTTAGCGCCGCTCCAGTTGCCTGGATGCGGCCAGCATTGGGGATGCGGGAGAGGGAGGTCCTCCACATGACATCGTGGTTGCGAATCGGCGTTCTGGTCGCCGTTACCGTTGGCTTTTCCGCCGTGCAGGCATTGGCTTACGAGGTCGTCACTCGGCGCAACATCCAATATGCCGAGCACGACGGCGTGAAGCTGCACGGCGATCTCTATCATCCGAGGACACGCGAGCGGGAGCGGCTGCCGGTCGTGCCCGTGATCATCGCCGTTCATGGCGGTGGCTGGCAATCCGGATCGCCCTCATTCTACCGTCACTGGGGTCCGTATCTCGCCGCGGCCGGTTACGCGGTGTTTGCAATCGAATACCGGCTCTCCAAGCCGGGCGAGAAATCCTATCCGGCGGCGGTCTACGACGTGCGCGCCGCCGTGCAGTACGTGCGCACACAGGCCGGCTCCCTTGCGATCGATCCCGAACGCATCGTGCTGATGGGCGACGACGCCGGCGCGCAGCTTGCCGCCCTGGTCGCGCTGGCGAATGCGGAGCCGCAGTTTTCCAATCAGTACAAGAACGACCCCTATGCGGGAGCGTCCGCCACCGTAAGGGCTGCGGCGGTGTTCTACGGCATATACGGCCTGCGTGCGCAGTGGGAGCATGACCAGCTTGCGCGTCCGCTCGATCAGGTGACGGAGAGATTTCTCGGCGCCCCGCCCATGGCGGACGCGCGGCTTTATTTCGAGGCATCGCCGATGAGCTACGCGACGCTCGACAAGAACAAGCCGTCGTTCCTCGTGATCTACGGCACGTCCGATGAAGTGGTCGATGCGAGCGCGCAATCGCAAGCCTTCCTGGCGGCGCTCCGACAGGCGAAATTCTTCGCCCGCAAGATCGAGATCCCGAGCGTCGGCCATTACTGGGTGCCGGATCCGTTCGACGAACCCGAGAGCCCCAACGTCTATGTGGGCGTGCGGCTGCTGCGGTTTCTCGAGCGGGCGCTCCACAATGCGCCGGCAGGCGGTGAGCAAGGGCCGCCGAGCTGACGCGGTACTGCGGGACGCAGCGCGGAGCTGAGGTCGAGCGGCGCCATTCAACGGGCGCCGCTCGATCGCGTTTCCCCGCGGCGCCCGCGTCGGAACGCCAAGATAAATGGGGTTTGCTTGCCGGCTCAGGCCGTGCTAGAACAAAAAGAGAACATGTCCGATTGCGTGCCGGACGCCGTAGCTTGGGTGGACGTCGAGGGCCGCAAACGACTGTGGGAAAGGCGTCGAATTCGCGGACCGCGCCCTTGCTGCGCCGTGCGGCGAGCCTAGGTTGGGGACGGAGCGAACGGGCAGAACGATCTGCGAGTGGAGAGCGGTCATGGCAGGCAGCGTCAACAAGGTGATCCTGATCGGCAATCTCGGCGCGGATCCGGAGATCCGCCGCACCCAGGACGGTCGGCCGATCGCCAATCTGCGGGTTGCGACGTCGGAAAGCTGGCGCGACAAGAATACCGGCGAGCGCAAGGAGAAGACCGAGTGGCACCGGGTGGTGATCTTTAATGAAGGACTCTGCCGCATCGCCGAACAATATTTGAAGAAGGGCTCGAAGGTTTATCTCGAGGGCCAGCTGCAGACGCGCAAATGGACCGACAAGGATAATATCGAGCGCTACAGCACCGAAGTGGTGCTTCAGGGCTTCAATTCGCAGCTCACCATGCTCGATGGCCGCGCCGGTGGCGCCGGCGGCGGGGCCGACGAGGGCGGCGAATACAGCGCGCTTGGCAGTCAGCGCGAGCGCAAGCCGGCTATGGCGGGCGCCGGCAAGCGCGACGACATGGACGACGAGATTCCGTTCTAAGCAGGCCCACGCGGGCCGCGTATTTGGCTTGCGTTGCCGCTCACGCCATCCGGCGGTCCAGCCGCACGCATCGTCCTCTTGGCCGACGCCCGGGCGGCCATGTAGATATATCGCGCGAGCGGCATTGCCGCGCCTGACCCGCCCACGCGCCCACAATTCACCTCGAGGCTCCCATGGAAATCTCACTCTCCGGTCGCTCGGCCATCATCACGGGCGGCAGCAAGGGCCTCGGCCTCGCGATGGCGACGGAGTTCGCAGCCTCGGGCGCCGACGTCGCGATCGTGGCGCGCGGGCGCGACGCGCTCGACCAGGCGGTCGCGGCGGTCCGCGCCAAGGCGCAAGTCAAGGTCGCGGGCATCGCGGCGGATGTCGCGAGCGCGGACGGCGTCAGGAGCGCGTTCGACCAGGCAATGGCCGCGCTCGGCAAGATCGACATCGTGGTCAACAATGCCGGCACCTCCAACACTGGCGCGTTCGAGGCGCTCACCGACGAGGTCCTCCAGCACGATCTCGATCTCAAGCTGTTCGGCGCTGTGCGGCTCACCCGGCTCGTCTGGCCGCAGATGAAGGAGCGCCGCTGGGGCCGTGTCATCAATGTCCTCAACATCGGCGCCAAGGCGCCGCGCGCGGGGAGCGCGCCGACCTCGATCTCGCGCGCCGCCGGCCTCGCGCTCACCAAGGTGCTGGCAGGCGAGGGCGCGCCGCACAACATCGCGGTCAACGCCATGCTGGTCGGGCTGATCGAGAGCGACCAGCACGTCCAGCGCGCCAAACGCACCGGCGTCGCATTCGACGACTACGTGAAGAACGTCGCGAAGGGAATCCCGCTCGGCCGCATGGGCCGGCCCGAGGAGTTCGCGAGCCTCGCCTGCCTCCTGGTGTCGGACGCCGCGGGTTTCGTCAGCGGCACCGCGATCAATGTCGACGGCGGCAGCTCGCCGGTCGTGTAAGTCCAGGATCCTTCGGGGGTGAACGCCCAAGCCCGGTCCCAAGCCTGGTTGCCGGGGCTGCCTATAGGGACTCGGTAGGCGCACCCGCTTCGGGACATTCCAAAATGTTGTAACTAACACTTGACAGGGACGCACACGTTGTGGCTGTATGTACAGCAAACATAACACTAGCAAATATAAAACTAGCAAACATAATACTAGCGAACATAATACCGTGGCCACCGCTACACCGACCTACACGGGCGCGCGAGCGCCCGAAGGAGGACTCGTGACCTCTGCACCCTGACATCCCCACGGTTTGAGGAGAGAGACCTGCCATGACCACCAGATCAGCAATACGCGCGGCTGCAGCCGTTGCGCTCGTTCTCGCTGCGCCGGCTCTGGCGCAGGATCTCAACCTGCCGCGGCAGAAGGTCGAACTGGTTGCGCCGCCCTTCGTGCATCCGCACGAGCAGGCGACCAAGGCGGGGCCGAAAATCATGGAATTCCGGCTCACCGCCGAGGAAAAGCAGCTCGTCATCGACGACCAGGGGACGAAGCTTCAGGCCATGACCTTCAACGGCGCGATTCCCGGCCCGATGATGGTCGTGCATCAGGGCGACTATGTCGAAGTCACGCTGGTCAATCCCGCGACCAACTCGATGGCGCATAACATCGATTTTCACTCGGCCACGGGCGCCTCCGGTGGAGGTGATCTCACTCTCATCAATCCCGGGGAGGAGGTCGTCTTCCGCTGGAAGGCGACGCGAACGGGCGTCTTCGTCTATCACTGTATCCCGGGCGGCGTCGGCCCCATGGTGCCCTGGCACATTGCATCGGGCATGAGCGGCACCGTGATGGTGCTGCCGCGCGACGGCCTCAAGGATCGCGACGGCAAACCTCTCCACTACGACCGGATCTATTATCTCGGCGAGCAGGACTTCTACGTTCCGCGCGACGCGAAGGGCAAATTCAAGACCTACGACACGCACATCGACGCCTTCGCGGACACCAGGGACACGATGCGCAAGCTCATCCCCACCCACGTCGTATTCAACGGCAGCGTGGGAGCCTTGACGGGCAAGAACGCGATGCTCGCGAAGGTGGGCGAGACCGTGCTGATCGTGCACTCCCAAGTTGACCGGGACTCGCGCCCGCATCTGGTCGGCGGGCACGGCGACTATGTCTGGGAGAGCGGTAAGTTCTCGAATCCTCCCGAGACCGATCTCGAGACCTGGTTCATCCGCGGCGGGTCCGCGGGAGCGGCGCTCTACAAGTTCCTGCAGCCCGGCGTGTACGCCTACGTGAACCACAACATGATCGAAGCCTTCGAACTCGGCGCCACCGCCCACTTCAAGGTCGAGGGTGCCTGGAACAGCGACCTCACGGCTCAGGTAAGGGCGCCCGAACCGGTCGGGGTCACGTCGAGCCTGCGATGATGCCCGGGTCTCGTCCGCTTGGCCTGCCGACCGGTCAGCCGCGCTCGACAGGCTTCAAGTTGCTGGCAGGGCGCACCGTGCTCGCAGCCGCGCTGGTGGTTGCCGTCTTCGCTGTCGCGCCCGGTCAGGGTTCGAAGCCTTCGCGTGTGGCGCTTCCTGACTTGGTGGAGATTCAGGCAGGTACCTTCCGCCATCGTGCGGCCGGTGAGTTCCTGCAGGACGGCAAGCCCGTGACGGCGCCGCTGGTGACGATTGCGATCAAGCGGACGCTTGCCGTGATGAGGCATCAGGTCACGGCTGCCGACTATCAGCGTTGCGTCGAAGCCGGAGCCTGCTTGGCCGTCGAGCGAGACGAGGCCGTCCCCGACCTGCCCGTGGTCAAGGTCAGCTGGCGGGACGCGCATGCCTACGCGTCGTGGCTGTCACGCGCCACAGGCGTGCCTTTCCGTTTGCCGACGGACGAGGAATGGGCCTACGCGGCAGCCGGCCGGTTCCGTGATGATGCCCTGCCGGACACCGGCGGCGATCCCGGTCAGCGGGCGCTCGCCCTCTACGACAGGGACATGAGCCGCGTGGACAGGTCCGACCAGCGACCGCGCCCCATCGGCAGCTTCGGCACCAACGAGAATGGACTGCTCGATGTGGCCGGCAATGTCTGGGAATGGACCGACACATGCTACGCGCGCCGCGCCGTCGGCGCGCGCGGCGACGTAACCACGACGAATGTCAATTGCGGGGTTCGCGTCGTCGAGGGCCGTCATCGAACCTACATGGCCGACTTCATTGGCGACGCGCGCGCGGGCGGCTGCTCGACCAGCGCGCCGCCGAGCAATCTCGGCTTTCGTCTCGTCCGCGACACCGATCCGCCGCGGAAACTGCTGGCAGAGGTGCGTCGTTTCTTCGCCCTCTTGATCTAGCGCATATTCCGGCCACCGTTTCGCCGATAAGAATATGCGCCAAACGACGAATGTGGAGCACGTTCCGATTCCGCAGGAACGGAACGTGCTCTAGCCATGATCCCGAAAAGTCGCTACCGGTTTTCGGACAAGATCATGCTCCACCGAGTGACGACTCGAAGAAGAGTCATGACGCTAGGGCAGGTGGAGGATTCGATTTTTTCGCGTTGCTGGCGGGGGCGCTAGCGTGCAACGCGCGGGCGTCGGTCGAACGGCCGACGCCCGCGCGCCGTAACGAAGGCCTCGTCTCAGCGCGTCACGATGTCCTTCTTCATCGGCGCGAGGATCGCGAGCAGCTCCTTCTGTTCGCGCGCCGGCACCCTGAACTTCCTGAGCGTCTTGCCGAGGTCGCCGACCAGGGCTTTGAAGTCGCGGCTGCGCACGCCCATGCCGGCATGCGCCTGCTTCAGGCTCCGTCCGGTCTAGATGCATGGCTCGCCGGTGGCCCCCTGAGCGGCGGCGGCCAGGCGACGGAAGCAAGCGGCGCGAGCGCGCGCCGAGTTCCCTCTTGATCCGGCACGCGTGGCCTGCCACATGCAGCCCACCATGAACGAGCAATTTTCCCCCGATACCGCGGCCGTTGCGCCCGCCGCATCCGCCACGCCTGCGTCGCCGCTGGCGCGCGAGGTCGAGCGCCGGCGCACCTTTGCGATCATCTCGCATCCCGACGCCGGCAAGACCACATTGACCGAAAAGCTGCTGCTGTTCGGCGGCGCGATCCAGCTCGCCGGACAGGTCAAGGCGAAGCGCGACCGTCGCTCGACCCGCTCCGACTGGATGGCGATCGAGCGCGAGCGCGGGATCTCGGTGGTGACCTCGGTGATGACCTTCGAGCATGGCGGGCGCGTGTTCAACCTGCTCGATACGCCCGGTCACGAGGACTTTTCCGAGGACACCTATCGCACGCTGACGGCGGTCGATTCCGCCGTCATGGTGATCGATGCCGCCAAGGGGATCGAGGCGCGCACCCGCAAGCTGTTCGAGGTGTGTCGGCTGCGCGACATTCCGATCCTGACCTTCATCAACAAGATGGACCGCGAGAGCCGCGATCCGTTCGAGCTTCTCGACGAGATCGAGAAGACGCTCGCGCTCGACACCGCGCCGATGACCTGGCCGCTCGGACGCGGCCGCGACTTCGCCGGCACCTACGATATCGCGAGCGGGCAGATGCGGCTGATGAGCGAGGACAGCGAGGCGACGCTGGTGCCGATCGACGTCAATGCGCTGGCGGCGCGCAACCCGAACCTCGAGGCGGGTGCGCTCGGCGAGGAGCTTGATCTGGTGCGCGAGGCCTGCCGGCCGCTCGATCTTGGGCATTTCCGCGAAGGGCATCTCACGCCGGTCTATTTCGGCTCGGCGCTCAAGAATTTCGGCGTCGGCGACCTGCTCGATGGCCTCGGCCGCCTGGCGCCGGCGCCGCGGGCGCAGAGCGCGGACCGCCGCAAGGTCGAGGCGGCCGAGCCGCAGATGAGCGCCTTCGTGTTCAAGATCCAGGCCAATATGGATCCCAACCACCGCGACCGCATTGCGTTCGCGCGCATCTGCTCCGGTCGGCTCACGCGCGGCATGAAGGTCAAGCAGGTGCGCACCGGCAAGCCGATGAGCCTGCGCACGCCGCATTTCTTCTTCGCCCAGGACCGCGCGCTCGCCGACGAGGCGTTCGCCGGCGACGTGGTCGGCATTCCCAACCATGGCGTCCTGCGGATCGGCGACACGCTGACCGAGGGCGAAGACATCGCGTTCGTCGGCGTGCCGTCGTTCGCGCCCGAGATCCTGCGTCGGGTCCGGCTCACCGACGCCATGAAGGCGAAGAAACTCAAGCAGGCGCTGCAGGAGATGGCCGAGGAGGGCGTCGTGCAGGTGTTTCGGCCGCGCGACGGCGCGCCCGCGATCGTCGGCGTGGTCGGCCCGCTGCAGCTCGACGTGCTCAAGGTGCGGCTCGACGCCGAATACGGCCTGCCGGTCGAGTTCGATGTCTGCGAGTTCGAGGTCGCACGCTGGATCTCGGCGGATGATCCCAAGGTGCTGGAGAGCTTCGTCGCCGCGAACGGCGCCGGCATTGCCGACGACCTCGACGGCGATCTCGTCTTCCTCGCGCGCAACGCGTTCTATCTGGACTACACGGCCGAGCGCGCGCCGGGGATGAAGTTCGCCGACATCAAGGATGTGAAGAAGGCGGCGTAGGGAGCTGGGCGCCCTCGCGTTTTCGCGGGTGGCTTTGTTCTGCCGACGCGCTCAAGGGCTTCGGCGGACTCGAACACCTCCGTAGCGGCCGTAGCCCGATGGAGCGCACGCTCGATCCGGGCTACTGGCGGCGCGCTTGTAACGAAACCCGGCCGGCGGTTGCACTCAATTCTTGACGTACCGCATCAGCCGGCGCGGGCCCACCTCTGCGCCGTAGATGTTGCCGGCGGCGTCGACCGCGACGCCCTCGGCGGCGCTTGTGCCGGTCGTCTTCTCCACCGGGTCGGGAATGAACGCGGTCACGGCGCCCGTGCTCACGTCGCCGATGCGGATGCCACGCTTCCAGCCGTCGTGGTTCTTCGACACGGATTCCGATTCGGAGTCGGCAACGTAGATGACGTCGTGCTTGTCGATGTAGACGCCGCTCGGACGGCTGAACTGGTGCCACTGATCGATGAAGTTGCCGTCCTGGTCGAAGATCTGGATGCGGTTATTCTGACGGTCGCCGACAAAGAGCCGGCCGCGCGAGTCCATTGCCAGCGTGTGCGGGATGTCGAGCTCGCCGGGCCCCGAACCCTTATGGCCCCAGGTCTTGATGAACTTCCCATCCGGCGAGAATTTCACGATACGCGCATTGGTGTTTCCGCCATGCCCGTCGGCGACGAAAATGTCGCCGCTCGGCGCGACATAGACGGCGGACGGGGCATTGAACTCGTCGGGTCCGCTGCCCGCGACGCCGGCGCGACCGAGCGTCATCAGGACCGTGCCGTCGGGGCTGAACTTGAAGACCTGATGACCTTTGCCGTTGCGCCCGAGGCCGTCGGTGACCCACACGTTGCCGGCGTCGTCCACATGCAGCCCGTGCGGCAGGATGAACATGCCGGCGCCAAAGCTTTTCACCAGCTTGCCGCTCGCATCGAACTTGAGGATCGGATCGAGGCTCGAGCCGTCGCAGGCGAACGGTTCGCCGGGCTTGAACTGCGACGGCGGCGCGTAGGCGCCGCAACGCTCCGCGACCCAAACGCTCATGCCGTCGGGATCGATGTCGACGCCGGCGGTCGAGCCCCAGGTGCGCCTGTCCGGCAGCGTCGCCCAGTTGTAGATTGATGTGTACGGATTGGGCGCCGAATTGATCGGCGTTGTGGTCTGCGCGAGCGACAGACCCGAAGCGGCCAGGATCACGAGGGTCGACAATGCCGCAATGACGCGCATGCGGCGCGGGTCGGATGTCATGGTGCTCTCTCATTCTGCGCAATTGTGAATGCGCTGTCGCTCAATCCGGGCTGCGACGCCATAAAATCACCGCGCCGCATGCCGCTCGGCGCCGTGCGTCTTGATGAAGGCGATCATGGTCTTGACCGCCTTCACGGAGTTCGGATCGAACGGGTGCTCGTTGACGAAGGTGTGGCGGGCGCCCTCGAGCAGCAGGAGATCGATCTCGCCGCCGGCGCCCCGCCAGGCGGCCGCGAGCCGCTGGGCGAGTTCGGGCGAGGTCCATTGATCCTTGTCGCCTTGGAACACGAGGGCAGGGGGCAGAAACACCTTTTCGCCGCGCTCGATGATGAGCGCGGGCGTCGCCTCGATCTGCGCCTCTTCGCCGTTGCCGAAGAAGGTGTGGTGGTTCTGAACCAGTTCCTCGTTGCCCTTGGCCTTGGCGAGCTTGTAACGCTCGAGCGGAAACAGCACGCCCCAGCCCGAGACCACGAAGGCGAGCTTGGCGTCCATGTCGGGAGCTGCCGCGAGCGGCAGGGCGCGGTAGCGCGGATCGTCCGGCCGGATCGCGGAGAGCAGGATCTGGTGGCCGCCGCTCGAGGTGCCATAGGCGCCGACCTGCCCAGCGCTGCTGCCGAACTCGGCGGCATGCGCCTTGAGCCAGCGGATGCCGTAGTTGATGTCCTGAAGCGAGGCCGGATAGGGCGCCTCGGGCGCATTCCTGAAATCGATCGACAGCACGACGATTCCGGCGGCCGCGAGATCGAGCGCCGTGTTCTGTCCGTCGGTACGGTCCTTGTTGTTCCAGGCGCCGCCATGCACCTGCACGACCGCCGGGAACGGCCCGTTGCCGGCCGGCTGGTAGAGCCGCGCGAGCCGTTCCTTGCCGCCGCTCGTCTGGTAGACGATGTCCTTGACGAGGAACTCGTGGCTGCGGGCGGCAGAGACACTCTGAGCCTGCGCGGTGGCGGTCGGAAGCATCGCGCCGCCCAGCATGGCCGCGCCTGCCTTGAGCAGCGTGCGCCGTTCGGATTCGGTGGTCATGGCGTTCTCCGTTTTACAGAAGTCGTTGGATCGCGCTCGGTGCCTGGATACGAACTCCGATCAAGTCGGATTCTCCATCATGTGTCATCACGGTCAATGGCGCGCGCGATACCGCGGTCGGCCGGGAAATCATGCCGCCGTGCATGCCGGTAAAAACGCAAACCCCGCCGGCGTTGCCGCCGGCGGGGTTTGGTTGCGCGACAGCAGGGCCTGCGCGCGCAGTCGCGAAAAATCAGCTGGCGCGGAATGCGATGGCGCCGGCGATCGACCGCGGGCGCTCGCGCACGGCGTGGCCGTCATTGCCGCTCCTGACGATCCACTGACCGTTTGAGGTGCGGCCGGTGATCATGCCGACGTGATGCGGCCAGACCACCATGACGCCGACGCCAGGGCCGGAGGCGCGGCCCCAATGCGCCCAATTGCGCGCGAGATTGAAGGCCGGGCCCGGATCCGAACCGACCAAGGTTCGGGCGTACCAGCCGCACCAGGCGCTTGGCCGCCCACCGAGGCGGGGCTGGTTGAACGCCGTGCGGCCGAACCCACCGCGGCGATACGCGTGGCGATACGCATAATGACGGTCGGCCGCATCGGGCCGGTCGATGACGGGGTGATGCGCCGCGTAACCGAGGGCGTCCTGACGGCGGCCGTACGCGTCGGAACGAAACGCCGAAGCGTGGCGGACGCGGTGATCGTGCCGATAACCGGCATGCGCCGTGTGGTGGCGGCGATGGGCCGCGTCAGCCGTGGCCGTCATCATGGTGAGTGCCAGCGCGGAAGCGCCGAGAAGTCGTACCATCAGTGATACTCCGTACTATTGAAAGAGAACATTGCAGTGAAACGTCGATACCTGTCCGATGAACCTCCCCTGTGCTGAGTTGAGACTGAAAGGAAAGCGCGGTGGCTTCAGGTTTTCGCGGGCGCGTGAAAAGTCGTCGCGGTCAATATCCGCGCGACGAGTGCTCGCGGCGGCGAGCGCAAATTTTAATCCGGTGGCGGATCATCGTTCCCCGTGCATTTCCACGTCTGTGGAATGCTATGACCGGCCCAGAAAATGTGACTTAAGTGAGACTTTAATCTTACCCAAGCGCATGCCTGCCTCCCGCGCAGATAGAGAAAAGCTGACCTTGCGCCTGCGGGTTTGGCGCTCGCCGGTCCGCGCAAAGCGCGAAACGTCGCCATCCCAGCCGTGGAAGTTGAGGAAGGGGCGTACGGAGAGGGCGCGGGCCGCCGTCCCCGCGCTGGGCCGCGCGCCCGAGGGGCGCGGCAATCATCACGTCGCGCAGCGCGTCGCCGCCGCGGCGCGACGGGCAGTCCTTAATTTATCTTGATGTTTGCGGCCTCGATGACCGGCTTCCAGCGCGCAATGTCGGCCTCGATACGGGCGCGGAATTGCTCCGGCGTGGACGGGTAGGGCTCCATGATCTGGGCGGCGAGCTTGTCGCGGACCGTGGGCGCATTGAGCGCTTCGAGGACGGCGGCGCGCATCGCGGTGATCACCGGAGCCGGCGTCTTCGCTGGCGCAATCAGCCCGTTCCAGGCATCGGCCTCGACGTCGACGCCCGCCTCCTTGAGCGTCGGGATGCCGGGCAGCAGGGCGGAGCGCGCGGCGGTCGAGACGGCGAGGATCTTCACCTTGCCGGAGGCGACGTGCGGCGTGACCGAGATCGCGGGAAGGCACGCCATTTGAACATCATTGCGAATGAGCGCGGTCATCGCCGCCGGTGAGCCCGGATAGGGGACGTGCACCATCTTGGTGCCGCTCTTGAGCGCGATCGCCTCCATGGCGAGGTGCGACAGCGAGCCGGCGCCGATCGAGCCGAAATTGTACTTGCCCGGATTCTTCTTCAGCAGGTCGATCAGCTCCGCCACGCTGCCGACGCCGAGCTCGGCATTGACCGCGAGGGCGCTCGGCTGCGTGGTGAGCAGGGTGACGAAGGCGAGATCCTTCTGCGGGTCGTAGGGCAGCTTGCCGAACAGCAGCGGATTGATCGCGAGCGGGCCGCCGATCGAGAGACCGACCGTGTAGCCATCAGGCTCCGCCTTGGCGACCGCGTCGGTGCCGAGATTGCCGCTCGCGCCCGGCTTGTTCTCGACCACGAAGGTTTGCCCGAGCTTCTGCTGCAGATGGTCGGCGATCAGCCGCATCACCACGTCCGGCGTCGAGCCCGGCCCGAACGGCACGATCAGCTTGACCTGGCGGGTCGGCCAGGCCGGTGTCTGCGCCGGGCAGGGAAGCGCGGCGACGACAAGGCCGAGCAGGGCGAGCGCGAGGGAGCGTTTCATGAAGAGACCTTATGTTTCCTGAATGCGTTCCGTCATTGCGAACCCCCGGGTCTTGCCTTCGGCAAGCCCGAGGGTCAACTCCGCGAAGAATCTGCAGCGGATGCATCCGCAAGTGAAACGAGATTGCTTGGCTGCGCTCGCCATGACGGCATCAAACACCGGGCATCACACGTCGCGCCCCAGATACGCCCCGTTGCGTTCCAGCAGCGCCTGCAGCGCGACGACGTCGATCTCGGCCGGCGCCGCATTGCCGGCGAGCGAAAAATGTGCCGCCGTGCCCGCCTCACCCATCACCAGGCAGCCGCCCGACACCCGCGCGGCTGATTGTCCCTCGTGAGTCATGGAGGCGCAGCGGCCGGCGACCAGCAGGTTGCGCGTCTGCCGTGGCACCAGCATGCGATAGGGCAGTGATTGAAGCCGCGCGATCGCGGAATGTCCGGCCAGCGCCACTGCACGTCGCCCGCCACATGCGCCTCGATCGGGCAGCCGTTGACCCCGATGGTATCGGCAAAGTTCGCGCAGGACAGGACGTCCTCGGCGCTGAGCTGGTAGCCTCCGGTGATCCGGCGGGTCTCGCGGATGCCGATCTGCGGCGGGATATCGACGATGTAGCTCGCCGCGAAGCCTGGCGCCTCGCGCTTGAGGAATTCGAAGAACGCC
>Ga0126384_10001228_pt1 | contig 15137 bp, 15 predicted proteins | sample PanSoiMetPlot_36_FD_92543 | JGI IMG/M metagenome (GOLD analysis project Ga0126384, IMG submission 92543) | Tropical forest soil microbial communities from Panama - MetaG Plot_36 | ecosystem: Environmental > Terrestrial > Soil > Tropical forest > Bulk soil | place: Panama | collected 2016-02-17 | reverse complement strand
GCCGCTGCAAGAGGCTGACCCCGGTGTGATTGGGCGGGAGCGGTTCCAACGGACGCCTGCCAAGGCGCCGGTCGCACCTGCCAAGACGGCACCGGTTGCACCTGCCGAGACGGCACCGGTCGCACCTGCCAAGGCGGCGCCGGTTGCACCTGTCAGGGTCGAGCCGGTTGCGGCTGCCACAGCAGCGCCGGTCCGAATCCGCACGCCCGCACCGGTCACGGCCCCGGCGGCGGGCCCGGTCCCCAAGCCGGCGCCGGTCAAGCCGGAGGCACCGGCGCCTGCCGACGACCTTGAGCGCATTCATGCCGTCGATGCGGTTCTCGCGGCCGGGCTCCATCGCCTTAATATTCGCCACTACCATCAGATCGGCCGCTGGCAACGCGCCGATCTCGAACGCGTCGCACAGGCGTTGGCGATACGCCGCAGCCGCATTAGCCGCGAAAATTGGATCGAGCAGGCCCAAATCCTCGCCGCTGGCGTCGAGACCTACTACGCCCGACGGCGTGCGCTGGGTGAGATTGCAAGTGCCGTGCCGACGGCGTCCGCCCGTGACCGGCAGGGTCGGGGTGCGGCACCATCCCCTCCGCCGGCCGCCGCGCCGCGGTCGCGCCGCGACGAGGTTGCCCCGTTAATTGCGCCGGCGCTGATGGCGGCAAATCCGCTCGCGGCCAGCGCTCCCCTGGCCGCGCCGCCAGCCGTGGCGGCGCCGGCTTTCGCCCCCGCCGGGGTTTCCGAGCGTGCCGCCTTCGCGCGCCGGGTGGCGCCGGTTCGCCCGGCGACCGCCGCCGCCGCCGCGCCGCCCACGGCGGAGCCTGCAAGCCCGCCCCCGGCGGCCGCAGCCGCGCCGGTCCCGCTGGCGCCGGCCAAGCCCATCCGGCCAGAGCCGCCGGCAGCGTGCGACACCTTCGAGCGCATTCGCGGCATCACCGCTACCGTGGCCGAGCACCTGCGCTGGGCGGGGGTGACCCGCTATGCCGAGATCGCCGCCTGGTCGGCGGCCGACGTGGACCGGTTCGACCGTGAGCTTGGACGTCATGGACGCATCGCCCGCGACAATTGGATCGAGCAGGCGCAGATTTTGAGCAAGGGCGGCGATACGGCTTTTTCCCGGGCCTTCGATCGCAGGCCGCCCGAGGCGCCGTTGCCGGCGCCGGCGCCCGCGAAACCGCGACCCAGAGCGAGCGCCGCGCCAGGGCCCCAGCCACGGCCCGGCCTTCTCGGCGCTCTGCGCTCGGTGCGGTCACAGGCCTATCAAAACCCGGAGCCGGGGCCGGAGGCGGCGCATCGCGCCGGATGGCACAACCGGGTGGTACGATCGACGCCGCCCCAAGACCTCAAGCGCATTCGCGGTATCGGAGTACTGATCGAGAAGCGCTTGAACGCCATGCACATCGCCACCTACGAACAGATCGCCAATTGGACGGCGGAAGACATCGAGCGCGTCAGTCGCACGCTCGACTTCAAGGGCCGGATCGAACGCGAAAATTGGGTGGAGCAGGCGCGCATCCTCGCCTCGGGTGGGGCAACCGAATTTTCCCGACGCGTCGATCGGGGAGATGTCGAGACCGGCCGCTATCGCCCCTAGCCTGCCCGCCGACCGACCCAACACTTGAACCGCCAAGCCTTGAAGCGCGCGCGGCACGATGGCGTTGCCACGACCGCAAAAGGGCTGGGCTCGGTATGCCCGGCCCTAGAACATGCCCTCGAACTTCTTCTTGAAGCGCGACAGGCGCCCGCCGCGATCGACCAGGTGGCGATCGCCTCCGGTCCAGGCCGGATGGGTCTTGGGGTCGATGTCGAGGGTGAGCGTGTCCCCCTCCTGACCATAGGTCGAGTAGGTTTCGAACTCGGTGCCGTCCGTCATCGTCACCTTGATGCGATGATAGTCGGGATGAAAATCATCCTGCTTCTTCATGACCACCTCACGCCGACCGCCGCGGCGGCCAATTCAGCCAAAAGTTGCGGGCTTTCTACTGGAAACGCGCCAGTAGGACAAGCACCGGGCCGGTTCCGGATCGCGTTGGCCCGGCGCCGGAAGCGGCTTCGCCACCACGCGCGCGTGCGCGCGCGCCCCGCGTTTTTCGGATGCAGCCGCCGCATTTTTTGCTCCGCCGGGGCCGTGCTCCCGTTTTGGGGCTTCTCAGGCGCCCGCGAATGCCGCAGGTTACAGGCCCTGAGGGGTCCCGCTTTCACCGTTGTTTTGCGCGCTCCCAAGCGCGGGAGGTCGCGGCCCCCCGCAGGGTCTTCGCGTGTGGCTTTGGATCGCGGCATGGGGCGCAGGTGACAGCGACGATCGGAAGTGGCCTTGCCGGTCTCGCCGTGTTGGCCGCCCTGGCGAGCACGCCGGCCGCCGTGGCGCAGGATGCCAGCAACTGGATGAAGTGGCCCGGCCCGGCCGGGGCCCAGGCTAACGACGACCCGACCGACCGCGAGTTTATCCGCGAGTGGGAAGCGACGCCGCCCAGGGGCTATCCGACCTTGAGCCCCAACAATGTCATCCCGATCAAGGCCGCCATCATCCGCTATTCGCAAATCGCGGCCGGCGGCGGTTGGACGTCGCTCTCCGAATCCCAGCTGCAGCAGGGGTCGACGGGCTCCGCCGTCGCCAGCCTCAAGCAGCACCTGGTGCTGACCGGCGATCTCAGCGACCGCGGCGGTAACCCGGAAAGCTTCGACTTCGCCCTGGTAAAGGCGGTGCGCCGCTATCAGGCCTCGAATGGGCTGGCGCCGACCGGCATCGTCGACAAGCGCACCATTGCCGCGCTTAACATTCCGGCCGAGACGCGCCTCAAACAGCTCAAGATCAATCTGGCGCGGCTGGAGCAGCTGTCACGGTCAATTCCCAGGAAATATGTGGTGGTCAACATTCCCGCCGCGCAGATCGAGGCGGTGGACCAGGATCGGGTGGTGAGCCGCCACGCCGGTGTGGTTGGCAAGCCCGAGCGGGCGACCCCCGAGCTCAAGTCCGCCATTCATGAGCTCAACTTCAACGCGGTGTGGCACCTGCCGCCGACCGTGATCGAGAAAGACTTGATCCCCAAGGGCCAGGAGATGGCCAAGCATGGCCAGAGCGTGCTCGTCAAATACAAGATCGACGCCTATGGCAGCGACGGCCGCAAGCTCGACCCCAGCAAAATCAACTGGACCGGCGGTGCCGCCGGCTTGACGTACCGGCAGCAACCGGGTCCCGACAATCCGCTGGGCTTCGTCAAGCTCAACTTCAACAACAGTCATTCCGTCTACATGCACGACACCCCCTCCCAGTCACTTTTTGGCCGCAATTTCCGCGCCGCAAGCTCTGGCTGCGTGCGCGTGCACGGGATCGAACAGCTGGCGGCCTGGGTCCTGGCCGACCAGGGCTGGACCCCGGAGCACATCAAACGCATGAAGGACAGCGGCGAGCGCCGCGACGTCAGGCTCAAGAAGCCGATGCCGCTTTTTTTCGCATACCTAACGGCTTGGTCGACGCCGGATGGCGTCATCCAGTTCCGCCGCGATCTCTATCAGAAGGATGGCCTCGGGCTGACGGCGGCAACCTATTGAGCGGGGAGGCCGGTCCGTGGCCCAACCGTACACAAAATCTGCGGGTATGCGACAATCCGCAGTGGCGCGGGCAATCCTCCCTCGTCTAGAATGACTCCAGGGAAAGGGGTCGACTCCGGCTACCCCAGGGTGCGGGCACTGGGCCTGCTCTCAAGGTGCGCGCGCGAGGTAGTTTCAATGGATTATGGAAGGGCGTTCGTTAAGGCGCTACAAGCAGTTAGAGACGAGGGACGCTACCGGGTTTTTGCGGATATTCGGCGCAATCGAGGGCATTTCCCCTCCGCTCGCCACTTTGCTGCCTCCGGTCCGCGGCAGATCACCGTGTGGTGCTCCAATGACTATCTCGGCATGGCCGAGAACCCCGGCGTCATCGCCGCCATGCACGAGGCGCTCGATACGGCTGGCGCCGGTTCCGGGGGAACCCGCAACATCTCGGGTACCTCGCATTACCACGTCGAGCTCGAGGCCGAACTCGCCGACCTCCACCGCAAGGAGGCCGCGCTGCTCTTCACCTCGGCCTACGTCGCCAACGATACGACCTTGGCCACCCTGCAGAAGTTGCTGCCGGCCAGTGTGGTGTTCTCCGACGAGAAGAACCATGCTTCGATGATCGCCGGCATCCGCAATGGCGGCGGCGAGAAGCGCATTTGGCGCAATAACGATGTTGCCGATCTCGAGGCCAAGCTGCGCGCCGTCGATCGCGAGCGGCCGAAGATCATCGCTTTCGAGTCGGTCTACTCGATGGACGGCCTGATGGCCCCGATTGGCGCCATTTGCGACCTCGCTCGCAAGTACGGCGCGCTCACCTACCTTGACGAGGTGCACGCCGTTGGCCTTTACGGGCCGCGCGGCGGCGGCCTTGCTGAACAGCAGCGCGTCATGCACCGGGTCGATATCATCAACGGCACGCTTGCCAAGGGTTTCGGCATCATGGGCGGCTACATCGCCGCCAGCCGTGACATCTGCGATGCCATTCGGTCCTATGCGCCCGGCTTCATCTTCACCACCTCGCTGGCGCCGGCGATTGCCGCTGGCGCCGTCGCCAGCATTCGCCACTTGAAGACCAGCACCTTCGAGCGCGAGCGCCACCAGGAACGGGTCGGTACCTTGAAGGGGCGTTTGCAGGCCGCCGGCTTGCCGGTGATGGACAACCCCAGCCACATCGTGCCGATCCTGGTCGGCGACCCGGTGCTGTGCAAACGCATGACCGACGCCCTGCTCGAGCGCTTCGGTATCTACGTGCAGCCGATCAACTACCCGACCGTGCCGCGGGGTACCGAGCGGTTGCGGCTGACGCCGAGCCCGCAACATTCCGACGCCGACATCGATCGGCTGGTGGCGGCGTTGCGCGTGCTATGGGCCGAAATGGCCCCGGCGCTGGCACCCAGGGGCGAGGCGGCCGAGTAGGCGGGGCCGCTAGCCGCGCTCCGGCAGGGTGCCGGGCCGCAGCTTGCGGGCGAGCTGGTCGAGCACGCCATTGACGAGCTTGGGTTCGTCACCTTCGAAAAAGGCGCGCGCAACTTCGATATATTCGCTGATGACGACGCGGGATGGCACATCCGGCATCTCGATCAACTCGAAGGTGGCGGCGCGCAGGATCGCACGCACGATGGAATCGATGCGCGCAAGCCGCCATCCGGTTGCCAGCTGCTGGTCGATCAATGGATCGATCTCGCGCTGGCGCTTCACCACCCCGCGCAGCACCTCGGCGAAGTGTTCCTCATCGGCTTCGGCCATGTCGTCGCCGTCGCTGCTGCCCCCCAGCCGATGCTGCTTGAATTCCTCGATCACTTCGACCAGGTCGGTCTCCGCCAGGTCCATCTGGTAGAGGGCCTGCACCGTCGCCAGCCGCGCCTGGCTACGCGCCACGTCGCCGCCCTTGTCACGCTTTGCTCTGGCAGCGGTCATTGCAGATCCTCGGCAAACACCCGCTCCAAGGCGACGAGGGCCAGGCATGCCCTGACCGCTTCCGCACCCTTGCCCTTGCGCCCGCCGCGCGCCCGTTCCAGCGCCTGGGCCTCGGTGTCGACGGTCAAAATGGCGTTGCCGAGCGGGATTGCATTGCGAACGGCGATCTCCATCAGCCAGTGGTTGGCATTGTTGCAGACGGTTTCGTAGTGGGTGGTCTCGCCGCGGATCACGCAGCCCAGCGCCACACAACCATCGAACCGGGCGTCGGCATCATCCGAGCCGATCAAATCCGCCTTCACCGCCTGCGCCAGTGCCAGTGGGATTTCCAGCGCCCCCGGCACCTCGACGCGCTCGAAGCTTGCCCCCGACGCCTCGAGCTCGGCGATGGCGCCGTCCAACAGCTCCTTGGCGATCTCGCGATAGTAGGGTGCCTCGATGATCAGGATGCGGGCGCCGCACACCTGCTCGCTGGCGCTGACCGGTTGGGCGGATTGCTGCTTGCGCGCCATCGGCTCGTCAACCAATCCGGCGTTGGCCGACGATGCGCAAGCCGAACGCCTCCAGCCCGACGTAGCGCGAGGGTGGGGCATTGGACAACAGCACCATGTCACTGACGCCCAGGTCGCGCAGGATCTGTGAGCCGACGCCGATCTCGACGCGGCGCCGCTCGGGATCGGCCTGTCGCCGCCGGGTGGGCTCCGCGTTCTGCGCGATCGAGCTCGATACCCCCTTCGGGCGCAAATCGCGAATGAGCACGATGACGCCGCGGCCTTCGCGGGCGATCTCCTGCATGGCCTTCTCGACCAGCGCGCCGCGTGTGCCTTCGCTGCTGCCGATCCCGAGCAGGTCGGCGAGCACGTTGACGGCGTGCACGCGCACCAGCACCGGGCCGGGGGCGGTCAGATCGCCCTTGACCAGGGCCAAGTGCTCGACCGGCTGCACGGTGGTTTCGTAGACGTAGAGCTCGAAGCCGCCGCCGAACAGGCTGTCGACCGGCCGCTTTGCCACCTGGCGCACGATGCGATCGTGGCGCAACCGGTAACCGATCAGATCCTCGATGGTGCCGATCTTGAGGCCGTGGCGCTGGGCGAAGGCGACGAGATCGGGCATGCGCGCCATGGTGCCATCATCGTTCATGATCTCGCAGATCACCCCGGCTGGAAACAGGCCAGCCATGCGGGCGAGATCGACGGAGGCCTCGGTGTGACCGGCGCGTACCAATACGCCACCCTCGCGCGCGATCAGCGGGAACACGTGCCCCGGTGAAACGATGTCGCGATGGTCCTTGCTGGTGTCGATGGCGGTCGAAATGGTGCGCGCCCGGTCGTGCGCGGAGATGCCGGTGGCGATGCCTTCGCGCGCTTCGATCGAAACCGTGAACGCCGTCCGATTGCGCGCCTGGTTCTGCGGGGTCATGTACTCGAGGCGCAATTGCGCGGCGCGCTGCTGCGTCAGCGACAGACAGATGAGGCCACGACCATGCTTGGCCATGAAGTTGATGGCGTCGGGGGTTGCCATTTGCGCCGGGATCACCAGGTCGCCTTCGTTCTCGCGATCCTCGGCGTCGACCAGAATGATCATGCGGCCATTGCGCAGATCCTCGAGGATCTCCTCGATCGGCGACAGAAAGCCTTTGCCCTCGGCATAGACGGCGCGTGACAGTCCCTCGTTCACCGGCGGTACTCCAAGGCCCTGGCGACATAGCGGGCTAAGACATCGATTTCCAGGTTCATCGCGTCGCCCGGCTTTTTGATCCCCAAAGTGGTTTGGGTCAAGGTATGGGGAATGACGTTGATGCCAAACCGCCGCCCATCGACCTCGTTGACGGTGAGCGAGATGCCGTCGAGCGCCACCGAACCCTTGGCGGCAATATAGGCGGCCAGCGCCTCTGGAACTTCCACGGTCATACGACGGGACTGACCGTCGCTGTGGACGGCGAGCAGATGGGCAACACCGTCGACGTGGCCGCTGACCAGATGGCCGCCCAGTTCATCGCCCACCTTGAGCGCCCGTTCCAGGTTGACTTTGCGGCCGGGCTGCCAGTCCTTAAGGCTGGTCCGGCTCAGGGTCTCGTTGGAGACGTCGAGTTGAAACTGGCTGCCGCGGCCGGCGGCCAGCACCTCGGTGGCGGTGAGGCAGGCGCCGTCGCAGGCGATCGAGGCGCCGATCGCGATGCTTTCGGCCGGGTAGGTCGAGCGGATGGTAAACCGCCCGCCGGCGCGGGTCGCGAGCTCGCCGACGTCGGTGATGATGCCCGTAAACATGGCGGCAAGGCTATCACATCTGACCGCCGCCCTGGAACGCTGAGCGGGCGCGGCTGAGCCGCGCTCGCCGCCGAGCTGATCGGGACCCGCGCGCCGCCGGCACCCGTTCAGGCCAGCCGGTAGCCGGCGTGGTCGACGCGCTTGCCGCTGGCCCCGGTCTCAAGCGCGGCCCGCATTCTGGGTTCGATCTCTCGCTTGCTGTAGGTCTTGGGGTCGACGTGCACGTACACGGTTTCGCTGGTGACCAGAGCTGCGCCGTCGCTGGCGCGCCGGAGCTCGAAGCAAAGGCTGAAGGAGGTGGTGCCGATGCGGCTGGCCCACACCGAGATTTCCAGGATGTCGTCGAAGCGGGCCGGTGCCGTCCACTCGATGACTTGCCGCACGGTCTGGATTTCGAACGTTCCATCGAAGAGGTCGCGGGGCGTGGGCAGCGCGGCCCTCAGGAACTCCGCGCAGGCGAGGTCGATATAGTCGGCGTAGCGGGCATTGAACACGACGTGTTGGGCGTCGCATTCCTGATAGCGCACGCGCAGGTAATAGCGGAAACGTGTGGTCATTCCCCTGCGCCGGCCCCGAGCCGCCCCTGGGCACGATAAACCGTGATCCGATTGTTGCCGAGCTGGCGGTCGGAGGCGAGCTGCCAGCGCGCCCTATCGGCGAACACCTCTAGACCGCGGTCGGCCAGTGGCTGGATGCCGGCGGCGCCCAGGGTCTCGGTGCCGTGCCCGATCACCGCCTCGTCGACCAAGCCGGCGGCGATAAAGGAGGCGGCCACCCGCGGCCCGCCCTCAACCAACAGCCGGGTAACGCCTTCCCGGTTGAGGATGGCGAGGACCTCGGTCAACGACAGGGCGCCGTCAACCATGGCCACGTGACGAATGGCGACCTCGCCCGGCAGGTCCGGCGGTGATGCAGCGGCGGCACCGATCAAGGTCAGCGGCACCCCGCCGGCGCTCTGGGCCAGTTTGGTCGATTTGGCGGTGCTGAAGCCGCTGTCGAGCACGTAGCGGCGCGGCGAGCGCGCGTCGAGACCGGGCAGCCGGCAGGTGAGCTGTGGATCGTCATCGGCAACGGTCTGGCGGCCGATCAGGATGGCATCGGCGCGGGCGCGCAGCAGGTGGGCGTAGGCCCGCGCCGCCTCGCTCGTGACCCAACGCGGCTGGCCGTCGCCGCGGGCGATCAGGCCATCGGCGGAAACGGCAAGCTTCAGTTGCACGAACGGGCGTCCCTTGGTCATGCGCAAGACGTGTCCGGCCGCCATCCAGCGCGCCGCTTCGGCGGCCACACCCGTGTCCACGGCGATGCCCGCCTGGCGCAGGCTGGCAAAGCCCTTGCCGCAAATCTCCGGGTTGGGATCGGCGATGGCACAGACCAGGCGCCGAATGCCGGCGGCGCTGATCGCCTCGGCGCACGGTGGGCCGCGGCCGTGGTGCGAGCACGGCTCCAAGGTCACATACATGGTCTTGCCGCGGGCCTTGCCGCCGGCGCGGTCGAGCGCATGCGCCTCCGCATGCGGCCGGCCACCCGGCTGGGTCCAGCCGCGGGCAATCAATTCGTCGCTCGCCTCATCGACGATGACGGCGCCGACCGCGGGATTGGGCGCGGTGGTGCCGAGCACACGCCGGGCAAGGCCGAGAGCCACAGCCATGTAGCGGCGATCACGCGCGCTGCCGCCAGCGCCATCTGGGCGGGAGTTAGGCAATGCTCAGTGCTTCCTCTCCAGCGCCTCGGCGGTCGGCTTGGCCAGCGCCGGCGGTTCGGTCTCGGGCGCGCGCGCGATTTCGCCCAACACCTCCTGGAAGTCCGACGCCTCGCGAAAATCGCGGTACACCGAGGCAAAGCGCACATAGGCCACCGGATCGAGCCCCTTCAGCGCCTCCATCACCAGTTCGCCGATGACGGATGAAGGCACCTCCTGTTCGCCCATGCTTTCCACCTGGCGCACGATCCCCGACACCATGCGCTCGATACGCTCGGGTTGAATTGGCCGCTTGCGCAGCGCCACCTCGACCGAGCGCGACAGCTTTTCCCGGTCGAACGGCACGCGCCGGCCTGAGCGCTTGGCCACCATGATCTCGCGCAGTTGCACGCGCTCAAAGGTGGTGAAGCGGCCGCCGCAGTCCTCGCAACTGCGCCGGCGGCGGATCGCCTGGTTCTCCTCGGTCGGACGGCTATCCTTGACCTGGGTATTCTCGCAACCGCAATAGGGGCAGCGCATGTCGTGTGTTCCCGCCTGCCTTGCCGAGACGCTGATGGGTGACGCAAACCGATCCCTTGAGGGCACGCCGTTCAGGTGTAGATCGGAAACCGTTCCAACAAGGCCAAGGCTTCCTGTCTGACCTCTGCCTCAACCTTGCCATTGCCGGCCTCGCCGTTGCTGGCCAGGCCGTCAAGGGTACGCGCCATCAAGCGTCCGATGCTGCGAAACTCGGCGACCCCAAAGCCGCGCGTGGTGCCGGCCGGCGAGCCGATACGGATGCCCGAGGTGACCTGCGGCTTTTGCGGATCAAATGGTACCGTATTTTTGTTGACCGTAATATGCGCCCGTCCCAGTGCCTTCTCGGCGGCAACGCCGGTGAGACCTTTTGGGCGCAGGTCGACCAGACTGAGATGGGTGTCGGTGCCACCGGAAACGAGGTCGTATCCGGCGCCGAGCAGCACTTCGCCCAGCGCTTTGGCGTTGTCGACGACCTGACGTGCGTAGGCCCTGAACTCGGGGTGCATGGCCTCGGCAAACGCCACCGCCTTGGCGGCGATCACATGCATCAACGGGCCACCCTGCATGCCGGGGAACACCGCCGAGTTGATCTTCTTGGCCAGCGCCTCGTCATTGCTGAGGATCATGGCCCCACGCGGGCCGCGCAAGGTCTTGTGCGTGGTGCTGGTGACGACATGGGCATGGGGAAATGGGCTTGGATGCGCACCGCCGGCGACCAGACCCGCGAAGTGCGCCATGTCTACCATCAACAACGCGCCGACCTCGTCGGCGACCGCACGAAACGCGGCGAAGTCGATGATGCGCGGATAGGCGCTGCCGCCCGCAACGATGACCTTGGGGCGGTGCGTGCGGGCCAGCTCGCGCACGTCATCGATGTCGATGCGATGATCCTGGCGCCGCACCTTGTAGGGCACCACCTTGAACCATTTGCCCGACAGGTTGGCCGGCGAGCCGTGGGTCAGATGCCCACCGGTGTCGAGGCTCAAGCCCATGAAGGTGTCACCGGGCTTCATCATCGCCATGAACGCCGCCTGATTGGCGGTGCTGCCCGAGTGCGGCTGGACATTGGCAAAATTGCACTTGAACAGCGTCTTGGCACGCTCGATGGCGAGCGTTTCGACCTCGTCGACGAATTGGCAGCCGCCGTAGTAGCGGTGGCCGGGATAGCCCTCGGCGTACTTGTTGGTGAGCACACTGCCCACCGCCTCGAGCACCGCGCGCGACACGAAGTTCTCCGAGGCAATGAGCTCGATCTCCTGCTGCTGGCGTCGGCGCTCGCGCTCGATCGAGGCGAAGACTTCCGCATCGGCCGCGGCGAGCGGCGTCGACAAGAGGGAGTGCGGCGCCTCGCGACGCCCGGCAGCAGCAGTCATCGATCGTCTCGCCAAACGGCTCTCGCGCGCCCGAACGGCGCCGGCCCTCATATCATGGTGTTCGCATCTGCAAAAGACGGCAGCCGCAAGTTCGGCCGCGGCGGCGGCAATCTGGCCGCACAGCCCAAGGGGGGTGCGCTTGCGGCCTGCCGGCTCGGGGCGCGCGGACTAGCGCCACGCCTAGGCCGGATGCCCCCCGCCGTGCCTGGGGCCGGGGTGTGGCTGGCGCGGGCGCCCGCCGCCGATCTGGGCTAGATTTGTGCCCCGTTGAGCCGGCGCGAGAAGGCCATGCCAGATCACGAACCAGGCGATCAGCCGATCGAGGGCGAGGAGGCGATCATTCGCCTGCTGGCACCGTTGACGTGCGGCGCAGCCGGCGCCTTCGACTTGCGCGATGACTGTGCCGTGCTCGAGCCGGAGCCGGGTCACGAGCTGGTGTTGAAGACCGATCCCATTGCCGCGGGCGTGCATTTCCCGGCATCCGCTGCCCCCGCCGACATCGGCTTTAAGGCGCTGGCCGTCAACGTCTCCGACCTCGCCGCCAAGGGCGCGAGGCCGCGCGCGTACCTGATGGCCCTGTCGTTCCCGGAGGCGCCGCGGCGGCACTGGCTGATCCAGTTCCGGGCGGGCCTCCACGAGGCGCAGGCACGGTTTGGCTGCCATCTCCTCGGCGGCGACACGGATCGGCGGCCGGGACCGGTGACGATCTCGATCACGGTGGTGGGCTCGGTGCCGCGGGGCCGGATGGTGCGCCGCGGCACGGCGCGGGTCGGCGATGGTCTGTTCGTGTCGGGCACGCTCGGCGATGCCGCGCTGGGGTTGCAGCTCTTCGGCGATCCGACGCGGGCCGCCGCTTTGGGGTTGTCGGCGGAGATGGCGCAGCACCTCCTTGCCCGCTATCACCGGCCGCAGCCGCGCCTGGCGCTGGCGAGCGTCCTGATCGAGCATGCCACCGCCGCCATGGACCTCTCCGATGGCGTGGCCAAGGATCTTGGCCGCATGTGCGCCGCGAGTGGTTGCGCCGCCAAAGTGCGACTTGCCGATCTGCCGCTATCGCCGGCAGCGGCGCAGGCCGTGACGGTCGATCCCGGCCTGTGGGCGGCCGTGGTGGCGGGCGGCGATGACTATGAGATCTTGGCCAGCATATCGCCGGATCGACAGGCGCGCTTTGAAGCCGCGGCGCATGCCGCGGGCGTCCCCGTGCGCCGGATCGGCACTTTGACTGAAGGCAGCGGCGTCGTGCTCGAAGGCTTGGACGGCCGGCCGCTCGACCTTGCGCGGTCGGGCTGGGACCACTTCGCGGCCGGCCCACTGCCCCGCCGCGCCTAAGCGCGGCGGCGCGTGGCAGCTTATCGGTCGTGGACGGCGGCGCGCGGTTCGCGGCTGGCGGCGCGTCGGCGGGTATGCTGAAACGCCTCCTGCAGGCGGCTGACCTGCGCCCCTACCGGGTTGTCGGCCGGGGCCGGATCGCCGACCGCCACTTCCATCGCCCGGTCGAGCTGAACGATGCGATCGTTGAGGGAGAAACTCTGTTCGATCAGCCGCTGCAAGCCCCCAGGCAGATCGTCGAAGCCCTTAACGTGCGCCGGCCGCCCCGGGCCCTTGAGCTTGACGCGCTGGCGCTTGTTGCGCGCTTCTTCGACCGATATCTCGCCCGACTTGAGCGCCCGCCGGATCATCAGCCAGGAGGCCAGTTCCAAGAGGCGCGTGGTGAGGCGCATGCTTTCTGTGGCGTAGAGGACCGACAGTGGTCCCCGCAACTTGCGCGCCTCCTGGCGACCAGGTCCATCCAGATAGCGGGCGGTTTGCTCGACCAGCCCCATGCCCTCTTTGAAGATCGCATCGAACTGGTCGGAGGCGGCGAAGCGTTCGCCGAAGGAGATGGTGACGCCGGTGGTGGGCGCAACACTTTCAGGTTCGCGACAGGTGCTCATGACTCTACTTGCGACAACTGGATACTCAGAAAGTGGCCTCGGGCGAAACGACCTTACCGCATGCTACTCTGCCAGGCCACGGTTAACGTCCAATGTTTATGCGCGTTGATTTGCGACTGTGGTGTGGCGCACACGAAGCTTATGCACATTCTTGTGCCACGCGGGCGAAAACTTTGTCGGCGACCGCGGGCCGTGCTGCTGTCAGCCGGCGACGGGGAGTGCTGCCGCCGCAAGGCCAGCGGTGGGGTCGCGAGAAGGTGGCTTGTCCTGCCTCCGGGCGTCGGCCGCGGCTGGCGCGTGTGCCATAAAAAATGAGCCGCCTGCATGGCGGCTCAGGAGTTAACAGGGAGGCGTCAAACGGAGTGGATGGGATCCACTCGGATCCAGAGAACTGGATCACGCGATTCTGCAACTGATTGGATAATAAAAGGTAAAGCCTTGGCGCAAATCGCCCCGACGGTGGCGCCGTCGCGCGCTGGGTCGCGCGTTGTAGGGGCGCCCGATGCCCGCGCGCTGGCGGCTTTGCTGCCCTTGGCGTTGGCGCCCTAGCGCTTGAACACGGCGGCGGCGGCAGTTTCGTGCGCCTTCTTGCGCCCGAGATTGTCCTTCACCCGCTCGATCTCCTGCTCAAGCGCAATAATGCGCGCCTCCAGTTCGCTGACCGACAGCGTTTCCAGGTTCTCGCCCAAGGTAATGCCCGGTGGCGGTCTCGGCTTGAGCTCATCCCAATCCATTGCTGGCCTCGATGGCAAATCGAGTGGCGAGCCTGGCACGACTTGGCGCTTGTCTCAACCCCAGGCGGCGGGCCAGTGTGCCGCCGCGACCAACCCCTGCCAGCCGGAGGTGAACATGGCACCCGTTTCCGAAACCATGACGGCGATCGAAATTAGCGAACCCGGCGGGCCGGACGTGCTGCGGCCCAAGCTCATGCCGACGCCCAAGCCGGGGGCTGGCCAAATGCTGGTCAAGGTGGCCGCGGCCGGCGTCAATCGGCCGGATCTGGCGCAGCGCGCCGGCACCTATCCGCCGCCGCCCGGGGCGTCGCCGCTGCCGGGGCTTGAGATCGCCGGCGAGGTGGTCCTCATCGGCGATGGGGCGCGGCGCTGGCAGCCGGGCGACAAGGTGTGCGCCCTCGTCAACGGCGGCGGCTATGCCGAATTCTGCCTGGTCGAGGATGTGCAGGCGCTGCCGATCCCGGCCGGGTTCGACCTCGTCAAGGCAGCGGCCATCCCGGAAACCTTCTTCACCGTGTGGGCCAATGTGTTCGATCGTGGCCGCCTCGGCGCCGGTGAATGGCTGTTGGTGCACGGTGGCAGCAGCGGGATCGGCACCACCGCCATCCAGCTCGGCAAGGCGTTCGGCGCCAAAGTCATCGCCACCGCCGGTTCGGCCGAAAAATGCAAAGCCTGTCTCGAGCTTGGGGCCGAGCGGGCGATCAATTACCGCAGCGAAGACTTCGTTGTCGCCTGTCAGGAGGCGACGGCGGGCAAGGGGGTGGATGTGATCCTCGACATGGTCGCGGGCGCGTATACCGATCGCAACATTGCGGCTGCCGCGGCCGACGGCCGCATCGTCCAGATCGCGGTGCTTGCCGGCGCCAACGTCACCTTGAACATCGCGCGGCTGATGATGAAGCGCGTGACCTTGACCGGGTCCACCCTGCGGCCGCGTTCGCGCGCCTTCAAGGGCGCGCTGGCGCAGGCGCTCGAAACCAAGGTGTGGCCATTGCTGGCTGCGGGGCAGGTGCGGGTGGTGCTGGATTCCACCTTTGCCTTGAACAAGGCCGCCGATGCCCATCGCCGGCTCGACGCCGGAGAGCACATCGGCAAGGTCGTGCTGACGGTTTAGCGGGCTACCAGCTAAGCGCCGTCAGCGCGGCGATCGGCGCAAACGG
>Ga0126384_10001227_pt1 | contig 15152 bp, 15 predicted proteins | sample PanSoiMetPlot_36_FD_92543 | JGI IMG/M metagenome (GOLD analysis project Ga0126384, IMG submission 92543) | Tropical forest soil microbial communities from Panama - MetaG Plot_36 | ecosystem: Environmental > Terrestrial > Soil > Tropical forest > Bulk soil | place: Panama | collected 2016-02-17 | reverse complement strand
GGGGTCGCCGAGCGACGGACCCACGACTACCAACGGCACGGAACCACCTCGCTCTTCGCCGCCCTCGACATCGCCACGGGGAAGGTGATCGGCGAGACTCATCGGCGCCACCGCTCGACCGAGTTCAAGGGCTTTCTGGACCGGATCGAGCAGGAAGTCCCGGCCGACCTGGAGGTCCACATCGTGCTCGATAACTACGGGACCCACAAGACCGAGCTGATCCGGCGCTGGCTGCTGCGTCACCCCCGCTTCCAGGTCCACTACACACCGACCTATAGCTCCTGGCTCAATCAGGTCGAGCGCTGGTTCGCAGCCCTGACCGAGAAGCAAATCAGGCGTGGGACGCATCGCAGCACGCGCGAGCTGGAAGACGCAATTCGCCTTTACCTCAAGGTTCACAACCAGAAGGCCAAGCCCTTCGTCTGGGTCAAGACAGCCGATCAGATCCTCGCTAGCATCGCTCGCTTTTGCCAGCGAACTTCTGTCCCAGGACACTAGTTGCTTGAGCGCGTTACTACACCACTCTCCAGGGCGTTCAGGAGGATCTCCGTGGCCGAGATCGCTTCGTCGATGCCGAGTGCCTTGAAGATCTCGACGTTGGCCGGGTTGTTTACCCGCGCGATCGCGAGGGGTACGTTGAAGTGCTTCTTTGCGAGCTGCAGCGCCACCAGGTTCCGGGCATCGTCCCCGGTCACCGCGAGCACCGCATCCGCCCTTTCGATGCCGGTGGTGCTCAGGAACGCCATCTCGTCCCCGTCCCCGTACATCACGATGCTGCCGAGCTGGCTCTCGAGCCACTCGGCTCGAGCCGCGTCGTTCTCGACGAGCGTCACCTCATCGCCACGCTCGAGAAGGTCGCGGGACAAGAAGTAGCCCACCCTGCCGCCGCCGATGACGATCGCGTACATCTACTTCGTCTCCCCCAGAATCATGCGCTGGACCCTGGTGGCTCCCTCCGTGGTCGGGCAGAAGACCTGGAGCCCAAGCTTGCGATAGACCTCGGTGCGGATGGGATCGTAGATCCGGCAGATGACCTTCGGCACGTGGAAGACGTGCTGAGCGATCTGAGCCGACATTATGTTGCGGTTGTCGCCGTCAGTCATGGCGACGAAGCAGTCGGCGTCTTCGACGCCGGCTCGGCGCAGGAGGTCGGACTCGGTTCCGTCGCCGACGATGAAGCTGCCACGGAAGTCGTTGCTGAAGACCCCCCGCATCGCGAATCGCTTGAAGGCGCCAGGGTCGCGGTCGATGATAGTCACGCTGTGACCGCCACCATCGAGCTCGTGGGCAATGCGCGACCCCACGCGACCGCAGCCGACGATGAGCACCTTCACCGGCAGCCTATTGTATGTGCGGTCGCTTCGTCGCCCTCAGGGAGGCACCTGGCGCTTGCTACGATGAGCTTCGAGTGCGCTTTCCATTCACGTTCATGGGCATCATGTCCCTTGTTCTCGGAGCGTGGATCATGGTGTACTTCATGGTCCGCAAGCCCGACGGCCCGGTCAGCGGTGGCATCGAGGTGGCGATGGCGTTCGTGATGATCGGGTTCGGCTCGTGGGTGGTCTGGCGGCGCCTGACCGGGCGCGAGCGCGGTTGATGCGCCCCGGCGCCAGCCGAATCCTGATCACTCTGGCCGGACATCAGGTAGACGAGGAGACCATCCGCGTGGCGTGCCGTATGGCAAGCAAAGGGCGAGGCGATGGCGGCAAGGAGATCTCCCGAATCTACGCCATCCACGTGGTTGAGGTGAACCGCTCTCTGCCGCTCAGCGCGCCGGTGGAGAGCCAGATCGAGCGAGGCGAGCAGATCCTGGACACGGCCGAACGCATCGCCGCCGAATATGACCTCGGGATCGAGACTGAGATGGTTCAGGCCCGCGACACAGGACCGGCGATCGTCGGCGAGGCCGACGAGTGGCATGCCGACGTGATAGTAATGGGGCTGCCCTACAAGCGCCGCTTCGGCGAATTCAATCTGGGCAAGACGGCGCCATACGTGCTGAAGAACGCTGCATGCCGCGTTATCCTCTTTCGCGAACGGCTGGACGCGTAGAAGTCCGGGCCGGTCGCAGGCGGCGGCGGTGGCCCGTCCGGCTCTGGCACGAACTTGGCTCGGTCTCTGCAGAGCCTGACGCTGTCGTCCGGCTGATCGTTGTCGAGCGGCTCGTCAAATCGGCGGTGCTGGTGGTCTTCGCCACTTCCCTCCTGACCGTGGGCCGTCAGGGCTACCTGCAGAGATGGGCCGTCCAGGTCCAGGAACAGCTCAACCTCGCGGCCGGCCACGGGTTGATCGCGCGCCTGCTGCAGTGGGCGTTGGGGTATTTTGCCAGCCTCCCTCATCTGACCGTGCTGGCTGTGGGTGCCCTGGTCTACGCAGCCCTGGAGACGACAGAAGGCCTTGGCCTTGCCATGCGGCGGCGCTGGGCCGACTACCTGACGGTGCTGGCCACCGGATTACTGATCCCGTGGGAGGTGGCCGAGGTTTTCCGCAGGGTGACGCCCCTCCGGGTTGGAGCGCTCGCGGTCAACGTGGCCATCGTCGTCTACCTCGCATACCGCAAGAGGCTTTTCGTAGACGTCTGAGCGGGGTCGGCGGCCCGGCTCAGTATCCGAAGTCGAGGCGGATGGCGAAGCGCTCAGGCAGACCCGCCTGCCGTATCGAGCGCTTGGCCGCCTCCCGATCGTAGGGAACTCGTCTGAACTCGAAGCTCCCCTCGGTCGTGTTCCAGATGCCGTAGCTGGCACCGGGGTCGTGGTCGCGCGGTTGACCCACGCTGCCTGGATTGATCAGCGCAGGGCCGGCCAGAGAAGTCGCTCCCAGCCGGTAGTTGTGCACGACGTGGCGTCCCTCGATCTGGAAGACGCCGGGAAGGTGGGTGTGGCCATGGAAGCACACCCCACCCAGAAGCAGCTTGAGATTGGCGGCCGCGGTGGAGGTGTCGAGGACGTACTCGAAGACAGGGTTGCGCGGACTGGCGTGGACCAAACGGATGCCGAGTCGGGAGGTCTGCTCCGGGAGGGCTCGAAGCCAGCGGAGGCGGTCGTGGCCGAGCTGTTCGACTGTCCATCGTATGGCCCGAGCGGCCTCCTCGTTGAACCAGCCCAGGGCGTCGGGATCGGTGCAGGCGCGGTCATGATTGCCGGTCAGCGTCAGCCAGCTCCGGCCGCGAACGTAATCCAGGCATCGAAGCGGGTCGCCGCCGTAGCCGACGACGTCGCCAAGGCAGATGACGTCGTCGACACCCCCGAAGTCAGAGACCACCGCCTCCAGGGCCGGCCAGTTGGCGTGTACGTCGGAGATGACCGCGATCCTCATGTGGCGGTCACATATTGCGGTGAGGAGCCTCTTGCGTAGCTCAGCCAGCGCTGCCAGTCAGCCGCTTCTTGAGGGCGTGCTCGAAGACGAGGTAGGCGATCACTGCGACGATCACCAGCACACCCACGAGCAGCACGGGCGTGTGGAAGCGCTCAAAGAGGTCGGTCCAGTGGTCACCCGCGGCCCTGCCGACCAGCAGCATCAGCAGGTTCCAGATCGCACAACCGGCAGCGGTGGCCAGGACGAACGGCCGGTAAGGCATCGCGGCCAGGCCGGCCGCGTATGAGACGACCGTGCGCACGATCGGGGTCAGGCGGGCGACGAAGATCGTCGCCGCGCCGCGGTTGCGGAAGAAGGCCTGGGCGGCGGCGAGCCGGCCGGGGGTCAGGAAGACGTAGCGGCCGACCTTACGGACGCCCGCGGGTCCGAAGGTCCGGGCGATCCACCAGGAGATGGTCGCGCCCCCCACAGTGCCGGCGATGGCGGCTGCCCAGGCGCCAACCAGGTGGAGGTGGCCGGTGGCGACCATGAAACCTGAGAAGAGGAGGATCGCCTCGTTTGGGATCGGAACTGCGCAGCTCTCGGCAACGAGCCAGAGGACGATGACAAGGTAGAGCAGCGCCGCCGGGAGGCCGAGAACGGCGTTGGTGAAGCTGATCGCGACGTGGTCCACGGCTGCGGCTCCACAGGGTACGGGAGAGGGAGAGGTCGATGCCGCAGCACTCGTGAGCTGGGGGAGAGCGGCCCATGGTCTTGAGAATTCCCATAGGTGGGGCAGGTTGCGGCGGTTGGGCGCCGGCCGGGAAGGGGGGCACGAACGCCTTGGGCATACTGGGTCATTGCCTCGCAGGACCATGCCGAATCACGGATTCCGCTCCACGGCCCACCCCCACACCACCCGCCCGGGGGGTGATTTAGGTGCCGTCCGACGATGCACCAGCCCGGGCACTCTGTCAAGGCTGCCTGTAAAGGACGACGATTGTCCGCGTCTTGTCCGCCTCGCCCGTCCATGCTCTGAGCATGGACTGCGCACTCGACATTCCGCCGCTGCAACTCCAGCTCGACCAGGCGATGGCGCTCGTGCATGGGGACCGCTGGCTGCTCGGTGCCCTGCGCGATGGCAAGCTGAAAGTCCTCGCGGACTCCAGCCCTGAACCAAACCGGCCCTACCGGCGCACTCGTCCCCTCACCGCCCTCGCCCGGCGCTGCCTCCACGAACGGCGGCCCCTGACCGTAGCCTCGGTCGCGGCTGAGCCAGGCGAGCCGAATCGACCCGCGGACTGGGAGATGGATTGGGCCGCGCTGCTCTACGCCCCGGTCGGGATGCCCTCACAGCGTCCAGTCGGCCTTCTGATTCTCGGCTCCCGAACGGACCACTGGTACCAGCAGGCAGAGGTGGACTACGCCGCCGCCCTGGCAGTCACCCTCACGAGCCTCGTCCTGTCCCTCAGCGGTCCGCTGGCCCGGCTGAGCCACCGGGAGCTGGAGGCAGCGCGGCTGATCGCGCAGGGGCTCTCGGTACCGGAGACCTCCGCCGCCCTCCAGCTGGGGCTCGAAGAGGCTCGTCGCCTGGTGGCGTGCGTACTCCGCAAGCTGTCGCTCCGCTCTCCAGGTCAGCTCACTGAGACGTGGCCACGCCTGGGACCGTTGGGAGGTTACTCGTGAAGTTGGTCCTGAGGCGGCGGTCGGAGCCCCCGCCGGCGGCGCATGTACCACCGGAAGGCAGCCAGGACGAGTGGATGGCGAGCCACCTTCCAGGCCCTCCGCCATGGCGCGAGCAGCACGGCCGCTTCGTCGCGCCGTGAGGCCAGCAGTTCCAGATCGGCCCTGACGTCATAGCTCAGGGCCCCTACCGTTCGCCGCAGCCCCAGCGCCTTCCGCCAGACGCCGCGCGTACGGTAACCGGCGGCCGCGAGGCCGATGACGACGACCCCGGCGCCGGCGACCAGCATCGCCTGGCCCGCTTCCGCCGCCAGGCTGCCCAAGCCGGGCTACTCGTGGTCCAGGCCGACCGGGGCCAGCCCGACGACCTGGTCGTCAGGGGCCAGACGCATCACGATCACGCCCTGCGTCTGGCGGCCGATTCGTGAGATCGAGCCCGTGGTGGTTCGCAGAACCATCCCGTTGGCCGTGATGAGCAGAACCTCCTCCTCCGGGTCCGAGGTCATTCGAAGCGTGGCCAGCTTGCCAACCTTTGGCGTGACCTTCAGCGTGAAGACGCCCTGACCACCGCGGTGATGGAGCGGATACTCACCGATCGGCGTGCGTTTGCCGTAACCTCGCTCTGTCACCACCAGCAGGTCGGCGCCAGGTTGGACTACGGCCATCCCGGCTATCAGGTCGGCTTTCCCGAGCCTCATCCCGATCACGCCCTGGGTATCCCGGCCCATCGGGCGAACCTCCTTCTCGTGAAAGCGGATGGCTTTGCCGAGCTGAGAGGCGATGATGACCTCGTCCTGGCCGCCGGTTGGGGCAACCCAAAGCAGCTGGTCGCCCTCCTGCAGATTCATGGCGATCAGCCCGTTCCGGCGGACGTTGGCGTACTCGCGCATCGGTGTCTTCTTGATGGCGCCGTTGCGGGTCAACATCAGCATGTAGCGTGCGCTCGGGTCGTCAGACTCGGGGCGCACGAAGACCGCCGTGACGCGCTCGTCCTTGGCGACGTCGATCAGATTGTTGATCGGCTGGCCCTTGGCCTGGCGGTCGCGCTCGGGAATTTCGTGCACCCGCAGCTGGAAGACGCGGCCTCTCTGTGTGAAAAAGAGCATGGACGCGTGAGTGTGTGTGCTGAGCAGGTGCTCGGTGTAATCCTCCTCGCGCGTGCCGCTGGGCGCGTCAGCCCCGGCGGTCGGCCTCGCGCCGCGAAGACCGAACCCGCCTCGCTGCTGTGCCCGGAAGGTTCGCGATGGCTGCCTTTTGGCGTAGCCACGGTGAGTCAGGGTGACCACCACCTCTTCTTTCGGGATGAGGTCTTCAGCCGTGAGGTCGGTCGCGTCCTGTTCGGAGATCTCGGTCCGGCGATCGTCGCCGTACCTCCTGGAGATGTCTGCCATCTCCTCGGCGATCAGCATCCGCACCTTCTGGTCGGAGGCGAGGATGGACTCCAGGTAGGCGATCGTTCGGATCACCTCCTCGTATTCCAGATCGACCTTCTCCCGCTCCAGCCGGGTCAGCCTGGAGAGCGTCAGGGCCAGGATCGCCTTAGCCTGACGCTCGGTCAGGCCAAACTTCGCCTGCAGCTGCGCGCTTGCCGCGTCGGCATCCGCGGCGGCCCGGATCGTGGCTATCACCTCGTCCAGGTGGTCCAGGCAGATCTTCAGGCCCTCGAGGATGTGCGCGCGCTCCTTCGCCCGTTCCAGATCGAAACGCGTCCTGCGCAGGATCACCTGGCGCCGGTGGTCGATGAAGATCTGCAGCGCCTGCTTGAGCCCCAGCACAACCGGGCGCTGGTCGACGATGGCCAGCATGATCACACCGAACGTCTGCTGCAGCTGGGTGTGCTTGTAGAGGTTGTTCAGGACCGTGTAGGGCCGCGCTTCTCGCTTGAGCTCGACGACGATACGCATGCCCTGGCGGTCAGACTCGTCCCGCAGATCGGCGATTCCCTCGAGCTTGCGCTCCTGCGCCAGCTCGGCGATCTTCGCCACCAGGTTGGCTTTGTTGACCGTGTAAGGGAGTTCGTCGACGATGATCCGCTCGCGCCCGTTTGGCGCCTCCTCGAACGTATGTCGAGCTCGCACGATGATCTTGCCGTGGCCGGTGGCGTACGCCTGCTTGATGCCGGCACGACCCATGATCATGCCGCCGGTGGGGAAGTCCGGGCCCTGGACGAACCGCAGCAGATCCTCGCTTGTCGCGTCCTGGTTTTCCAGCAGATACGTGACCGCGCCGGCCACCTCGCGCAGGTTGTGCGGCGGAATGTTGGTGGTCATGCCGACGGCGATGCCGGAGGCGCCGTTGATCAGGAGGTTCGGGATTCGCGCGGGCATCCACACCGGCTCTTGCTTCTCGGCGGTGTAGTTCTCCTTGAAGTCGACGGTGTCCTTGTCGATGTCGGCCACCATCTCGGCTGCGATCGGTGCCATCCGGGCTTCTGTGTAGCGCATGGCGGCTGGCGGATCGCCGTCGACGCTCCCGAAGTTGCCCTGGCCGTCGATGAGCGGGTAGCGCAGTGAGAACGGCTGGGCCATCCGCACCAGGGCGTCGTACACGGCGACATCGCTGTGGGGGTGGTAGTCCTTCAACACCTCGCCGACGAAGGCCGCGCACTTCTTGTATCGGGAGCCGGCGGTGGCCCCCACCTGCTGCATCGCATAGAGGATTCGCCGCTGTACCGGCTTCAGCCCGTCCCGCGCGTCGGGCAGAGCGCGGCTGATGATGACGGACATGGCGTAGTCCATGTAGGAGGTTTGCATCTCCTCCAGCAGAGACTTCGGCATGACGACGCCAATGGACGGATCGGTCGGCGGCCTCTCGTCAGCCACGGGTCACTCCTCGAATCGCTTGAGCACGATGGTGCAGTTCTGGCCTCCGAACCCGAATCCGTTGGAGATCGCGATGCGGACGTCGGCACGCCGGGCGTGGTTCGGCACGTAGTCCAGGTCACAGGCAGGATCCGGGTTCTTGTAGTTGATTGTGGGGTGGATTACGCCCCGGTTGATCGACAGAAGGGTGGCGATGGCCTCCACTGCACCGGCGGCGCCCAGCAGGTGGCCGATCATCGACTTGGTGCTGCTGATCGGCACCTTGTAGGCATAGTCGCCCAGCACCATCTTCATGGCTCTGGTCTCGGCTGCGTCGTTCAGAGGCGTTGAGGTGCCGTGGGCGTTTATATAGTCCACTTCTTCCGGCGCGACGCCGGCGTCGGCCAGGGCGTTTCGGATGCACTGTGCGGGCGCGGCGCCGCTCTCGTCTGGAGCGACCGCGTGGAAGGCATCGTTCGTGATGCCAAACCCGATCACCTCACCGTGGACGCGCGCGCCTCGTCGCTGAGCGTGTTCGAGCGACTCCAGCACCAGGGTCCCAGCGCCCTCACCAGGCACGAAGCCATCGCGATCTCGGTCGAATGGCCGGCTCGCCGACTCGGGGGAGTCGTTTCGTGTCGACAGCGCTTTGATGGCGTTGAACGAAGCGATGCCGACCTCGCACATCGATGCCTCCGTGCCTGCCGCCAGCATCACGTCGGCGTCGCCGCGCTGGATGACACGTAGCGCGTTTCCGATGGCGTGGGTTGAAGCCGCGCAAGCCGTCACGGTGGTCGAGTTCGGCCCCCTCAGCCCGTAGGTCATGGCGACCTGCGCGGCCGCGATGTTGGGGATGACCATCGTCGCGTAGAGCGGCTGGAGGCGTCCCCCATTCAAGTAGGTGGCGGCATCCCGGGTCATGATCTCGAATCCGCCGATGCCGGTGCCCATTTCCACGCCGACGCGGTAACGGTCCTCGCCGGCCAGGTCCAGCTCGGCGTCGGCGATGGCCTGCCCGCAGGAGGCGATCGCCAGATGGGTGAACCGAGCCGAGCGCTGCACCAGTTTGCGGTCCATGTAGTCGGTGGGGTCGAAGCCGCGCACCTCACAGGCGAACTTTGTCGTCAGGCGCGTGGCGTCGAAACCTTCGATGAGCGCGGCGCCGCTGCGGCCCTCGACCAGCCCATCCCAGTATTCGTCCACGGTCTTGCCCAGCGGGTTCAGCGTGCCCATTCCGGTCACGACGACCCGCCTTCCATCCCGACTCATACCGGGCGGCCACCTCCCCGTCTCAAGTCCAGCTTCACTTTGCGAACGCCCCCCGAATCTTACCGACGAGATTCGCCTCGACCGCCTGCTTCGCGACTCGGATGGCGTTCTTCATCGCGCGGGCGTCAGAGCGACCGTGTGCTACCACGGCGATCCCCTCGATGCCAAGGAGTGGGGCGCCGCCGAACTCGCGCCAGTCCATGCGTGCTCGGATGCGGCCGACGCCGCTTCGAATCAAGAGACCGCCCGCCTTCCCCGTCAGCGTTCGCGGAATCTCGTCGCGCATCGTCCGGAAGATCAGGTCCGCGGTGGCTTCGGCCATCTTGATGGCGATGTTCCCAACGAAGCCGTCGGCGACCACCACGTCCGCGCGACCGGAGAGTACGTCTTTGGGCTCGACGTTGCCTATGAACTTGACGTGGCCGTCGCGCTTGAGCCGGACAGACGCGTCGCGAACCCGCTCATCGCCCTTGCCTTCTTCCTCACCGTTGCTGAGCAGCGCAACCGAGGGGCTGGCCCGACCCAGCACCTCCTCGGCATAGATCGCACCCATCTGAGCGAACTGCACCAGGAAGTCTGGGCGGGAATCGACGTTGGCGCCCACATCCAGGAAGTAGGCCGGCTCAGCCGCCGTAGGCAGGATGGTGCCGAGAGCCGGGCGGTCGACGCCCCGAACCCGACCCTGTATCAGGAGTGCGGCCGCCATGATGGCTCCGGAGTTCCCTGCCGACACCCAGGCCGACGCCTCACCGCTCTTGCACAGCCGTGCGCAGACGCTCATGGATGAGTCCGTCTTTGAGCGGACGGCCTGCGCCGGGTGGTCACGCATCTCGACGACCTGACTTGCAGGGACGAAGCGCAGACCCGGGTGTGAGTCGAGCAGGCGCTGGACGGGGTCGGGCAGGCCGACCACGACGACGTCGAGGCCCAGGTCCTGGACGGCTTCCGCGGCGCCGAGCACCGCCTGTTCCGGGGCGAAGTCACCCCCCATGGCGTCGACCGCGATGCGCGGAGCCTGGGTGCTCAGGGTCAGATGTCGAGATTGCGCACCGCCTTGGCGTGCGCGGTGATGAACTTCTTGCGAGGCTCTACGTCGTTGCCCATCAGCTTCTCGAAGACCTCGTTCACGGCGGCGGCATCCTCGATCTCCACCTTCAGCAGGGTCCGGGTGGCCGGGTTCATAGTCGTGTCCCAGAGCTGGTCGGCATTCATTTCCCCAAGGCCCTTGAAGCGGCTGACCTCTACTTTTCCTCCCATCCGCTTGAGCTCCCTGTCTCGCTCATCGTCGCTGTAGACCCACTTCGTCTGCTTGCCTTTCGTGAGCTTGTACAGCGGCGGCTGCGCCATGTAGACGTTGCCCTTCTCGATCAGGTCGGGGAAGTGACGGTAGAAGAAAGTCAGCAGGAGCGTACGGATGTGCGATCCATCGACGTCCGCGTCGGTCATCGTGATCACCCGGTGGTAGCGGAGCCGATCGTAGTCGAAGCGCTCGCCGACGCCGGTGCCGAGTGCCGTGATCAGGTTCCTGATCTCTTCGGAAGTCAACACCTTGTCAAGTCGCGCTTTCTCAACGTTCAGGATCTTGCCGCGCAGGGGCAGGATGGCCTGGGTGCGGCGATCGCGGCCTGACTTGGCAGTGCCACCAGCGGAGTCGCCCTCCACGATGTACAGCTCGCAGTTGTGTGGGTCGCGGTCAGAACAGTCGGCCAGCTTGCCAGGCAGGGTCGAGCTCTCCAGCAGCGACTTTCGCTGGACCAGGTCGCGCGCTTTGCGGGCCGCCTCACGAGCACGCGCCGCCGTCAGCGACTTCTCGATGATCCGCCGGCCCTCGGAAGGGTTCTCGTCCAGATACTGGCCGAGCGCGTCCGACAGTACCGCGGACACCTGACCCTGCACCTCGGCGCTGCCCAGCTTGCTCTTGGTCTGACCTTCGAACTGAGGATCCAGCAGCTTGACGCTGATGACCGCCGTCAGACCCTCACGCACGTCGTCGCCCGTGAGGTTAGGGTCGGAATCCTTGAGCAGCCCCGCTTTGCGCGCGTACCGGTTCAGCACGTTCGTGAGGGCCGCCCGGAAGCCGGTCAGGTGCGTGCCGCCTTCGGCGGTGTGGATGGTGTTCGCAAAGGAGAGGACGTTCTCCACGAAGGTCTGGTTGTACTGCAGCGCGATCTCGATCTGAGTCGAGTCAGCCTGCCGGTCGACGTAAAACGGGATCTGGTTGACCAGGCCCTTACCGTGGTTGAGGTGCCTGACGTAGGCGAGTATCCCGCCCTCGAAGTAAAAGGTGTAGGCGAAGCCCTCCCGCTCGTCGTCGAGCACGAGCGCGAGCCGCTTGTTCAGGTACGCCATCTCCCGGAGCCGGTGGAGAATGGTTTGGCGGTCGAAGCGCGTGTCCGGGAAAATCTGCGGGTCGGGCCAGAAGCGCACGACGGTGCCCCGGCTGTCGCTCTTGCCCAATGCCTTCACGGGTGCCAGCGGCAGGCCTCGCCGGTACTCCTGGAAGTGCTCCTTGCCATCGCGGTGCACCCAGACCTGGAGCTTTTCCGAGAGTGCGTTGACCACCGACGATCCAACACCGTGGAGACCCCCGGACACCTTGTAGCCCCCACCGCCGAACTTGCTGCCGGCGTGGAGAACGGTCAACACGACCTCCAGCGAGGAGCGACCCTCCGTCGGGTGGATGCCGACGGGGATGCCACGGCCGTTGTCGGCCACTGACACGCTCCCATCTGCGTGGAGAGTGACGACGATCCGGTCAGCCTCGCCGGCCAGCGCCTCGTCGACCGAGTTGTCGACGAGCTCGGTGATCAGATGATGCAAGCCTCGGACATCGGTGGTGCCGATGTACATGCCTGGACGCCGGCGAACAGGCTCCAGGCCTTCGAGAACCTGGATTTGCTCGACGTCATACGCCACGTCAGCGCCGAGAGGGCGGGGCTTGGCCGAGGGCCCATTAGGCGGCGGCATACCGCGGTTGGCCGGGTTCATGCCTGCCCCCAAAGGCGAGATGAGCGCTCTCGTCGGGCGAGCCGGTGCCCTCCCAGCTGGGTGGGACTCCTGCGATGACTACTGGGATGCTGGATGTGTCAATTGTACCGAAATCCCTCATTCGCATTAGGGATCGCGCGCGCGCGAGGCTACTGAGGCGGACTCCAGCGCAACACGGGGTTGCGAGCCGCCGATACCTCGTCCAGGCGGCCCACCGGCAGGCTTCGGGGCTCCGCGTGCAGCTCCTCGGGATTGGTGGCGGCCAGCTCGACGATCGCCTTGACGGCGCTGATGAAGGCATCGAGCGTCGCTTTGCTTTCGGTCTCGGTGGGCTCGATCATCACGGCCTCGGGCACGATCAGCGGGAAGTAGATGGTCGGGGCGTAGAAACCCCGCTCCAGCAAGCCCTTGGCGACGTCCACAGCCTTGACACCGTCGGCGCCTAGATTCCGCGCCGAAGCCACGAACTCGTGCATACACGGACCGCGATGAGGCATCTCCAGCAACCCGTCGAGGGACTCGCGGACGTAGTTGGCCGCCAGCACCGCGTCCCTGGACGCCTGGGTGAGGCCGTCGCCACCCATCGCCAGGATGTATGTGAAGGCGCGGACCAGCATTCCGAAGTTGCCATAGAAGCTGCGCACCCGGCCGATTGACCGCGGCCGCTCGTAGTCGAGCCGGAAGCGGCCGTTCTCCTGCTCTACTGTCGGTCGGGGCAGGAACGGGACCAGGTCGGCCTTGACGCCGACTGGGCCTGCCCCGGGGCCGCCTCCGCCGTGGGGCGTGGTGAAGGTCTTGTGCAGGTTGAGGTGGACGGCGTCGAAGCCCATGTCGCCTGGCCGGCAGATTCCCATGAGCGCGTTGAGATTGGCGCCGTCGTAGTAGAGCTTGGCTCCAGTGGCGTGGACCATCTCGGCCATCTCCAGGATCTGCTGCTCGAAAAGACCCAGCGTGTTCGGGTTGGTGAGCATCAGCGCGGCCACCCGGGTGGATAGCTTGGCTTCGAGGTCGGCGACGTCAACCCTGCCGTCGGCGCCCGAGCGCACCTCCACCACGTCGAAGCCTGCGAGCGCGGCGCTCGCCGGATTGGTGCCGTGAGCCGAGTCTGGGACGATGACCTCTGTCCGCTCTTCACTGCGGGAACGGTGGTAGGCCTGGATCATGCGCAGCGCGGTCCACTCGCCGTGGGCGCCTGCGGCCGGCTGCAGGGTGATCCTGTCCACGCCGACGATCTCGGTGAGGGCCCGCTCGAGCCGCCACATCAGCTCGAGGGCGCCCTGGACGGTGTCTTCGTCCTGGTAGGGGTGCAGGGCCGCAAAGCCATCGAGCCGGGCCGCCTCCTCGTTGGCGACCGGGTTGTACTTCATGGTGCAGCTGCCCAGGGGGTAGAACTGCTCGCTGATGGAGTAGTTCAACGACGACAGACGGCTGTAGTGGCGCATGATCTCAGGCTCGCTGAGGTGGGGAAGGGCCGGTGGACGGCGTCGACGGAGCTCGCTCGGCAGCTGAGCAGTCGTCTGGACGCCCGATTCTGGAAGTCGAGGTGCCGGCACCGAAGCCCGGCTCAGCTCAAAGCTCAGCGGTTCGGTCACCCCCGCACCTCCGCCGACGCCCCCTGCACCTTAGAGCGCCCTCCTCCCCCCGAAAGAGGGGCGTGGGGGGCCAGGGTCGGGATGCCGGCTGCTGGAGTGCGAGGGGCCGTCCTGCTCAGGACCTCGACTACTTCCGCAATGGCATTGGGGTCGTTGACCTCGGTACAGCAAAAGATGGCCACGTCGTCGAGCTCGGGATACCACTGCCCCACCGGAAGCCCGCCCAGGATGCCTGCATCACGAAGGTTCGCCAGCGATTGTTCCACGTGGAACATCCGCAAAGGGAACTCGTTCAGGAAGTGCCGATCAGGAAACGCGAGCTCAATCCCCGGGATCGCTGTGAGGCGCTCGGCCAGCGCGTGCGCTCGCTGATAGCTGACCTCCGCGATGCCCCGCAGACCCTCCGGTCCCATGTAGGTCAGATAGACGCTGGCTGCCAGAGCGCAAAGGGAATGATTCGTGCAGATATTCGAGGTCGCCTTGGCCCGCCGTATGTGCTGCTCGCGCGCCGTCAGTGTGAGCACGAATCCGCGGCGACCTCTCGCGTCGGCGGTCGCGCCCACCAACCGGCCCGGCAACCTGCGCATCAAGGCGCGGCGGCAGGCGATGAAGCCGACGTGCGGGCCACCGAAGCTGGGTGGCAGCCCAAGCTGCTGGCCCTCACCGACGGCGATGTCGGCCCCGTACTCTCCCGGAGCAGTGACCAGCCCTAGGCTGATCGGGTCGACAGAGGCAACACTCAGGGCGCCCCGCCGATGGGCCTCTTCCGTGACTGCAGCGGCGTCTTCGAGGAGGCCAAGAAAGTTGGGCTGCTGGAACAGCACCGCGGCTGTGTCGTCTCCCAGCCGGTCGAGACCCATCTGCACTTCGAAGCCGCGGCCCTCACCGTAGCAGCGCAGCACCTCGACGTATTCGGGATGCAGGTAACCGGCCACGACCAGCTTGTCACGGCCCGTGTGGACGACCGCCATCATCGCGGCCTCGGCAAGGGCGGTCGCGCCGTCGTACAGCGAGGCGTTGGCCACATCCATGTCCGTGAGCTCGGCGATCAGTGTCTGGAACTCGAAGATCGCTTGCAGAGTGCCCTGGCTGGCCTCCGGCTGATAGGGGGTGTAGGCCGTGTAGAACTCGGGCTTGGAGATGACCGCTGAGACCGCCGCCGGGATGAAGCGTCGGTACACGCCGCCGCCACGAAAACAGAGGCGGTCCTCGAAGACCCGGTTGCGGCCCGCGAGCTCGCGGACGCGTGCCATCGTCTCCTGTTCAGAGAGTCCATCGGGCAGGTCGAGCACCGGGCTCCGAATGCTCGCCGGGACGTCGACCAGCAGGTCGTCCATCGACCTGACGCCGACGGCATCCAGCATCCGCTGCCGATCGTCGGCGGCGTGAACCAGGTACGGCATCTAGTGGACTGTAACAGCCGGATGCGGAGCATCCGACGTCCCAGGCGGCCGGGCGCCTTGCAGGCGCTGATGGCTGCGTCTGGGGGCCCGGCGCGCCTCGTCACCGATCGACAAATGGGCTC
>Ga0126384_10001226_pt1 | contig 15154 bp, 11 predicted proteins | sample PanSoiMetPlot_36_FD_92543 | JGI IMG/M metagenome (GOLD analysis project Ga0126384, IMG submission 92543) | Tropical forest soil microbial communities from Panama - MetaG Plot_36 | ecosystem: Environmental > Terrestrial > Soil > Tropical forest > Bulk soil | place: Panama | collected 2016-02-17 | reverse complement strand
TGGTCTCGACGCGCGGGACATTGCGCATAGCGATCTCGATCGGGATCGTCACTTGCTGCTCGACTTCCTCGGGTGCGCGTCCAGGATAGGTGGTAATCACTTGCACCATCTGCGCCGAGATGTCGGGGTAGGCATCGATCTGTTGGTGCAGAAACGACCAGATACCCAGCCCGACAATGAGGATGGCTGTGACCACGACCGTCAAGCGGAAGCGCAGGGCTGTGTGAATCAGGGCGGGTATCATCAGTCTTTCGCTCCTTTTCCGCGCGGGGACAGCCTTAACTCTGGACCGCCTGGACCACAAGCGGCTTGAGGAGGATGGCGCCATTCCCGAGCACGCGCTCTCCTCCCTGCAACCCGCCCAGGATCTCGGCCAGAGTGCCATTCAGTTCACCAACAGTGACCTCTGTGACCTGCCAGATCCCAGGCTCAGTCCCCACGAGGACGTAATCGGCGCGGCCCACATGCAATACCCCGTCTGCCGGCACCATCACGGTTTCATGCAGATCAGTTCCGAGGCCAATATCCGCAAACATCCCGGGTTTGAGCCGACCCTGCGGATCGCTGAGCTCGAACAGCACTTGCAGCGTTCGACGCTCCCGCGACAACGTTGGTGCCAGGCTGCTGACCCGGCCGGAGAACACCGTCTCGGGCATCCCGTAGAAGCGTGCCGTACACGCTTGCCCCTCACGAACACGGTCGATTTTGGCCTCGGGCACGTCAGCAACGGCGACTGCGACACCGTCGGGTAAGCGCCCGAGCAGGTCGGGGTCGGCACCGGCCTGCTGAAGTTGCCGGGCAAGGGCCGCCCGAGTGCGCGCAGCAACCTTGACTGCGTTTTCGGCTTCATACACTTCTTTCTGGCCTTGAATCTGGGTCTGCAGGAGGGTCGCCTCCTCAGTAGCGAGATCCTTCGCGGAGTCCGTTCCAGCGGCCACCAGCTTCCGCAGACGCTCGACGACCTTGGTCTGGGCGGTAACCCGGGCAGTATCTAACTCCCGAATTTTGACCAATTGCTTCTCGGCAAAGGCTACATCGATGCGAGCCTTCTGCCAGTCGGTATACGCCGACAACAGGTCTGGACTGCTGAATTGCCAGCGGTCCTCAGCAGGGCCGCTGCCTGCCGGGAGTCGCGCCGCGATCGAGCCCGTGACGCTCAACACCGGGGCCGGAGTTTTCTGTTTGCTCGCTGCAGCGACCACCAACTTCTTGTCAAGGGGACTGTCTAGCGTGACGGCAATCAAGCGCGGACCGACCAGCCGCACGACGTCAGTGTTCTGCGTGGCCTGCGCCTTGAGTGCAGGAGTTGCCGTGCCCTGAAAGGAGAACCAGAGCAGCACGAGCAGTGATCCAGCGACGAGGAGCACAAGTCCCATCTTCGCAGTGGACCACCACCGATTCCGCCGAGAGCGCGGGGTGGGGTGCTCTTCCGTCCCCTGCGCTGGAGAAGCGGTATTCCACAATTCCGTCATGTTAGCACATGCCTGCCGATCGCAGCGTTCAGCTGATACAGCGCATGCCAATAGCTGGACCGGCCGGTGATATACAGTCTGTATGTATCACGGTACGCGCGCTGGGCGTCGAGGACCTCAATGAGCGGTTTGCCGCCGAGTTCGTATGCCGTCCTGATCTTGTCCCGCACGTTCTCTGCGGTCTTGAGCTGCGCCGGGTCATCCGTAGTCACGGTCACATACGCAGTTTGGTATGCCTTGACCGCCTGTTCGATCTCCGACCGTAGCCCGATAAGTTGCACACGGAGATTGAGGCTCGTTTGTCGTTGCACCGATTGGGCCTTGGCAATGTTGCCTTGGTTCCGGTCGAAGAGCGGCATGGTCATATCAATCCCCACCCCCCAGTCATTGACGTCGGGAAAGCCGATCGCCTGCTGCTGAAATTGCCGCGTGTAACCGATTTTCGGTGTGACCTCCGGATAGGCCTTCTGTTGCTCGACACGGAGATCTGTTGCTGCCTTGGCGAGTTGCCAGCGCAGAGAGATGAGATCCGGTCGATTCTGCTCGGCGAGTGCGAGTGCGTCTTCGACGGCTAACGGTGTTGCTGGCGTTGGCACGTCCAGACTGCCCTGCACGGCGAACGTGGGAGCAGCGGCGGGGAAGCCTAAGAATGCGCGCAGCTGAGCTGCAGTGGTGGCTACAGCGGTTTCGCGGTTGCGGACTTCGCGCTGACTATCAAAGACGGCGAGGCGGATGCGGTCGAGCTCAATAGTCCCTACACCGCCGAGTGCTACGCGTTGGGCGGTAATCGTTTCTACTTGTTTGAGGTTGTCGAGATCCTCGCGTGCCAGATCAAAGAGGGCTTGCGCTTCGAGCACATCATAGAAGGCGGCAATGGTCCCAGCCACCCGTTGGCGGACGAGATCGGCAAAGTCAGCAGCAGACACATCGACGCCAAGCCGGGCGCTGGAGATCGCTGCCATCCGCTTCCCGAATAGGAACCAGTCAATTGGATAGCTTATACCCGCGTCAAACTGTGGCGGTCCACCTTGCCGGTTCACGGTAAACGGCCGGTCCAACGGGAGCAACGTTCCACTCGTAGAGAACTGCGGGTTGGGCAGGAGAGAAGCCGTCAAAAGGTCGGCCTTGGCCTGGTTGATAGTTTCCAGGCCTGCCTGGATCTTGGGGTCAGCTTCAAGGGCTGTCTGGATCACTTGTTCCAGGGTAAGCCCGCGAGAACGGTCCGCAGTAGGGCGCGGGGAGGATGACTCCTCACTCTGCGACGCATCGCTGGCCGATGCCATCTCTCCCGAAGAGCTAACGGCTCTTGACTCTGGTGGCACGAGAGCGGTTTGCGGTGGGATACTATGAGAGGAATGAGAGGAAGACGTATAAAGATCGTCTTGCTCGACTGATGGAGTGACGCCGGCGGGTATCTGTTCCTGCATAAAGGTCGGTAGCAGCGGAGGAGAATAGTCTTGCACGGCACAGCCCATCAGTCCGAGAAGAGCGCACCCAGGCATCATGCGAACCAAGTAGGTGGCAAGTACGGCGAAGGGACACAAACGAGGAGACTGGGTCGCTCTGACCATTGGGGGTTCCTGATTCTCTGCTCGAAGTCATACCACTCATGGCAGCGCTCTTGAGACGCGCACGGTAAGGCCTACGCTGTGGAGGCTTCATATTTCGCAATCTGTATGCCGTACTCGTTGTCACGGCGTTTACCCCCAGATCGTTCCTCGACACGCTGCGATAATCTGGGGGAATTGCTTGAATTTGCTCCTCTCTCCTGGCTAGGAGGACGCTCGCGTCGTGTTGGTTGTCACGGCAATTTACCGGAGTCGTGTGCCGCCCGCTGCCGCATTTTGCCTAGACGTTGCGCGGAGTATCCTCAAAACCTTTAGTCAATAAAGAACTGCCATCCTCAATGGGAAACCGGTGCGGCCCGTTCAAATCCACAGCTTGCGCACCAGCCACACCTTCACCATCTGCGTCAATGCGACATAAGCCAGGTAGGTGCGGTCATGTAGAAAGCGCAGCAGCCGCGCCTGCGCGTCTGTTGTAAGATCGGCCACCTCATCGAGAAAAAGCGTCCCCCCTTCTGCCGCTTCGACCTTGCCCACGGTATCAGATATGGCGCCGGTGAATGCGCCTTTGCGATGTCCAAACAGCGTGCTGCTCATGAGATCACTCGCCAGCATCGGACAATGGACGGTGACAAAGGGACGATCGGCGCGTTTGCTGTGGAGACGCATCCAGCGGGCGAGTATGGTCTTGCCGGTGCCGCTCTCCCCGCGCAACAGTACGACGGAATCTGCAGCGGCAACACGCAGAGTGGTCTGGAGAAACGCATGGTAGCTGGGGCTTTGTGTTTCGAAGAAGCTTTCGCCTTCGGTTTCGTCAAGACGCTCCTGCAACTCAGAGATCTGGCGCTGTAGGACCTGTGCAGCCACCACGCGGCGCGCCACGCTCCGCACCTGCTCGGGAGTAGAAGGCTTCGGCAAATAATCCACGGCGCCCAACTTCATAGCCTCAACCGCGGTCTCGAAAGAGGCGAAGGCCGTGATGACAATGACGCCGATGCCCGGTTGCCGACGCAGGATTTCAGGCAATATGGTGAGCCCCGATTCCGCCTGCAACCAGAGGTCGAGGAAGACCACATCGAAGCGGCTGCGCTCTAACGCTTCTAAGGCTCCTGCGGACGTACCAACCCCGAGCACCCGTGCGTTGTCCACCTCCAGGCAGAGACGGACTGACTGGCGGACGCCAGGGTCATCATCAATAATGAGCGCAGACTAAGCCGTATCCATGGGCAACTCTCGCTCTTATGATGCTGGTTGCTTGGTTCCTGTCAAAAATACCTCTCCCCGAGTGGGAACCTCAACAAGTCGCCTCCTCACTTCACAAGATGCGTAGTTCTGGCTGGAAAGCTGACGACGGAACACTTCCTAGAATGGCCACAATCGGCCCAAAAACCCTTTGTCTTCTTTCTGCTCTTCGGTGTTCGTGTCCTGCTTCGCTTGCTGGTCCTGAGATGGAGCTTGGGCTTGAGCTTGCGGTTGAGGCTGTTCTTGCGGCTTCTGCTCCTCCTCAGAGCCGCCGAAGGGGTTATGGCGGGCGAGCCACCCCCGTTTGATGATCACCGCCCCTGGTGGAGGTGTAAGATCTTGCCAGGCGCCGTACACTGGCACCTCCGGGGTAAATACCTTGGGCTCAACCCCGGCGGCTTTGGCATAGCGTGATAGGCAGCACATCTGTCCATAGCAACAAGCCGCCTTGTTTTCGCAACACTCGACCTTCCTGGGAGAAGATAGATACGAGCACGCACCGACCAGGAGAATGCTCAAGAGAAAAAGTGGATACAAAGTCTTCATACCGATTGTTCAGCCTCTGCTAACACAGCAGCGAAGAACTGCTGATAGAGGAACCTGCGACAAGTCTGCCTCCAATCTCGCGTACTCGCTCGGCAAAGGTGACGTCGTTCAGCACCGGCGTTGCCCCAGCCGTACTGAGTGAGTCCGCCAGATCAACCCAGGAACGACACCCCCCATAGCGTTTGAGCAGGGGCAGAATATGGGGTTGAGGCAGACGATAGATACGCAGGACAAAAAGATGAAGACCGGCTCTCGTGCCATAGGCAAAACGTTGCCTCACGGTCTCTGGTGTCCAACAGTGCAAATCTGCGAGTGCAGCAAGACGCTCATGAGAGTCGAGCCAGACCAGGTCTTCCACCGTAGCATAATAGTTGACGACCAGTTGGTCTTCTGCGGGCTGCGACTTCATCACGGCCTGCAAGTCCGCCGTCGCTGCACCCACCACTCCTTGTGCCATCTGGTGAACGTAAGTGGGAAAAAAGAAGAACTCTTTGGGTTCAGTCGCAAAGCGGCTCTGGCGTTCGTGCAACCCACCTTTGCGCAGGAGCACGCTCTGCCGTCCCGTGCCCAAGGCCTGCACGACGACTGCCCATTCTTTCAAAGCAAGTGCGTTAGCTGGCTGCATTGGCGGCAGTGAGGAGTGCAGAAGTGAGCCTTTTTTTCACTTTTCGCTTTGCGCTCTTCATTCTTCACTTTTTCATACTGGCGGCCCTAACCACACGCGGATGGCAATGTCGCCTAGTAACAACACGAGGCCGGCGATAATCAGATAGTTATCCAGCGGATGAAGGAGCTTCTTCTGCCCCTCGCGTTTCTGCGAGATCAATTCGTTCAGGTCCGGGTCGATGCGTCCGCCCGTGCTCTCGGCCAACTCACGCAGCAAGTCGCGATTAGGGTGCTGCTGTCGGTACTCGTCCAGGGATTCGCCCGTCGCCTGACTAGCCATGACAATCTCATTCTTCTGATTTACCACCTTACCGCCTTTGCGTTTGACCACGGTTACCGGAAAGCTACCCTGACGTTTCACTGACAACGCAGCTTCATACACTCGCGGCGCCACTGGCATTAAAGTCAGTTCGTCCGTCTGGGCACCACGCGGCAGGCGCGCCATCAGGACTCCCTCTTCGTCGTTATCGTATGATTCGGCACGTAACACCATACGCTCGCCACGTTGCTGCACGCTCAAGCGGTAGTCCCAAGGTGTTTCATCGCGCATCGCCCACCGCACCGCCTGGGACCAGAATTTGCCGTATCCGTCCCAGCGAATCCAGTCGCTGGAGCCGCTCCCGCTCGGGTCAAAAGTCGCGGTCACCACTTTGCCCAAACCATACTGCCAAGTTGCAAGCAACGGATCGTGGTCGGTATGGACATCAGTGTAGAGCTGCACGTCAGCCCCACCCTTGGGCTTAGTCAACATATATTCGTCAAGAGAGGGAAAGTCGTTGAGCCCCTGGAGGATCTGTCCCCGTTCACCCACGCGCGGGACGATTTCTTTCGGCTTATCGTCATCATCGTCTTTATCACGCATCACCTGCTTGGTGTCCTTAATTATGAGTTGCGGCAGCACCTCGACGTCCTCAACGTGATAAAAATGGCCGCCGGTTTTTTCTGACATGTACGAGAGCAATTGCAAGTTCACCGTATCATCCCCGATGCGGATGGTGGTAATGCTGATCTGGCGCTGAGCGATAGTGGCCACCAACGGATAGTGATCGGCTGGGCTGCGATTGGAATCACCGTCAGTGAGGAGAATGATATGACGGATGGAGCCGCGGTTGCGCGCTAACTGATCGGCGGCGGTTTCCAGTGCGCCATAAAAATCCGTTCCGCCACCGTACTGCAAGCGGGAGATTTTGCCAGTAATTTCGGCACGATTCTCCGCCAGCGGGGCGAGGGGAGCCAACATATACGGCTCAGAATCAAAAGCGATCGCACCGGCGAAATCGGTATCCTGCAACTGGCTCAAGAGTTCGAGCGCTGCCTTCTGCGCATACTGCATCTTCTGTCCATCGTGCAGGCCGCGGACCTTGCTGTTGTAGCCCATGCTGTTGGAACGATCGATGAGCACGAAAAGGGCGATCGGCGTGCGCTTTTTCTTTTTCGGCCGCTGTTCTTGAAACGTCACCGGCAGGACTCGCTCGATGGTTGTGCCTTTGTAGCCAAGGTCACCAAAGGTGCGGAGGCCGCCGGCCATCAGAAAGCCGCCGCCGAAATCCCGCACGTAACTTTCGATCGCCGCCATTTGCTGAGCCGAGATTCCGCTGCGACCGATATCGTCAAACACCAGACAGTTGTAGTCCAGCAGTTCGGAAAGCTGATTTGGCAATCCCTCAGGGCGGCGGAATTCAGTATCAACTTCTTTCATTTGTAGGGCGCGCGCAAGATGAGTCTTGGGATCGTCAGTGATCACTAGCGAGCGCACTTTACCGGCCACGGCCAGGTTAGCGCTCTGACGGTTGTTGCCTTCGATAGTGTCCGGGGTAGCCTTAACCTCCGCGCGCAAGAGGTAGTTCCCGCGCTGCAGGATCTGCGCCGGCACCTCCAGCACGGACAGCCCCGGGTCCAGGTTGACCTCTTGGCGAGTTAGCGTCTGGTCATTGGCCATGACAGTGGCACTGCCGCGCACGGGCTTCTCGTTGCCGTTTCGCACTACCAGGCGCACACTGAAGGCACTACCCTCGCGCACAAGGGGCGGGACGATAAACTTCTCCAGCGATACTTCGGGATGTTGACCTGAGGGAGGAATCACCGGAAAGATCTTGACGCCCATCTGCCGGGCAAGCGCAATATGCTGCCTGGCGGCGCCGTTGGTTTCGTTGCCGTCGGTGATGAGTAGCAGCCGTTTTTCCGCTTCTTCGGGATAGAGGGAGAGTGCGCGCTCCAGTGCCTTGGCGATATTGGTTCCTCCACTCTGGCCAGCCGGAGCCGTTTTTAGGACCTCAGCCGGCAGCGTCACACCGTTTGGCGGCCCGGGCGCAATCAGCAAACCCGTATCTGCGGCAAAGGAGAGGACGGCAACCTCATCTTCTGGTTCTAGAGCATGGATTAGGCGTGTCAGGTACTCTTGCGTCCACGTCCGGCCTTCAGGCGAGATGCTATCTGACACATCGGCTGCGGCAACCAACGCCAACCTGTGCTCGGCGAGGATTGTCTGTGTACTCAAGCCAGCCAGCGCAGCCACAATCAACACCGCCGCCAGTGAGTGCAGGAGCGCGGCACTGGTTATCACTAGTCGTTGCCTCTGCCAGAACACTGGCAGCCATAGCAGGGGCAGAAACACCAAGAGCCACAGCCACTCAGGAGTAAGAAAGGTATACGTGAAACCGAAAACGTTGTATGTCATCACTCACTCGCGCGCCGGTAACGCCAGAGGGCGTAAAACCATTCGATCAGCAGTAGCAACACCGCGCCGTAGTACAGCCAGCGGCCGAATTCTTCAGGCACAGTATGGCTGAGTTCCTGCGGAGGATGGACCTCATTCACAGGAACCACCTTGGCGTCGTCATCTTCGCGTCGCCCAATGTCTGATTCAGCTTCGTCGAAGAGATTCGCATAGAGCGTGGCGCGATAATGACTGCCGGTCAAGCGGTACTCGCCAATTTGATCGACCTCGACCGATCCCGTATCTACCACTTTCTCTATTCCACCTGGGGTAGTGAGGTGGAGTGAGTCCGGAGTCACTCCGGCGGGTAAAAAGAACGTCTCCCCAGAAGAGACCAATAATGGCGCCGTAGGATCGTGCGGCAAAAGCCAGCGGAGGGTATTGAGGAACAGTAAAAGGAGCGTCAGGTTGTCGGAATTCGTGAGATTGCCCTTCCCCAGATCAAAGGCCAGGCAGACCACTCGGTGTCCGTCTTTCTCACCCGTCAGGGCAAGTGGCACCTCACCACCACGGGTGCGTGAAGAGATCAACACCTGAGCCCACGACGGCAACGCCAACACCCTGGCCTTCCTGAGCGGCAGCGCTTCGACATATTGGAGGTTGTGGAGAATCTCGTGTCCTTCGCGCCAGTCGAGAATGTGCAAGTCTGCGGCTTCGGCCACTACGGGGAAGAGCGGATTATCAGGGGGTGGGAAAACATAGAGACTATTGGCCGGGACTGCTGTACCAGGCACGAACTGATGAAAGAGAACAATGTCCTGCTCGTTGAGCATGGTGGGGGTGAAGGTCTCTGGTGTTAGGGCGGTCAGCGACAGGCCAGGAATCGAGTTACTCACCCGCTCTAACTCTTCGCGCAATTCTTTTACCGATGATACCAACACCAACCGTCGCTGTTTACGTTCGGCGAGCCAAGCCAGCGCCTGATTATCGACAGCGAGTGCATCTTCTGGCTCCAGGCGCGCTATTAATTTCCCTGGTCCATCAAAACCTTTGACCGAAAACGACACCACCTCTCGCGCTGGCAGGCTGAAGTCACGGCGAAAAATCGGCTTGTCGTTTAAGAGAACTGTCAGGACCGCACCTTTGGGGCGGTAGGCGTAGTTACGCACTAACACATACGCCTGGGCTTGAGAGTAATTCTGGAAAGGGTTCTGATACAGCTGCAAGGCAGCGATGGCCAGGTTATCATCGCTTTTCCCAACGCGATGATACACCAGATCCTTGATCTGCTCTTCTGGTAAGCCGAGCGTGCCCTTCGGCAGGTCAGTGAACACATGAATTTTCGCCTGCCGCCCCTGACGGTCGCGTTGAGCCAGAGCCAGTTCGACTCCCAAGCTGAGATTCGTGCCGGTATCCAACGGGCGGAGGGTTTCTAGCAAATGCAACAACTGGCGATGATCGGTCGTAAAGCCGCTCACCAATTGCGGCCGGGTAGCGACGCTAATCAGCATGGCCTCGTCAAGCGATCCCAGAGCCTTCACAACCTGTCGGGCCTGGTCCAACGCTAACTCGAAGCGGCGGGTCTGGCCTTCGCGTGCCTGCATGCTGGCAGAGATATCCATCACGAGAATCCAACGGTCGCCGCGGGTCTCAGTCACAGTCACCGGACGATAAGGATGGAGGAGCCCACTAATGAGGAGCAGCAGGAGCAGAGCTTGAGCGAGGAACAACAAGCTGGGCAGAAAACGACGCGCTCGGATCTTGTCTTCTCTCACCTGCATCCACAGCAGCAGGGCCGGCACTTCGATGCGCTTGCGCCACCGCTCACGCAGATAGATGAGGACAAGAAGGCCCAGAAAGGAGAGAAACGGCAGGGCTGACGGGTTCAGAATCCCCATACACTCAGCACTCTAATGGCCTAGCGCAACGCCAGCAACCCCGCTCGTGGCAATTCTTCAGTCATCACGGTTGCTAGGCTACTCGCGGTTGAGGCCCGGGCATAAACGATCTGATGACGATGGCAGAAGTCCTGGAGCGCGTCCACATGCGCCTGGAGCGCTTCGCGGTAGCGCTCCAGGTTGGCTTGGGTGAGGGAAATCCACCGTTCACTGTGGTCTTCGACATCGTACAGCTTGCCGCGACGGAAGAGGCGGGTCGGATCTAATTCAGCCGCTCCCAGAACATGCAGCGCTTTGACTTCGTAGTCACGCGCTTTGAGGAAGACCAACGCTTCTTCATATTGCGGCGGCTCGGTCAGGAAATCAGACACGATGATCGCCACTCCAGGTTCTTTGGTCTGCTCGATATAAGCGCGCACGGTTTCTCGCAGATACGTCTTACCCGCGGGCGTGAGGCCCGCCAGGAACGGGGGGACGCGCAGAAACTGGCCGCGGTGACGCAGGAACGGCAGCGACAGAAATGGCCGCTGGTTCTTTTCTGGGGAAGACAGCGCCACCACACGTAGAGTGTCGTTGTTGATCAGCACCACATAACTGAGGGCCGCCAACAGATCGGTGGCGAACGCAAACTTGTGATCGACTGCCGGTGCCCCCATCGAGGCGCTGGTGTCGAGAAACAAATGAAAAGGGATCTCCCGCTCCGCCGTGAACGTCTTGACCAGCAACTGGTCAAGCCGCCCTACTGCATTCCAGTCAACATAGCGAAAATCATCTCCTGATGTGTAGTCCTTGTAGGACTCGAACTCGATGCCCCATAACTGATTGGTGCGGGGGATAGGGGTTTCCGCTGGCCGGTGACCGCGCGCCGCACGCACCGGCACCCGCAAGCGATCAAGGCGTTTGAGAAGGGCAGGGTCAGTGATACTCACGCCGTGGGACCTCTCATGCGGTTACCCTTCGACAGCTCAAGACCGGCTTCGACTTTGCTCAAGACCGGCTTGTCGAAGCACGAATCATGTTGAGGTACAGTGGGGGCCATTGACTACCGCCGCAGTTTGCGGGCCGATTGCACAATCCGTGTGATGATAGTGGCCGGGTCGAGGTTTTCAGCCTCAGCTGCAAAGTTGAGTACCAAGCGGTGGTTGAGCGCTGGCACCGCCACCCGGTCCACGTCGTCGTAGCTCACATTGGCGCGGCCGTCGAGAAGCGCGACTACCTTAGCGCCAAGCATGAGGGTTTGTCCGCCACGCGGACTTGAGCCGAAACTCACATAGCGGTTGACGTACTCGTCCTTGGGTAGAGTCACCCGGGCAGGGTCCGTCCCGCTCACATATTTTGCGCCGGCAGGAATCGTGGCGTGGATCAGCGCGGCGACGTATTCCTCAATATGCGGGGCAACCAGCACCTCACGAACCAACTGGCGCAAAGCCATGACTTTTTCCGGGGCCTCGATCCGCTCGAACACCGGTCCCAGATCCGGTACGGCGGTGGTCGTGGTCGTGCTGACGATACGCTGGATCTCCTGGTGCGTGGGGTACGTGAGGCGGACCTTGAAGAAGAAGCGATCGAGCTGCGCCTCAGGCAGAGGATATGTGCCTTCCATCTCGATGGGGTTGAGCGTGGCCAGCACGAAGAACGGCGGTGGCAGGCGATAGGTGGTGCCAGCCACCGTTACTTGCAGTTCGGCCATAGATTCCAGCAGCGCGGCCTGCGTCTTTGGCGTGGAGCGGTTGACCTCATCCCCCAACAGAATATGAGCGAAGATCGGTCCTTCGACAAAGACGAACTCGCGGCGGCCCTCCTCTCGGTCCATGACCATGCGCGTGCCGGTGATGTCCGCGGGCATCAGGTCCACAGTGAACTGGATGCGGTTGAAGCTGAGGTTGAGCACCTCGGCAAGCGAGCGGACGATCAAGGTTTTGCCAGTGCCCGGCACACCCTCAATCAGCACGTGTCCGCCAGCAAAGAAGGCAATGAGGATGTTTTCGATCATCTCATCATGGCCGACCACCGCTTTCGCAACTTCGCTGCGGATGCGATGAAAGGTTTCCTGAAACTCGGTAACCGCGCGGGCAGCAGGGGTGTTACTCACTGTGACTCTCCACGAGAAAACAGGCGCTTGACAATCTCTTCGTATTCGGGCGGGATTTGGGCTTTGCGAATCGCGTCATCCAGGGACTGGCGCTGGTTCAGAGCCTTGGTGGATTTCTCGATCACGCCCCCTTCGTCTTTTTCCTCACCCTCACTGTCTTCTCCTCTTTCATGGGTAGAATCGAGCGCAAGTTGAAAGGTGTGCGCACCACTACCAAGGTTGGCAGGATTCCCAAACAGGCGCGGGTCAGTGCCGCTCCCAGCACCCGGCCCGCCTTCTCCAGCTTCCCCTGCACTACCCGGTACCTGTGCGCTATCGGGCTGAAATTGCCCGCGGGCGTTCTTGCGGTCCAGACGGGCGCGGTCGAGACGTTGCATGCCGCTCCCTTGATCTGGAGCCTGAGCATTCCCGCCAGCGCCAGAAGGAGGGCCGCCTTTGCTTTCGCTGCGCTGACCGCCAAGCCCTGAGGCTGGCTGTTCTTTACCTTTGGGTAGATTTTGCCCTGCGATGGTAAAGTTCGATTTCTTCTGTTCATCGGAGGGGCGGAGCGCCAGGCGGTCGCGCGGCGGGATTGTGCCCTGATTTTCCTGGTCACGGCCTTTGTCCGGCAAACCCTGGAGGGCTTGGCGGATCGCCTTTTGCAGTTCCTCAGGAAGAGCAGCCAAGGAGCGCGCCTCCCGCTCGCGGCCTTCGCCTTGCATCTGGTTCCCCTTCTCACCCTTCTGCGCGCCTCTTGTGTCACCATCATTGAACATGGAGCTTCCACCCCACTGGTCCTGCGAGTTCGGCAAGAGCGACATTTTATCCTCAATCATCTGCCCCACGCGCTCGGGCAGTTCGGACAACACGGTCTGGAGGTTAGCCATGGAGAAAGGATCTGATTCCGACGAGGGAGAGAGCAGGGGAACCGAGGCAACGAAAAGAGCGAGCAGGAATGAAGCGAGGAATGGCAGAAAGCTCCAGGGGATACGGCTAGGAGCAACTTTCTTGACCTCCCACTCAGGCAGATGGTCGGTATTGTCCGTAAGCAAATGGGGCCACAAGCTCGACGGCGGAGGCTTGCCAATGATCCCGGCGGTAAGTTGCGCCACCAAGGTTGAGAGTCGTTCTTTGAGCCCAGCGCGCGTGTCGATGCGGCGGGCAGCAGCGTTCAGGTCGGCCCAGCCGGCGATACCGTGGCGGAGAAAAAATAACAGGAAGAAAGCGAGCACAGTCAACAGCGGCCAAGCAGCGAGGCTAAAGAACCAAGAGGAGAGCGTGAAAGCGCCTAAAATCAGCAGCGCCATGCCCAAGGCGAGCGCCGTGCCTAGCCCATAAAGATTATGCTGTAAGGTATAAAGATTGAACCGTGCCCGTACTCTCCGCAGCCTGTCCTCTATCTCCGCCAGGGCCAGCCGTTCTTCTGTGCCTGGTATCCCGACCATAGATGTCTCCTTTCCGTACCTCAGCTTGGCACGAAAAGCGTCCACAACATAGTTGAGACCCCCGCGTTGGTCAACTCAGTGGTAGAGGCGACGCACGCGTCGCCTCTATAGGCTAGCGGTTAGTCCTTCCCCAAGTGGACGCGCCGCGCAGGGAGAGAGGATGGTGTCCGGCCACCTACTGGCTATGGATGTCTACTAGGTTTATACAGAGGCGGAAAGCGGAAAGCTCATGGCTAAGTGGCCGCTCTTTTTTCTACTCCTCGTCTTGGTCTCTGCCTGTGAAAAACCCTTACGCCTCCCCTACGTCACTCCCGAGTTGCACAACTGGCCCAAGCCGTACAAAGGCATGACCGGCCTCAGGCTGCACATCTTCAACACCGGCACTCTCGCAGTCCCCAACAAACTGGTGTACCGCGACGGGAGCCTGCTAGACACTGTCTCGCTCGACATCCTCGTGTTCGTCATCGAGCATCCGCGTTACGGGCTAATTCTGGTTGGTACGGGACTCAACCGAAAAATCGCCGACGGTGCGGAACGCTACCTCGGCGCGTTCCGCACCTCTTTGGGCGCGCCAAGAATGGAAAAGGGCCAGGACATTCTCTCGCAGTTCAAGCGGGCGAAGCTGCCCGGCGAAAAGGTCCGATACATTATCCTGCCTGATCTGCGGCTCGATCACACTGGCGAGTTGGAAAGCTTTCCTGTGGCTCAACCGATCGTCGCCTCAGCCGAGTACGAAGCGGCAATGGATGAACAAGAAAACGCCTTCTCCCTACCTCAAGAGTACGACAAGGTGCGCGAGTGGCGGTTCATCGACTTCGTCGGAGCTAAGCCGCTGGGGACCTTTCGCATACACCGGGATCTATTGGGCGACAGCAGTGTCCTGTTAATCGACGTGACCGGAGCCACGGCCGGCGGCTTGGCAGTGCTCGTGCGCCTACCAACTGCACCGGTGCTGCTCTGCGGTAATCTCGCCTGGACCAAACAGCAGTACTTCTACACGCGTCTCCCCGGTCTCCTCTTTGACCGTGAGGCCTGGTGGGAAAAAATCTGGCGTCTGAAAAAGTTTAAGGATCTCGTGCCGGAACTAGCTGTTCTGCCGGATCACGACTGGGCCGCGGTTGAGGCAGCCAAGACTAAGGACATGGTACTGCATCCCTTCTCAGGAGGGGAAGCACGCGAAGATTCTAGCAAGGAAGAGTCAGAAAAGAAGCCGAAAAAAGAGAGCAAAAATAAAGGGTGGAAGAGACATGCCGTGCGGGGAAAAAGGGCGAGTTGATAAATTCCTCTTCCATAAGCCACAACACGAAGCCACGCCGGACTTTTCCGCTAGCCCCGCTCTCGGTAAGGTAGCCTCCTATGGACATCACAGTCATCGGCCACGGCTCGCTCATGAGCGGTTTCGGATTGTCCTCATCCGGTACCTTCCAGGTCAGGCACGCAAGCATTGTTTCTTTGGCCGCTTGTCGGCGCGGCTTTGCCAAGTTGTCGCGCTACGGCGACCGTTTTGCGACGGATCTGGAGGTCACGAAACTACCGCTGGAAGGACATCTCGTGCTCCCGACAACCCCCCCCAATGGCGAAGTCGAGGCTCTG
>Ga0126384_10001225_pt1 | contig 15156 bp, 18 predicted proteins | sample PanSoiMetPlot_36_FD_92543 | JGI IMG/M metagenome (GOLD analysis project Ga0126384, IMG submission 92543) | Tropical forest soil microbial communities from Panama - MetaG Plot_36 | ecosystem: Environmental > Terrestrial > Soil > Tropical forest > Bulk soil | place: Panama | collected 2016-02-17 | reverse complement strand
TTCTGCTGGCAGGCTATGTCGTGGCCGCTCAGTTCATGCCGGGGCTGAGCCGGCAATCGCAACCCGCAACGGCAGGGACGAAGCGTCTGGCGGTTCCCCAGCTCGTGGCAATACTACAGCAGGAGCCGACACCGCCGGCCTTTCTGGTCATGCTGGATCCGCAGGAAAGGACGATCACCGTGCGTCGCCTGACTGCCGCCCCGGATAATGGCCGCAGTTACGAATTATGGTTGAATTCCGCCAAGTTGCCGAAACCTACTTCCCTTGGCCTTGTCGGCAGCGCTGAACTTACCAATCGAGCCGTTCCTGCCAATCTCGACGCCGAAATCTTGCGGACCGCAAACTATTCCGTCTCACTCGAGCCATCCGGCGGTTCGCCGAGCGGAGTACCGAGCGGTCCCATGTTGTTCAGGGGGCAAATGGTCGATGCCGTGCCTGGGCCAGGCTGAACTGGCGGGCTTGCGCGCTGCCGAACCGCTACGGATGGCTACGGATCAGCGAATTGCCGGGACACTGCCGCTCAAGGTAGTCGGCCGGCCTGCTTTCACTAGGGCGGCCGTGCCGAGATCAATATTGCTGCTGACATGGGCGAAAATACCTATGGCCGCAACAACGATTGCGCAAAGAAGCCCAACCACTACGATTTTCAAATGGGTGGCGCGATCCGCGCTATAGATCGAGTGGCTCATGCCGTCCTTCCCCCCTCGCGGCGGGCGGATAGTCCCCAAAGTAATTCCGTCGGCGGTAAATAGTTGCCGGGTCGGGCGCGCCACACCCCTGATCACCTGCGCTTGAATTGCCGTGATAAGGATTGATGAGCCGAACTCATCCCTGGAACGAAGTCTCTGGCCGGGTTAAGGAAATGATCGCAGAGGAGAATCTTAGGTGCTCTACCGGCTTTCCTGGTCAACCATCCTGTGTGGGCTTATCGCCGTCGCATGGCCAAGCGGTTCGACCGCCTTGGCCGACGGCCTCGAACCTGGCCTGTGGCAGGTGACCAGCCGAACCCAAACCGGCGGCGTGATCGGCCCGCCGCATGAGTCGTCGAAATGCCTGACGCCGCAGGACACGAGCGATCTCGCCACGACATTTTCGCCGGTGTCCCGCACCGTCAATTCGGAATGTGCACCGATCGAGCGCAGCTTCGACGGCTCGCGCCTTAATTGGCGGCTCACTTGCAAGGGGCAGCTCGATATGGAGCTGACGGGCGAGTTCAATTTCGAGAACCCGCGGCACTATATGGGCACGGTGCAGACCAAAGCCGCCATGGCGGACACGGTGATGCTAAATTCGCAGCAAAGTGTCGAAGGACGCTGGGTTTCAGCTTGTCCGCAATAGAAGCGGCGCTCTCACCACTTCCCGAGGTCGAGCGCGGTTGTCAGCGCGGCGCCGCGCAGCTCATTCGCCAGCTCGCGATCGTCGATCGACCGAGATAGAACCATGCCGCCCACACAGAGCGCAGCGATCGCCAGCGCATTGTTCCGCCGAGCCTGAGCGCTGCCACCCGCGGCCTGCTCAAACGACTGAAACATCAATTTGAGCGCGGACTCGAATGCCTGCCGGACAGCGCGATCGGTGCGTGAGATGTCGTTCGGCAATCCGATCATCGGAAATGTGTCGCCGGTCTCCTCATGCTGGCCGGCAGACAGGTAGTCGCGCACGATCTTGTCCGCTCTACTGCGCTCGGATGTGCTGTCTTTCCGATTGTCTTTGTCTTCGTGGACAAACGCGCGACCGACTGCGCGTACAAATCGCTCTTCGATGCGAAATAACAATAGAAGCTTCCGCGGGTCAGTCCTGCTTCCGCCATGACATCGTCAATCGACACAGCGTTGAAACCGTGGCGGTTGAACAGTCGGCCTGCGCTGTGGAGGACTAACTCACGAATCCGGTTGTGATGCTTGCGCGAAGGCGGCATTGAACTTTTGGGCCTGGTCAGGCCTGAGGTGGCGGTCCACTGCATAATGTTCGCTCGAACACCCAGCAACTACTCTTATTCCATTGAATCTCAGAAACGCAACTACATGGCTCGCTTTCTACAATGAAGAGAAATCACTCATTTGTTGATCTAAAATATCCTCTTGCCAAAGATCATTTGAAATTCTGCAATGGCGACCGATGGTGCATCGCTCATCATTTAACCGCCGCCTATTGTGAAAAATTCTTCTTTGTTGAGTTTTAGAAATGTGTAGTGAATTAATTTCATTTAATTGCCGAACGCCGGGAGATAACGGGCCGATGCTCAAACTGTCGCTGGTAATCGCAGGCGTAGTGTTTGCGCAGGCCGCACTTGGTCAACCTATCAAAGCCTCGCAGCGTCCGAGCGCATTCGTAGATGCCGCGAGCCTTATCCCCGGCCTGACCGCCGACATCCGCTACGCAGGATCGCACAATTTCGTCGGCCGGCCAGTTGCGGGTTACGAAGCGCCGCGCTGCATGCTTACTAACGAGGCCGCCACTGCGCTGGCCGGAGTTGCGCGTGACCTTGCGGCGCGCGGGTTGGCCCTCAAAATATTCGATTGCTATCGCCCGACACGCGCGGTCGCTGATTTTGTGCGCTGGGCGCGTGACTTGAAAGATCAGGCTCGCAAGGCCGAGTTCTATCCCGATGTCGATAAGCGTACATTGTTTCGCGATGGCTATATCGCATCGAGATCCGGTCATTCGCGCGGATCGACAGTCGACTTGACGGTGGCGCGCTCGGCCGGCGGCCAAGTCGGCGTCGAATTGGACATGGGCACGCCGTTCGATTTTTTTAGTTCGAGATCATGGACGGCGGCATCGAACATCAGCTCCGAGCAGCATGCCAATCGTATTCTTCTTGCGACCGCAATGGCACGTCGAGGTTTTCGCGGCTATGCCAAGGAATGGTGGCATTTCACGTTGCGAAACGAGCCGTTTCCCAATACCTACTTCGATTTTCCGGTGCGGTGACGGTGTCGCATGGGCTCGACCACACGAGCGATCACAAACCAAGATAAAATTTCTTGATCAGATCGTTGTTGTTGAGCTCCTCGGTGGAGCGGCCCTCGAAGGCAATTTTACCGTGGACGATCACATAGCCGCGATCGGCAATGCGGATCGCCTGATTGAAATTCTGTTCCGCCATCAAGACTGTGAGAGCATAGCGCTGTTTCATTTCGGAGATCGCATCGATGGTGCGGCTAACGAGTATGGGAGCAAGGCCCACGGACGGCTCGTCCACCAAAAGGATTTTCGGCGCCAGCATCAGCGCGCGGCCTAGCGCTAGCATTTGTTGCTCGCCGCCCGAAAGACTGCCGGCGAGCTGGTGACGGCGCTCGGCAAGGCGCGGAAAGGTTTCGAAGCATACGGCAAGATTGCGCGCCAGCTCGGCGCGCGCCGCGGCGCGATATGCGCCGAGCAGGAGATTTTCTTCAACGGTCAACATCGGGAACAGCCTGCGTCCCTCAGGTACGAGCGCGATACCGAGATTGACAATTTCCTCGGTAGTGCGGCCGATCAGCTCATGATGAATGCCGTCGATTTCCGCAACGATCGTACCTTGGGTCGGCCGCACGATGCCCATGATGCATTTCATGAGCGTCGACTTGCCGTTGCCGTTTGTGCCGAGCAAAACAACGGTCTCCCCACCGGGCACCTTAAGCGAGACGTCCTCGATGACGCGGACCGCCCCATAAGCCGCGTGCATCCCTGCGATGGTCAGGCTATTGGCCAAGGTAAGCCCTTTCGACTTCCGGATCGCGCATCACTTCGGTGGGTGGGCCGTCAGCGATCTTGCGTCCCGAGACGAGCACGACGAGCCGCCGGGAAAAACTCATTACTGCGCTCATGATGTGTTCGATCAAGATAATCGTGACGCCTTGCTCGTTCAGGCGAATGAGCAATGACAAGATATCCTCAATTTCCGAGTGGGTTAGTCCGGCCATGGCCTCATCGGCGATGAGGAGCTTGGGCTCGGCCGCCATCGCGCGAGCGAGTTCGAGTTTGCGCATTTCCACTTGCGTGAGGTCGCGCGGCAGGCGCCGTGCCTTGTCGCCGAGGCCGACCTCGCGCAGAAGCGCCCCGCAGCGATCCTCGATCTCGTGCGCACTTTGATGACTGCCGCGCCGCTTTGCGACCGTGTAGAGCAGCGGAATGCGTATATTGTCGGCAAGGGTAAGACTGACGAACGGCCGCGGCAGCTGGAAACTGCGCGCCAGTCCGAGATGCGTGCGTTGATGGGCCAGCAACCCGTCAAGTTTCTGGCCGGAAAAACTCACCGTGCCTTGCTCGTTGCGCAGCGTGCCGCAGATGCAATTCACAAGTGTACTCTTGCCGGATCCATTGGGCCCGATCAACCCGAGCCGCTCGCCGGCAGGGACTGCGAGCGCAATATTTTCAAGCGCGACGAAGCCGCCGAAGCGCTTGCCCAGACCGTCGACTCGCAAAAGCATCTGCGCCGCAGCGCTTTGTGCGGGGGAGTCATTTGCGCCGCGGAGATCCGTCGTGCTCATGGCACTTTTCCTGGCATCTCGGCTTCCACTCGCCGGCGGCCGACGAAATCTTCAGGCTTTCGTTGCAGATAGGTATGGACCAGCCCGACGATGCCGTTCGGTGCGATAACAACGAAAATGACCAGCAGACAGCCGACGATCAGGAGATTGACCGCCGATGAGATCGTGACGGTGGCAATCTGTTGCAATGATCCAAGCAGCAATGCGCCGATCAGCGGGCCGACCCAGCTCGTGGTGCCGCCAATTAACGGCATGGCAATGGAATTGACCGCGTAATCCAGTCCGAACGTAGACGAGGGTTGCAGGTAGCCAATGTAATAAGGAAAGGGTGCGCCGGCCATGCCCATCAGCGCGCCCGAAATCGTGGTGGCGATGAGCTTGAGGCGGAGCGTCGGCACGCCGGAGGCTTCGGCCGCCAACTCGTCGTCACGGATGCTCGCAAAACCATAGCCGAGGCGCGAGTGCTCGATCAGCCGCGCAATCGTTAAAGCGCCGACGGCGAGCGCCATCATCAGAAGAAACAAATACTGGATATAATTGCCGATCGGCTCGATCCGCTCCGGGCGAATGATATAGGCACCGCGCGAGCCGCCGACATAGTCCCAATTGACGACAAGCGTCTGCAATACGACCGCGAGCGCGAGCGTTGCGATGGCAAAGAACGCGCCGCGCAGCCGCAGCGTAAGATAACCCATGCCGAAGCCGACCACGCCTGAAACCAATCCCCCAATCAGCATCAGAAGGGGGAGCGGCAACCCATAGAGATCGTTTTCGGTTACGAGTCTATAGATCGCAACAGACGAATAGGCACCAAGGGCGAAGAAAGCCGCCGAGCCGAAATTCACATAGCCGCAATAGCCGCCGAGGATATTCCAGGCCGTGCCCAGCACCACATATTGCAGCACGACATAGCCGGCGAAAAATATGTAATCGTTGCCGAGCCAAACCGAGCCGGCAAAAACCACGGCTGAAATCGCAACCCAGACCAGGAGAAAGACGGGCGTGCGCACGGTTATCGCCCCAAGAGGCCGGCGGGCCTCACTGCCAGAGTCAACAACAGGAATCCGAACGATACCGCCGGCGCCCATGAGGGGCCGTAGAACGTTGCGGTGATGCTCTCGACAATCCCGAGCAGCATTGCCGCGATCACGGTGCCAGGCAGGCTCCCCATCCCGCCAAGGACGCAAATCGCGAATATCCGCCCGATATATTCACGACCGACCGAGGGCTCGACCGGTTGAATGATAATAAGGAATGCGCCCGCGAGTGAAGCGGTGGCGATGGAGACTCCGAAAGCAATCCGCTTGATCCTGATTGGATCGACAGCCATCAGCCGCAAGGCAAGTTGGTCTTGAGCGACTGCCATCACCGCACGCCCGACGAAAGTGCGCGTGAGGAAAATTTGCAGTCCGGCAGTCAACAAGAGCGAAACAAGGCACGGCACCAGAATCCGCATTGGAATATCGAGGATACCGAAGTGCCATGACGGGCCGATATAGGACGCCTCAACGTAGCGATAGTCGACGCCGAAATAAAGGACGAGCGTGACCTCGGTGATGAAGAGGAGACCAAAAAAGAAAGCAAGTCCGCGCAGCGATTCTTGGCCGCGTTTCTCAAACGACACATAGTAGACCTGATAGATGCCCGATCCGAGCACAAAGAAGGCCGGCATCATCGCGATCGAGGTAAGGATCGGATCAATGCCTAAATTCGCATTGACGATATAGGCGATGTAGGAGCCGAGGATGATGAAAGCCGGGTGAGCGATGTTGACAATATCCAGGATACCGAACGACAGAGACACACCCGACGTGACGGCGGCGTAAAAGCCGCCGATCAGGATCCCCGAGACCACCGCGTTGATCAACAGATCGAGCGAAAAAACCATTGGTCAGCCACCCAGCCCGACCGGAGTGTGCAGCAACGCTCTGGCTTTGGCTAGAAAACTTTGCGCCGCGGCTTTTGGGGATAAATGGACCGGGGCACTGAATCGGGGATAATTCGTGTAGCCACGTATATCCTCAGAAATCCTGGAACGGCGCCGCCTCAGTCCGAGCCGGCGCCATTTCGCATCTTAGTGCCACAACTATCGGGCCGGCGAGCTAGGCGGCGGCGCGGATATTGTCGGGGAGAGGCAGCGGCTTGTTCGCGCTTTGCAGGAATTCAATGGTCATGAAGACCATTTGCTTGTCGCCTAAATTCTCCAGATCGTGGACCTTAAACTCACCCAGCCCATAGGTTTCATGGCGGGTCTCGCCCGGCTGATAGGTATATTCGACCGTGCTGCCGTCGTGGACATGCTGGCGGCCACGGCCTCCAGTTACCGAGGTCCAGAAGTAGTCGAGCACGTGACGGTGAAAGCCGATCCGCTCTCCTGGCGCGAGGCGGATGATCCATACCCGAACTCGCTCGCTCTCGGACAGAAGCGTCGTTCCGACGCAGGGATTGTTGTTCTGCCGTTCACGCTCGAATTCAGCCGCAATGGCGGGCGGCCATGCCGATTTGTCGGCGCGGTCGGTGGATTTGTCCGTCATTGTCATGGCCATAGCGTTCCTCCACGGATTGTAGGCACAATATAGAAAACCTTTCCGGCTGGGGAAAGCTCGGCAAATCGTAGGACCCTGATGACGACCAAACGCCGCGCGCTCGTGATCGGCGGCTCGATGAGCGGCCTTTTGGCGGCAATCATGCTTTGCCGCCGCGGCTGGGATGTCGACGTCTTCGAGCGCGTCGAAAAGGAGCTGGCCGACCGCGGCGCCGGCATTGTCGCACAGGCCGAACTGATTGCACGCATGCAGGCGCTTGGGCTCGATACCCACGACCTCGGCGTTGCCATGAGTACACGAAAAATCCTGGATCAGTCAGGGCGCGCGATCGCTACGCTTGAATGCCCGCAAGTGCTCACCGCATGGGAGCGGGTCTACCGCGTTCTGCGCGATGCTTTTCCCGCGGAGCGGTATCATCGCGGGCAGGGTTTGAAAGCTTTCGAGCAAAACGCGGTAGAGGTCGTCGCTCATTTTGCCGATGGGCGGGCGATCCGCGGTGACGTGCTTATCGGGGCAGACGGCCTGCGCTCGACGGTGCGGCAGCAGTGCCTGCCGGACACCGCGCCGCTCTATGCCGGCTATGTTGCGTGGCGGGCACTCCTGCCCGAGCGTGCGATCCCCGCGGCCATTCACGCCGAGCTGTTCATGGCAATGACGTTCTGCCTGCCGCCCGGAGAGCAATGCCTCGGTTATCCAGTTGCCGGCGCGAACAATGAGCTGCGCGAGGGCGAACGCCGATTCAATGTAGTGTGGTACCGACCGGCGGATGAGCTAAACGAGCTGCCGCAACTCTTGACTGATGCGAGCGGGGTGACCCACTCGATTTCCATCCCGCCGCCGCTGATCCGTTCCGAGCACATCAAGGCGATGCGCGCAGCGGCGGAACGTCTGCTCGCGCCGCAATTCCGCGCTATTGTGGGGCTGATCGATCAGCCGATCCTGCAACCGATTTACGATCTCGAAAGTCCCCACCTTGCATTCGGACGTGTGGCGATCATCGGCGATGCCGCCTATGTGGCGCGGCCGCATGTTGCAGCCGGCGTTTCCAAAGCCGCCGATGACGCGGCTAGTCTTGCAGCCGCGCTTGATGAGCAGGATATCGAAGCTGCGCTCCGCCGCTTCGAAATGGAGCGATTGCCCGAGAACAAGAAAATTATCGAGCGCGCACGCCATCTCGGTGCCTATCTACAGGCAACTCAGACTGCTGAAGAGCGGGCTCGCTCGGCGCGTCACAGCATTCCGCAAGCCGTCCTGGCGGAAACGGCGGTCTTGGATTTTCTGCGCGGCTGAGCGTCGCCGGGTAGCCCAACAATAGCCCCGGCGCGAATCCGCTCGCCGCGCGGCCGCGGCTGCCCTATGTTTGACGCCTGTTTTTGGTAGCCTTTCTTTCATGGGGTAGCATTCAATGAAGACAGTCTATCTGGAGCGCTTTGGCGTACCCGACGTCTTGCAATTTGGCGAACTGGCCGACCCGGTCGCGGGACCAGGAGAAATCATTGTTGATGTGGCCGCTGCGAGCGTTAACGCCGCCGACTGGAAGTTCCGTTCGGGGCAGTATGCCCGCCACGCCGCAACGAAGTTCCCCCTTATCCCAGGGCGGGATTTTTCCGGCACCGTCAGCGCTTTGGGAAGCGGGGTCGAGGATCTCAAAATCGGCGACGCCATATTTGGCGTTCTCGATATCGGCCGCGAAGGCACATATGCCGAAAAGCTCGCTATCAAGGCAGCAATTGTCGCCAAGAAGCCGCCAGCGCTTTCGCATATAGAGGCTGCCGCCGTAGCCCTGACCGGGCTCACCGCGGTTAATTCAGTCGCCGACACGCTCAAGCTGCAACGGGGCGAAGCGATCTTGATCCAGGGCGGCGCCGGCGGCGTCGCCGGATTTGCCATTCAATTTGCCAAGCATCTGGGCGCACGGGTGGTCACGACGACAAGCGCGGCAAACCGTGACTATGTCCTCGGTTTGGGCGCCGACGAGGTGATCGATTACAACACCCAGGATTTCACAAAAATTGTCAGCGGCTGCGATGCCGTGTTTGACACGGTTGGCGGCGAGGTAGCGCAGAAGTCATTCGAAATCCTTAAACCCGGCGGCCGCGCTGCCTTCATCGCGTCCGGAGTAGAAGCGCCCAAGCCAACGCGGACCGACGTAGTTGCGCTGCGCCCACCGGTGGAGCGATCGCGCCAGTCCATGGAACGGATTGCAAACCTCGTGCAAACAGGCGCCGTGCGGCCGCCTGTCGTCAAGATCTATCGGCTTTCGCAGGCCGTCGACGCACATCGCCTGAGCGAATCGCGTCATTTCAGGGGTAAGCTCGTGTTTCAGGTCCGATGAATCGCTGATAGCTGGCGGGCCGTCAAACGTGTTGACCGCCATTGATATGGATCTCGGCGCCATTGAGATAAGACGCGGTGTCGGTGCACAGCACGTAAATGATCTTCGCCACCTCGTCCGGTGTTCCGAGCCGATGCATCGGAATATGTTCGACAATTTTTTCGGTCCCTGGGGAGAGCATCGCGGTATCGATTTCGCCGGGCGCAATGGCGTTAACGCGGATTCCAAGCCCACCGAAATCGGCGGCCATTTCCCGCGTCAATGCCGCAAGCGCCGCCTTTGAAGTTGCATAGGCAGCCCCGGCAAAGGGATGCACCCGCGACCCGGCGATCGAAGTGACGTTCACGACCGAGCCTTTCGCCGCTTTCAGCTCGTCGAGCAAGCCGCGCGCCAACATGATCGGAGCGAAGAAGTTCACCTGAAAAACGTGGTGCCAATCTTCGCGCAAAGTGTCGATCGAGCTCAGCCGTTTGCTGCCGCCGGCTTTGGGTGAGATGGCGGCATTGTTGACAAGCGCATGGAGTTCGCCATTGAGACGCCGCTTGGTCTCGATAATCGCTTGCTCGGTATTTTCCGGATCAGCCAGATCGACCTGAATGTGATCCTCAGGTCCTGCTTCCCATGGACAATTCTCCGGGAACGGATGGCGCGAACAGGTAATCACCCGCCAGCCTGCCGCAGAGAACCGCTTTACGGTGGCATGGCCGATGCCTCGGCTCGCTCCAGTAAGAAGGAGCGTGCGACGTGGTTGATTACTTGTCGCCATCGGTTAAACGCTCATGGATAAAGCCGCGTCTTAGTCCAGGCCGCGCTCGGATCGGCTCGGTTGAACGCGACGCGATCGTGTAAGCGAAACGCTCGTTCCTGCCAGAACTCGACTTCCTGCGGAGCAACCCGATAGCCAACCCAAAAGGGGGGTCTCGGCACGGTGCCCACTGCAAACTTCGCCGTAAAGCGGGCAATAGCTTTCTCAAAGGCGAGCCGGCTTTCAAGTGCCGACGATTGTTTGCTCGCCCAGGCGCCGATCTGCGCCATGCGCGAGCGCGAAGCAAAATAGGCATCGGCCTCCGCGGCCGAAACGGCCTCCACTTGCCCGCGCACGCGCACCTGACGCTGCAGTGACTTCCAGTAAAACGTCAGCGCCGCCTTTGGCGCCGCAGCGAGCTCGCGGCCTTTGATGCTCTCTGAATTGGTGTAAAACACGAACCCGCGCTCGTCGAAGCCCTTCAACAATACCATCCGCGAATTGGGCAACCCGTGCGCGTCCACCGTTGCTAGCGTCATCGCTTCCGGATTGACCGGTTCGGATCGCTTGGCATCGGCGAACCAGGCAGCAAAAAGGCGCAGCGGTTCGTCGGCCTCGGTGAAGTCACCGCCCGTTAACCCTGGCTGGTGTTCTATAGGCGCTGCGTCGGACATCGTCGGGGTACCAAAGTGTTCGTCTGGGACGACCTGAAGTCGCGCCCCTGTTCTCTATATAATGGAACAGCGGCGCTACGCCTATCGGGCCGACCGGGACGGCTCCGCCATTTCATCCGGAGCAAAGTGGCTGCCACCCTGCTGTGTGCGCTCGCATGTTCAGGCTGTTCATATAAGCTTGCTTCGCTCGTTTCAGCGGACGAGGGTGAACCGCAGTCGACCGGCACAATCAGCCGCTCGGGCGCCTCCATGGCGAGCGCTGTGCCGAAATCCTCACCGCAAGCCGAACTCGATCTTGCCTATGCGCGCGCCGCGGTCGCGGAAGTGCTGTCGCGTGGCAATAAGGACGCCAGCGTGCCATGGCGAAACCCGCAAACCGGCGCGCGGGGCAATATCACTCCACTCGCCAATTCGTATTCCGAAGCCGGCATGGCCTGCCGCGATTTTCTGGCGAGCTACATGCACGGGGAAGCGCAGGACTGGCTTGAGGGGGCTGCCTGCCGCACCGCAAGCGGCAACTGGCAAGTGAAGCGGCTAAAGCCACTGAACTCGGGCTAGAACGGCTATTATCAGAGCGCGCCGCGCCGATTCACTCACATTGCGGGCTAGGCATCTTATTCCCACATTGAAATAATCAATCCGGCGAGCCGGGCGGGGCAGGCGGGGCAGGCCCCAAAACACTATGCGGAGACGCTAAAGGGATGCGTGATCCCTATGAAGTCTTAGGTGTCGATCGCAAGGCGAGCGCCGGCGATATCAAGAGCGCTTATCGCCGTCTGGCAAAAAGGCTGCATCCCGACGCCAACAAAAACGATCCGAAAGCGGCAACGCGTTTCGCCGAACTAAATGCCGCGCACGAATTGCTCAGCGACGAGAACAAGCGCAAGGCATTCGATGCTGGCGAAATCGACGCTGAAGGCAAACCCCGTTTCCAGGGCTTCGAAGGATTTGGCGCGGGCGGCGCCAGACGAGGTGGCGGTTTTGGCGGCTATGGTCCGGACGTGAATTATGAAACTTTCAATTTCGGCCCGGAAGGATTTACGCGTACGACCCGAGGCGGACGCAGTAGCGGCGGTGGTTTCGGTGGTTTCGAAGATATCCTCAAGGAAGCTTTCGGCCAGATGGGCCGTGGCGCGCGCGGCGGCGCTCGATCCAATTTTGCGGCCGACGATAGTGGCGGGGGCGCGGATGTGCACGCCGCTCTCACGGTAAGCTTGCCGGATGCGGCCCGCGGCGTCACGCAGCGACTGCGACTGCCGAGCGGCAAGGATGTCGACGTCAAGATCCCGGCTGGAATAACAAGCGGTCAGCAGATCAGATTGAAGGGTCAGGGCATGCCGGGTCAGGCGGGCGCCGGCGACGTGCTGATCACGGTGTCGATCGCGCCGCACTTCCTATTCACTCTGGAAGGCAATGACGTTCGGCTCGATCTGCCGGTCACCTTGTACGAGGCTGTGCTCGGCGCCAAGGTTCGCGTTCCGACGCTGGATCGGCCGGTCGAGATCACGATTCCGTCCTGGACCTCGAGCGGGCGCACGTTTCGGCTCAAGGGCAAAGGCTTTCCTGCCAAAGCCGGCCGGGGCGATCTTTTAGTCACGGTTCGGATCGTGCTGCCCGAACACAGCGACAGCGAGCTCGAAGCGCTGATGAAAAAATGGCAGAGCACCAAGCCGCACGACCCGCGGAAGAACATGTGAGCTTCCGCGACGGCGGCTCAATGCACGAGCTGGACTACGTCTGTTAGCGGCCGTTATCGAGACGGCGTGATTAACCGCCCTGCGGCACGGGCTGGCGATCAATCTGATCGTAAGCAGCCTGGGCTACTTCGTGCAGCTTGCCGGTCTCCATCGGGCCGCTCAGCACGTAAGCCATATTCTGATCGACCCAATAATAGGCCCCATTCTGGTCCCGGGTTGTGTAACGTAACGCCGTCTCTCGGTCGTTGGTGTGCCCGCAATAGAGCGTGAAACGCTCGCCCGCCGGATTTTCATACATGAAAAAAGCCGATGGACCGGTCGGGCCGGGAAGCAGCCGGCCGCCGACCAGCTTTAATCCCTGTTTATCAAGTTCGGGTGCTTGCACCGGCGCGCCAACCCGCTTCGACAGCCATTGCACGAGATGCGGCCGCTGGTCCCCCGTAACTTCGACCGGATGGCGAACTTCGACCGCATATAACCTATATGCAACCATCGCATCGCTAGCGAAACGCGTGAGTTCGGACGGCCGCTCGCTGTGGATACTATGCGCCGTCCAACCGGCCGCACCGCCGATCAGGAACGCCGCCAAGCTTGCGGCCACTGCCGAAAGGACCGGCCTGTAGCGGCGGCGGACCAACCGCTCGACGCTAAGACGCGCCGGCGGAGCTTCGCTGGCCAAATGGCCGTAGCGCTCGCGGATGAGATCAGCTTGCCTGCGCCAGGCAGCGACTCGCGCCGCATCATCGGGGTGGGTTGCCAGCCATGCCTCGACGGCGCTGCGGCGATCCGCGGGCAGCTCGTCGTCGACATAAGCGTTGAGCTCGTCTTCTGTTACAATCCAATCTCGGTCAGTCATCGTTCGTCTCTTCGTTACTTCACGCGGCGAAGCAACGGGCGCTCGCCTTCGAGGTAGGCCTTAAGTTCGTTGCGGGCGCGGGCCAGCCGCGACATCACGGTCCCGATCGGCACCCCCTGGACTTCGGAAACCTCGCGATAGGTGAGGCTTTCGAGCACGACCAGAAGCAGGGCGGAGCGCTGCTCTTCAGTGAGCATTTCGAGGGCCCGAACGATATCGCGCCCGCCGGAGTCAGGACCGCTCGTAGTTGCGTCGCTGTCCTTGATTGGCGCTAGCACAGGTCGTCGGGCGAGGGTACGAAGCCGGTTGCGGTTGAGGTTTGTCAGGATCGTATAGAGCCAGGCGCGCATGTCCCCGCCGTGGAACAAATGCTCGGAGCGCAACGCCCGAACGAGCGTGTCCTGCACGATGTCGTCTGCCGTTTCGGCATCGCGCGTGAGTGCGCGCGCATAACGCCGCAGTGCCGGAATTGCCGCCTCGATCCGCTCCCGAAATTCACTCAAAACATTCACCCTCCTTAAGGCGCCCTGCACTTTAACAGAGCCGCCAAATGGTTACTGCGCCTTACACCTTAGACGAGCGCCCGTATTCAAAACACCACCGGTTGCCGTCTATTCCGCCTGCGGCAGCGCCGCTTGATGGTCCAACTACCCTATGCCATAGGGTGGCCGGGCCGGAAATTGGCTGTAATTAGGTGCGGGGAATGCCCGAAAGCTCAGGCCTCATGCGCGGCAAACGCGGCCTGGTCATGGGGGTGGCGAACAACCGTTCGCTTGCCTGGGGGATCGCCAAGGCCTGCCGAGCGCATGGCGCCGAGCTTGCTTTTACTTACCAGGGCGATGCGCTGAAAAAACGAGTAGAGCCACTGGCGCAGGAGGTGGGCGGCATCGTGGTCGGCGACTGCGATGTTACCGAGCCAAACACGATCGACGCCGCTTTCGCTGCCGTGCAGTCGGGCTGGGGCACCATCGACTTTCTCGTCCACGCGATCGCATTTTCGGACAAGGATCAGCTCGACGGACGCTACATCGACACCACAGCCGACAATTTCATCAAGACGCTGCTGATCAGCTGCTATTCGTTTACCGCGATCGCCCAGCGGGCCGAGAAACTGATGCCAAATGGCGGCTCGATGTTGACCCTGACCTATTACGGGTCAGAAAAATGGATGCCGCATTATAATGTGATGGGCGTCGCCAAGGCCGCGCTCGAAGCGTCGGTCTACTATCTCGCCGCCGATCTCGGTGTCAAAAATATTCGGGTCAATGCCATATCGTCCGGGCCGATCAAGACGCTTGCTGCTTCCGGCATTGGCGACTTTCGTTACATCCTCAAATGGAATGAGCACAACGCGCCGCTTCGCCGGAGCGTCACCATCGAGGAGGTAGGTGATGCGGGCGCCTATCTGCTCTCAGACATGTCGCGCGGCGTCACCGGCGAAATTCACCATGTTGACGCCGGTTATCACATTGTCGGCATGAAGCATCCGGACGCGCCTGATATTGCGGTCCGCAAAGAATAACAGTCCGGTTGTCCGCTCGTTGCGCCGAATTGAAAAGCGATCGTTGTTGCCCGTGAAAACGACTATGCCGGTCCTCTATTACGTCCGACACGGCGAGACCGACTTCAACGTTCAAGGACGCCTGCAAGGCCGTCGTGACACAGTGCTCAATGAGCATGGGCGGCGGCAAGCCGCAAAATGTGGTGCGTTGCTCAAGGCATTGTTCACGCGCGATCACATGCGGCCGGGACAATTCGATTATGTGTCGAGTCCGCTCAAGCGGGCGCGCGAAACCATGGAAGTGGTCCGCGCCACGTTGGGGCTTGA
>Ga0126384_10001224_pt1 | contig 15158 bp, 9 predicted proteins | sample PanSoiMetPlot_36_FD_92543 | JGI IMG/M metagenome (GOLD analysis project Ga0126384, IMG submission 92543) | Tropical forest soil microbial communities from Panama - MetaG Plot_36 | ecosystem: Environmental > Terrestrial > Soil > Tropical forest > Bulk soil | place: Panama | collected 2016-02-17 | reverse complement strand
TTTTCCGCACGGGAAAAACGAATGACGACGCGGCCCTGAAACTCTGAGCGCAAACCTCTGTGATCCCCTGCCTTCGGTGTTGAATCTTTGTTAACGATTAGTCAGCACTGGGACACAGGGGGAAACTGAGAAAAAAAGTTAGGGAAATGAAACGTACCACGACCTTCCAGCCCGCTTGTCGTGACCTCGAAGATCTTTTCGAATATGATCGTCGACTTGCCGGGAGCCGGAGGTCTGGTCCGTAACGCGCCTGAAGGAGCGCCCGCTTCGAAATTCTTGCTGAAGGATTTTCATGAGAAGTTCAAACCGATCGAACATCACCTGTTCCGGTGAAAATAGATGACCTTTCCTAGAGCCAGCGGGATTCTCCTTCACCCTACATCTTTGCCCGGGCACTTCGGTATCGGCGATCTCGGCAATGAGGCCCGCCATTTTGCTGATTTTCTTAGTGCGAGTGGCCAGACCATTTGGCAGATATTGCCGCTCGGTCCGACGGGATACGGTGATTCGCCGTATGCGTGCTACTCCGCCTTTGCGGGCAACACTCTACTGATTAGTCCCGAGCTTTTGCTCAAGGACGGCCTGATCACGAAGAGTGATCTCGCGGAATTGCCGTCATTACCGGCTGAACGGGTGGACTTCGGAGAAGTTCATCGCACCAGGCAGCGGACGCTAAAAAAGGCGTTTGCAAATTTTCAGACTAATACTGATACAAAGTTGCAGAGCGCCTTCGAAACGTTCGCTGAACAAAATGCTTCATGGCTCCATGATTACGCTCTCTTCCGCGCTTTAAAGCATTCGCACGATGGCGCCGCATGGACGCAATGGGAACCGGAGCTGGTCCGCCGGTCTGCCCCGGTTTTGGCTCGCGCTCGTGCGGATCTGCACCTTGAGATTGAAGCCCAGAAGTTCTACCAATTTATTTTTTTTAGACAATGGCTGGATCTTAAGTCATATTCTAAGCGCCGCCGGATCAAGATTATCGGAGACATTCCGATCTTCGTCGCCCATGATTCGGCGGACGTCTGGACTAACCCGGAGCAGTTCAAACTCAATCCCGACGGCACACCGATCGTGGTTGCCGGCGTGCCGCCAGACTACTTCAGTAAAACCGGCCAATACTGGGGCAATCCGCTTTTCAATTGGGACCACATGCGGGCTGATGGTTTCAAATGGTGGATCGAACGAGTCAGGGCCGCATTACAGATGGTGGACGTGGTGCGCATCGATCACTTCCGCGGTTTTGCTGCGTGTTGGGAAATACCCGGCGGCGACACCACCGCCGAACACGGCCGGTGGGTTGAAGCGCCGGGACGCGAACTGTTTAGCGCGATTCGGAACGCGGTTGGCGAGCTTCCGATAATTGCTGAGGACCTTGGTGTCATCACCCCCGACGTGGAGAAGCTTCGTGACGATTTTGGTTTTCCGGGCATGCGTGTTTTGCAGTTCGCTTTCAGTAGCGATGCGAAAAACAACGATCTGCCTCACAATTATCATCGCCACATGGCGGTTTACACTGGCACGCATGACAACGACACTACGGTTGGTTGGTTCAAGGGCGTGGCCGGTCAAGGGTCGACCAGAATGGCGAAGGAGATTGAGCGCGAACGCAAATTCTGCCTGAAGTATCTTAAGACCGACGGCAAAGAGATTCACTGGGATTTTATTCGTACCGTATTTGCCTCGGTGGCCAATACCGCGATTGTTCCATTGCAAGACGTGCTCGGCCTCGGCAGTGAAGCACGGATGAATCTGCCAAATAGCACCGCGGGAAACTGGTTGTGGCGATTTAAAGCCGAAGCACTAACTGATGAGATCGGTCAACGACTGAGAGATTTAAGTCAGCTGTACGGCAGAGTTCTCGATCGCGACAATCCGGAGGAAGTCGCAACGAAGCCGGTTTCGTTTTCGCATCCGAAGTAACGTTTAGGCAGTCTAGAACCGTTGACTTCGCGCTAACAGATTTCACCACCAGTCGGTTTCAGCCCCTCAGACGTCAGGAAGGCTGCGGCACGCCGTTGCCGTCGAGATCAGTTTTCGCAAAAAGGGCGATGGAAGAGGAAACGAAGGTGCGTCCCGCCAGGGCTTCATTGATCGCGGTCCGAAGGTCTGATGCCAAACGACGCTTAATGACGTACCCTGAGGCGCCCGTCATGAGGGCGGCGCGCACAAAGTCGACGTCTTCGTGAATTGTGAGGAAGATTATCTTGGCCGTGCAGCCACTCTCCTTTAGTTCAATAGCCGCCTCGATTCCGTTTAAGACGGGCATCGAAATGTCGAGCAGGCAAACATCAGGTTTGGTCTTTTCAGCGGCTTCTATCAGAGCGCGGCCGTTCGCTACAGCATCGACAACATCGAATTCGGGTTGCAGATGTCGCTTGACTCGATCGCGCATCTCCGAATGATCATCCGCCAACAGAATCCGCGCGCGGCTCACGGCCTCTCCTCTTACGAACCAGACTTGCACACCCGTCCCGCACGAACTCCGCTGATGTCCGAGGGGAGAGAATTGCAAGTCTTATGTTAGTTGAGTGGGAAGGGGAAGATACTGGCAAAATTGACAGGGTCAGGAGCGTCGGACGAGCGGATCAAGGCGCACGACAAATGTCTTCCGGGAGAGTATCCGGATGTATCAGCGCCTGGAATTCGGGATCGAGCACCAGCAAGGCGCGAACTGTTTGACTTTGACTCAAGTGTTCCTTGTCCCCGGGATCGCCATCGTAAGTAGAGCAAAAATCTTCCCACGCGCGCTGGAGGCGCTGCGCCGGTAACTCGTATCCGAAAACCCGAGAAAGACGGTCACCACTACTCTCGCTGGTGGGCCGCGCGAAGACGAAACGCTTGAGAACTTCAGCGCCGGTAAAATCACACGCTAATTCCTCCTTCCGGGCTTCCGAAGGATCGACCTCCGCCGACCGGCGGGCGGTCTTGCTGACTTCGTCGATGTAGTGTTCTAAGCCGCCGGCCCGCGCCGCCACGTGCGTCAGTTCGTGGCCAAGCAGCAGCATGGCTTCGTCATCAGAAGTAAGACAGGCGGCGTAATCACTGCCGATTCGAATCACCGATAAATCTTCCTCTCTTACTTCTGAGAAATTGGCCAGTTGCGGATCCAGCACAATCGTGTGGACTGAGCGAATCAGCTTTGTTTCTTTTGCCAGTTGTGGATCCCTGGTTAGGTCACGTAGGGATTCAATGGTCATTTTTTTGGCCAGTGGAAGCAGCCGCCGAGCGTTCTTAATACCCAGTCTTACCTGATGCGAGTTGTTTGCTGAATCCGTTGGGTCCGTCTGCTGTGGCGCGGATAATTTCCCCTCGCTACTCAGAGTCGACAGAACGTCATAAGCCAGCTGTTCGAGTTCTCGGGAACTTAAGCGGGCCAGATTCGCGCGACTGAATGGAGCAACGAATTTCTCACCGGTGCGTCCCTTAAGAGGGGCCGATATTAAAATGCCACCCACCACGCCCAGGATGACGCTTAGCAGGATCGTGAGGGTACTTCGCACTTTTCTCGATGGCTCGCCCAAGGCTGTTTAGCTCCATCTTTTTCGGTCTCACGCGGCCACCAGCTGGTTGTTCATTGCATATTGCACAAGTTCGGCGCTGCTCTTGATGTGAAGATGCTCCATCATCGTGTACTTGTGAAAGGCGACCGTGCGCGGCGATACGTTCAGAATAAACGCCGCTTCCTTCATCGAACGCCCCTCGGCCAGCAGTTGCAATACTTCTTTCTGTCGCAGAGTCAGGTGGTTGGTGTTCTTAAGATTCTTGAAGTGATTGGTATACGAGCCAACCACGTCTTCGGTCATCAAAGAAGTAACATAGTTGCCACCACGGGACACGCAACGAATAGCATCAAGCAATTCGGAACCGGCCGAACTCTTCAGGAGATATCCACTCGCTCCCAGACGAAAGGCTTCGGCGGCCATTTCCTGATCCTGATTCATCGTCAGGTAGATGAGTTTTACCGCCGGAATTAGTTGTTTCAGTCGCTGTCCGGCACTTAGGCCGTTCATCGTGGGCATGCCAATGTCGAGTACGATAACGTTGGGCTTGAGTTGCGGCGCGCCCTCCACCAACGCGAGCCCATCGGCGAAAGTGCCCACAACTTCAAACTCAGGTTGCAAGAGATTTTTCAAGGCATCCAAAATCAATTGGTGATCGTCGGCCAGGATGACGCGTGTGCGTTGCATAAAACTTCTCCATGTCAAACGCTCCGCTTTCATTCACTGAAAGAGGGGAGCGGGGATGTAAACCGTGCGGGAACCTCGAATTCCCGCGCCAGAGGAACGGAAACATTAATCACAGTGCCTTGCCGCGCCTGTGAGCGGATCTTGATTATTCCATCAACCAGTCTCAGCCGCTCTCGCATGCTGGTAAAACCGAGGCCTTTCTGCATGGCATTCGATTCCGCATCAAAGCCGCAGCCATCATCCGATACAGAAAGGCGAATTGCTTCAGCCGTTTTCTCCAGGCGCACCTGAGCGAGTCGGGCGCCGCTGTGTTTGACGCAATTACGCAAAGCTTCCTGCGCAATTCTAAAAACGCACAGGGTTATGTCCTTGGGAAGATCTGCGGGAAATCCGTCTTGATGGAAATCGATCTTCAGCTTGTCCGCAACCGTCAATTCATTGCACAAGCTTTGAACTGCCGGCGCCAGGCCGAGATGATCCAGTTTCGAGGGATGCAGCCGGTAAGACAGGCGGTGAATGTCCGCCGAAATTTCCTGAACCTGCTCCTGCAGTCTCTCAACCCGGCGGCGCAGGGCGCGCGGTCGTTCGATCTCAGGCCCCAGCTGTTCCAATTCAATCGACAAGAGTGCCATTCGTTGATTTAAATCGTCGTGAAGTTCACGGGCAACGCGGCTGCGCTCTTCTTCCTGGGCCGTAATCAATCTGCCGCCCAGATCGCGTAGTGCTTCCTGCGTGCGCTTGCGCTCGGTAATGTCGATCATGAAACCATGGAGGGCAATGGGCCTTCCATTTTCGCGCGTCACGCTCACCAGGTTATGGATCCAAACAGGGTTCCCCTCCTGAGCGATCATGCGGAAAGTGAGATCAAAGTTGTCGGTTACTTGAGCGTGCTCAAAGGAGATATCAAACGCCTCCTGCCGATCACTGTGGTGAATATGTGAAAACAGAAAGTCGCGTTCGTACCACCGGGCTATCGGATAACCCAGCATCTTAGCTGCCTGGTCACTCACGTAGGTGAACCTCCAGGTCCGCGGGTCGGCCTCCCAGGCGACTATCCTGGTGGTGTCCAACAAATGACTGAGGCGTTGCTCACTTTTTCTAAGTGCCTCGCGGGGCGAGAAGACGTCCTGATGCGTGATTAGAATCCGGAAGCCGAGCGGCGGCAGGCTGAGACGTGCCGCATGCACGATTAGGCTCTCTGTGCCGCTCACGCCGCGATAGGAATACTGGCCATGCAGTTCTTTCAGCTGTCCATTACTCAACATCCCGATATCATCACTTAGCGTGACGGAGCGAGCATTTGGATCCGAGGCTGAATCTCCAGATCTCCTGAACTGGTCAAAATATGAAGCCGCGATAACCTGGTTATTTCCGAAGAGCGAAATTTCCTCGAAGAGCCGCCAGGCTTTGCTTGCGTAGAGAATCGTCTGCCCCGATTCGTCGAGAACCGCAACGTTCGAGGCGCAGGCATCCACAACCTCGCGCAGGAACCTCTCAGAACCGCTGCCGGTTCCGGCAGCAATCCGCGCGCTTGGTTTTTTGCCCGAGATTAACCTAAGACCGCCAGTCGGCGGCGCGCCGCGCCTTAAGGACGCGCCGGGCTTGCGATCAAACTGAGTTTGTGTCGCTTTGCTCATGGTTGTCACGATCCGTCGGTAGCGGCTATTGCCCCCCGTTAACAATCGCCCTCAGCTCATTACTTCCCTTGCTGAGCACCGTTATCGCACCATGCAGGATCGCGTGGTCAGTTGAGCGCAGATATTCGTTCAGGTCAGATTCCGTTTCCCACTCACCTACCAGCAGAGATGAATTCTCGTCTGCTACGTCAACGTAAAGATGAAACGCCATACAACCCTTCGCCCGCGTGATAGGTTCGAGTAACTGCCTGACCGTTTGCAGAAACTCCGCTCGCTTTTCCGGATAGACTGTGATTCTCGATGTGTTGACAATCATTTCATTCACCAAGACTGAAGACAGAAGCCTACCGTTCGAACCCGCACGTCCGATGGCTATTGCCGGCTTGCACTAAACGGATTAGGACAAACGCGGCTGGCGAATGACCGAATTAGATCCTGTGCAGTTCACTAGTGCAAACACTGTGCACAAGCGTACAAATAGATTAGCAACGACACTTAACTTCTGTGATTGTAGTAGATTACTGCCGAAGCGCTAAGCTTCTGCCTGTGGTCAGGCGATGAGGATTTGGCCGTGGTATTTCGCGGATCCGTGGTATTCCACGGAATTTAAGGAATCAGTAACAGTTTCTGTCGAGTGACTTGAGAATTTATCACGACTTACCGGCCGGCACTCAAGCTCGCTTTGTGGATCCCGAGCTTGATCATGCGGGTTCTCAGGGTGCTCGGATTGAGGCCGAGCGTCTTGGCGGCACCGTGCGGTCCTTCGATCCGCCACCCAGCATTTTCAAGGATGCGAATGATGTACTCGCGTTCTACTTCTTCGAGGCTCTTCGGACTGGGCGATGCTTCCTTCGGCGGCGGCTCAAAGCGATCGGCCAGATGAAGGACGCTTCCCTGCGTGTGAATCACGGAGCGCTCAATGACGTTCGCCATCTCTCGGACGTTGCCGGGCCAGTAATGTGCTTGCAGGGTTTGCATCGTGCGCGGCGAGATGGACGTGATCGTCTTCCCAAACTTCTTCGAGTACTTGCCGACGAAATGTTCCACCAGCAGCGGGATGTCCTGCGGGCGTTGCCGGAGTGGTGGTACGGTAATCGGAAAGACGTTTAGCCGATACCAGAGATCCTCGCGGAAAGTTCCTTTCTCAACCTCGAGTTTAAGATTGCGATTGGTCGCCGCGATGATGCGGACATCTACCTTAATCGTCCTGGTGCTACCGAGTCTTTCAAACTCACCTTCCTGGATCACGCGTAACAAGCGGACCTGAGATTCCAGCGGCAGCTCGCCAATTTCATCCAGGAATATTGTGCCCCCGTTGGCTAACTCAAACCGGCCAGGTTTACGGCCGACGGCACCGGTGAAAGCGCCTTTCTCATGTCCAAATAGCTCACTTTCGATCAGGCTGGCCGGCAACGCGGCGCAATTCACTTTGATCAGCGGACGATCCTTACGGGAACTCGAACTATGAATCGCGCGCGCGACCAGTTCCTTCCCGGTTCCGGTCTCCCCGGTAATCAGCACGGTAGAATCGGTGAGAGCGACTTGACTAACTTTAAACAGGACGTATCTGATCGCATCACTTTCGCCGACGATTTCGCCGAAGGTCTGGTCAGAGCGCAGTTCTTCCTGCAGGTAAATGTTTTCGGCCTCGAGTTGGTTCTTCAACTCATGTAGCTCTTCGTGCGCAGTCCGCAGCGCCTGCTCGGATTCGCGACGCTCGGTGATGTCCAGACATGAACCGATGTAACCGAGAAATTCGCCGTCAGTGGAGAAGCGCGGTGTGCCGTGGGACAAGATCCAGCGATATTTTCCGTCGGCACGACGCGCGCGGAACTCCAGGTTGACCGCGTGGCGACCATCAAAAGCTGCGCTGTTCTTTGCGAGGCACGGTTCAACGTCATCGGGATGAATGACATCGGCCCAACCGCGACCCAGCTCCTGCTCGATAGGCCGGCCGGTGAACTCAAGCCAGGACTTATTGACGTACGTGCATGTCTGATATGGATCTGTGACCCAGATCATCACGGGCGCGGTCTCAGCCATATTTCTAAAGCGCTCCTCGCTTTCCTGAAGTGCCCGCTGCGCCAGCATCCGCTCAGTGATGTCGCTGGAGGCGACGAGCAGACACTCTTCACCATCGAGCACCAGTCGCTCGGCGGATGAGAGAAATGTTCGGAACGAGCCGTCTTTGGTGCGGAATTTCGCTTCCTTATTAACGACCGAGCCGCGCTTGTTAAGCTCATCAATGAAGTCTTCGCGGGCCTTGGCAGTTTCCCAGATATTCAGTTCAAGCGAAGTGCGGCCAATAACTTCCTCTCGCGTATACCCACTCAACTCCAAAAAACTTTCGTTGACGTGGAGATAGTGACCATCAGCTATTCTGGTTAACGACATGGGCTGAGGATTGGCCTGGAAGGCCTTGGCAAAGCGCTCTTCGCTTTGGCGCAGTGCGTCAAGCGCGCGCTTCCGGTCAGTGATGTCGCGAAGAATAATCGTATAGAATTTTTGGCCGTAAAGTTCGATTTGGGAGATCGATGCCTCCATCGGGAACTCCTCGCCGGAACTTCTCAGACCATACAAATCCTCGTCCGTCCCAATAAGGCGCCGGGTGGCATTCTGTTCGCCGAATTGGCGAACCAGTTCATGATGGGCCTGGCGCGATCGTTCAGGAAGGAACTCGTCAAACGGCCGTCCAATCGCGTCGGTGGTTGAGCAGCCGAATATCTCTTCGGCAGATGTATTGAAGAGCATGATCCGCTGGTTTTCATCAACGGTGATGATGGCGTCCATCGCCGAGCCAATGATTCCGGCCAACTGCGCTTCGTTTCTTTTGATCGCCTCCTCTGTGAACACCCGCTGGGTGACGTCGCGAACAACGCTCAAAATGTTTTCGCCACTGCGCACGACGCGCGCCTCAAACCAGCGCTGGAACCCATTGACCGGGAGCGGATACTCGACAATCTGCGGTTCACCAAACTGTTCGGCGCGTTCAAAGCAGCGCGCGAATTCTTCGACCAGGTTTGGAGGAAGAATCTCACGCATGTTCTTGCCGAGGAATTCGTGGGGAGGAACGAAGAGATCTCGCTGATCCTTGACGTGGTAATCGAGATAAACGCCATCCTGTGTCTGCAGGAACATCAGGTCAGGAATCGCGTTAAGAATGGCACGGTCTTTCTCTTCGGTTTTGCGCACCGCTTCCTCAGCCAACTTGCGCTCCGTGATGTCCAGGGTAACGCCGCGTAAGCCGACAATCTTGTGATCACCATCGCTGATCGGACTCAGGTGCGTCTCGGCCCAACGCTGACCCCCGTCTTTTGTCTGTAAGCGGAATTGAGTGATGCCGCCGTTGCCGCTCGCGAGTACCGCTTCATAATCCCGTTCAGTTCTTTTGCGATCTTCTTTGTGAATCAGCGCTCGGGCGGTTTCCGGTGAGTCCAACCATTCCTTCGGCGTAAAACCCAACATCTTGCGGACGTGGTCACTGACAAAAGTTGGCTTTCGTTCCTTCGTGACCGGGTCAATGATCGTCTCCCAGACGATCCCTGGAACGTTCGAGACGATTTCTCCGAGACGGCGATGGGCTTTTTCTGCGATCTCATGCTGGCGTTGGGTTTCTCGTTCGGCTTGCCGACGTTTCGTCTGCGTAAACAACAGACGGAGTATCAGCAATCCTTCGACGATCACCGCGGCAACCAAACCGACGACGTACCACTTATATGACTCCCAGAAGCTGACCTCGCGAAACTTTATGACGCTGTTCGGCGGCAGACTCCGTTCATTTATCCCCCACCGCCTTAATTCCCGCCAGTCGAACGTCGCGACTGTGGGGGCGTTTGCCACGGGGATGTCTTGCGCCCGAGTGCCATTCAGAATTCGCAGGGCAATTTCTGCTGTCTTCGATCCGTTACTGTCCGGGCCTTGCAGATAGCCACCGACTATTCCCTGGCCAACATTTCCTGAGCCCATGCCGTAGATCGGGGCCGCTGATGAAGGAGCAATGCGCCCCAGCACTTCATAGGTCTCCAGGATCCTTCCCTGTTCATCGAACGCCTGTTGCCACACATAAAGAGCAATGGATCGTGGCGGGAGGTTAGCGGTTCTGGTGATCAGTTCGCTCAAAGGAAGGTCGGTTAGATAGGTGATGCGGACCCTATTTTCGAATCCGCCAAGCTCCTGCCGCGCCGATTTCTCAAATCTCTTGTCATGTTCTGGTGATCCGCTGATTACAAAGACCTGGTTTGTATTGGGGTGCAGGCTGAGGGCCAAATTCAACGTCTGTTGATGCGTGCTTTGATGGACGATTCCGGTGGCGCCTGGACCCGCGCCAAGCGTCTCGGTGCTGGGAGCATGGTTCGTGACAAAAACAATCGGAGATGTCGGAAAAAGATCGGCGCGATATTGGAGAAGAAAATTGAGCGGGATGTCAGCCGTAGCAACTACCACATCAATTTTCCGGCCGGCATACTTCTGTCGGAGGTATTCGTGAAAGAAAGCCTGGTTCTGACCGGGAAAGCGAGTCGTCTCCATATATTCGGGATAATACTCAACTTCCCCGGGGTGATTCGCTTGCAGGACCGCTTTGAAGCTTTCGTCAAACTTGATATTGCCGGGAAAGTCCTTGTTGTCCCAATACAGCGCCAGTACCCGATAGGTTCGACTCGTTGGCTGAGCGGAAACGGTGGTTGGCCAGATGAAGACAAGCGCCGCGAATAACACCAGAAGATCGAGCCGAGATGATGACATTTGTTTCGTCTTCATAATGTTGAGAGCACTCTTACCGGGTCGCCTTCGCCCTGCGTAATCAAATGATTAGCTTTACTGCGAACTGGATTTGCCGTGATGAACCAGTCTCGCCGGTGGGAAATCGCGTACTCGTAATTCGCCCGAAGGTGGGCGTCGCCACGACGTTTCCCGGCTGGCCGAAGTTTGCATGATTAAAGACGTCAAAGACCTCAGCTCGCAGCTGTACATGAAGTTTCTCGCTCAGCTTCGTGTTCTTGATGACCGAGAAATCGGTGTTATTGAAGCCGGGTCCGATTACCACGTTGCGACCGAGGCTGCCGAAGCGCGGCACGGCGGCAAAGACCGAGATGTCAAACCAACGGTCGACGCTGCCGATGATCGCGCTCGGTGCACTCACATCCGGCCGCAGCGTGTTGGCGACACCGTTCACAGTGCTGTTGCTGGTTACGATATTGACCGGATTGCCGCGTTGCGACTGCACGATCGCGGCGAGCTGCCATCCTTCGACGATTCGATTGCCGCGGAAAGGAAGATCGTAGAGCGCGCTGATTACGAACCGATAACGCGCGTCGAAATCCGATAGACCGCGATCGCCGCGAAGATTGTAACTATCCTGACCGACGATGCCCCCGGTGCTGAACGAGTTGTAATCCAGAGACTTCGACCAGGTGTACGACAAATTGAACTGGAGTCCGCGCGTTAAGCGTTGGGTTGCCGCCAACCACATCGCGTTGTAACTGGAATTGCCGGCACTCTCAACCTGCGTGATGTTGCCGAGCGGTACGTCCGGCAGAATCGGACTCGATAAGGCCAAGTTCGGAAAAGGCCGCACACCATTCACCGGTTGGTTGATATTACGTCGAATGATCAGATGCGTTCCCTTTGATCCGATATATCCGGCCATGAACATCAGGTTGCGGGTCGCTTCACGCTGCACATTGAAGTTCCAGGATTGCAGATAAGCGTTGTCGAAGCCGTGATTGATCGACTGCGGGGCGAGTCCGGCAGCCGCGGCCAGGTTGATGGCGTTGTCAAATCGAATCGTGCCGCTGAAAGTCAGGGGCATCGCCAGCGGCGGATTCGTGGCCGTACTCAACACGATACTGGTCATCGGTTGATCGGTCTGCAGCGCATACGCGCCACGCACTGACGTCTTACCATCTTTGAATGGGTCCCAGGCAAACCCCACCCGCGGTTGAAAGTTCCTGTGGTTCTGGTGATAGACCTCAGGGATGTCCGCACCAACACGAACGAGTGAACCCGTTGCCGGATCGAAGATGATAAAGCGATCGTAGCGTTCGGTAGGCGTCATGTTCCAGTCGTAACGTAAACCGAGTTCGAAAGTCAGGTTGCGTCTGAAACTAAAGTTGTCCTGGACATAAAAACCGAGCGCACCTTCCGCGATGCTGCTTGATTGACTACCCAGGGTCACGCTGAATGAATTTGCATTGCCAGCGATAAAAGAGGCGACGCTCGGAAAGTTGAAACTGCCCGTGCCCTGGCGGAAATTGTTGTTGAGGAATTGCCGGAACTCCCCGCCAAATTTGAGCGAGTGGCGCCCCCAGAGGTAACTCATCGCATCTGAAACGATGAATGTTGTGTCGCCACGACCTGAAGGGTTGATAGACGGGCCGCCGAAATTCAGGTTCCCGGCAACGCTAATTTGGGGCAGGCCAATCGCCTGCACGATGCCGTCGTTGATGCCAAAATCCGCTGGGTTTAATTGCGCATTTGGAGTAGTCGCCGAACTGAACCGGTTAAAGCCGAAACGGATCTCATTAACGAAAGAGGGCCCAAAGATGTGCGTCTCGTTGAGCGTAAAGACCTGGCGCAGCAGGTTCGTAGAGTTGCCAAAACCGGGAATAGTGTTCCCATTTCGATTGGGCTCGCTGTTCAGCGTACGGTATGCGTCATAATAGCCGTGCAGTCGATCCTTGATCCCGACGTTGTAACTGACATCGCCCGACCACTGGTCTGCGTCCACCGTCGCCCGAGCCGAACCGACGAAGCGGGGGCTGCCCGAAGAATCAAAAAAATTCGCCCGCGGGATCAGGGGGATCACTTTCGCGATTATCGGATCGGTCACTGCAGCCCGTTCTGAGTCGCTGAGCACCAGACTGTTAAGATCAAGCTGTTGGCGCTGCCGCAGACCCTCATACGAAAAGAAGAAGAACAACTTCTGTTTGACGATCGGACCGCCAAACTGACCGCCGAACTGATTGCGTTTGAAGGAAGGCGGCTTACTCGAATTGAAGGTGAAGAAGTTGCGAGCATCCAATGCGTCGTTGCGAAAAAACTCGAACGCTTCGCCATGAAAATCGTTGCCGCCGGAACGAGTAGCGATGTTTACAACTGCACCGGAGCTCTGTCCGTGTTCCGCGCTGAAGGTCGAGTTGTCAACCTTGAACTCCTGGACGGTTCCGATTGACGGTTGAAAGGTTATCGAGCTGTTCGTCAGATTGTTAAGTGTGATGCCGTTGATTATGTAATTAGTGGTTTCTTCTCGGTTGCCCGCAGTCGTAAACGCAAACGATCCCAGACCGCGGATGGGCGCGGATGAGAAGGCGCCCTGCGGTGCTGTAACCGAACCAGGCACCAACAAGCCCAGATCGAGAAAGTAACGGCCGTTCAATGGCAGTTGCTGAACCAGTCGCCGGTCCATCACTGAGCCGACTGCGGTCGTCGACAGTTCGATAAATTCACCGTCACCCGACACGTTTACCACATGAGAGACATCACCAACCCGCAATTGAAAGTTTTGCGTGATTCTGCGGCCCACTTCGAGTGTCAGGTTCTTGACTAGTTGCGTCTGGAAACTCGCACTGCGGACTTCAATATTGTAGGTACCGACGGGCAGAGCTGGCAGTTGGTATCTGCCCCCGTCATCCGTGTAGGTGATGCGGCTGACAGCCAACTCTGAACAGATTGCCGTGATCTCAACTCCGGAAACGGTGGCGTTATTCTGATCCTTGACTTGTCCTTCAATAGAGGCCGTCGACTGGGCGGTGACGGAAACGGCGGTGAGCAGAACAATTATTAAAGAAAAGAGATATAGTTGGTGCTTGCGGGCGAGAGCATGCCGGCGCGATGGTTTGGAGAAAATCCCGCCGAGAATGCGGCCGTTAGTGTTTGGGGTAGCAAAACGCATTGGCCCACTCTAATTCTGTCTGAGAAATAAACCTCCCCCGACACGTTCTTAGCGTGGTCCCTGGCGATAGAACCGTGGTTGGGGGAGAGGCGCTGGTAAGCTTCAGGAAAACAGCGCGGCGTCCCAACTATGTGCCGGGGATTATACCCAGTTTGTCCCCAATCGTACAGAAATCCGGAAAACGGGTAGTGTTCTAGTCTGAGTTTTGTCTCTGCGCAACCTCGGCGTTCTCTGCGTCTGAGCGTGAATTGCTGGAAAACTCACCGCAGAGACGCCGAGCGAGCAGAGGTGGCGCAGAGAATTGAAATTATGACAGTACCGGAAAACGCGGGTGTTTGCGCCGAAAAACTGCACTAACAACGCCTTCAAGCCTATAGCTTTCAGGGTTGATTGATGATATAAAGCCCAGCCAATTTGACCCCGACCGCCCCCTGGTATGTCCGCGAACAACCGTACTAGCATCCGTCTTTTGTATGTAGAAGATCATGCCGACACGCGCGAGCTTGTGTTTTCGATACTACGCGATTCGGCGTTTGAGATTACGGCGGTGAGCACGTTTGCCGAAGGCTTATCGCTGGCGAGAGCGCGCCGCTTCGATGTCTACTTACTGGACAATAAGTTGCCGGACGGAGTCGGTATTACTTTATGTCGCGAGATTAGAAAGTTTGATGCAGAGACGCCGGTGATTTTCTGTTCAGGTTATACAGATGGAGTACACCAATCGACCGCCAGGTTGGCGGGTGCGCAGGCGTTTATTACAAAGCCGTTCGACGCCTACGATTTGTTGAGCGTGATCGAAAGCGTCACCCAAAAATCGGGGAGGAGGGGTGATTGATAATGCCTAATTCTCCGACGCGCTCTTTCCATCCGCTCATGCTGCAACCGCATTCTTGATTGCTGGATCGCAAGCGTCTCATGCTGGCGGTCACACTTTGCCAGAGTGCTTTCTCGCCACCTCAAGTCTAAGACTGGTAAAGACGACGGCGTCATCTTAGTAAACAGAATGCGAAAAATTTTCGATATTATGACGCGGACGGTCTGTACAGTCTGGAACGAAGGTTGTCCGAAAACTATCAAATCGCTGTAACGATTTGTTCGCGTTAAGAGGAATGATTAAGTTGCGAGCCAACCGGGCTTGCTGAGTTCAAGGCTAAGTTCTTCGCCGGTTCGCGGGAGATCAGCGCCGGCGACCTCCGCCTCGGAAACCACCTCCACCGCCGCGAGAGAACCCTCCGCCGCGGTAACTACCCATGTTGGATGGACGGGAGGAACCGCGATTTTGGTAATTCCGGAAATCGTTCGAGCGCTGCGCGCCTTCGCGGCGCGCGCCCATGTCGCGGTTCAGGCTGTTGAAGGTTGATCGATCCATCTGCGTGGGCCGATTGCCGGAGTTACCGGCACGGTCTCCTCTGGCACCGTCTGCGCGCGACGAGTTGGAGA
>Ga0126384_10001223_pt1 | contig 15173 bp, 16 predicted proteins | sample PanSoiMetPlot_36_FD_92543 | JGI IMG/M metagenome (GOLD analysis project Ga0126384, IMG submission 92543) | Tropical forest soil microbial communities from Panama - MetaG Plot_36 | ecosystem: Environmental > Terrestrial > Soil > Tropical forest > Bulk soil | place: Panama | collected 2016-02-17 | reverse complement strand
GGTTACGCTGCAGCGCCTCCAGGAGCGCTTGCCGCGCCTCGCGCTCGACGAGGTAGTGATCGTAGTCTCCCGGGTAGAGCGTGACCGCGCTCTGCGCCAGTTCGGCGATGGACGTGACCATGCGGTTCAGGAAATACCGGTCGTGCGACACGACCACCACGCTGCCTGCGTAGGAGGTCAGAAAGTCCTCGAGCCATGCGAGCGACTCCAGGTCGAGGTGGTTGGTGGGTTCGTCGAGGAGCAGGAGGTCTGGACGGAGGAGGAGCAGGCGGGCCAGAGCCGCCCGCATCCGCCAGCCGCCGGAGAACTCGCCGAGGGGGCGATGGGCATCGCCCGGCACAAACCCGAGACCGCCCAGGATGATCTTGGCCTCGGCTTCCAGGCGGTATCCGCCGAGCGCCTCGAAGCGGTGCTGTACGTTGCCGTACCGCTCGGTGACATCCTCTCCCGCATCCGGATCGGCCATGAGGGCGGCCAGCCGCTCGAGCTCGGCCTCGAGGCGCCATACTTCGTCGAAGCCCGACAGGGCCTCCGCCAGCACCGTTCCCGCCTCGCTTGCTCCGACCTCTTGCGGGAGATACCCGACGCTTACACCGCTGTCACGATGCACGCGACCAGCGTCGGCATCCTCGACAGCGGCGAGGATACGGCACAGGGTCGTCTTGCCGGCGCCGTTGGGTCCGCACAAGCCGATCCGCTCGCCGCGTCCGATGCGCCACGACACGTCGCGGAGCAGACTCTGCCCGCCGTACCCTTTCGACACCGCATCGAGCGCGATCATGCCGGGCTTCCTGCTCCGAGCTAGCCCATTGTCTGGACGCGGTCGGGCGCGATGGAGAAGGTCACGCGCACCTCGTCGGCCTTGCGATACGGATAGCGGTCCTGTCCCAAGTATTTCTTGGCCAGCAAGTCGATGTGCGCGTCCGCTCCTGCCTCGGTGACCGCCGTGACACGGCCCTTGATCTGCACGTACCGGTACGGGTTGTCGGGATCCATGATGGCCAGTGACACGGCGGGCGTGCGCTGAAGGTTCTTGTCCTTGACCCGACCGCGCGCCGTGTTGACGCGGAGGTGGCGGCCGTCCCAGTCGAACCACACGGGCGTCACCTGCGGCGTGCCGTCGGCGTTGACGGTCGCCAGGCTGGCGAACGCCTTCTTGGTGGTGAGCAGATCCTTGAATGCCTCGGGAATGGCGGTCATTGGCCTGTTCCTTTCCTGATCGCGTCCATCACCGCGAAGGCGTGGCGCACGGACTTCATGCTGATGGTGCCCCCCATGATCGCGCCGATGTCGAGGGTCTCGGCGATCTCCGCGTCCGTGGCGCCCAGGTGGAGGACCTCCTCCACGCGGTGCTCGATTCAATCGAAGCAGTTCTGTACCACGGCGACGGCCAGGGCCGTCAGCTCCTTGTGGCGCTTGCTCAGCGCGCCGTCGGAGAAGACGAGCTTGCCGACCGCGCCCACGGCGGCCGGGACTTTCATGGGGCTCTTCGCGATCAGACCGTTCAGCCGCTTGCGCTCCTGGTTCTTCTCGTGCAGATGGATCATTGGGTCTCCTTTGGAGGCTCATCGGTGAGCACGCGCGCGCGGGCTTCGGCCAGCCCGCGGAGCGCCAGGAGCAGGCGGACCATGCACTGCTGCACGAGCGCCGCGTCCTGGGCCGTTGGATCCGCCATCCACGCCCGCGCCCACTCGCGGTTCTCGCCCTTGAGGCCGAGCGTGGGTGACAGCCGCTCCAGGCGAAACAGAAGGTCGTCGGCGGGCATGCCGGCCGCCCGGAGCCGGCCGACCACCGCGCCACGCACGGCCGCGTTCCACATGCCCGTGAGTGCCTCGATGAGCGCGTCGTAGCAGGTGGCGTCCGGCTTCTGCTTGAAATGCTCCAGCACGGCCGCGAGCAGGGGGTGGATGGCCGCCTCGCCCTCCTCGTCCTCACCGGTAAGCCCGGCCAGCATGGGATCCCGGCCCAGCTGCGGGAGCTGCGCGAGAACATCGAGGAGCTCTCCCACGGAGACTGGTGGGAGCCCGGCCAGCCGTTCGAGGAGCGGCGCGTCACCGGCCACGTCAGGAGCCCGAAGGTGCCATAGGCTCCTGCGCCACGGCGAGATCGCGCGCCTGCCCCGGCGGCACGAGGAAGGTCGAGAGGAGCGCGGCCACGGCGACTACCAGCCCTACCGTGAACACGCCCCCTACGGCATGGGCCATAGTCGGTCGCAGGAGCGCGAGCACATCGGCGCTCCGGGCGGCGCGCGTCAGCGGATTCACGATCAGGCCGGGATGGGCCACCACTTCGCGCAGGGCATCCTGGATCGCCACGGGCGCTGTCTCGACCAGACCCGCGAGGTCGCGGTGGAGACGATGCGCCAGGACGGAGCCCATCACGGCGACCCCGACCGCACCGCCGATGAAGCGGAAGAACCCGGTGACCGACGTCGCGGACCCGAGCACCGGGCGGGGCACGGCGCTCTGCACAGCGATGAGCATGGGCACGAAGACGAGCCCCATCCCGATACCTGCCAGAGCCATGTCACGCATGGCCGCGCCGCGCGTGAGGGAGTCGCTCCAGCCCGAGAGGAACACGAATGCCAGGGTGAGCGCGACCATACCCGCCAGCACGAGCGCGCGATAGCTCACACGCAGCACCAGCCGCGCGCCCAGGATGGAGCAGGCGACCCAGCCGATCACGAACGGCATGAGCACGAATCCGGCCTGGGTCGCATTGCTCCCCGTCACCGCCTGCAGAAAGAGCGGCACGTACGGGATTGCCCCGAACATGGCCATGCCGGACAGGAAGCCGGTTACCGCAGCGGCGCGCACCATCGGAATGGTGAAGAGTGCGAGCGGCACCACGGGCTCCGTCGCTACGCGTTCGATCCACAGGAATACGGCCAGGAGCGCTCCAGAGACGACGAGGAATCCCAGGACCTCTCCGCGGAACCAGCTCGCGCCCCGCCCGGCCTCGACGAGGCCGATGAGAAGCGCGGAGATGGCGGCGGTGAACACGGCCGTGCCGAGATAGTCGAAGCTCAGGCGACGCCTCGCGATCTGCTCGTCGCCCAGTCCCATGCCGATGGCGATCATGGCGAGGAGACCGAAGGGCAGGTTGATGTAGAACACCCAGCGCCACGAGATGCTGTCGGTGAGGAACCCGCCCACGAGCGGCCCGGCCACGGAGGCGATGGCGTATACGCTCGAGAAATAGCCCTGCATCTTGGCACGGCGCTCGAGCCCCCACAGGTCGGCGATGATGGTCATGCCGATCGTGATGAGAGATCCTGCCCCGAGGCCCTGGAGGGCGCGAAACGTGATGAGCTGGGCCATGCTCTGCGATAGCCCGGACAAGGCGGCGCCGACGAGGAAGATGCTCAGACCTGCGAGGTAGGTTCCGCGGCGGCCTAACTGATCCGCGAGCCGGCCCCAGAGGGGCATGGTCACCGTGGACGTGAGGAGGAACGCGGAGAAGGTCCAGGAATAGATCTCGATGCCGCCCAGGCTCGCGATCACCGTGGGCATGGCAGTCGCGACGACGGTGGACTCCATGGCGGCGAGGAACACGGACCCCATGACGCCGGCGAGCACCAGGCCGCGGCGCGGCGGGCGGGGAGCCGGCATCAATGGCCGCCCGTGCACCCGGCGCACCGGCAGAGGGCTCGCAGCTCCGGGAATGGATAGACGCTCACGTGATCGTCGGACCACGTCACGCGAAGCGCCGTCTCCTCCTTCTTGATGTCCCGCGGCCAGCTCATCGCGTCGGTCAAGGCGTCTTCACCCGTGCGGGCGTCCGGCGGATCGCTTTGCGTACGGCCCGGATCGTCCAGGCGCAGGCGCCGGAATGGATAGATGCTCGAGTGATTGTCGGCCCACGTCACCCCCAGGGCGTACCGGCCTACCAGGTGCACGTCCTTCGGATCGTGGGGATTCGGTTGACCGAGGATGGGCAGGTTGAGCTTGATGGCCATGCGGATCAGGCCGCCACTCTGCTCAAGCGCTGGCCGGCCATGAGATAGTGCACGGCCAGGTTCTGGTGGTGTCCCCACACCGCGGCCCGGCGGCGGACGCCGGCCTCGTCGAGCGGGCGCCCGCGATTGTAGAAGCGCTCGAATGCACGGCGCACGGCGAGATCGCCCGCCGCACAGACGTCGCCGCGGCCGAGGTGCCGTGCGAGAAACCACTCGGCGGACCAGCGTCCGAAGCCTCGGACCGCGGTGATCGCATCGACGACTTCCTCGTTGGAGCTGCCTCCGAGCGCGATCAGGTCCAATGCGCCGGCCGCGACCAGTCGGGCCAACCCGATCACGTACTCCGACTTCCGGGTGGTCAGCTGCAGGCGCCGAAGCGTGCGAACCCCGACGCGCGCGAGGCGCTCCGCGTCGGGAAAGCTGTAGACCGTCTGGCCGGCCACGTCGACCGGGACGCCGAAGCGCCGCGCGAGGCGTGCCTTCACGGTGAAGGCAAAGGCGAGATTGATCTGCTGGGCGCACACAGCGCCCACGAGCATCTCGAACGGGAGCGGGGACAGCGTCGGACGCAAGCCCCAGAGCCTCGGCACGAGAGGAGCCAGCACCGGATCACCCTTCGCAGCCGCGTAGAAGCCCTCGATGTCGAGCCCGAGCCCGCAGATCCGCTCGACGTCGGCCACGGCTGCTTCCAGCACCCGCACGCTCCGGTCGCCCGGCGTCGACACGAGCAGCCGCACGGCGTCAACGGGGCCCGTCCACCGGAGCTCATATCCCCGCCAGCGCCCCGCCACGCGGACGGCGCGCACGAATGCCCCATCGACGAGCCGGTTGACGGGATCCTCGCCCCAGACGACGTAGCGCTCGAGCGTGCGCGGCACGTCGAGCGGCCCGTGAGCTCGGATCTCGGTCTTCATGGCGGGCCCTCAGTCTACCAGAGCCGGTATCGAAGACGCAGGGTGCGGCGGAATCAGTGCCGGATGTCGAAGTAGATCGGTCCCGGATCGATGACAGGACGACCGTCGAACCGCTTGACGACGAAGTTCATGTCCACGAGATCGGAAGCGTAGGGGCCGAGGAGTGCCCGAGCGTACGATTCGGCGGGGAGCGGTACGAGCAGCTGGCGGATGCCGCTCGCGCGCAGCACCCGGACCAGCCCGGCGAACGCGTTGAGCGCCTGGTTGCCCTCGAGCACGAGATCGAAGGCCTTGACGACGCAGAACGTGGCCGGGTCCAGCCCGCGCGCCGCCCGATCGTCCCATAGCGACAGCCACGCTGTGCCGTGCCGCGTGCTCGCCGTGTAGCTGCCCGCGTACGAGCCCTCCGGGTCCGGAGCAAAGAGCTCCTTCTCGAGGAAAAGCGGCACGAAATGGTGGGCACGGACGGCGGCTGTCCTGAGGCCCAGCAGGCGCGGGTCCTGATAGAGATCGAAGCGGACCGCCCGCGGCGCGGCGATCCCGTCGAAGCGCGCCAGATCGAGCACCAGGTAGTCGAACCGCGCCACCGTCTCCCAGCCGAGGGCTGTCACCATCTTCATGGAGGGCGTATTGGTCGTCTTGATGAACCCCGTCATGTAGCTCGCGCCTTGCGCTTCGGCCCAGCGCTCGCCGGCCAGGATGAGCTCGGTCCCGAGCCTGCGCCGCTGAACGCCCGGCTGCACGCGCGTATTGGAGGAGTAGCCGGCCGTGCAGCTGGTGCCGTTGACGCGAACGTCCGTGAGGGCGACGCACTCGACCCCGACGACAGCCCCTTCTTGCTCGGCGACGATCACCTGCGAGAGGGAATACGCATCCGTACGGGCGAAGAAATTTGCGCGAGTCTGGAGGATCTCCGCTCCGGTGTGATGCGCCGAGCCTTCGAGCGCGAGCAGAGCGGCATGGTCGTCCTCCGTCGCCTCACGGAGGACGGTCGCCGCCGACTCCTGAGCCAGGATCGAAGTGGACGTGGAGCCTCCTTGCTGAGCAATAGAGGCGCTTCCGGGCCGCGCTCGGGCGCAATGCTACTCCAGCCTCGAAAGTGACGTCCGAGAAAGAATCGGTGGGCACGTTCCTCGCAGTAGCCGTCCCGTATACGTTTTTTGGCGTATGCGCCCGGGACTGGGAACCGTGGCTCCAGGAAATCAGCGCAGGTGGTACGGCACGTCCGTCACGACCACGTTCTTGCGGAAGAGCAGCGTGCCCTTGATGAGGAAGGCCGTCTGATTGTGCAGGAGATGCTGCCACCAGTGCTTGGTCACGAACTCGGGGATGACGATCGTGACCATATGGTTGTCGCCCAGGGCCAGCAGGTGATCGAGATAGTCGAGGAAAGGCTGGAGCAGCGACCGGTAGGGTGAGCTGAGCACCACCAGAGGCACGCCCATCCCCCACTTGATCCACTTCTCCTCGAGGCGCCGTGTCTTCTCGGGGTCGAGCTCGACATAGACTCCTTTGACCGCCGGCGAGAGCGTCTGCGCATACTGCAGGGCGTGGATGACCCCCTTGTGGAGATCGCCCGCGAGCACAAGCACCGTGTGCTGCATCGGGGGCGGGCCTCCATAGCCATCGAGCGAGAGCTGGCCGGCCACGTCGGCGTAGTGACGCTGGATTGCCATGAACAGCATGACGAGCAGCGGAATGAGCAGCACGACCACCCAGGCGCCATGCGTGAACTTGGTCGCGGTGATGATGGCGACCACGAGCCCGGTGGTGGCCGCGCCGACCGCGTTGAGCCACCAGCGCCATTTCCAGCCAGACTCCCGGCGCACCAGCCAGCGGCGCACCATGCTGGCCTGCGACAGCGTGAAGGACAGGAAGACCCCCACGGCATAGAGTGGAATCAGGGCGTGGGTGCTGCCACCGAAGAGCACGAGCAGAGCGGCCGCGGTGCTGCCCAGGATGAGGATGCCGTTCGAGAACACGAGCCGGTCGCCGCGGGTGCTGAACTGCCGCGGCAGGAAGCCGTCACGGGCGAGGAAGTACGACAGTCGCGGGAAATCGGCGAAGGCCGTGTTGGCGGCCAGGACCAGGATCAGCATGGTCGAGGCCTGAATCGCATAGTAGAGCGCGCCGTCTCCGAAGATCTGACGAGCGAGCTGAGAGAGGATCGTCTGCTCGGACAGCGGCGTCAGGTGATAGTGCCGGGTCAGGAAGGTGATGCCGACGAAGAGAGAGATGAGAATGACGCCCAGCCATGCGAGGACGATGCGGGCGTTCCGTGCCTCGGGAGGCTTGAAGGCTGGGACGCCGTCCGACACGGCCTCGACTCCGGTCAAAGCGGCGCAGCCCGAGGCAAAGGCCCGAAGCACGAGGAATACGCTCAGATCCTTGACCGCCGCCACGCTCGGATCCACCACCACGCGCGCAGCCGGGTCCCAGCCGAAGGCCCACCGAACGAGCCCGTAGCCGATGAGGACGGCCACGAGCGCGATGAACAAATACGTGGGCACCGCGAACAGCTGCCCCGACTCGCGCAGGCCGCGGAGATTGGCGAGCGTGATGGCCGCAACGAAACCCACGCCGATGGTGACGCGATAGTCGAAGAGCCCCGGCACGGCGGAGGTGAGCGCCGCGACGCCGGCGGCCACGCTCACGGCCACGGTCAGCACGTAGTCGATCAGAAGGGCGGCCCCGGAGATGAGCCCGGGGAGCGTGCCGAGATTGTCCTTGGTGACGATGTAGGAGCCGCCGCCCTGCGGGTACGCGAGGATCGTCTGCCGATAGGAGCTCACGACCACGGCGATGAGGCCGGCGATAGCGAAACCGATCGGGATCGAGTAGTGGATCGCCGCCGTGCCGGCGAGCACCAGAATGAGCAGGATTTCCTCCGTGGCGTACGCGACGGAGGACAGTGCGTCCGAGGAGAACACTGCCAGGGCGGCGGTCTTGGAGAGGCGCTCGTGGCGTGCCTGGGCCGTCGCCAGCGGGCTCCCAACCAACAGCTTCTTGAGCGCGTTGAGGTTCACTCGCGCCTACCCTATCCGCCCGCTGTGGCAAGGTCAAGGCTCGTGCCGGCCGCGGCGGGCTCCGAGAGCACACGGGCCGCCCGATACCGGGACCATGCGTGGCTTTCTTGGCAGTGACGCTCGGAGTTGCTACGCTTGAGCGGCCAGCCGGGTTTCCCATCTCTCGACCACACGCCTGAGGAGGCACATGGACGTCGCAGGAACTGACAGCGCGATCACGGCGGAGGCGGAGCCTCTGCTACGTGCCGTCGCGCGCCATACGCTCCATCGGCCAACGTGAACGCTCTCTTCGCCTGGCTCACGGCCGCGCCCGCGAGCGCCCTCAATCCCGAAGTTGCCGTCTCCCATTGGGGCTATCTGGCCGTCTTCGTCCTCGTCATCCTGGGCAATGCCGGCGTGCCCGTTCCCGAAGAAACGGTGCTGCTCGTGGCCGGCTTCCTCGTGTGGACCGGACAGCTGCGCCTCGACATCGTCCTCGTGGTGGGCGTGGTCAGCGCGGTGGTGGGCGACAACATCGGATACTGGCTCGGCCGCCGGTTCGGCCGCGCAGCTCTCGAGCGCCACGCCCACTGGATCCTGGGACATCCCGAACGGCTGGGCGCGATGCAGCGCTTCGTGGCGCGCCGAGGCGCCACTGCGGTGATCATCGCCCGGTTCCTGCCCGGCCTTCGGTTCATGGCAGGTCCACTGGCCGGCGCCCTCGGCTTCCCGGCGTGGCGGTTCCTCGTCGCCAACGTGACGGGGGCACTCATCTACGTGCCGATCATGGTCGGCTTTGGCTGGGGGATCGGCTACGGTCTCGGAGACTATCTCGAGCCGCTGCGCCGCGGCGCCGTAAACATCGAGCGGGTGGCGCTCTGGATCGTGATCGGAGCGGCGGCCGCGCTGCTCGTCTGGCGCGTCGTGCGAGCCGTGCGCGGCCGCCCCTCGGAGCCGCCGTCGGTCAGTGGGCCGTCGCCTCGCTGAAGCCGTCCGATCCCCTGAGACGATCATCGGTGCCGGGAATGTACCGGCGCTCCAACTCCTGGAAGTGCGCGACACGGGCCATGACGTGATGGCTCTCGGTGGGATGCCCGACCTTGGTCCGCTCGAGCGCCCACTGCGCCTGCTCCTCGTTCTTCACGAGCTCGTGCATTGCGTTCCACACGGAGTACATCGCCGCGTGCGCGCCGTACAGCGTGATGAAGATGAACTTGTAGCCGAGCTCCCCCAGCTCCCGGAAGGTCAGCGGATCGGGATCCTTGTGCCAGCGAAACGACGATGAATAGTTGAACGCGAGGGGAAGCTTCGGATGTGTTTGCCTCATCGCCCGGGCGAACTCGATGGCAGGTGCCCGGTCCGAGTTCGAGAGCTCGCACCAGACCAGGTCGACGCCGGCATCGGCATAGGCACGGCCCCGCCAGATGGCTTCCTCCATGCTGCCGCCCACGGCGCCGTACGCATCCGTGCGGGCGATGACCACGAACTCCCGGTCCAGCCGGTCGCGCTCGGCGAGAGCCGCCTTGTACTTGCCGATGGCTTCTTCGCGGGACACGACGGTCTTGCCGGCGATATGGCCGCAACGCTTGGGGAACCGTTGATCCTCGAGATGGATCCCCGCCACGCCCGTCTTCATAAATTCCTGCACCGTGCGCATGGTCGAGAGCGCATTGCCGTACCCATCGTCTGCATCGGCGATGATCGGCGCCTCGACGGCGCTCGCCACCATGGAGGCCGCCTTGGCCACTTCGGTCATGGTGAGGAGTCCCATGTCCGGCCAGCCGTTCAACATGGCAACGGAGTAGCCGCTGAGGTAGATGGACTTCATCCCCGCGCTCTCGGCGATCTGGGCGTCGAGCGGAGAGTAGATACCGCCCGTGAAGAGGTACGGCTCGTCGCGGAGAAGCTGCCGGAACATCTTCCCTTTGCTGTCCATGTTTTGCGTCCCCCTAGGATCTGACAGGAAGCGGAGGTGCCCAGGGCAGCTCGAGGAGCCGCTCGGCGCAACTTCCGCAGTAGTGCGCGGATTCCAGCTGGTAGGAGCAGCCGGGACAGCAGGCCGCGCCACATTCGATGCAACCGAGACGTTCGAATCCGAAGCGAACCCTGGTCCCGCAACCGCAACGATCGCCCATATGTGCCTCCCTTTCTGCACACGGGACGGTTGCAAGAAGCGTTCTGCGCTCGGAACCTTCTGAATTAAAAGGTGGAGGTGACTACGGGAGGGATTGAAGATCCCTTATGTGAGACACCTAGTTCTCACAATCGGGGCCAAGAGCCTAAGTACATAGTATTATCCAGCTATAAAGTATTGATATCTCTGGATATATATTGATGAGTCATATATGACTCGCTAATGAGTCCCTGAAGTCCCATCTCTAAAAACTTGCATGTCCAGGCGATACTTCACGATGAGTCGATGGAAGTTTCTCCTGGTGATACCCGCCCGCCTCGCGGCCGCCGACACGTTACCGCGGGCCTCGCCGAGAAAGCGCGTGATGGCCTCCCGTTCGAAATGGGCTACGGCTCGCTCCTTCGCTTCGACAAAACCTTCGCCGGCGCCCAGGGGGGCTGGAGCGCTCTCCTGGAGGTGCAGCGGGAGGAGCGCAACCTCGACCTGTCGGCTCGTCGCCAGCACGACTGCCCGCTCGATGATGTTCTCGAGCTCTCGCAGATTGCCGGGCCACGGATAGCGCTTGAGGAGATCGAGAGCCTCGGGGGTGAAGCGATCCACCTTCTTGTTGACCTTGGCCTCGGCCTTGCGGAGAAAGTGATGCGCCAGGACCGGGATGTCCTCGGCACGCTCCCTCAGTGGTGGCAGCGTGATCGTGAAGGCGTTGAAGCGATAGAAAAGATCCTCCCGGAACTCACCCGTGGCCAGCGCCTTCTCGAGCGCACGGTTGGTGGCGGCAATGACACGCACACGCACCTTTCGCGTCACTACGTCGCCCACCGGCTTGCTCTCTCCCGTCTGCAGCACGCGCAGGAGACGGCTTTGCATCTCGGGCGACATGTCGCCGACCTCGTCGAGGAAGATCGTCCCGCCGTCCGCCTTCTCGAAGAGCCCCGGCTTGTCGGCCACCGCGCCCGTGAATGCCCCGCGTTTGTGCCCGAAGAGCTCCGACTCGAGGAGGGTCGGCGCCAGGGCCGTGCAGTTCACCGTGATGAGCGGCTTGTCCCGGAGATTCGAGTACCGGTGGATGGCCCGAGCCACGAGCTCCTTGCCCGTGCCGGACTCGCCACGAATCAGGACAGTCGTGGGGGTGGCCGCCACCTTCACGATCAGCTCGGCCAGCTCCTTCATCTTCGGGTTCTGCCCGATGATGAAGTCGCCTTGGGCCTGGGCCTGGAGCTCGCGCAGCATGAGCCCGTAGCGGTCCTCGAGCTCCTCGGAGCGCTTGCGCTCGGCCAGAAGGTCCCAGACGAATCGGGCGCTGGCTCCGCCCATGACCTCGGTGGTGGGCGGCTTGAGCGCAAGGATGGTGCGCTGGACTTCGGGACTCCCAGTGACGTCGATGATGAGGTCGAGCCGAGGATCGGCGACCAGGCTACGAACGTCGGTCACGACGGGAATGTCGAGGCGTCGGGCCAGCTCGATCCCGGGCGCCCACGGATTGACGTCGCCTACGCCGAGGATGGTCACGGTGGGATCGCCGGCGAACATCTCGAGCAAGGCGCGCCCGCCTTTGCCGGCTCCGACGATGGCGACCTTGGTCATGGCTGGAGCAGGGCTCGACGATCAGAAGGGCTGGGGCACCCGGTCAGGCTCCGCCCGGTTTTCGAACGACGCGTACTCGGGGATGAAGGTCAGCTTGACGACGCCCGTGGGTCCATTGCGCTGCTTGCCGATGATGACGTCGGCCATCCGCTCGTCCTCCTCCTTCTGGAGACCGTAGCGGTCAGGCCGGTAGAGGAAGAGGATCAGGTCGGCATCCTGCTCGAGCGCGCCGGACTCTCGGAGGTCCGAGAGCTGAGGCTCCTTGCTCTGGCGGCTCTCCACCGCGCGCGACAGCTGCGACAGGGCCACCACGGGAACGGCAAGCTCCTTGGCGAGCGCCTTGAGCGAGCGGGAGATCTCCGAGATCTCCTGCTGCCGGTTCTCTGGGCTGCGCCCGCGCATGAGCTGGAGGTAGTCGATCACGATCATGTCGAGACCGTGCTCGGCCTTCATGCGCCGTGCCTTCGCCCGCGCCTCCAGCACCGAGAGCGCAGGCGAATCGTCGATGAAAATTGGCGCCTCGGCCAGCCGGCCCGCTGCATTGGTGAGACTCGTCCAGTCCCGCGTGTCGAGATACCCCGTGCGCACCTTGTGCGAATCGACCCGGCCCTCGGCGCAGAGGAGCCGCTGGACGAGCTGCTCCTTGGACATCTCGAGGCTCAGCACGAGCACGCGCTTGTGGTTCCTGACGCCCGCGTACTTGGCGATGTTCATCGCGAACGCGGTCTTGCCCATCGACGGGCGCCCCGCGATGATGATGAAATCGCTCGGCTGAAAGCCCGACGTCATCTCATCCAGCTTGCCGAATCCGGTGGCCAGCCCGGTGACGTGCTCCTTCTGGTCGTAGAGCTTCTCGATCTGCTCGAAGGTGCCCTTGAGGATGGACCGCACAGCGAAGGCCGTACCCTGCATGCGGCGCTCGGAGATCTGGAAGATGAGCCGCTCGGCGTCGTCCAGCACCTTCTCGACGTCGTCCCGGCCCTCGTAGCTCTTGCCGATGATCTCCGTGGCGATGCGGATGAGGTCCCGCAGAACGGCCTTCTCCCGGACAATGCCGCCGTACGAGAGGAGATGGGCCGCCGTGGCCGCCTCTTCCACGAGAGCCCCGAGCGTGGCGGGCCCGCCCACCTCGTCGAGCTCGTGGCGACGCCGCAGCTCCTCGGAGATCGTCAGAAGATCCACCGGCTCGTTTCGCTCGAAGAGCGCCAGCATCGAGTCGAAGATCTTCCGGTGGCCTTCCTTGTAGAAGTCGGCCGGCTTGAGGAGCTCGACCGCCCGCGGCAGGCTTTCCCGATCGAGGAGCATCCCGCCGAGCACCGCCCGCTCGGCCTCCAGGCTGTGCGGTGGGATCTTGGAGGTGAGCAGGTCGGCGAGGGTCGCCACGGCTACTCGCGGGTGACGGAAACCTTGAACTGAGCGGTCACCTCGGCGTGGAGCCGCACCGGAACGGTGAACTCGCCGATGGTCTTGATGGGCTCGTCCAGCCCGATGCGGCGCCGCTCGATCTCGATTCCGTGCTGGGCGAGGAAGGCGGCAAGATCCGCCTTGCCCACGGAGCCGAAGAGCCGGCCTTCATCGGACGCCTGGCGAGCCTGGGTGAAGTGAAGCGCCTCGATGGCCCGCGCCTGCTCCTGGGCCTGCGCCGCCAGCTTGGCGGCCGCCGCATCCTGGCGCGCTTTGATCGCTTCGAGGTTCTTCAGGTTGGCCGGCGTTGCGTGCAGGGCCAGCTTGTGCGGCAGGAGATAGTTGCGGGCGTAGCCGTCCGAGACGTCGCGAACGTCCCCGCGGCGCCCGAGCGACGGCACATCGTCCATCAGGATGATCTTCATCGCCGAATCGTGCTCCTTCGCAATCCTGGATGTCCGGCTATTCGGAGATCTGGGCCAGCAGCGCCACTGTGCGCGCCCGCCGGATCGCCCGAGTGAGCTGGCGCTGATGTCGGGCGCAACTGCCGGATATCCGCCGCGGGGTAATCTTGCCCCGCTCCGAGACGAAGTTCTTCAGCCGGCGGACGTCCTTGTAGTCGATGAGCTGGACCTTGTCCATACAGAACTTGCAGACCTTGCGCCGGCCGAACCGGCGACGCTTGACTGGCTTGCTCGCTGGCGGAATCTTCCCGTCCTCCTGTGATGCTGCCTGTTCCAGTTACTCGGTCTTCATGCGGACGCGACGGTTAGAACGGAACCTCGTCCTCTCCCTCGCCGCCCGAAGTCTCCACGGCCTCGGGCGCTCCGGGCACGCCCACCGCCGATTTGCTGCGTCCCATGAATTGCACCCGCTCCGCGACCACCTCGACCACGTTGCGCTTCTGGCCGTCCTTCGTTTCCCAGTCGCGCGTCTGGAGCCGCCCTTCCACCATGATCGGGCTGCCCTTGTCGAGATACTCCCCGCAGCTCTCCGCCTGCTTTCCCCACACCACCACGGTGAGGAAGCACACCTCGTCGCGCTTTTCGCCGCTCTGTGTCGTGTAGTTCCGGTTGACCGCCAGCCGGAGATCCGCGACCGCGGTTCCGCTCGGCGTATACCGGAGCTCCGGCGGGCGCGTCAGATTCCCCATCAGGAACACCTTGTTCAGGCTCGCCATCAGGCGCTCTCCTCGACCGTCGCCGGCTGGGCCTTGGGCGTCCCGCGCACACGCTTCTTCGGCGGCACGCGCGTCGTCATGAAGCGGAGCACCTGCTCGTTCAGACGCAGCTGCCGTTCGAACTCCTTGATGGTGGCGGGCTCGGCCGCACACTCGATAACCGCGTAGGTGCCTTCACGCTGCTTGCGCAAGTCGTAGGCCAGGCGACGCTTGCCCCAGCTCTCGGCCTTGCCCACCTCAGCTCCCAGGCCCTTGACGGTGTCGACGAGCCGACCCAGGAGCGCGACAACTTCCTCGTCAGTGGGCCGCGGATCGATGATGACCAGGATCTCGTACGGATACAGACTGTTCACCCCCCTCAAACTCCCGTTGCGCATTCAAAAAGCACTTGACGATACCAAATGCCATCCGGGAACACAACTCATGCTGCGATCATTGCGCAGCCCTTCGGGCGGCGTCAAGACGTGGACGAAAAGAGACGGCCCCTGCCGGTCACCCGACAGGGGCCGCGCTCACCCTCGGAACAGATTCTCTTCTAGTACATGTCCCCGTGCGGCATGGGCGGCGCCGCGGCGGGCTTCTCCTCAGGCAGATCGCTGACCAGGGCTTCCGTGGTCAGGAGCAGCGAGGCCACGGACGCCGCGTTCTGCAGCGCGACGCGCTCGACCTTGGTCGGGTCGATGATGCCGGCCTCGATCATGTCCACGTACTCCAGGCTCTCGGCGTCGAAGCCGCGCGTGACGACCTTCTCGGCCTTGACCTTCTCGACGATGACGCTCCCCTCGAGCCCGGCGTTCTCCACGATCTGGCGGATGGGCTCCTCGAGGGCGCGCCGCACGATCATGGCGCCGACCCGCTCGTCGCCCTCGAGCTTGAGGCTCTCGATCTTGGTGGACGCCCGCAGCAGGGCCACACCGCCGCCCGGCACGATGCCCTCCTCGACCGCGGCGCGCGTGGCGTTGAGCGCGTCCTCCACGCGGGCCTTCTTCTCCTT
>Ga0126384_10001221_pt1 | contig 15188 bp, 12 predicted proteins | sample PanSoiMetPlot_36_FD_92543 | JGI IMG/M metagenome (GOLD analysis project Ga0126384, IMG submission 92543) | Tropical forest soil microbial communities from Panama - MetaG Plot_36 | ecosystem: Environmental > Terrestrial > Soil > Tropical forest > Bulk soil | place: Panama | collected 2016-02-17 | reverse complement strand
TGGCGCGCATTGGCGCGCTTTCGCCGGGCGAGCGTAATGCCGGGGGCCGCCTCTGCCCTGACGCGGTTTCGTCAAGGTCGACTGACGGCGGCGTGGAAAGCCTTCGACGTCCGTTTCAAGTTTCCCAATACTGCCCAAGATACTGGCGCGACGGTGTGACGACACAACCCAGGCCTGCCTGCCCTGGAGCCAGGGCCGGGCCGCCGGCACCGCTGTTGGGGGTGGGAGCCACGGATCAGGCGACACCATCCCATTTCGCGGGCTTGCCGCCACAGCTTGCCGCCGTTGGCTCCACGTTCACCTGCCTGGTGCCAGCATCGCCGATCGGCCGCTCAAGAGTTTGCACCGGCATTGATTTTTGCGCTGCGCTGCGCCGCCGACAGCATCGGCAACTGAGCGCCTTTACCCCGCTCCTCAATCGGCGCGGCGGGGATGATTTCGTGGCGCGCACGATCTACCTCGCCGGCGCCACCGGGTTCGCATCACCCACCCGCTCTCGTCGTGCAGCGGGCGACCACCACTATTCCGCCGCCTGTCGATCCTGACGCGCGAAGCTGATGAGGGCGTCGTCGGCGCACGCCTCGATGGGCGCGAAGTTGCGGTGGGCGATGAACTCCGGCCGCTTGAACTTGGTGATGTGATTGGAGACGGCGCACAACGTCAAATACACGATCTTGCGCGGATAAGGCGTAATGTTCGGCGGCGAGGCGTGTGCCAGATTGCCGTGGAACATGAGCACGGTGCCCGGTTTGCCGGTCGGTGCGACGATACCGCCTTCGGCCACCAGTTTTGTCACCATAGCCTTGTCGAGGGTCCACAGCGGATAGCTGGTGGTGGCCTTGTCATGGCCGGCCTCGAGCGTGCCGCGCTGGTGGCTCCTCGGGATGAACATCAGTGGCCCATTGTAGGCCATGACCTCATCGAGAAATACCGCGATGTTCATGGCCCGCGCCTCGGGCATGCCATCGTCGCGCTTCCAGGTGCCGTAGTCCTGGTGCCACTGCCAGACCTCGCCATCGAACGCCGCCTTGGCGTTGATTTTGAACTGGTGCATGTACACAGGCTCGCCAAAAAACTGCTCGAGCGGCTTGATCAGGCGGGGATGGCAACCGAGCAGGGCGAAGGCCTTGTTGTAGGTATGAGCGGCAAAGGCCGTGCGCGGTGCGCCGGATTTTTCGCGCCACACCTCCTCGCGATCGGTGTCAAAGATGTCTTCGGCTTCCGAGCGCAGGACCGCAACCTCCTCCTCGGTAAAGCAATCGGGAAACACGAGATAGCCGAGCTCGTTGAAGTCCTTGAGCTGCGTGGGTGTGAGCTGCATCGGCCCGCTCCTTGTTTGGTCTCCATCCCAATCAAAAACTTCTAGGCCAAAGTGACAGCGCTCACAACGGACGATGCGCTAACGGCAAGGCCGCCGGCATCCTCGGCGGCTGGCGCTGACGTGCCTTGCCTTGCGCCGGTGCCGGGCGACGGATTTCTTTTGCCGGTGGCGTTGAGGACAGGTGAGACGGAGGCGTGAGGTTAGGCGGCAATTGCTGAGTGACAGGCCCTTATTTCCGACACAGGATCAAGCGGCTTGGCCACATTGTCGGCCTATCCACGCCCAACTGACCTGCTTGGTTAAGGTGCGCCAAGGAGCCGGGTCGGTTGCGGAACCGGCTCCAAGCGCGGGAAGTGCGGGATGAGAGACATGTACGGGCATGTCAACAGAGCGACCCTGCATCGAGCAGCCGTCGACTTCGCCCTGGCGTTGCTCCTGTTTTGGGTGCTGACGTTCGCGCTCAGCACCCCTGACGGCAAAGCTCACGCCGTACCCCTCTCGCCCCCCAGCCAATTGCCGCAGGTGGGCCCGGACCGGGCCAACCACCTGGCACTTTTCACCTTGGAGCCGCGTGCCAATCGGCCCAGCCTGGCCAGCGAACGCCAGTCATTAGGCCTGCTCAGCCTGGCGTTTGCCTTCCTGGCCGCCCTCAATCTTGCCATTTGGCGTCATCTGCGCCGCGCCTATGCCTCCCCGCGGCGTGGTGTGTGGAGGAGGGGTTGACAGGTCAGGGTGGTCTTCTCCCCCACCCTCCTCCACACTTTCACAATGTTGCTGTAGTGTTTGGCCAAGCTAGCTGCAACACCACAGACCAAGGTCTCGGACGAAGGCAACGATGCAGCGCATTCTCTGGAAGACCCGCCTGACGATACTAACGGCTTGTGTGATCGCGGGCGCGGCCGGTGCTGCCGTGGTGCGCACCGATCTGCTGCTCGGTCGCGGCCTCGGTTCCGCGCTCAAGCAATCGCGCTCGGAGCTGTCCTTCGACACCCAAGTTGTGGCATCGAAGGCCGGTGCCGCGGTTGGCGATGAGGGCTATTGGCTGGCACGCACCAACGCCGACAGCCCGAGCCCGTTCGTCAAGCCGCTTTTGATCGGCGACAGGATCACCATCGCCACGGTCGGCAGCGAGGACCGCCAGTTCGAAGTGACCGCCCTGAAGGCGCTGGGCGCCGATGGTGCGGCCGCCACCGGCGGCAATCTGGCGCCCAGCCGTTTGATGCTCGTGGTCTGCCGCGCCGTCGACGGCGGCGGCCGCGACCAGCGCCTGGTCCGCTTCATTGTCGAAATGCCCGCGACCGACACGGCGCCCGCGATGCAGCCGAAGGCCCTTTAGCACCGCTGGTCGGCTTCGAGCGCCGCCGTGTTTCCGGGCCCCGAGCCACCCCCGTCCTAGCGGCGGGCTTGCTCGACATTGATCGCCTCCTCCTTCCTGCACCAGATCCCCAGGAGTGCCTTTTGCCGTGCCGGCCGCCGCGGCCCGGCCGCGCCCACGCGCTTAAGAAGGGCCAAAGATCGCAAGGCTGCGATCGACCATGCGGGCATCGATCGGTCGGTGCGGCGTCCTGTTTGGGCGCGATGCCGTGACGCGCGATCATCAGGGTGCTGTTGGTGATCCCGTTTTCAGCCGTTGCATCGGCCGCCAGCGCCAGCAGCGGACTGACGAAGCTGACGATCCAAACAATCGTCGCGCAGGCGAGCAAGACCATGCGAACACGTTGGCCAACGACGCTGCCGGACAGATCGATCAGCGCGTGCTCGAGCCACCGACGGCCTGATCAACCGCCGGCCAACCAACGGCGCCGTCTGCGCGCCATGGTGCCGTTGGCCGCCGCCGGCCGCCAGCATCAGATTTGAGGAGGTCGCGGCGCTTGATCGCAGCCTCCCCCAAGCGCATGCATTGATGTAGAACCCCATGCAAGGTCCACGCATTGGGCTGAGGCGTCGGCCGCCTGGATCGAGGCCGAGGGTGGTATGGGTAGCCGGCGACAATTCATCACCCCAATGTCACGCCTCAAAGCCGATCTCTTGCTGTTGTTCACGGCCGCCGTCTGGGGTGTAGCCTTCCTGTTCCAGAAATCGGCCACCGCACACATCGGGCCGTTGACCTTTCTCGCCATGCGCGGCCTGGTGGCCTTCCTCGCGCTGGCGCCGCTGGCGCTGGCCGAAGGCCGGCAGGCGCCAGCGGCGCGCCATGCCTTCTATCTGACATCGGTTGGCGGCGGTGGCGCCTTTTTGATCGCTGGCTGGCTGCAGCAAGCCGGACTGAAGACGGCCACCGTCACCAACACCGGCTTCCTGACGGCGCTTTACGTGGTCATCACGCCGCTGATCGTGCTGTGCTGGAGCGGCAAGATGCCCAACCCGCTGGTGTGGCCGGCGGTGGCAATGTCGGCGGTCGGCACCTGGCTGCTCGGCGGCGGCGAGCTCGGTGCGTTTTCGCTAGGCGACCTGTTGGTGGCGATTTCGGCGGTGTTCTGGGCCGTGCAGGTGGTGATCACGGCCAATGCCTCGCGCTATCGACGCCCGATCGGCTTTACCACCCTGCAGTTTGCCGTGGTCGCGGTGCTGGGCGGCCTCGCCGCCATCGCGCTCGAGCCGGTTGACCGTGCCGGCCTCAGTGCTGCGGCCGTCGAGATCGCCTTCGTCGGCTTGTTCTCCAGTGCGCTCACGTTCACGCTCCTCACCATCGCCATGCAGCACACCCCGCCGTCCGAGGCCGCCATCATTGTCGGCACCGAGACCTTGTTTGCCGCCGGTGCGGCCTATCTGTGGCTGGGTGAACGGCTGTCGGCATTGGGTTGGGTCGGGGCGATATTGATTCTGGCGGCGAGCCTGCTGGTGCAGCTCGGGGCGGTGGGCCATCGGCGTGGCGCCGGCCAATCCTAGTTGTCGCCGCAAATCCGTCGGGCGCCGCTTCCGCGACGGCCGGGCGCCGTGCTAGCCTGCCGCACAATGGGATAACCAAGCGAACGTTCGAGGCCTGGCGGGTGCTTGCCGTGCTGGCAGCGCTTGGCCTATCGTCATTGCCGATGGCCGCGGCCGAGGATCAACCCACGCCGGGCGCCGGCGGCGGGCCGGCGCCGGGCTGGCCGAGCTCGCCGTTCCATGGCGTGATCGATGGCGCCACCGGTCAGCCGATCCCGTGTCTGTGCCGCTACCAGGGTATCAGCTATCGTCTTGGTGATACGGTATGCATGAACACCCACCTCGGCCGACAGCTCACCCGGTGCGACCTGTTCCTTAACAACACCTCGTGGGTGCCGACCGGGGTACCATGCACGACCAGCGCGCGGCCGCAAAATTTTGCCGTACGCTGAGCGTCACCTTGTCATTTGAGGAGTTCGGCCACCGCCGCCTGCCCCGAGGCCTTGGCGATGTCGCTCGCGGTCTGTCGCCGCTTGTTGCGCAGGCCGCGGTCGGCGCCAGCTTCGAGCAGCGCCTTGACGACCTCGCTGTGGCCGCCGGCGCTGGCTAGCATGAGCGCGGTATAACCCTGCTCGTTGCGCAAATCCGCGCTGGCCCCCAATTGCAGGAGCCCGCGCACCACATCGGTGAGGCCGGACTTAGCGGCCAGCATCAGCAGGCCGTTGCCGGCGGAGGTGCGTCGATCGACGTCGATGCCCTTGACGAGCAGCAACAGGGCGGCATCCTTTTCACCGTTTTCGATGGCCCGCGCCAACGGTGTGACGCCTTGCTGGTCGGTCAGCTGGCTGTCCGCCGCCTTGGCCAGCAGCGCCTTGATGGCGGCGGCATTGCCGCGGTCGGCGGCGTACCACAGTGCGGTGCGGCCGCGATCGTCAACGGCATTGACCGGTGGCGCACTGCCGCCATCCAGGCTGGCGATGGCATCGGCGCAAAAGGCTGCGGCCAGCATCAACACCGTGGTGCCGCCGGCCACGGTCACGGCGCTCCGGGCACCATTGCCGACCAGCGTCTTGACCACATCGACTTTGCAGGCGCGAACCGCCTTGCTCAACGCCGTTTCCCCGGTGGCGCTGCGCGTACCAACCGCGGCTTTGCGCGCCAGCAATAGGGCGACGCTATCGGTATGGCCCTTGGCCGCAGCCAGCATCAGGGCGGTTTCGCCGGCACGATTGACGGCGTTCACATCGGCGCCGGCATCAAGCAGGATCTCGAGGCTGGGGCGGTGACCGCCCGCGGCCGCAAGCGCCAAGGCGGCGTTGCCATCCTCGTTGCTGGCGCGCACGTCGGCACCCCCGGCGATGAGCTGGCGCAGGGCCTCGGTCTGGCCGCGCCAGGCGGCATCGAGCACGGCGGGGAGACCGTTGCGGCCGGCGGTGTCCTTGAGCGGCGGGCGCGGCGCCGCAGCCGCAACGGTCGTCGACCAGTCCGGCTTGTCGCGCGTCGGCTCGCGCCGAGCGATCTCGGCCAACAGCTCGGCGGCCTCGCCGCGGCCGCCGGCGGCCGCCTTGGCCAACCACAGACGTGCCTGCGCCACATCGACGGCGACCCCACGCCCCGCCAGGTACATGCGGGCGAGATTGAGTTGTGCATCGGCGTGGCCTTGTCCGGCGGCGAGCTTCATCCAGCGGAACGCCGCCGCATCGTCTTGCTCGACGCCGCGACCGAGGCGATAGAGCGAGGCCAGCCGATATTGCGCCTCGGCGTCGCCGGCCTTGGCTTGCTGCTCGAACAGCGCTGCCGCGCGCTGGAACTGCCCAGCCCGCAAGGCGGATTCGGCACTGGCCGGCACCTCTTGCGCCGAGCCGACCGCGATCGTCGTCAGCAGCACGACAATGACGAGGCCCGCAATCGCCGCGGGCCGCCACCCGCCCCAGCTATTCGGTGCCATATTTGGTCTGCACGTCGATGCCGGAGGCTTTCAGAAATGCGGTCGGCAGGATACCTCCCGCGCACACAATGACGCCATCATTCTTGAGGGTGTGCTTCTTGCCATCGTGATCGATGACGATATCCTTCTCGCCGATGGATTTGATTTTCGATTTGAGCATCACCGTCAGCGAACCGGCCTTTACCGCCGCGTCGACCCGGATCCGGTTCTTCTGCTTGGCGCGTCCAAACGCCTCGCTGCGATAGGACAGCGTCACCGTGGTCCCTTCCTCCTCGGCGATGCAGGCCGCCGCCTCGAGCGCACTATCGCCGCCGCCAACGACGACGACATGCTGGCCGCGGTACTGCTGGGGGTCGACCATGCGGTAGACGACCTTGCACTGCTCCTCGCCGGGCACGTCGAGCTTGCGCGGGGTGCCCCGCCGACCGATCGCCAGCAGTACGGTGCGGGTCTTGTGCGTGCCGCCCGTGCTCTTGACGACAAATCCCGCCCCTTGCTTCTCGATCGCTTCGACGCGCTCACCGTAGCGGATCTCCAATCCCGTCTTCTTGAGCACATCGTTCCAGAACGCCATCAAGGTTTCTTTTTGCACTTCTCGAAACTGCATTTGACCGACGATCGGCAGCATGGCGGGCGCGGTCATCACGAGCTTGCCGCGCGGGAAGTGTCCGACCGTGCCACCAAAGCTGTCCTGCTCGAGGGTGACGAATTTGAGCTTGTGGGACATGGCGCCGAGGCTGGCGCAGAAGCCGGCCGGACCGGCCCCGACGATCACCACGTCAAGCATGTCGGACGCCGGCGAGCCGCCGCTGCACGCGGCCTTGATCGAATCCATGGCCTGACGACCCTGCGCGATGGCATTTTTGATCAAACCCATGCCGCCGAGCTCGCCGGCGATGAACAGTCCGGGCACATTGGTTTGAAAGTCTGGCTTGACGATCGGCAATTCGATGCCGCGCGTCTCGGTGCCGAACACCAAGGTGATGGCGTCGGTCGGACACGCCGCCTTACAGGCACCGTGGCCGATGCAGCTCGCCGGCTCGAGCAGCTCCGCCTTATCGTCGATAATGCCGAGAACATGGTGTCCCGACATCACCTCCGGGCAGGCGCGCACGCAGGCGCCGCACCCCAAGCACTTGACCGGATCGATCAGGGGATGCAGCGAGGCGGGCTCGGTAAGGCCGGCTTCCTTCGCCTCGGCCTGCGTGGAGCGGCTGTGCGTATCAACCTTTTTGCGCATGCCGAGGTAGATGGTCCACACCACGATCAGCGGCACCGCGTAGAAGGCCAGCATGGGATCGAAAGCAGACGACACGCACCAAGCTCCGCAAACGCCTAGTTGTTGGAAAGGCCCAATTCCTTGGCGGCTGCCGCGATCCGCCCACCCGCCGAGGCATCATCGGCGAACTCGGCGAGCGCCCGCGCCAGCGCCTCGCGCGCGGCGCCCTCTTCGCCGAGCGCAACCCGCGAATGGATAAGACGTAGCCAACCTTCCTCGTCACGCGGCTTCATTTGCAGACGAGTGGCGAGCCCCTCCACCATGCTGCGGATCATGGCCTGGCGTTGATCGGGGGTCAGCGCGCTCGCTGCCTCCATCTCCTGCGCCGTCAGTGCGCGAGGACCTGGACCGCTTTTGCCGCTCGGTTTGACAGCGGCGGTGAGACCGAGAGCATCGCCACTGCCTGCAGTCTGAGCCGGTGCTGCGATGTTCGCCACATCGACGTTGAGCTCACGCCCCAAGTCTTGCGTCCGTTGCCGCAGGTCGCCCACCCACGGTTCATCACCGAGCGGCTCCGTCAGCAGCGCGACCCAGGCATCGAGTGCCTCTTTTTTGCGGCCGCTTTGTTGCATGGCGAGCGCCTGGAAGAAGCGGGCTTTGGCGTTTCCGGTCTCAACCGCTAGCGCCGCATTGAAGGCTTCGAGCGCCGATGGCGTCACGATGCCGTTCTCGGCCGCCACCATTGCCTCACCCAAAGCCACTTTGTGGGCCGCCACCTGCGGCTGGAGTTGCACGGCGCGGGCGTAAGCGTCGACCGCCTTCGACGGCCGCTGCACATTGAAGTAGGACCAGCCCAGCATGCGCCAGCCATCGGCATCATCCGGCTTGGTTTGCAGGCGGGCGGCAAGCCGCTCGATCATGGTGTCGACATCGGGCAGCTCCGCCGGCTTGCTCATCGGCCCAGCGGCCACGACCCGCGGCGACTTCGCCTTGGCGTAGAGCTCCAGGCGGGCGAGATCCGGGTCCTGCGGCGCGAAGCTTGCAGCCTGCGCCGGGCGCAGCGCGGGCACCGGCTCTTCGATCAAGCTCAAGAGGGTGACGCCACACAAGGCGAGCGCAATCAGGCTGGCGGCGGCGAGCAATGTCGGCTTGCTGCGCAACGGCAAGCGCCAGGCGCGCGAGGCGCGGGCCTCTTCGAGCAGCTGGCGCAGCAATTCGGTGCGCGCTTCATCGGTCCGGCCACGCCAGGAGCGCTCCAGCTCCTTCAGGCGGACCACCCCCAATTGCGCCAAAGCATAGGACAGCTGATTGCTAGGCCCGCTGATCAATCGGACCAGGACTATAACGAGACCGGCAACACCAGCGAGGATTGCCACCATGGCCAATGCGAGCGAGGGCGTCATGTTGCCGGCTCCGAAAGCTTTGGTGTCATAGTTAACGCCATCGGCGTCAAGATTGTGAAGGTCTCTATTGTGCGCGATTTCTTCAGCAGGCGCATCGATCTCGTGTCGCGCGGCGCGCCGATATTGTCGGCATAACGATGGAAGTCGGCGACTATTCCATTGGATTGCCGCGAAATTCGCGCCGGCGTCAAATTTCTCAACCGCGGCGACCGATAGCCGCCGATGCGGCCGGGACCGCGATCCTTCTCGACAACCTTCGGCCACAAAAGCGCCTGTTTGTGCCAAGTAGTGTGGGGGTCTCGATTAGCACGCCGAAATCGAGCGAGTCGCGGATGTGCTGCCGCATTCACCTTCTCGAGCACATGATTTGCGCCTGGCGTGGGTGGGGGTTTGATGACTGCTTCTGCCTCCTTGCCGACGGCTGGCCGCCGAGGCGACGCTGGCGCGCCACCCGCTCAAGGGGCAAAGCCCGCCGCCAAGGACGGTGCCCAGAAGACTGACAGCAGCGAGGCGAAACCCGCCGACAGCAGGGACCGCGGCAAGCCCGATGGCGGCGACAAGAAATCGACCGCCAAGCCAGCGCCGAAGCGCCCGCCCGCGCGCCCGGTGCGCAAGCTCTCGGCCCGGCGCAGGCTGCAGCTGGCACTGCCGCCGCTGGCCTTCGCCACGGTGGTGACGGCCGGGTTGCTGTACGGCTGGCACAACAGCGATGAGGGCTATCTGACGCCCGAGTCGGGGATCGGCTACGCGCTCGGCATCATCGGCGGCAGTGCCATGCTTGTGCTGCTCGGTTATCCCCTGCGCAAGCGGCTGGCGAGCCTGAAGATCATCGGCAGCGTCACCGGCTGGTTCCGCCTCCACATGATGCTGGGGGTCATTGGCCCGGCGCTCATTCTGCTGCATGCAAATTTCAAGCTGGGCTCGCTCAATAGCAACGTTGCCCTATTCGCGATGTTAATCGTGGCCGGCAGTGGCTTGGTTGGGCGTTACCTCTACGGTCGCATTCATATGGGGCTCTACGGCCGCCGCGCGCAAATCAGCGAGTTGCAAGCCGAAGCGGAAAGCCTGAAGGGCGCCATCGAAGGCACCCTGTCGCTGCCCGAAGCGCTGTTCGCCGAGCTCGATGTCCACGCCAAGCGCGCGGTCGGCGGGCAAGGCAGCGCCGCCAAATCGCTCTTGATCCTGATCGGTCTGCGCCTGCGCTCGGCGCGACTGAGGCAGCGGCTGCTCATGGCGGCGCAGGCGCATATCAAGGTAGAGGGCAAGCGGCTGGGATCATCGTGGCTCGCACGGCGACGGCATCTTGGCCGCGTGCGCCGGCTGCTGCGGCAATACTTCGTCGCGGTCAACAAGACCGCGGCGTTCGCGTTCTATGAGCGCGTGTTTGCGCTGTGGCACGTCCTGCACCTGCCGCTATTTGCGATTTTGGTGTTCGCTGCCGTCATCCATGTGGTTGCCGTTCACCTCTACTGATCGGAACGCCGGTGCAACTGCGCGGGACATTGATACTGCTGGGTGTTTTGCTCTTATCGGCGACCTTTTCGATGATGGCACGGGCACAGGGCATCTTTGAAAAACTGGTGATGCCAGGTCCACTGATCGGCGCCCATGCCGACCTGGAGAAGACCTGCAAGAGCTGTCATGAGCCGTTCTCGCAAAAATCCCAGACCGGCCTGTGCGTGGCCTGCCATAAGCCGATCGCGGCGGATCGGCAGGCGACGCGCAACTACCATGGTCGTCACCCGGAAGCCCTGAAAAGCGAGTGCAAGACCTGCCACACCGAGCACAAGGGGCGTACTGCCGACATCGTCCAGCTCAACCGCGAAACCTTCAATCACGGCTTTACCAATTTCACCCTGGCCGGATCGCATAAGCGTGCAAGCTGCGACGGCTGCCATGTAAAGAACACGAAATACCGCGAGACGCCCGGGCGCTGCGTCGATTGCCACCGCGCCAGCGATCCGCACAAGGGTCGGCTGGGCGACAAGTGCGACGGCTGTCACAGCGAGGAGGCCTGGAAGCGCGTGAAGCCCTTCGACCACGCCAAGACGCGGTTTGCGCTGGTCGGCGCCCACAAGGAGGTGGCCTGCGCCAAGTGCCACGCTGGGGAACGCTACGCCGGGCTCGCCACCACCTGCATTTCCTGCCATGCGCTGCAGGACAAGCACGCCGGGCGCAACGGCAGTGCCTGCGAATCCTGCCACGCCCCCAGCAAGTGGGCCAATGTCAGCTTCGACCACAACAAGGCTACGCGATTCCCCCTGCGGGGCGGCCATGCCAAGCTTGCCTGCGAGCGCTGCCACACCTCCGATCCCCGGCGCGACCGGTTGGCGACCACCTGCGTCTCCTGCCATCGCAAGAACGACCCGCACAAGGGCCAGCTTGGGCCGGCCTGCGAGACCTGTCACAAGGAGACCGGTTGGCGCCAGGCGGTGGCCTTCGACCACGACCTGACCCATTTCCCCCTGATCGGACTGCACGCCGCCGTGCCCTGCGAAGGCTGCCACCGGACCCAGTCCTACAAGGATACCTCGCGCGCCTGCGGCAGCTGCCACAAGGACGTCCACCATGCCGGCCGGCTGGGGGGCAACTGCGCCGCCTGCCACAACCCAAATGGCTGGGCGCGCTGGCGCTTTGATCACGACAAGCAGACCCATTACCCCCTGACCGGGGCGCACCGCGCCTTACAGTGTCATGCATGCCACAAGGCCGCGCAGGTCGCCAAAGTCACGGCGCCCACGAATTGTTACGCCTGTCACGGCCAAGACGACGTACATGATGGCGCTTTTGGCCGGGCGTGCGAAAAATGTCACACGACCGTTTCTTTTAGGCAGGGACTTGGCAGGCAATGAAATTGACCACGGGCGGAAAGGCTTCGCCAGCCACTGCAAAGGACCGGGCCGGCACCCGCAAGGGAATAGGGGGCCCGTCCGCGCGTTATGTGGCAGACCCGCAAGGCGAAGCCGGTGGCGACGATTTTCGCGAGAGAATGATCGCCTTCCTGCCGCGTCTTTCCGGGTTTGCATATGCCCTAACGGGAAATGCAGATCAACGTGACGATCTTGTGCAGGAGACCTGTGCGCGTGCTTTGGCCAATAGGGATAAGTGGCAACCGGGAACGCGCCTGGACAGCTGGATGTTTCGGATCGCGCAGAACCTTTGGCTCGACCGTAAGCGGGCGGACAAGTTCCGCGGTGAGTCGGTCGATGTCGATGCCGTCGACATGTTGGTCGGTAGCGACGGACGCGCGGTCATGGAAAACCGGCTGGAGCTTGCCGAAGTGCTTCGGGGCCTCGAGCAGCTTTCGCCGGAGCATCGCGTGTTGATCGCTTTGGTATGTGTGGACGGCCTCACCTATCAGGAGGCGGCCGAAGTTCTGAGGGTACCGGTCGGCACTGTCATGAGCCGATTGGCCCGGGCTCGGCTGGCGATCCACGAGGCAATCAATGGGGCGCCCGCTAAGGCGACCGCGACAATGGAGACCCGTCGTGTCCGTAGTGTCCGATGAAGTGTTGATGGCGTATGCGGATGGTGCCCTGAGCCCAAGCGAGCGGGAAGCCGTCGAGGTCATTCTTCAGAGATACCCAGAGTGCCGCTACAAAGTGGAAAAGTTCCGTGCCACTCTGGCGCCGATCCAAAGCCTGTTCCAGGCGGCGATCCGCACCGATCATCTTGAGCCGTTGATCGACCAGATTCGCCGCGCCGAGCTGGCGCCGCAGCCGACACCGTTGCGGCCTGCGGAGGTGGTGCGCGCGCTGCCGCGCCAGCCCTCCACCGTACGGCGAGCCCCCTTGGCGCGCTATTATCCGACGGCGATCGCCGCTTCCGTTGCCTTGCTGCTCGGCGTCAGTTGCGGCTGGCTGCTGCAGGCGGGGAACAGCTCGACCCCGCCGACCGCGGGCTTCATTCGGGTCAGCGATGGCAGCGTGATGGCACAAGGCCCGCTGCGCGATGTTCTGGAGACCACCGCGCGCGGCGTGCCGGTCACCGCCGAGATGGAGAGCGGCAAGACCTGGGAGCTCGAGGCCTCGTTCAGCTTCCGTTCCGCCGGCCAGGAGCCGTGCCGGCGCTATGAGCTGCGCAGTTCCGCGCAGGACCACTTTGCCGGCTACGCCTGCCGCAGCGGTGACGGCGAGTGGATCGTGCGCACACACGCCAAACTCGATGCGCCGGCGGCCAATGCGCCGGGTAACTTTGCGCCGGCGTCCGGCCCAGGCGCAGGCGATGCCGATGCGGCACTCGATGCGGCCATTAGCGCCGTCAGCGATGGCCATGTCTATCAGGATGCAGAGGAAAAGGCTCTGATCGCGCGCCACTGGAAATAGCGGCGGACCGTTACCACCTCATTTCGGCCACAATTGGCGCCGGGTGCCCAGCACCCGGCGCCTTTGTTTTTGCGGGCCGCGTGGGCCGACGCAGGCTGTGGACAAGCTGGGTGCTGCCGGCCCATCGGCCACACCGCCCGCCGCTTCGGCCGCAAAACTCCATGGGGTGAAGATTTGTCTGCAAACTTTTCCGATCCGTCGACGGAATAGTAGACGGCAGTGGGCGTTGTGGTTGCAAGATGTGGTGGTGCGCATCGGGCGAACGCGTGCCCCGACAACAAGGTGCTTCCGGCCAACGGACCGGGTGGCACAGTCGACAGGGTCTGACGGTCGATTGCGACCGGAACGCGCGTAGATGCCGTTATTTCAGCAACTGAGCGCGTGTCGACAGGTCGGGGTCACGACCGTTCTAGCCTAGTCGGCAACGGCATAGCCGTGCCGACAAATCGCTCGTGCAAAGCCACCAAGACAGGAGAGTTGCGTCCATTGCGAAAATAAATGGACAATAGGCTTTGAGCTGATGCACAGACTGCTGAGGGCGATAGCGATCTTGCTCTGCACCAGTGCTGCCGCTGCAGTACTGCTGTCGACGTGCGCCGAAGCTCAGCAGCGATCATTCGACCATTTCGCCACCGGCTTCCCGCTTACCGGCGGTCATTTCAGCGTCGATTGCACGTCCTGTCACGTTAACGGCCGCTTCAAGGGCACGCCGCGGAATTGTATTGGCTGTCACAATGGCAGCATCGCCGCCGGGCAGCGCGGCACGCATGGGCCGACCACGGCCAATTGCGAAGCCTGCCACACCACGGCGACCTGGGTGCAGGTGCGCTTCAACCACAACCAAATTCTCGGTGCCTGCGCCAGCTGCCACAATGGCACGCATGCCCGCGCCAAGCCGCCCACGCATATCGCCACGACCGCTGCATGTGAGACCTGCCACAAGAGCACCTTTTCATTTCTCGCGGTCCGCTGGGATCACGTTGGCGTAACTGGCAACTGCGCCTCCTGTCACAACGGCACCAATGCGATCGGCAAGCCGGCCACCCACATCGTGACCTCAGCCGCCTGCGAGACCTGCCACAAGAGCACCGCCTCGTTCACCGGGGCCAAGATGGACCACACCGGCGTTACGGCGGGCTGCGCCAACTGCCACAACGGCGCGACGGCGCCGGGCAAGTCCACCACGCACATTGCCACCACGGCGGCCTGCGAGTTCTGCCACAAGAGCACCGCCTCGTTCGCCGGGGCCAAGATGGACCACACCGGCGTTACGGCGGGCTGCGCCAGTTGTCACAACGGCACGACGGCGCTGGGTAAACCCACCACCCACATCCCGACCGCAACCGCCTGCGAGACCTGCCACAAGAGCACGGTCACCTTCGCCGGCACGGCAATGAACCACGCCGGTATCAGCACGGGCTGCGCCAGCTGCCACAACGGCACCATGGCGCTGGCCAAGTCGGCCAAGCACATCCCGACCACGGCCGCCTGCGAGACCTGTCACAAGAGCACGGTCACTTTTGCCGGCACGGCAATGAACCACGCCGGCATTACCACCGGCTGCGCCACCTGCCACAATGGCACCATGGCGCTGGGCAAACCCGCCACCCACGTCACCACCTCGGCGGCGTGCGAGACCTGCCACAAGAGCACGACCTCGTTTGCCGGCGCCACCTTCGACCACGCCGGCATCACCACCGGTTGCGCCAGCTGCCATAACGGTAGCGCGGCGGTCGGCAAATCCGCCACGCACATCCCGACTACCGCCGCCTGCGAGACCTGTCACACACCGACGGTTGCCTTCGCCAGCACCAAGATGAACCACACCGGCATCACCACCGGTTGCGTCACCTGCCATAATGGCAGCACGGCCGTCGGCAAATCCGCCACGCACATCCCGACCACGGCGGCCTGCGAGACTTGTCACACGCCGACGGTTGCCTTCGCCAGCACCAAGATGAACCACACCGGCATCACCACCGGTTGCGCCACTTGCCACAACGGCAAAACGGCGGTCGGCAAATCCGCCACGCACATCCCGACTACCGCCGCCTGCGAGACCTGTCACACACCGACGGTTCCGTTCGCCAGCACCAAGATGAAC
>Ga0126384_10001218_pt1 | contig 15213 bp, 12 predicted proteins | sample PanSoiMetPlot_36_FD_92543 | JGI IMG/M metagenome (GOLD analysis project Ga0126384, IMG submission 92543) | Tropical forest soil microbial communities from Panama - MetaG Plot_36 | ecosystem: Environmental > Terrestrial > Soil > Tropical forest > Bulk soil | place: Panama | collected 2016-02-17 | reverse complement strand
TCCAATCGATCTGCGGCGCGCGCGTTCATCCACCGCATGTCCGCCGCCATCCCCGCGCTCAGCCATTGGGTGAGTGATTCGGAAGGAATCGGCTCGGCGCGGGCGAAGCCGCACAGGTCGAAGCCGGCCTCCTGTGCCCAGCGGCGAATGAGCGCGCTCTCGAGGATCGGCTTTGCGCCGCCGGCTATTTCGGTTTCGGCGGGTTCCATACGACGTCCTCGACGCCCGCGCGCACGTTGCTGACCCGAGCCATGGTGAACAGCAAATCGGACAGGCGGTTGAGAAACTTCACCACCTCCGGGCCCACGACTCCCGTTCGCAACAGCGGCACCACCTTGCGCTCCGCCCGCCGGCAGATGGTGCGGGCCAGGTGAAGGCTGGCTGCGGCTGAGCTTCCGCCGGGGAGAATGAAATTTCGCAGCGCGGGAATCTCGCCGTCGAATTGATCGATCTCCAGCTCCATTTCGGAGACCCACTGTGGCTCGACCTTGGGAATGGCCTGCTCCGCTTTCGCTCCGCGCGGCGTCGCCAGCACCGAGCCAACCGTGAAGAGTTGCTCCTGAATCGCCTGCGCCAGCTCATCGAGGTCGGGGTCGAGCCCCGCGCTTCGCGCGACGCCGATCGCCGCGTTCAGCTCGTCCACTTCGCCGTACGCGTCCACCCGCGGGTCGTCCTTGCCCACCCGGCCTCCGCCGAACAGCCCCGTCTCTCCCGCGTCTCCGGTCTTCGTGTAAATCGGCGCCATCGCCCTGATCTACTCCGCTCGCCCGCTACCTGCGAGAGGGCAGGTCGCGCTCGTTGAAGAAGGTGACCTTGTAGCGCTCTCCGAATCGAGCAACCGTGATCAGGACCTGCTTTTTCAGCTCGACGCCGGATGAGTCGATCGTCAGGTTGTACGTCAAGTCCGTTTGCTCGCCGCGCGGCTCCTGCTTCTGGAAATTGTAGAAGACCCGCGGCAGCGTCCCGGTGTGGCTGGCAAGGCTCGTTCCATCGAGAAGCTTTTGCTCTGCCTTGACGCGCTCGGCGGCTCCGCCCTCCGCCAGCTCGAGAGCGCGGCGATGATCTCGCTCGATGTAGTAGCGGTCGATGAATTCCTGGGACACCGATCTCGGGCTTCGCATCTTGTCGCAGGCTCCGAGCAAGAGAGGCAGGAGAAAGCTGGCGCGGACGACCCAGGACATCACCGCCGGCAAGCTAGCGCTGACCCCAAGCGATCGCCAGCGTGGCGCAGAGAACCGCTTGCCCGCTCCCAGAGCTAGAACTGCGCCGGCGCTGGGCTCGCCGCCTTCTGATAGAGGAGCTTCGTCACTCCCCAACCGACGAGGATCAGCACCGCAAGGACGATCCATCCGCCGTCCAGCCCATAGATGGTGGGGAAGTGATTGCTCACCATCGCGAAGACCAGCGGCACGGACATATAGGTGTTCTGCTTCGACCGAAGGCCCGCGGTTGAAACGAGGGCTGCGTCCGGCGCGGTGCCGGCCTTGGTGGCGGCGATGATCTTTCGCTGGTTCGGCCAAATGCGCATCCAGACGTTGCCCGCCATGATGGTTCCGAAGATCGAGCCCATCTGGATGTAGACCGCTCGCTTGGAGAACAGCAGGTTCATCACGAACAGGGTGATGACCACCAGGATGTACGAGACGATCACGCCCGCTTTTTCGTTCTTCGCCATCGCCTTCCACAGAACGTCGTAGACGATGAAGCCCACCACCAGAAGCGCCACCCCGATGACCGACGCGACCCCCGAGCCGAGGGACGACTCCGGCGCGACGATCACACCGCCACCGTAGATGACGATTCCCAGCAGCAGGAAGCCGCTGATCCACGTGTAGGCGGCGCCCCAGCGGAACCAGTAGAGCGCGCGAGGCATCAGCTCGGGCACGACTTTCTTCTTCGTATCGGCGTCGTAGGTCTTCGCCACTTGGCCGTTGACGAAGTTGAAGAAGTAGAGGTGCCCGATCCACATGATTCCGGCGACGACGTGCGTCCATCGAAAAATCAGGTCCAGCACTGCAGTGACATTTGCGTCCATGAACTCCCCTCCAGCCGCCGGGCGCATCCACGCCCGAAAGAGGTGCTTGGGGCGCTTGTAGCGGCCTGGACCTCCAGCGTCCAACCAAATTCGTATTCAAGATGTCGCTTGTGCTACAGACGCCGACGAAAGTCGGGCAGGTCCAGGTTCCACACCGGCACGCCGCAGTAGCGAGGGCCTTCGGGACAAAACGGCGTGAGCCTCGCTTCCTTTCTGAGCGTGCACGGCGGCTGAATGTGGCGCACCAGCGCGGGATGCACCGCCCGGACTTGCAGCACCTCTTCCAACGACGAGCGCCAGATTTCCTCCTGCGCCGTATAGCACAGGCGATGCACCCATTTGTGATGGAAATGGAGCAGCTCTCCGGACTCATGGAATCGGATCGGAAACGCGTTGGGCAAAAGGTACAGGGCCATCTCCTCGCTTGCACCGGCATCGATGAGCTGCTCGATGGCGCGCCAGGTCCCTTTGAGCGTCCGGTCGAACAGGTCCTTCGCCTCGGGGACGGCTTCGATCAGATCGGGGGTGATCGCATCGACCTCTCCGGCGACGAACTGGGCGTGCAGCACCGGCCGCGAAGCGGGCGTCATCCGATGACGCTGATCCTGGCTGTCCGCGGTGTGCGAAAGCTTTTTCTGAAACGTGTAGTGCGCGTGCGAAAGCGCACGCGTGAGCTTGGACAGCGTGGTCAACACCAGCGACTCGCCGAGGTACGGGTTCTCCTTGGGCGAGAGCACTTTCTCCAGCGCCGCCTCGTCCGAAAGCTCCGAGCGCGCCAGCCCCAGGACATCGCGCACGCCCTGTGCCACGCACTCCGGCCCGCGCGGGGAATGGTCCACCAGCCTGGAGCGGAATCGGCCCAGCGCTTCGTCGAACTCCCTAAGGTACATCTTTGCGGCGCCGCCGTTGGCCCGCAGCCGGCCCGCTTCGCTCAGGGCTCGAAACTCGACCGTCTGCGCGAGCGGAATTGGATCCTCGATGTTTTTGAAGAAGAGCGGATCCAGCTTGTTCACCTCGTCCACCATGCTCTTGACCAGCAGCATCGTCTCGGTCGGCACGTCCCATTGCTGGCAGAGCCGGTGGTATCGGTGCAGGGTGATTCCAGAGATCGTGTGATACAGGTGGGCGAAGGTGCCGATCGGCAGGACGTAGCGCGCCACTTCCTGCGCCTTCTTCTTGATCCCGCTGGCCCATTTCTCAGGCGTTCGCCGCCGCGCGGGGAAAATCTGGAAGAACTCCTGGGCCACCGCCGGCGTGAGCAGCTCGATCAACGCGCGGTAGGCGGACATCATCGCTTCGACGGCGTCGCGGTAGATCGCCACCTGCGGCTCGGGCAGGCGCGGGAGGATCACGTTTCCCGGGCGCACCTCGACGTAGCGCTGGCTCACCTGCTCCGAGTTGTAGAAGGGATGGCTGTGAAGAAACGACCAGAGCGCCTGACGGCTGACGTTTTCGATGGTGAACTGGAAAGTCGCGTGCTGGATGGTGGTGTGGTGGCCGGCGAAATAAGTCTCTTGCGCGATTCGGTCGCGAAGGACCCGGGCCTTCTCGTCCTTGCGCACATCGGCGGAAGTGATGATGCGGCTGTTGTAGCAGGTGCGCGCGGTGGCGACCGCGTTGTCGTAGGGCTCGCCGAAGCCGTTGACGAGGATCACTCTCGGCGGCGGCGAGAGAAACGGCGAGGCTTGGAGGGTGTCCTGCATACGTGGGCGGCCAGGGCGGAGAAATAGCGCAAAGGCCTCGCGATGATAACCATCGGACTGACCACGGGGGTGACCGTGCGTCGATTGCCGGACTGCGAGAGCGCGTGCGCACCGGGCTCCGCGATGGCGCGGCCCGAGCACTTATTGATTTTGATTTTGATTATCAAAATTGAAACCGGATGCTCTCCTCTGCTATCCAATAAGTTGCCGTGAAGCCCCTCTTTCTCGCGCTCGCTTTGCCGCTTTTGGTCTCGCCCTGGGCGCTGGCGCAGCCGCCGACTCAGAGCGCCGAGGACGTCGCCGGGTGGCAGCGGTTGGTGAGCCTGCTGCAGTACCTCGAATCCGACTATCCGCCGGCGGCGCGTTCCAAGTCCGAGACGGAGCTGGCGGAGCACCGCGCGCTGATCGCCGAAGCGCTCGCCGCGGCAAGTCAGCTCGGCGGCGGGGCGCAGCGCTTTCAGGGTCGCCTCGAGGCGATCAGCGCTCGCATCCAGCGCGCCGAGGATCCAGATGGCGTGAGCCGCGACTGCGCGGAGCTGATCGAGGACCTCGTCGCCACCGCCGGCCTTTCGCGCAGCCCGAGGCGGCCCCCGCAAATGCAGCAAGGCGAGCAGCTCTTCGCGGCCGGCTGCGCCGCCTGCCACGGCGCCGACGGAAGCGGAAACGTCGAAATCGCCGATCAACTCCAGCCGAAACCCGCCAGCTTCCTGGAGCCTGAGCCGCTCGATTCGAGCACGCCCTACAAGGTCTTCAACGTGCTGGCGTTCGGGATCGACGGCACCTCGATGCCCGCGTTCGCAGTCTTGACGGACGAAGAGCGCTGGGCACTGGCCTTCTACGTCTTCACCTTGCGGCGGCCCCCGCGCGACCACAAGCCGCCGCGCGCATCGCTGGAGAAGCTCGCCACCTCGACCGACGCTCAGCTCGCTTCGTCGTTTGGCGCCAAGGAGGTGGCGTGCTTGCGCCGCTTCCCACCCGCGGTGGACGAGGAGCAGTCTCTGCTGGTCGCGCGTTCCGGGATTGAGAACGCGCTTCGGCTTTCGGCGGAAGGAAAAACGCGCGAAGCAAGGCAGAGCATCGTCGACGCTTATCTGCGCGGCATCGAGCCGATCGAGCCCATCCTCAAGGCCCGCGACCCGCAGCTGGTTCAAGCGCTGGAGAGGACTTTCATTCGCGCTCGCCTGGCGGCTGAGAAAAACAAACCGGAGCTGGCGAGTGAAGCGCGAACGCTGCTGTCGCTGATCGATCGCGCGCGCCGCGGCCCGGCCGGTGCGAACGACTTCTGGTCGGTGTTCTGGCTGGCGCTGCTGGTGTTGGTGCGCGAGGGATTCGAAGCGACGGTGGTGATCGCCGCGCTGCTCGCCGTCTTGAAGAAGACCCAGCAAGCGGAGCAGGAGCGCATCGTCCACGCGGGATGGATGAGCGCGATCGCCATCGGCGCGCTGGCTTTCTTCTTCGGGCACAAGCTGCTAGCGGGCGCCGACCGCGAGCTTTTGGAAGCGATCGTCGCGTTGGTGGCGGTGGCGATGTTGGTCTACGCGGCGCTGTGGCTCAACGCGCGCGCGACGATGCGCCGCTTCATGGGCGGCCTGCGAGCCCGCATGCAGGGGGCGCTCGGCAGCAGCAGCGCCGTCGGCCTGTTCACCGTGGCGTTCACCGCGATGCTGCGCGAAAGCTTCGAGACGGCGGTCTTCCTGCAAGGCCTGTCGATCGATTCTCCCGCCGGCGCGGCCTGGGGAGCGGTGGGCGGCGCGGCGGTTTTGGTGGCGCTGGTGATTTTCGTGAATCGCGTCGGCTATCGGCTTCCGATGAAAGCGCTGTTCAATTCCTCGACGGTTCTTCTGCTGGTCACCGCGGTGGTGTTGCTTGGAAAAGGCCTCCACGCGCTCCAGACGCTCAATATTCTGCCGTTCAAGCCGATTCCGCTCTTCGAGCTCGAGCCGCTCGGCATCTATCCCGACCTCTACAGCTTCGGACCGCAGCTGATTTTGGCCGCCGCTCCGCTTCTCTGGTTTTTCTGGCGCCGAAGGGGAACCGCCGTCCCGCAGAGCTCGGTCGAACCCGAGTCGGGTCAGTTCGAAGCGAAATAGTTCGGTCGAGCTTAATGCTTTGCGTCCAGCGCTCCGGGAGGGCGCAGCATTTTCCTGATCTCGGAGAGGTGCACCTCCTCGTCATGCACCATTCGCCTCGCGTACTCCTCCAGCATCACGTTTCTGCCTTGGACCATCTCCAGCAATTTCCGGTAGAGCGCAATGCCGCCTTCTTCGTGCTCAATGGATTCCTGCAGAATCTCGTTGATGTTGTGGCGGTGCGTTTCCAAAAGCTTGCCGATCTTGAGCGAGGGGTGTCCGCCGAGCGTGGTGACGTGCTCTCCAGCAGTGGCCGCGTGGGTCAGCGCCTCGTCGGACTGCTTCCTCATCCAGGAAACGATCGGGATCCGCGCGTGGCCGAACACCATCAACGAGTAATGGAGGTAGCGCACGACTCCCGCGAGCTCCAGCTCCAGAATCTCGTTCAGGACGTCGATGATCGCCTTCTCGTTCAGCTTTTCGGTCGCCATTTGCCCTCCGCTTCCACCTCAAGCCGCTAAACCGCTCGGATGAATCGCACCTCGATGCGGCATGGTCAATAGCCGTGTCGCGCCCATCACGGAAAGAGGCAGTTCCGGATCTCGAACAAACTGTGAGCGGTCATTTCTGGACGCTTTTGAGCGAGGTGTGTGGGAATTTGGTTCGCCTGGAGCACGTAAGTCCTCACACCTCGCGAGCGCGACGTGAAATTCGCATAACGCCAAAACGGCAAGGCGAATAAAGTCCATCGCTCTCTCCCGTCGGTCAATAGCTCTGCGGATTGCCCGCAAAACTCCAAAGGCCCCCCACCGCGTTCGGACGTTCTCTGAATAACAAGCCGGCGCTTCGGGTAGCATGGCCGCCCCCGGGAGTTCAGCATGAGCCTCATCCACCGGCGCTGGCGATCATCTTGTGCACTCGTCGCCCTGGTCTTGCTTTGGTTGTTGCGGTGCGCGCAGGCGACCGAGGAGCCCAGCAAGGTTGCCATTAACCGGCTCGTCCACTTGGGGAAGCTCTGGAATACGGTCAAGTACTTTCACCCGTACCTCGCTTACCGAGATGTCGACTGGGATGCGGCGTTGATCGCCGCCGTCCCCAAGGTCAAGGCCGCGAAATCATCCGGTGAGTACAAGAGAGCTCTTGAAGAGCTGCTGGACTCGCTGCACGACCCGGTGACGCATCTTTCGACTCCTGAGCCAAAGACCGCTGCGCCACCGCCATCCACGACCGTCGGCGTCTCGTCGGCTGTTCGCCATCAATGGCTCGCTAAGGGAATCCTCCTAGTCAAGTTCGAAGGGCTTTCGATCTCGTCGCTCTTTGATCTTCAGGGGACGATCAGGGAGCTCGATAGGGAGTTGCTCAAAGCAAAGGCAGTGATCTTCGACCTCCGGGTGGAGCCGGGGTTTCAGCAATTCGTGCCTTACATCCTGGCGGAGCTGCAGAATGTCGCACCCTCGCGGGAGATTGGGACGCCTGGCCAGCGCTCAGTGATGCATTGGGGTTACCGCGGTTCCTCGACGTACGAAATGTACAGCTCCAAGTTGGTCACCAAGCTCGGTGAGAGGTACGCACCCAAGAAGTCGGTATCCCCCAAAAAGTACGCGTTTCTCGTCGGAGCCAAAACGCGGGTTCCTCCCTTGGCGGTGGCGCTGCAGGCTTCGGGTGACGGATTCATCGTCTCCGAGGGGAGGCTGAGCGAAGCGGCGATCGTCCTTCAAACCGAGGTCGATCTCGGCGAGGGCTTGGCCGCTTTGGTTCGAACTGGGGAGCTCGAGTATGGGGAAGGCGCCGTGCCCTTTCACGCGGATGCTGAGGAATCGGTCGGGGGCGACTTGGTCAAGATTGCCGTTTCGCTGCTCGAGCATTCCCCAGCCGCAAATCCGCGGAAGATTGTGCCGGCCCAGCCGTTGCCGCCCGGCGTTTTTCGCCCCGACAATCCCTATCGCGATGAGCCTTATCCCCCTGAGCCGCTTCGGTTGCTCGCCGCGTACCGCATCTGGGCCGTCGCGCGCTGGTTCTATCCCTATCGTCACCTGCTCAAGGAAGACTGGGATCAGCTTCTGGCTGATTTCATCCCCAGGCTTTCCTTAGCTCGAAACGAAAAAGAATACGCGCTCACGTTGGCGGAAATGGCGACTCACATCGCGGATACCCATACGCGCGTCACCGGCTTCAAGGCGCTCACCGAAGTCCTCGGCGAATCTTCGGTGCCTTTGCGACTGCGATACGTCGAGGGCAGATACGAGGTGACGGAAATTGATGTTGGCGCTGCAAAGGACGTTGCAGTCGGCGACGTGGTGATCGCCGTCGACGGCAAGCTAGTCGAAGAACGCGCGGCGTTGCTGAGCAAGTATCTCGCAACCTCGATTCCCGAGCTGCTGCCCTCGCGGGTCGCCTTGTTCCTCCTTTCCGGCGACGAGGGCTCGGTTGCGAAGGTCAAGGTGTCGACAGCCAAGGGCGAACTGCGGGAGGTCAAGCTTCAGCGGAGTCGCTTGTATTACCAGAATCTGCAAGCCCCTTTGGTCGGGGAGCCGTGGCGAATCCTTGCCGACAATATCGGCTTTCTCGATCTCAGATTGCTCAAGCCCGATCAGGTGGACGCTTCGCTTGAAAAGCTGAAGGACACTCGCGCGTTGATCATCGACCTTCGAACGTACCCGAATGGCGTCTTTCCGGTGCTCGGGCCGCGCTTGAATATCAAAAACGCCACGGTCGCGGCGCAGTTCTACGAGCCGCTTGTTTCAGCCCAGAATCCCGATGGCCGCAGCTACTTCGAGCAACCCATCCCCGCCACCGCTCAGTGGAAGTATGCCCAGTCAGTGGTGGTGTTGATTGACGAACGAGCGATCAGCCAGTCCGAGCACACCGGCCTGTGGCTCGAAGCAACCCATGACGTGGTTTTCATCGGCAGCCGAACCTGCGGAGCGAACGGCGACGTCACCTCCGCTGCCCTGCCCGGGGGTGGAACGTTGATGTTCGGCGGCCACGACGTGCGTCACGCGGACGGCCGCCAGTTGCAGCGCGTGGGCTTGATTCCCAATATCGAGGTAAAGCCGACTCTGGCCGGAATCCGCGCCGGCAGGGACGAAGTACTCGAGCGCGCGATGAAATACGTGAATGACGCGCTTGCTCCTCGCGCCATCCGCGATTCGCAGTGACGTCAAGCGCGAAGGGACAGGCGGACCAGCGGCCGAGTCGGCGAGTTGCGCTGCACCACTTTGAAGCCTTGCTCCTCGAAGATGCGCAGCGGACCGGGATATGCAGATCCCGATGAGACCTTGCCTCCGTCGTTCCTGGTGGTGACGGGGTACGCCTCGACGATGCGGGCGCCGCGCTGCTGACACGCCTGAATCGCCGCCTCGAGGAGCCGTCGCGCCAGCCGTTGCCTTCGGAAATCGCGCGTAATGAAAAAGCAATTGATCGACCAAACACCGCCGACGTCGGAGCGCTGGAAGGCCTTGCTGCGAGCGAGCCGCGGGAAATCTATTCTCGGGCCGAAGGCGCACCAGCCCACGGGGCGATCTCCGCTGAAGGCGAGAATACCGCGGGCGCGGCCGGCCTCGACCAGGCGCTTGAAGCTGCGCTTCGCTTTGGCGCCTTGCAGCTGCTTCCACATGCCGGGCTCGGCGCGCCACCACATGCACCAGCACCCGGCGCAGGCGCCATTGGGGCCGAAAAGCCCCTCCAGCGATGACCAGAGCTGCGGTCGCAGCTCCTCAAACTTGATCTCGCCGCGCTCACCCCGAGCGTAAGGCGAGCCTGAGCCAGCCTGAAGTCGAGGGGCCATTCCCGTTCACCCGAGCTGAGGCGCCGCGTAGTAGCGGTCGTCCTCGCGCTTCACCTTTCCGTCTCGAATCAATTTGATCAGCGTGGCCTCGGTGCTGCGGGCGGCGATCGGATGCAGAAATCCGGCCACATCGGTGTATGCCGCGGGCACGATTTCGTCGATCGAGCTCAGGCCTTCGCGAACCGCGCTCAGAACTCGCTGCTCTCGCTCGGCTCGATGCTCGATGTACTCGGTCAGCTTCCCCGGTCCGTCGGGAATCACCGAACCGTGCGCCGGATAGAGCGTCCCAACGCCGAGGGCGCGCAGACGTCCAAGCTGCTCCAGGTAGTCGCCCATGTCGCCCTCGGGCGGATCGATGACGATCGTCCCCATTCCCGCAACCATGTCGCCGACGATCGCCGCCTTGGACCGCTCCTCGAGCAAGCAGAGATGGCCGCGCGCGTGGCCGGGGGTGTGCACGACGTTGAACCGCATCGGAATCTGGCCGGCCAAGTCGAGCGACTCGCCGTCGTTGATGAGCCGATCGGCGGGCTGTCCAAGCCGCGAGGCGGTTAGCTCGTGGCACCAGATCGGCAGCCCGAGCTTCCGCTTCACCGCCGCCACGCCTCCCACGTGATCCAAATGGTGGTGGGTAAGGAAGATGGCCTTCGGCTTCATCCCGTCGGCCGCGAGCGTCCCCAGGAAAGAAAACAGCCGCTCGCACTCTGCGGGATCGCTGGCGCCCGGATCCACGATCAGCAGCTCTCCATTTCCCACCACGTAGCAATTCGTGTGAGTCGCCGGAGGCAGCGTCGGCGTCCTCAACGGGTACATGCAAATCCCGCGTTGGAACTCGATCCGCTCGGGAATGAATCCCGGCGTATTCACCGGCGCGCGCAGCCCGGCGGCGATTTCGTCGAGCTGAGCGCGTTCCGAGAGTGTGCGGAGCGCGTGAAGGGTGGGCGGATGCAGAAGCGTCGTCCCCGCTTCCCACCTGCGAAGAGCCTCGGCGGGCCTGACCCAACCGCCTTCGGCATGTTCCCCCGGCCAAAACTGCGGCAGTTGGCCGCGGGGAAGCTCGAGCAGAAAAAACCGGGCGTCGAAGCGCAACGGCATGAACGGCGGAGTTATCCATCGCCCCGCCTCCAGCATGTGTCTTGCGCGCAGTCGCAGGCCGCGCTCCGACACCGCTTGGCTGAACGACGTGGCGCCGGAGAGCACGCCGGAGCGCAGCCGGGACAGCTCCGGCTCCACCAGCTTGTCGGCGCTTTCGGCGCACAGGACTCCAGTTTCCTCGAACAGCTCGCGCACCGCAGCGGCTCGCAGCGCGGCGGCCGGCCCATCGGCTCCCTCGACGACGACCTTGGAATCGTCCGGATCGACCGCGCCGCCGGGAAAGGCATAGAACCCCGCCGCAAACGAGAGGTGCGCGCCTCGCCGCAGCCAGAACACCTGCACGCCGGACGTCGTTCGGCGGATCATCACCACCGCCGCCGCCTCGCGCGCCCGCGCAGGAGGCGGCGCGGGCGGAATTCCGGCAATCGCTTCGCTCACGTTTTCTCCGGCGCGCGGGTCGCGGTGGCAAGGAGCTTTTGCGCCGCGTCGATCTGGTCCGGGCGCACGTACACCCGGGAAAGCCGAACTGCGCCGCTGTACCGCTGGTACAACGGCGTGTACTTCGCTACCTCGGTCAATCGCCCGCTCGAAATGTCCACGATGAAGAGGCTGGGATCCTTCCCCTCCTCGAAGTACTTGGAAAGGACCCCGCGCGACTCGACGGAGAAGTGATCGATCTGCGCCTCGGTCAGCGTGCCGACGAGCGCCGAGAGGTCATAGCCTTCATCTCGCTCAGTAAATTGGGCCAGCAGCTTGTACCCCTGCCGTGCGACGATCCTCTCGGCCCAACGGTTGTGGGAGTTGCGCAGCGCCTGCGCGAGCGCCACGTCGTCGCAGAAAAGGAATCGCTCCGGGTCAGGCGGAATGTTGAATTCGCCGGGCGCCTCCCGGTAGTAGCGCCGCAGCATCTGGTCGAAGTTCACCGGCGTGTGGTGGTAGTACACCGAGATGAACATGTGGTAGCGGCTGAGCAGAAAGTCTTCGAACGCGAAAGCCGCAGCGCGAGAGAGGGCAAGGTATGCGCGATCGTCCTTCACCGCCGCATTGAGGTTCTGGACGATCCAGTCGAGGTCGTAACGGCCGTAGTTGACGCCGGTGTAGAACGAGTCGCGCAGAAGGTAATCCATTCGGTCGGCGTCGAGCTCACCCGAGACCATGGCTCGAAGAATTGGCATCCAATCGATGCCGCGATCACGGAAGCGCACGCTGCCGGGCGGCTCGGCGCCGGTGATCAGCGCGACGGTGGCTTCGGCGGAGACGCCATCGCTCGCAAAATGCCGGTCGATCACTTCGCTCAAGGGGCTGTCGAGGAGGATCTTGGCGGTGAAGTCCTCGTGGCTGGCCAGATCGCTGCTTTGATCGCCAAGCCAGCTGGGCAGCTTGAGCGATGCGCGGGGCGGCGCAATCGCCTCCGAGGCGTGGGACAGCGGCATGTGACCCAGGTCGTGACACAGGACCGCCAACCGCACCGCCGCCCGGAACCGGGCCTCCGCTTCGGCTGAGAGATCCGCGCGCGCCGATACCGAGTCGAACAGGCGCGAGGCGACGTGCATCGCCCCCAGCGAGTGGGCGTGCCGAGTGTGGGTGGCGCCGGGAAACGCGAGATCGCCGAACCCGAGCTGCTTCACGTATCGCAGCCGCTGGTAGAACGGATGATCGATGACTGCCGTCTCGCGGTCATCGACGGGAATCGTCCCGTGGATCGGGTCGCGAATCCGCATGGCGGTGGCTTATGCATGCTCGGGGCTGCGCGTCCAGTGCGAAGAACTGCAGCGGTCTCTGTGAAGTTGCCGCGGAACGTGGTAGAAATTCTCGTCTCACCTCATGCACATATCCATACTGCACAACCGCGACTACGACTTCTTGGCAGAGGATCCCGGGCGCGAGGCGAGAAAGGACGTGGCGCGAGTCGCGGCCGCTCTGTCTCACGCGCTTACGCACGACGATATCAGCGCCGAGCCGATCGCCGTGGAGAGCGGAACGCTGGCGTTCGCGGAAACGCTCAACAGCCGCCAACCGATCCTGGTGGTCAATCTGTGCGAGTCGCTGGCCGCCGACAGCCGAGGTGAAATGGCGATTCCCTGCCTTCTGGAGCTGATCGGGTTTTCCTATACCGGCTCCTCCGCGCTCGCTCTCGGTCTGGCGCTGCACAAGGACAAGGCGAAGGAGCTGCTTCGAGCCCGCTCCGTGCCGACTCCGGAATTCTCGGTGCTCGGTCGAGTCGAGGACGCGCCGATGGTGGACCTGCCGTTCCCGCTGATCGTCAAGCCGGTGCGAGAAGATGCTTCGGTGGGAGTGGATTTCGACTCGGTGGTAAACGACCGCCCTGCCCTCGCCCGCGCGGTGGGAAAAATTCTCTCCACGTTCCATCAGCCGGCGCTGGTGGAGAGGTATGTGGCAGGGCGCGAGATCTACGTCTCCATCCTCGGCAATCGGCCGCGCCAGACGCTTCCGCTGACCGAGATCCAATTCGGCAAGACGTTCGAAGATCGGCCGAAGATCGTTTCGTACCGAGCAAAGTGGGACCTGGCCTCGCCGGAGTGCGTGGACAGCCCGGCAGCCCTCTGCTCGCTCGATGCGAAGTGCGAAGAGCGGGTGGTCGAAACAGCGCTCGCCGCCTTCGATGCCCTGGAGTGCCGCGACTACGGCCGAGTGGATTTGCGTCTCTCAGCAGAGGGTCAACCGTACGTCATTGACATCAATCCCAACTGCGACCTTCATCCGGATGCCGGGTTCGCCAAGAGTGCCGCCGCCGCCGGAATTGATTACCCGGCGCTGGCGCTGCGTCTAGTGGATATTGCATTAGAGAGAAGCTATGGAAATTCGTCCGATCGCCGCCAAGGACCGCGAGCCACTCGCCGAGTTGCTGCGCCGAATCGACACGTTTTCGCCGCCCGAAGTCAGCTGCGCCCTCGAGCTCATCGACCTCGCGCTCACTTCGAATAAGGTCGACTACCAGGTGCTGGTCGCCACCAAGGGCGACAAGGTGGTGGGCTACATCTGCTACGGCCCGACACCGATGACGGAGGGAACGTTCGATCTCTACTGGATCGCCTCGGCGCCCGAGGTCCGCGGCCAGGGCGTCGGCGGGGCGCTGGTCGCCGCAATGGAAGGAGACCTCCGCAAGCGCGGCGCGCGATTGATTCGCGTGGAGACTTCTGCGATGGAAGCTTATGGGCCGACCCGCGGTTTCTACGAAGCGATGAAGTACCGCGAGGAAGCGCGTTTCCGGGATTTTTACAAGGTCGGGGAGGATTTAATCATCCTCTCCAAGCGGCTCTGAGCCGAAGACCATCTCATGATCAATTGCATCGTTCGGCGCTGCCCCCTCCTTGTCTGCCTGATCTCGCTGTCCGTCGTGGCCGCCGGGCCGACGCCGAAGGGCCCGCTTTCGGATGCGCTCAAAGCGCCGCGTCCACAAGGCGGCGAGAATTTCGGCCTTTACCTGCTGAACAAGAAGGTCGGCTACGCATTCAATGACCTGTCGCTCGTCCCGAGCAAACCGGACCAAGCGAAGGCGGTCAGCGAGTTCTTCTTCCGCGCCAACGTGGGCAACAAGATTTCGGAGCGGCAGCACACCGAGGTTCGCATCTACGAAGCGAAGCCCGGCGGGCGCCTGCTGAGCTTCATCATCGAGGACAAGGGCGACGGCGGCAATCAGCGGCTCGAGGGCGAAGCCAAGCCGGACGGCATCCGCGTGGTGCGAACGCGCCCCGGTCAGGCGGCGGAGACGCTCAAGCTGCCCGCCAGCGAGGAGACGATCGAGGACGCAGACCAGCCGCGCGTGGCCGTCCTTCGCAACCAGAAGATCGAGGGCAAGGTCCTCGATGGCCAGGACCTGGAGACCTACAAGATGATCACCACGGTGAGCCCGTCCGAGCGCCGCATGGTGGGCGGGGTCAATGTCCTTTTGCACAAGGTGGTGAGCATCTCCGACAAGGAGAAGGTGCCGACCGACATCTTCCTCGCCGACAACGGCGAGATGGTGGAGCTGAGCATCAGCGGCTCGATGAAGATGGTGGCCGAATCGGCATCGATTGCGAAGCAGCTCGACAAGGTCGAGGTATTCGGCCTGACGCGAATCGTCCTGCCCCAGCCGATGCCGAGTAAGGCGCAGACCGTGCCCGGCGATGTCTCGATGGTAATGGCCGGCCTGCCCGACAAGTTTTGGCGCGACAGCTATCGCCAGAAGTTCAAGAAGCTTTCGGATGGACAAGTCGAGGTCACCATCTCCGCGGCTCCGCCCAAGCACGAAAAGCCCGTCGCCCTGCCCGTCGCGGATCCAAGCGGCGGCGAGAACTTGAAGACTTCGCTCGCGATCGAGAGCACGAATCCGGAAATCCAGCGGCAGGCGAAGAAAATTCTAGGCAACGAGAAGGACGCCTACGAGGCGACGAAGAAGATCGTCGGCTGGGTCGGTTCGCACATGAAGAAGGAGTATGGCTCGTCGGCCGATCGCGCGACCGACGTGCTGCACCAGATGCGAGGGGATTGCACAGAGCATTCGCTGTTGTCGGTCGCGCT